>Ga0065711_1035364_pt1 | contig 22414 bp, 14 predicted proteins | sample Hoacrofraction12_FD_59098 | JGI IMG/M metagenome (GOLD analysis project Ga0065711, IMG submission 59098) | Hoatzin crop microbial communities from Cojedes, Venezuela - Epithelial fraction 12 v2 (version 2) | ecosystem: Host-associated > Birds > Digestive system > Esophagus > Crop | place... | reverse complement strand
GCGGCTCCGTACCCGGTGTCTTCCCCCCGCCCTCCACAGCCCCGACGCTCCGGCTCGGCGGCGCAGCTCCGCCCCCTCGCGGCCCCGCCCCCGCCTCACGTCAATCAGCGCTGTCAAGGCCCCACCCCCAGTCGCCTCACGGCCGCTCCGGGCGGGACGGCGGCGACGAGGCTGGGCGATGCGGAGTGGGGGCTGGCCGGCACCGCTCAGCCCTTCCCCGCCCGCCAAGTCTCCTCTCCCAGGCGCCGGTCGGCGGCCACCCCGAGCCCTTCGCTCCCTCCGTCTGCCGCCCGGGCCCGTCAGCAGCACCCACCGCTTGCTGCCGACAGCCAGAGCCACGGTGGGCACGCAGGGCAGGCCTCGCTGCACCCCGGGAGCACATCGCTGTAGGCCTGGCTGGGAGGAAGGGGGGTCCCGTCTCCAGGCCTGCTCTCCGCCCCAGGCCCAAGGAGTTGGCCTGCCCAGGCAGTGAACTTCACCGTGCCACAGGCCCGTGAGGGTTGGCGTTGGGGAAGGGCACAGAGATGGCTGTCAGCCACATCCTCACCTCAGTGAAGCTGCGACAGATACTGCATGCAGTGTTTCAGGCCACTCGAGTTGAAATCTTCACGTGACACCTTTAATACTGCCCATGATGGAGGTGAAAGATAGGGAAGAAAGAGGTGGTGTGCTTGTGGCCCTTCTTGGCCATTGGTTGCGAACGGTATCAATTCCCTGTCAGTTTTAATAGCTCAGTTATCGCACACAGATTGCATCCTTGGCAAATAAACAGTGGTCTTGGCCAAAATACAACAACAAAAAAAATCCTTTCGAGTTGTTGATTATGAAAAAGACATGAAAAGGGATGTTTTTATACTTCTGCTATGGGGCAAGCCATGCCATTTTAAGGATTTCTGTTCTGAGAACATCACATCCATGTTAGAGAAAGTGTATTTTTCATGTATGGCAATTCCTGGGCCTATCTGTGTGGTATCACCAGAGGAATTACAGCAGTAATTGCAGGAAGGAATGACTCAGCAGGACTCTTCTGCCATTTCACATCAAAGGCAAAGGGACATCTCTGTGAACGTATGGCAGGCAGCACATAATTGTGTGCCCAGCTGTTCTTCAGTTTGCGTCTGCTTGCATGGACTCTTACTATTAGAAGTAGCCAGGCAGGGGGATACACGACCACCTGCATGAGGTAGACAGTCAGTGATGAGTCAACATGGATATGTTAGGAACTGCTGTTTGCTTTGGGCAGAACTCCAAAAAATCAGATCTCTTCAGTATGGTCAGCTCTGGCCTGAACCTGAACAGAGCTAAGCATTGACGTTTCTCATTGTCCTGTCACCAGCCTCTCTCTGGATCATGCCATGGAAGTGAAAAGTGTTGGAGCCACCTGTCAGACAGCAATCGCCTCTTAATTAATGGCACAGGGACAACAGAAGTACTAAGAATATTAGAAGGAAGCCGTAAAGACCATTCCTAGGGTCCCATTAACCACCAGCAAATGGAGGAAATAACTGTTCTCACATGCCCTGTTTGCCAACAGATTGACCTGATCTGCTGGTGTGCCTCACTGGATAAGTGTGAGCTTTGTCCTGAGTGGGTCTGCTTAGTCTTGTCACAGGAGCTGTATGAAGGTCCACATCTTAATCATCTTTGTAAAGCTCCCATAGACATCACAATAAAAAAAGACAAAACGAGGAAAAAAAAAAAGAAACAAAGCAGCAGGGCTTTAGTCAGCGTCAGTGACTGGGTCTTAACCAAGGACATGAGCTCTATGCTTAGCTCTGCTGCTGAGTCATCCATACATCCCTGGGCAAGTGAGTTCTTTTTTGCCTCATTTTCCCCTCTGTAAAATGGGGAGAGCAATGCTACCTGCCTTGTTGGGCGGTTGCGTGTTTGCTTAACTACTGTTCTCCAGCCTGTGCATATGGACGGGATGTATGTCTGAACATTGCAATTGTCATAAAAACATTACCATGAAAGTAAAGCAAAGCCCAAACCTGTGAATAGTATTAAATTCTCAGCAATAGGAAGGGTAGCTGTACCAATGAGAAAGAAATCAAATTGACCATGAGGCAAGCAGAGAATGGATTAGCCTGTGCTTGACAGATGGTGCCAGGGACTGATGTCTTTATTTCTCTTGCAGAGGAGCTTAGGGGAAGGGGAACAGGAACAGGGAGGGTGAGGTAGGGCACATTTATTAGAATGAAGCAGCAGTCTGTAGCAGCTCCACTGAAAAACACCAAAAAATACCAAAAGCAATTTCCCATTAGTTTGTAAGGGACATGCTACATATCAGCTACAGGGTGAAAAACAGGAACAGCAATATTGAACCACATGGCACTTTTAATTTTCAAAGCAGCCTGAAAACGTTAATTAATCCTCCTCTGACATAGGGAAATGCAGTGCAGTCAGCAGTTTGTTCCTTTACGTCTTATGCCAGGATTTGGGAAGACCCTGGGCCTTTTCCACAGCTGATTCATATCACAATGGCTCAAATTACTCTGTAGGAGCCAGTCCTCTGTGCAGCACAACTGAGCAGAAAAGGCTGTGTTAGATCTGGAACTTCATAACCCAGAGAGAGGGAAGATGCCTGAGCCCCACAGCCTCAATAAGGCCCACCTTTAATATTTGTGCTGTCTAAATCCACGCTCCAGTGTGGTGAGCAACACTATAAGACGCATTTCAGGGAAAGTTAGGTGCCTGATGAACTGATCACAAACTCAGAAAGAATTGTGCAGTGGAACTCAGATACCAACATATTGATCTAATTAAAACCTCTGACAAAACTTTGGTGGAATTCAGCAGGATCTGTGTATGTCTCGTTGAATTAGTGTCAGGGCTCCGGGGCTGCTTGTGCAGATCTTTTCTGTTTGAAGAGAAGATGTTACAGCTTAGTGGTTTCTACTCCTACTCAGTCTCCACTATTAATCTTCCAGTACGCTTGTGGATTCCAGTGTGGCAAAGCTGAGCCCACCAAACCAGGCATGCCTGAGGTGGGACAATGATCTAGCAGGATTTTCCATTGCTGTTTCTCCCTTGTCCAGGATTTCTGGCAGGAGATGGGAGGCAGCTGAAATACAGAGCTGGACTTGCAGGCTGTGATCTTTCCGAGAGGCAGCTCGACTCCTAGATGTCAGCTGTATGCCTTCTCTGCATTGCCTTGCGTCAAAGGCTGCGTTCATCCCACTAGCTACTCTTGTTATTTGATAGTGGCTACTGATACCTTGTGTTTTTCATTGGAGATGGTAACAGCTTGCAGCTTCATTCTTACAAAATAAGCCTACTGACACACATAAAATTAAATTACCTTTCCTTTTCCCTCACAAGCTGAAACCTATTGCTTTTGGCTTACATGAAAGCTGACATAGGCACACGTGCCATTTACAGATACCTTTTCAGGTGGCTGTGTTTTGCCAGGGAAAATTGTTTATACAGTTAATCTCGAGATCAGAAGATGAAGATCAGTGATTCTGAGGTCTCTCCACGCACTCTCCCTAACAGCAGTGCTGGTCTCATTACCCCATCAGCTAATTTGGCCAGATTTTGAAAGGTGTTTAACTGTAAAACACCTAAGCACCCAGGAGCCATATGAAAGCAAGAACTTCATGTCCAAAGAGGGACTCAGAATTTACGTGCCATTATTAAGATGTCAGGAACAGAGACAGTAAGCAGGCCTGATGCTAGGGAATGCACGGCGCTCTTGTGCAGAAACGAAGAGGCATCGTTGTGAACACCACAGTTCAGGGAAGCTGGCAGAGGGACGAAGATCACCCTGAAGCCAGTCACTGTTGCAGTGAGCAGGACTCACTGCCATTCCCTAGCAAAGGAAGCAAGGTTGCTAAGTAGGGTGGGTGTTGATACAAACATATCAAAGACGGGACAGGGATCTTGCAGGTTTTTCTGCATTTCTAGGCCTTCTTTCTTCTGTCTTCCACAGTGCGGGATGATTACTGAAATAAGGAGAACTTTCAAGTTGTGGTCTCATGAAAAGGGTCAGGCTCATTATTATTCTTTCTATATACAGGTTCCCGTAACCACCTTATCTTGCCAAGGGACAGGATCACTTGATCCCTCCTTCCTGGAAAATGTTTAGAAATCTGACCCTGCTCAGAAGATCACAAGAGGCTTGGAGGACAGGCTACCTGTATGAGAGCTGTGTGCTTGTACTTTCATTTGCTGCTGTCTTACAAATCACTGCACGGTGGCAATGCTCTGCAAGATCATAGAAGTTATCAGTACTTTATTTGGGGGAGATTTTACCAGGTGTCCAACACGTGGGTGATAGCCATCTGATTATGCCACTTCCTCCACACAAAGTCTTTATGTGGTGCACATGTATGCGAGTGCAGAGAAGATGCAATGGGGTGGTGCTCCATTGACCCAGTGGAACAGGGCAGGCAGTGATCCAGCTGCCGACTCCCCTGTATGTTACAGCAGGTGATCTCAAGAAAGCTTTCATCCTCAGCTGAGGAGGTAAGGCTGGAACCATTCCTTTGGCACAGAAAAACACCACAACAGCTGTCTACCAGAAGAAGAGATAAACATTTTGGGGGAGAGCAGCTACTCCAATGCACATGGAGTTCATCAAACAGTCTGAGCTGTCCCTATTGTTTGTGAACACTGGATGAGAACAAAGACAGATTGGGCTAGAAAGGGCCCCACACAGAGACATTCAGAGCACATACAGAATAGGACACTTTAATGGCTACAGTGGATCACTGTTTTTTTATATAATCAGAGGAATCTACTGGCTTGGGAACACGTATATATACACACCTGAGGTCTATTCCCATAACTGTTTCTTTTTGGTTCACTTACCAAGAGACAGAACTGGTCCATCACAATTGTCACTTCACAGACAGGAGAGCAAGGAAAAAATCTTTATAGCGTTGTCAGTCTTTTTTACTCTCTGTTCCTAGAGCTCTGGGTGGGGTTTCTGAGCTACAGTCAACATAGCATTTCCTTGAAGGTCTTGGAGCTGATTCAGTATTGCTATCAGTCTTTTAACAGTACCACCCCCTGCCCACATGCACACTTTTGGGTGTCAAAGGTGAGCCTATTTAAAGGAAAAGGCCCAGCCCCACGCTAAACTTACTGCTCCCTTTTGTTCATAGATATCTACCCAAACACATTTATCAAACATGCTGAATTCAGAAGAAGCAAAAGGCAAGCCAACCTGGGGGAAGAAACAAGCGGCCCACATGAAAAGGGGAGACAGGACATGCAAGGGAAGGCAACAGGACATGGAAGCCTACCCAGTAGGTAGCTTCACCTGTACCACTGAAACGGCGGGGGAGAGGCTTGTTTTGTGATCTTCTTGACAACTTAATAGTACTTTGTTGTAGTCAAACACTCCTGTGAAGGCAGAGTACATGTAAGACTGGGAGGATTGCTCAGCAAATGTGTGTCCATGTTTAAAACCAGTCTCCAGGATGGAGAAAGCTTGAGAAGACAGACTTCAAATCTGGCTTCTGTCCAGTAGAAATGACATGTGGGTGGCACCACCTACTTTAAGGCACAGTGTGTTTCAACAAGTGAAGCTCGTGAGTGAAGCTAGCACCTGATGAAACAGAAAATGCCTAGCTGCCCTTCTGCGGATGCTTTAGAGGTCTGTGAGGGGGCTGTCAACTCAGAGACCAGCTGTACAGCTGAGTAAACAGTAACGTAGCTGCTTCTGGGACAAACTAGGAGAGATGATGCATGGTTTATTCCAGGGCATTATGGAGACCGCCACAGAAGTAAGAAAGGGTTTCTTTCCTTCCCAGGTACGATAGTAACAAAAAGCTGAAAGTTATCTGCAGGTCTTGTATCTGAACATGTGAGACTTTGTACTTACACAGTATCATGCACACAAAGATTTTAAAGTACTTTGCTAAGCTGAGTAAGCAGTGCAATTCTTGCTGCAGAGATAAAAATTAGGAGTACAAGAGAGGCAAAGCAAGAGATCTGGAACCCGTTGTCCTGCCGGAGTGGGAATGGCAGGGTTAGGCCAGGAGTGCAAGGCAAAGAGCCTTTTGTTGTGCTCTCCAGGCTCCAGTTTGGCCAAGAGCCCAAGAGAAGGGTGCTTGGGGGCTTTCACATGGTCAGTTGCTTATATGGCAAATAATTATTCAGCACACATGATGGACAGGCTCCAAATTAGACTAGCAAGGAACTTACTAGTAAAGGTAGCCCAAGTCACTCAGAAGCCAGTGAAATAGGTGAAAACAAGAAAAATGAGGAGTACTGCAAGTTTAAACTCAGATGGGCTACAAAACTGTAGAACAGCATGCATGTAAGCAAACCAGACCACACCCGATTCAGATTTCTTATTTCACTGGGACTGCACATACAGGGACTACAGCAACATTTGGCAGAGGTGAGCAAGCTTTCTTCCTAGATTTACAAGGCATGACATGAGGGGGATAGTTGCCTTCATAGATGATTATGCATCGACAAGTATATCACAGGCAGACAACAGGGCATCAACAGTACCGCAGCAAGGAGTTGAGCTGCAGCAATTATATGGGACCTGTACACCAAACAGAGCACAGAGTGGAGGACACAGCAGGCTAGGTCCTGGGAGAGAAAGGCTTTAAGGGAAGAGTTGGTCACTCCATGCATTTTGAGGGGGCACAAAGCAGGAACAAAGCAAACAAAACCAGTAATTTGCCAATAAAGCAGGAAGAGGATTCCATTGTTACAGCTGTTGCATCATTATTAGTCAAGCTTTTAGACATCTGCTAATGTGACAGCCACTTATTACAGTGTTTAGACAGATTTTTAAAAGGCATCATGTAGGTGCCTCACATTCATTTCAGAGAGACTTATGCAACAGGGATTTAGCTCATCGTCCAGCCTTACACTGGAACATGGGAGGCTAGATGAAGTGATCATCCCTTCATGAATCTCTAACCAGCAAAAAGCAAATGTACTTTCACAAGTACCCTGTTAAAAGCTAGACTGGTATGGAAAGACTCGTTAGACTGAGCTAACCAACTAATCTAATGCTACATCTTAGCCCCTGAAAACCAGAGTGTGAAAAACAGTCTCTACCTCATGCTAAGTTCTGAACAGGAAAGACCTTAGTATACCTACAAAGGTGTATTGTGCCTCCTCCTGGTGTGTTCAGATACACGAATCATACAGCTATGAAGAGAAGATAATGGTGATGAGAAGATACCAGCACAGCAAGACAGGGTTTAATTTAATGGAAAAATACTGCTGTAAGGACTGCAAACTTGAGAAACAGCCGGTTGCCAACAGCAGGGTGCTGGGCTCCCTCAGATGTCACCTTTGCAGGCACAATGCCACTGAAAAGCTGTTCTCTCATGGGCTATGCTAGTAAGGTCTTTAGCAAGCTATCAAGACAACTTCTCTAGAGGCCAGTTAGTAAGGCTAATGCTGCAGGTCTAAAAGGAGCCCTGAAAACATGTGGCCATCTGCATGTCCAAGCATACCCTGTGGTTTAGTAGAGCTTAGGACACCATCAGGCTCATAATTCACACCTTATGGAGAGATGAGAAGAATGCCTAGCCCATGCTTATTTATGCCACCAGCCACCCTCCACTTGCTCATTCAAGAAGCAGACTCCAGAGGGATGAGTAGATAGAGCCAAAGAAATCAGTAGCAGACAGCAGAAGGGTCCCATATAAACCTATTCCTAAGATAAAAAGGAAGAGCTGCAAACTATACATACATATTCCTTATAGAACCCATTTTTGCAAGTATGCACAGACAGCTTTGCATGAGTGAAGACGAAGTGCCACAAGTAGCTGGACCTGCTTGCAAAGGGTGCTAGACCAAACTGCTAAAGTTACTGCCAGTAACTTACATGAGGGCAGGCTTAGCTTCAGAATATTTGTCGGGGAGCAAATATTGGCCTGCTGCTCCCAAAATGCAGGCAAGCCAGGAGCCAAAGGCAATCCCAGCACAAGCAGTGCCCTCAGTGACGGAGCACAGTCTCACAAGATCTGCGCACAGCAAGCAGGGACAGATGCTGGTAGCAGGGTCCATCAACAGCCCCAGACACAGCAAGCAATGAACCAGGTCCAGGCTCCATTCAGGAACAAAAGGAAATAGAACCAGTACCAGAGACAAGCTGCAACATGCACCTGAGGGACCCATCCAGGAGAACAGATACCTACCATGGAGGCTCCCAGAGGCAAGACTACAGACAGGCACTCCTACAGCACAACTCAGGCAAGAACAGAGCCTGTGCTCAGCCCAGAGCTTAAATGGAGCCCTGGAGCCCATAGGCAGGGGGTGTGGGTGGGGGGCCCAGCTGAGCCTGGTCAGGGCAATTCAGGCCTTTTAGTCCCCTCAGGGCCATGACTATATTTTAGAGTTAAAATGGCACTACTAACCTAGGAAGTGGATGGTAGGAACAGGTTAATTTGAATTTATCACAGTACAGCACTTATGCTGGCATTTCCTAATTCTTGTTTTTAAAAAAAAAAATAAATTGGATGTTATAATTTAGTATGGCCTTTCTCCATGGAAATGTACTGACCTTGGTCTGGTAGAATCTTGGGTTCAAATCTTATCAGTTAGCAAGAGAAACGTGTCTGGTCTCATTCCAGTTCCTTGGAGATTTTTGCCCAAAAAATCATGCATTTTCTTGGCAGTGTCTAATTCACTTTGGGGAGATCCAATTTTAGATAGCTGAGAACAAAGTAAGTCAAGAAGAAGCACATCATAAGGACTAGGATGCTTTTAAATTTGATACTGGATTGACCTGTGTTTTCTTATTTTCCTGCCTCCCCAGTACCAATTCAGCAGTAATCTCACAGAGCCCTTCTGTACTTTTCCTCCCCTGCCAGATAAAATCTGGTAGTCAAACCTACTGGGGTTTGTATGGCTTTTTCTTTTCTTTCTACCTCAAGCTGAGAAGCAAACACAGAACATCACAGCATGCAGACAGCGTAACCACTTGTAAGCAAAGAGAGCTGGCTTCTCCCAGGTCACGTAAGTCCTGAGCCAATGTGTTTCTGTTTGGAAGACTTCTCATGGATAGCTCCCGAAGGAACAGAACAATGCAGTACTCCTTCCTCCAAAACAGCAAGCAAGCAAGATAAATCCAGTGACACATATGAAAAGATGGGAGCTGATGAAACAAATGGGGCAGAAAAGCAAAATGAGAGAGCCAAGAGATGGATTAAAAATAAATAGGTCAAAATCTCTCCGAAACACCGGGAAAAGCTTTCCCTGGCAAATTAATTTCAGCACCTGAGAAGTCATTGAAAGCAGAGTTGAACAATGTGTCAGGCAGGTGAGTTTTCTGTAATTGTTAATTACACGCACCCACCCCTGGTTTCTGAAGGCACTGCTAATGGCTATCGATAGCATATGAAGCATCATGCTCCTGCCTACATCCCTAACTTCTAGGACAGAGGTGCATACGTAAGCCACGTTAAATTGTCATACAGCCGTCCACAGGCAGCCCAAATACTGGCATCTGTGCTAAGACTTGTCATTAGCTGCTGGAAAATGAACGTGGTGGATCTCGGTCAGGACACACACATTACTGTGCAGTGACTCACTGCCTACACCGGTGAGCAGAAGTCAGGGAACACAATTGGGACCGAACAAGAGATGGTTGCTAAATGATCAATTTATTTAATCAAGACTTCATTATTCCTGGGTTTTTATTCTGGATAACCTGGGAGGTTTTCTTTTGTGTGGCATAGCTCTGTCTACACTGACTCGTCAGACTTGAGGGCAAATGATCCTTAGCCCTCATTTTAGCTATTAAATTACCACCACAAAGCTTGTTTGTTTTATCTGTTCCTCAGTCCTTTGGCCCACACCCATAATCTGATCTTTCCTTTGCATCTAGGCAAGGGCAAGCTCCAGCTCTGAGTTAGCTGTTCAACACAGAAGTCTAGCTAATGCTGGGACAAAGCTGAGAAACATAAATTAAATTGAAACCTAGAGAAATTTGTCTTGACACTGCTGCTTAAAGTAAGCAAACTGAGCAAACAGTGAGCTGAAATAGCCGTGTATATAAACTATTTGAAAATAGCCTGAGGCGTTACGTTAAGGCAGGAGACCACCTTAGAAAAGAGGTCTTTTATGCATATCTCACTGTAATATCATAACCCAATGATCTTCTTGCCTCAAGCAAACCAGCATTTGGGAGTTTCTTACAGATTGTTCCTGCTCTCTGTGCATAGTGTACTTGATTCTCCACTGCTTTGCTTTTTGAGGACTCAGTTAAGCCTGGGCTAAGCTATGCGATCCCTCCTCTCTAGGAGAGTGTTGTAGAATTACAAATACTCAACGTGAGACAGAGAGGTTTAGAAATCAATTTTTGGCTCATGACAGCAGCTCTCAGAGACCCACAGCATCGAGGAATTCTATCCTACCAGCTGAGCCAGACTCAGCTTTCCAACTAACACTGGTCCTTTTCCTCATTTCTAGAAACCAGCATATGTCAAGTGGAAAGGGAAATATAGGAAATAATTTCCTGATGTTACTCTCCTGTTAATTTTACATATAACTATTGGAGCCGTAGCAAGACTGAGCTGTGGCTGGGGAAGGAAGAGGAGGCCATCTGTGCTACGATGAACAGGAGAGGAGGTCCCTACAAGGCACTCAAATAAGTCTACGCCAAGAAAAAGGCTGGCAGGATGCAAGGGTTTTGCTGTTGGTCCTACAAGCAAATCACCTTTGGTGCCCTGTGTGGTGGCAGAAACCCATCTCAACTTTTTTTCTATATGAACTCATATATTAAAGCAGAAGGGAGGTAAAGGAATGGGTTATGTCCAGGCAAAGAAGTTGGGAATAAACATCCCATCGAAGTAGAGAAGAGGCATACACAGAGATGTGATGAGTAGGCGCAGATTATTTCTCCTGTCTCCTGCGCTTGCTGTGACTGCAGGCTCTCGGGACCTGCACTGCATGCCGCCTTGAGCTTTGGCAGGCATCGAGGAAATCAATTCCAAGCTTTGTTCACAGACATTTTCCACATCTTTCCTATTTTCAGCCTTGACCCTGCCCTCTGAGGCCCTCTCTGGGACCTGCGAACTGAAGGCGAAACATTTCAGGTTGCAGTTGTGAATATGCTTGAATATAGCCTTTAGACCAGTTCCGATGATGGTGAGAAAGGGGTTAATCTGTTCCCAGGCGGGAGTAGTCTGCAGGCGGGGATTTGCCAGGCAGCAGGGGCCGTACCAGATGTGAGGGAACTGATTAACTCACCACGTGCCCAGTACCACAGAGGAGCTGTGCATAATTGGTACCTTATTTTAGCAGGGAAGGGTTTTTAGAATGGGGTCTATCATTAAGAGCTTAGATTAAATTCACCCTGATTTGGAAGAGAGAAGCAGAGAAAACAGCTGGGACTCTCTGGTACCATAGTGGTCTGGGCTTTATCCTTTCTTCAAGCCAAGGGAAGAAAACCTGAAGAAACCAGACATTTCTGTCACAGAGTTACCCTGGTTTTGTTAGAGGCAAACAGAAGCTTTTCCTACCCTGAAACAGTGTGAATTCTGATAAGTGCTTATTTTTAAAAGGAGTGATTCATAGATACTTATTTTTATTTAAAGATGAATTGTTTTCTGGGGGATTTAAATCTTCCTTGAAACTGTTTATAACTTGAAATGCCACAAAGCAGGGCTGTCACATAGCAATTGGAAGATAATACTGACGAGAAGAGAAACTGGCTATTCTCGTTCTGCTGTCTGGATGGGAAAGAGCCGCAGACAGCGAGCAAACAGAGCCACGTGAAATGCTGCTAGAAGCAACCTCAAGAGGTCACCTCTGTTGCTAGGCAGGATCCGGTAACACAAGCAAGGAAAGGAAAATTAGCCTCAGAAAATAATTTCAGCTTTAATAATTCTGCCTGGTGCTGACATTGAGGCACAGATTTGATCTTTAGATGCTGATTTTTATTGTGGATGTAACCTACTCCCTTTCTTTTTCTCTCCTAGCCCAATTTGCTTTGAGTGGGGAATGATTCTTAGTCCAAGCTCATGACTGACATTGTCTGGAGTCAGCATCTGTGCTGGTGGCCCCCATCGTGATCCCACCAGTGGAACTAAACCACCTGGAAAATTTTGGCCAAAAGGCCTTGTGTGGACAGCCCTCCAGGGAGACAGCACTTTGTAATTAACTGGCAGAAAATGTTGGTGGGGAATGATAGCTACTTCCATCTGAGGGGGGCAATCCCAGGTGCACGCTATAATTTCTGTTACCTGTACAGTGGAAAAATGTTGCAGTATTAGCCCTTGTTTTCCTCTCAGAGGAGCTAAAAATATGCTTTTTGAAAACAGAGTGATACTGGTTTGGAATGGGAAAGGGAAGAAGCAAAGAATTCTGTGACCTACATGGAGGGCACGCTGTGCCAAGTGTTTTCAGTGGCAGCGGTTTGCAGGGAATATTGGGTTCTGAAAATCATCGTCATCTGTCCCATAAGTACTTATTTGAGTAGATTAGTCACTACTGGCTTTGGCAGAGCTTTTCATTTTATTTCCAATAAGAGGCTGCAATCTTCAAACCCATCAAGCCTCCTTGTGGCACACTGGCCAAAGAAAGGTCTATGAGGAAAACATGGCGCTTGTCTCCTAGGCAAGGGGGCAGAAGAATACTGAGTGGCATTTTGGGGGTACAAAAGGAGAGCTGTCTGTTCACATTAGCCTTGGACTCCTTGTTTTGTTGTTTAGGGTTTTTTCCTGTACAGTGAGAAGCTCCTGGCATCAAGTTAAAATGTGAAAATCTGAGATTTCTTGGAAAAAAAACCCCAAACATTTCCATCTTCTTGGGTTATGGGTCCTGATATCAAACAAAGGTGGCTTGTGTTGTGCTAGTGAGGTGGATCCTACATTGCCAGCTCAAACCTTGCTGCTGTAGAGCAGGACTGGTGCCTGCCCACCACGAATACGTGAGGCTGCAGACTTAAGCCAGCTCAAGAGCTGCACCAAGGCTCATTGAGGTGTCTCGTCAGCTGGGTGACCTGGGGAGCCGGGCTTGGTAACCTCGTCAGTCATATCAGTGAAAATCATCCCGACTCAAGACTCACTATCCAGAGAGAAAATAAACATTGGCTTGAAGAAACATGATTAACAGCAATGTTAGAGGGAGAGGGCTTGGAGTATGAGAGTGTTTGATCATAAATCTTGGGAAATCATGAATAAGTCTTGCACACAGATACAGATTTGGTGGCTCTCATTCACACTTCCAGCAGATGTTTATCCAAATACCATCAACTGCTGTTTGCAAAGGGATTAAAGGGTACAGGAGTCACTGAGGTATCTCTTGCCTAGAGCTGGGTTTTAACCATTTCAAAGTGTAATTGCAGTTTGCACCATACAGTAAACTGCTCTTGGCTACTCAGTTACTTTTTCATGCTTCCGGTTTTCTGAAGGATGATCTGCAGATCCTCCAAATGTAATGAAATATACTGGCACATTTAATCAGTGTTGATTCCCTGAAGAAGTGCTGGGAAACAGGATTTAGAGACAAGAGCTGAGCATGCTGCATTTTCCGACCATGTGCTGGGATATTTCCATTCAGACTGGGCTCCAACAGTAGCTTGTATTTGCAGGCATAGAAATGGAAGCAACACAGATTGGGAGTAAACAGCGTTCAGGATTCATGTTGAGATCTAGCATCCTTTATTTCAGAGAGGCAAGCAAAAGGAAGAAGAAAAGAGAGAATGAGATAAGGGCAGATCACGTAAGAGGCTGTGGGGTGAGCCACAGTTCTGGTTGGTGTTCAAGCAAAGAGGATTTTAAAGGATTTGAAGGAGGATAATCTGTAGATGTTTATAGGGAAGATTAAATGATGGTGGCTGTAAGAAGTAAACACTCCATGGAATTGGCTGATTGCCAAATCCCACCATCAAGTGACTTCTGGTGAATAACATAGTCCAAGATTATGCCAGAGTTTGCATTGCCTCCACATGCACACAGGAGAGAGATAATGAACCAAGTTGCTTTATCCCTGCTGCTGGTCACAGGACTGCTCCTGTCTGTTCTGATGAGGATGAGCCACTCACTGCTGCTCACCAGTTCCTCGCCTCCACTCAGCCCACTGAAACACGCTCTGCCCAAGACTGGAAGACAGCTGTGTTGAGGATGGGGAGAACCATGGAGACTGCAGGCTAAGTACACGTATTAGTCACTGCAGGGACCAGGGGGCCAGGGTACTGTTTATGGGGAGCCAGGAAAGCAGCTGTTTTGAAGGACCCTCTAAAAACCTAGATTCCTTGGTTGTGCAGCAATTTGTAACCTTTAAGCCTCAGCCTAGATTTTTTGAAAGGAAGACCCGTCAACCTGCTCCAAAATGTGCTCCTTGCCTACCTTGACTGTGCCTCTCTTCCAGCATCTACCACCCACAGACAGACCAGTCTCCCTTTTCTGTTCGCACTGGGCCCCCTACACCCTACAAGCTTCCTACTTTCTCTACCTAGAGCTCTTGTGTTCCTGACCAACCTGCTCTGCTCTGAAGGTCAGACGCTGTTGGTGAATCTGCATGGTTCAGGGAGCTAAAACCCAGAGGGAATCGCAAGGCCCTTTGGGTCAATGAGATATTCATCTGGATTCCTCTCTTTATGACATTTTTCAGGGATATTGTGATGAATGTTTATTGCATAATTAATTATCATATTACATACATTGTCAATATTTATTATTGAGAAAAACCTGTGGTACTTGTTATGTGCATGCAGTGCCTGGCTACAACATAATCCACAGTAGTATTCCATCTATGACTGGGTTACCTTCTCTCAGAGGCGTTCCCTCTGTGTGATGGAGAAGCAGAGTGGCTGCGATCTTCAGGGCTGGAGTGAGACCTAGTGAGGATGATGGGGAAGGAGGAGAGGAGGAGGTCTGCTACACGACAAGATATGCCCTGTAGCAGAGCTCTGGACAACCAGAATTCATAGAGGAGAGCAGTTCGATTGCCATAGCTGGGAGTGGTGAGTATAGCAATATTTTATTTGGCCTTCATAGCTTTGAAGCCAGAAGAGACATGAGGCTGTAGCCAGCAGTTGCTGTGCACATGCGAGTCTGTATTTGCTATTCTAAACCAAGAAGGACATTTTAGCCTGGTTTTCTAAGGAAACGAAGCTTACGCTCTCATGCTGCTTGTCCATCTGTTTCCCCTTCAGTTGTTCCCCAGCAAATCTGGAACCCATGGGCCAAGGTCAACCAAATTTGACAGTGGGACAGCGGACACTTCCCTCTGCCGAGTGCCGGGTGGCCTGATGTAGGGGAAGGCAGGGATAACCCAGCCTTTTAATTGAGGAATGCAGCAGGCACCTGGATGTGGGCGCCGGCTGGCCTGTCAGCCCACACTTGGCTCTGGTTCCACTGCAGCTTGTGCCCAGCCACAGAGGCTGGGTAAAACCTCAGCTACTGGTGGGTACTAACTGTGCCTGGTGGGGAGAGTTTCCTTCCTAACCATTGCACTAATCAGCTTAACCCTGCAAGATGACATCTGATAAGCTTGAGCTCTCTAAGAAAATATCTCACAGCTATTTTGTGTTTGGGTGATTAAAAGTATCCTGATAGGAGATGATGTATTATTAAAACTGTAATTTTCTCAAGAATCTGTATTTTGACTTGACAGTATTTTGAAGAAACCCTTTGAGGGATGTCTTTTTGCAAATAAATCACAACCGTTATTATAAACACATACCCCTACCAGTCCCTCGGTCTGACCTCACGCTGCCAGATGAGCAGGCTTAGCCTTCAGATGTCTGTAGGGATTACTTTATATCTGTCCATAGCAGTGACTGGGATAAAGTGATCTTTTCTGCAAATACAGTTTAGCCTTTAGGAAGTTACTGCTTACTCGTGTGTTAACCTCAGACATAAGGAGGTGACCAAAGACAGTCAGGCCGCAGCTTGCCTGCGCTACTGAGCTATAAATAACAAGGAGCCTGCAGCTACAGTTGCCTGTGCTCTGCTGCAGGTAAACATTTGTCCATGTAAGTTTAGTGAGGGCAGCTTGCATTCAAATGGCTGACCACAAATCTCCACAGCAGACTGCAGTAAAAAAGCTTTGGTGGCATCAGCTGCCACAGGTGGAAAAAAAAAAAGTCCAGTTCATTTTCTCAATGACATGTGATTGACACAGAAAGTTAGTAGTTGATACCAAAGACTCAGATAATGAAGGGATGGAAGCCAGCTCAGGACATCACCAACATCCACTTCCTAGGCTGAGGGAGGAGCAAGTACTTCTAGATCATCCTAAGCATGTTTTAAATATCTCAAATGGCAAAGATTCCACAGTCTCCCTAGGCAAACCTAATATTTGTGATACATTTTCCTTCTAATGGGTATTCCGTTCTCATTCTCTGATCTGCATCCTCCCCGAAGCGCATACAGCCTCTGACTTTGATTGCAAATGGCCAAGTTCTCAGGAGCTGCTGTCCTGTGTCCCAGTGACTTTCCTGGGTTGTGAATCTGACAGCCTCAATGGTTTTCAATATCCCACTTCCCTAATAATTTAGGATGGTGATCACTCCTGATTCCAGCTTTTTGCAGATTTCTGACATGCTAATGAAAAGCTGAGGAGCAGAGAGGCTACGCTGCGGAACAGGTTGAGGGAACTCCACTTCCAGACTCCTTGAATAGTCGTAGCAGGTTGACTGATCTACCCTCTTCACCCCTGTGTATCTCTGGTCCCTTCTGTTCCTGCAAGCAGCAACGAAAACAAGTGCTGAGAGGGTGTGCCTACAACAGCAGTTGGATGTCCTATACCAGCTTGTTCTCTTAAACCTTCTCCAAGCATCGGGGGTTTTTTGCCACTGTTTGGTACAGGATAGTAGGCTGTATGGTTTGACACAACACAGCAATTCTTAGCCCATCTAAGAGGCTACTCAGAAGAACAGTCTGCTGAGACAAATTCAACAGAGAGAGTGTGGATCATTTGAGTAGGATGCCGTGCAAAGGCACAGGGCAGAGTGCAGGGCACTGAGAAGGACAAAAGGGTGACCACACTACTCCTGCACCATCACCACCCCCTGCCACTGCTTTGCAAACTCCTCTGTCAGCAGCACCAAAACCAAATTCCTTACCTTTGCCTCTAAGGCCTTTTGTGGCCTCTTTTCCTGCAATCCAGATGTCTCCATTTAGCAAAGGACAACAGTCGCATTGACTAGATATTCTTCCCCCTCTGCACCATGCAGCAAATGAGCTGGTCTGTTTAAACACAATGACATCACCTTCAAGGTCATCCTATAAATTCCTTCCTAAAATTCTTCTGTCATAAACTCTGTGGAAAACTCAGTGAGAATTAGACCAATGACATGTGCTAAACACGCTGCCAAGCATGTAACTCAGCTCTGACCCAGTACTTCAAGCATGGCTGACCTGTGATGTAGCATCTCCGTTGTCTTATGTCTCATATTGGGCTGGGTTGCTGGCACATGGGCCACCTTTCTCTTCTGTCTTTGTACAATGGGTACCTCAGTACAAAACTGGGGGTCTGAGCTGAATGCAGGTAATAAGCAAATTGGTTAGAGCAAAATGGAGAACGAGTATAGGTCCTTTTCATGTCAAAAAGCTCTTCAAGCTTTGTTAATACAATTTCAGTATTATTCTTTGTGAAACAATCCTGCTTAACCAAGATGACCCACCAGACATTTCCCATCTCCAATTTTAATGTGGTTTTACAAAATGGATACGTTCGGCATGTCATCTGGAAACATTAACCAGGGAGGCTAAAGGGGTGAGGCTCTTGGGTTTAAAGCATCCATTTAGTAGATAGATAAATGAATTGGCTAAGTGCTAGCACATTTGTCATAGGGCTATTATACCTGAATTTTTTTCTGGGTGGGTTATAAGCTATTGGTTAATGGGGTAGAATTAGATTTTTACAGAACTCTGTGCAGATAATTTTCTTGGAAAACATTTTGAAGAGCCTGCCTGTCCAGGATATGAGATGTGATGTTCCACTGCTGTCTGACTGATTGCTCCTCAAACAGCAGGACTGCAGCTGCAAGTGGTAGCCTGTGGCTCCTCCATTAAAGTTTCTGTGCTAGCACAGGAGAGCTGTAATCAAGAGAAATGTCACATTAATGTAGAAGCAGGCTCAAAGCCCTCAGATCTGAGCATCATGGGACATTAAGGAAATCTAACATTAGATCTAGAGCAGGGCTACTTGGCCTGGGGACCTGCAGGTCCAGAATCCTCACATCTTCAAATTCTGGGTGCAAAATGTTCAACTTGAGCTCATCCATCCTCATGCGATGAATCCAAATAAAGAATAATACCAGTAAGAGGATAAACTGTCTCACAGCAGAATCTCAGAGAAATGTAGAGTCATCTCAAACCTTGTAAGCACTAAGCAACATAAAACCTGGCTGAACAAAACACTTCCTATCAAATATGCCAAAAGCTTTCCTGTGCCAGTGAGGACAGAAGCAGGGAGATATTCCCCATTTCCCCCCATATTTTCCCATAAATGTTTTCCCCTGCAAAGCTCCCTGCCTTTGCCGTATTTTAACATCTCATTCAGTCAGGCTGAGGAAGGGACATAAGGAAACCACTGGGATGTCCCAGGATTATGAAGTATTTAATCTCCAGGACACCATTATCTGAAGTCAGTTGAGACACTTCAGGCAGAAATCTGTCCCATCCTAACAGACAGTAAAGGGAATGTATAATATCTTCTAGTTGCTAAGTGACAGGAGTCCAGAAAATGACCACCAAGAAGTTACAGGCAAGCTTTTTTTAGCCCTAGCAGTGAGGCCAAGGGATGGATAAACCACAGAAATATTCTCCACAAGGTGAGGGGCAGCTCCCTTTACACTTAGCAGAGCTTATTTGCCCCAACAAGAGGTCTAGGGGAGGGTAGAGTTATCCCTTCTGTACATATCTCCTTTCATGCTCTCTTTTATCAAACAAAAAAGGTCATCTCTTTCCACTGTATGTCCTTGACCCTTACATAGGTCCATTACCGAGCTCTTCATATCATCCTGTTTCACTCTTTTTCCCTCACTTGTTATGTTTTCTTCAGCAAACAGAGTCTCATGATGCTCTCTGTGGCTGGGAGGAGCTCCTCCAGTACACCCCCAGACCTCACTTGGTATTCTCTGTTGAAATCCTTCTCAGGAAGCCCAAATGCTTAAACAAAAGTTGGCAGCATGCAGGCTGACATGTGCCACTCTCAAGTTCGCTTTGCCTGGTAGCTCCTGCTTTTAGCCCCCAACCAGCCTGTGCTCAGTTTTCTTCTCTGCCTTGGAGAGTCTTTGGGAGCGTGTTGGCCATTTTGCTCTGAGTCCAGGTCTCAGCTAGTGTAAGAGTGCTGGGTACTCCGATTAGTACCCCTGTGCTTTGTGGACATAAAGTTCATATTGTGAATAGTGAGCTGCTTTAGGACCGTGGCTTGACAAGTTCATTCATGCTGAACTGGAAGTGGAGTGGGGCCCAAAATAGCCTGTGAATGCCCGACCAGGGGAGGCTGAGACGGCAGGCACCCTGCTTCCTAACTGGGGCTCATTTATTTCACACGCAGCTACTGTTGGAGGTCAGGGCCTATTTACTGGAACATGATGTGACTGCATTGCTTCTGTAAAAATACAAACAAAGAACAGTGTCATCCCAGTGACACTGAGAACGGTCCTTTTACGTGTACCGTAACGGTGTCAGTACAAAACGGGGGATAATAAGAAGAAGGTGCCCCCAGCTATCGTAGTAAATACATTGTCTCTCTCTAGATTTTGTCTCAGAAAGCCGTCATCACTTTTTAGGGGTCCTGCAAAATGCAAGTGTTCAGCTTTGAAACTGGTACTCATAGAATCCTGGAAATGTTGTCTGGAAGTCCCCTCTGCAGGTCTCATGGTGAAAACATCTTCCCTAAAGTTCAGCCTGGGCCTCCCATACAGTGACCTGTGGCTACCAGCTTCTCTCAACACTGGCTGCCTGCCTCCTACCCAGCCACTTACAGGCTTTCCGAGGAAGGTGTTGCTGTCAAAACCCCTCATGGGCTATTTTCTTCCATGAAGATGTCCAGTTGCTTTTTGAACCTCTGTGAAGGTTTGCATCTATAATCTCCTGCAGCAAGGAGTTTTACAGATTTCTTGCACAGTGTGTGAAGAACCACTTCCTTCTGCTTGTGGAAAACTTGCTAATTGCAAGTTTCATTTATTGTTCTCATACAAGAAAACACAATGGACTATTGTATACTTTTTATCCTCCTGCTGCCCTTCATGATTTTATAGATCTCTGTAGAAGTGATAACAAAAGAGAGGACAAAAATATGTAAGACAAATACTATATTCTGCTTTTCTGTTCCTTTGTTCCTTGCAGCACGTGACTCCTCATGCTTCATTTGACCATCAGCTTCAGAGACTCTCTCCCATCTTCTGTTTCTTTCTCCTTCGTCTTTATGGCACTCCACCAGTAAACAGCAACTAGGAATAACTGAGGCTATAAATGACCATTTTCCTGCTCATTTACCTCCATTGTTTTGACAGTTGCTTAATGATAAACATATGATTTACTGACACACATTAGACAGCAATGTTCACAAGTTTAATTTCTTGCCTTTGAAAGACAGGCTAATACAATTTTCCTCTGCATTCCTCCAGGCCAGAGAGTCAAGAACAGCCACAGGCAGAGGTGCTATCAAGACCCCCAGCTGGATTCTCATCTGAATTTCATTAGAATTATGAATAGTGCTGCCAATGAAGTTGACTGGGGAAAAAAACCCCTGACTTAATTTGTTAAAGAGCTGTAATTCTTTCTGAGAGATTGCTTTGGCTTCTTGCTCTGCTAATCTGGTGTTTGTGTTTATGAGGACACTCAGCATGCATCCTCAAGCAACAATTTTAATGTCTGGTTGACATATGCTGTTTATATGATTTAGAAGTCACTGATCTTGCAGGCAGTTTAACATTCAGCAAAGAATAGGGCCTGAAGGGAAGGAGATATCCTACAGGTTAGGAACAACCAGCTCAACCCTACAGAAGCTCACCTCGATCTCAAGAGGAGCTTTGCTAAAGCAAGGGATTCAGGCAGGGTCTGACGGCATGGTACACTTCTAAGCCACCTATTTGAATCCGACACAGGCAGGAAGCCTCCGAGTCCTCAAAATCTTCTCCTCATTCAAGACCTACTAGAAAGTAAGTTGGTCATGTGCATGGGAGTGGGGAAACTGATGTGGAGCGTAGCTGGCAGTGTCCTGCTAATACTGAAACAAGAGCTTCCCACTCTTCGCTCTGTTGACTTAGTTTCCCTGAGGGTGTCGCTAACAGAGAACAGTGTTTGTCCTGGGAGCAAGAGATGATGATGCAGAAAGGACAAGGTACAGGAAGCAGAATTGTCATAGGGCTGACAGTTACCCTTGCTAGGGACTTTTCCTATTCCTATTAGCCTATCCAAAGAAAACCAAGCTGCATATTCTGGAGCCATGGGGTTAAAGCTGCTCTCTAATTAACACAGAGGAGTGCTGATAGGGAGGCAGTCTTGACTGTGAGATTTATTATGCTGCAGATCCATCTCATACGGAGGAAAGGCCCTAGCACTGTCCAGGGAGGTGGACACATTCCTGTAACAGGGAAGAGGCTGGAGGAGACACAAGGCAGCAGCCAGAAATCTTTGATATGATCCTTTGGACTGACTGAGTGCAAGTTGCTGTTGGGGTGATGCTTGGCCTATTGTTTAGAAAAACGGATTGCTTGTGCAATAGGCGGTAATTCATCGGGGGAGCTGGGTCTTGGCTTCTCCAATGCCTTGGCGTCTCTCCTACTAAAATTGTTGAATGGCACCACCTTGTGGGTCCTTGAAGGAGATGAGCTTTTTCCACTTTTTCCCCGTGCGTTCGCTCTGCAGAGGTAGTGAGGCATGCAAGGGTTGATTCATTCTCACACTGCTTGTCACAGACAAGGCAGTCGTCAAGAACTGGTGTTCCACTTGTTTTCTGCCAGCTGACAGAAACATATTTTAGTGCTTAGTCGTTGATTTTCATGGCTTAACTGGTTTTGCTTTTGCTAGTGGTCTTATTGGAAAACTGCAAACACAGATTTAGTAACTAAAACTTTTCAATTATAGAGGAAATGCAGAGGAAAAACACTGAAATATACATTAAAGGTCGTCTGTCCTGTATGCAATGTCTTTCCTCTTTCTAAGATGTGAAATTCATGTGCCAGCCAGTCCCTGCATCACAAAATTCACTAAACTCATGAAAGTAACTGAAGAATTTACCATACATAGAATTGTGTTTGCCTTTAGGGATAACCCTGGCAATGACAGCACATGTCCTTAACTGCAGAGTTAAGGGAGGCATCAGACATATGTTCATGAATAAAACAACAGCCCGTGTACGACGAGTCCAAGACTTTCTGGAAAGCATTGGCTGCCTGGTGTGCATTTTGTACAGCAATAAGATGCATGTTATCATGGGTGTGCAGGATCCTGGGATGCAAAGCAGCCACTCGGCAGAGAATCAGTGTGACTGCACATTATGGGGTATCAATTTGGGGGGGGGG
>Ga0065711_1035363_pt1 | contig 22415 bp, 16 predicted proteins | sample Hoacrofraction12_FD_59098 | JGI IMG/M metagenome (GOLD analysis project Ga0065711, IMG submission 59098) | Hoatzin crop microbial communities from Cojedes, Venezuela - Epithelial fraction 12 v2 (version 2) | ecosystem: Host-associated > Birds > Digestive system > Esophagus > Crop | place... | reverse complement strand
ACGGGGGGACATAAAAAGCTACTATGACCTGTTCCGACCTCTCCTCTTTTGCCTCTGAAAGAGAAGAGTGAAGAAACGTACAAGTGCCTGTGTTAATAACAGACAGACGTCCTTGTAGGTGGATCAATGCATTTCCATTAGCGTCACAAGTGGAAGCAGAGCAGTGATCTAATCTACAGAGGCTTTTATCAAACAAATTGCCTTAGTCTCCTCTGTTGAGCTTTCTGCTTTAGTCCCTTGCCAAATTAACCTTGAAGGTATAATGCGACTTTCTAGACTCTACCTAGTGTCTGCAAAGGAGCTGTTTTTCATTTTTAAATGCTGCAGTGGCGGGAGTCAAGGACAACAACATTTTGACATCACTAAATAAATAATGTATTAATCTCCCTTAGAACAATCTTCAGATAAGCAAGGACCTGATCGTTCTGCTGGGTGCTTTGTGGACATACCCACAGAACGAGTAGAAATGATAGTACCTGGCTTCACATTCCTATAGTCAGTCTACAAGAGACAGGTTGTCTCACTTTTTCTGAGCACTACTTACTTATAGGACATAGCAAGACCACTGCCAAGGCAAAACACTACACTGCATGTACCCTGGAGTCTCCATGATGAAAAATGACCTCCAGCGACATTACTAGGACCAGTTGTACGGAAGGCACTTTTCGAAGGGACAAGAGATCATCATCTTGTCAAGTGAGAGCAAAGCTTTTGGAATCTGCCTCTTGAGGGAATGTGACTGGAGGGGCACATTTGGCAAAGGGAATAAAAGAAATGAAGAAACAATGGAAGCAAAAGAAACAGTTGGAAGGTCTCTAATGGGGAAACATTCTCTAGGAAGACCGAGAGCAAAGCCTATGTTATATCAACTATTTGACAGATTTCCTGGACGTGGCATTTGGAAACATGTTGCAGGAATTTGCACAAAAGCTTTAATTTTCCTTGAAAGGCATCTTTTGTTAGACAGGACTCTCGCTTTCAGTTTGTTCCATAGTACTAACATTTGCAACTTTGTCCCTTCTGAAGAAAATAAAAAGAAAATTCTTCATTGTCCTTTCCCTTTATGTGTACCTTTCAGGTACATTTGAGAAATACTTTACGTGGCAATGGGAAGTAAGTTGCCACTTATCTTTTCTGGGAAGAGCCACTCTAGTTAACTCAGCTGATTCAGTTCTGTGGAGTTCAACGAAACATGAAGGAAATTTTTCCATCTGGCACATACAACCGTTATAATTTGCTGTTTGTTTGGAAATAGCTGCTATCTTTCTTAAGTCAGCTTTGTAGTATCACAAGACCTTCTCTACTCTATTGAGATACATGTTTTTTAAGGGCATATAAACTGAAAAACAAAAGACTATATGAACCCCATTTAGGAGGAAGAAACTCTGTGCCTGGAATAACATTTTCACGTCCTGAAGGCAGGCAATATTCCAACAGACAGACAACAGGAGAAGAAACAGTGATAAAAGGGATCAGAAAGCCAAGGATCAGAAGCCACCAAGGTTTTTCCTGCCTGCATATAGCGATGTGGGTCTCCGTTCCACAAGTCAGCCCCACTCAGTTTTCTTCCTCTGTCAATTGTTAAAGCTCAAACAATTACTGAACCAAGTCCCCATCTCCTTCCAGAAGGCCTGGGTGGTACACAGCTGTGAGGATGTTGCTCTGAGCAGAGCCTCCCCTCATGGCCTGCTGGTGCAGGTCACTATAACTGGGCAGGGCAAGGTGCCTGTGAGGCTTCTGAACTCTGGACAGAAATGTGATCTGCTCCTCCTCCTTCTTGTCAGCATGTGATTTTTCTTGCTTTCAGAACCAGTGAACAGGTGAAAAAATGTAAGTCTTCTCCAGGGTACTACACTGTTTAGATATAGAATACTAAATACAAATATTAGTGAATATACCTAGTGCACTGAACAGTATAAGAAAGTGAAGGTGTATTAGAGTATAAATAAAACCATATGCATCCTCATCTCTGAAGAGCTTTTTAGTCCATTTCTTTGGCTAGGACTTGATATTAAACAGAGCTCTTTCGATTAAGAAAATAAATTGCAGCTAAAGAATTCACTGCAACTGGGTCAACACTAATTATTTGATCATGAATGATTAAAAAGGAAATAGGAAAGGTGAGCAGGGGAAGAAAGGTAAACAGAGAACAAGCTGCTCCTCTGGCTTTCTTTTTTCTGTGTCTTCAGAGCTATAAGAAACCCTCCAGGAAACTGCTGGCACTTGGAACAGGAGCCTCTGTTGTTACACATAGAGCCACTTAGTTGAATGGAAGCCTTTCAAATTCAGAGAGCAGCCCAGCTAGTGAACAGAGTTAGCTATATACATTTAGCTCTCAAGACTTGGTGCGTGCTACTATGAAGTCTGAATGTGTAGGCACAGATGAGCTGTGCTCACACTTGGATTTCTCCAAGGAGCGGATTTGAGGTGAGCTTTAAAACTCTCTCCATTAACTCTCTCTGCTATAACTCAGCTGAGCGCCAGGAGCCGACATGCCTCTGCCCCCCGGGCCGCTCTGTGCCTTCTTTCCAGCTGCTTCAGAGCCAGCAGGAAACTGCAGCAGTACAGAAAACCCATGTCTTCCCCCGGCCCCGCGACATGAGCCAGGGTGCAACCCTGATCTACAGGGTCCTGTGGCACGAAGCAGTCCCCTCCAGTCTCCCCTTCATGGGAGCTAAGCCTGCTGTTGGGGCTGCCTCTGCCCCCAGCAGCTGTGCTGGAAAACTGGTACCCTGAGAGGGCTGCAAGTGTCAGAGCGGGCAGGCAGGCTTTAGTTAATCTATGAATACGTAAATTACAGGTCAGAGAAAGGTGTGCAAATAATTTAAGTCAAATAGTAAGGAAAAAGTAAAAATTGCAGTTTGACATTTTCAGCTCCACTGCTTGAGGGGAGAAAGGAAAGATGGGGGAAGATGGTGGACTGGGGAGGAAGGGGATGGAGAGACCTCAACCTGCATAAGCACCATGTAGCATGAAAACTGCCCTAGAGGATACAGCATCTTCTTCCAGAAAGAACCAATTCTTGTTTTTAACTCATCAATAAGTTGAAAGAATTAACTTGCTTTCAGAAAATAATTTTCTTTCTTCCTTTCTTTAAGAGAAGGGAGGGAAAAAAGGAAAGGTCCAGCAAGAGGAAATCAGAAGGAGGCAGGTAATGGGAGCGCATTCCCAAGCTGTGGGGGAAGGAGCAGTGTGCCCAGCATGCATGGGAAGCAGCACATGCATGGGGCACAGATGCTACAAAGGGAAAAACCGCTCCCTAGGGCATGTTGACAGGGAACTGAAGAGGAGTCAGTGCTTATTTTCCCTGTTAAGACTACTGCGACATCGTCTGCTGTGCTCCAATTTCCTTTCTGAACGTTTGCATCTGCTTTTTTTCTCCTCCTGTGTGCCAAGTGTACAGTGACATTTTACACAACCCTGTTCTCCACTGGGAAGACATGGGAGAAGGGCCTCGCACAGAGCTCCAGCTCAGCCCTGCCTTGTCCAGGGGGGCTGGCACCTGAGCCACACCACGTCTGGGACTCTGTCAGCCCAAGAGAGTCCCTTTTCTCAGTGACAACGTAACAATGTCAGGTTTCACAGCGCAATGGGAATGATGACCCAGGCGTTTCACGAGCTGCTCGAAACACTTAGGCGTTTCATGAAACGACTGGATAAAAACCAAGCTAGAAACCAGTCAGTTCACCGAAAGCCTGTTGCTTTTACTCATTCTGCTAACTGGATGACTGAAAAATGACTACAAAATTACTGAAAAATGTAGTCATTTTTCAAAATGACGGATTTCACTTGCAACTCATCCAGATGTCCTGAGAATAGGATATTGCATGAGGATCGTTTCTGCAACAGTAAGCTGTATGAAACATAAATTGTCCACGTAGTCTCTCCTCTTCCACAGTGAATTAGACTGAAATAATAGCCAAAATCAGCCAAAAGGCAGAGAGCATATCAGTGTCTTCTTCCTCAGCTTAGACTACCTCTAAATTTGACTTCATACTCTGCAGGAATTTTTTTCTTACTGTGCACTTAGCATAGGAAATAGTAACAGCATAGTAGTCTGTGGCAGCAGTGTCCTAAAACTCTGCTTAACGTACTGTCAAACCTGAGAAAGTTGGGAACAGCCAAGAACTGGGGGGAAGGAGGAAGTTGTAAAAATCAGAGTTAAAAATACAAGATACCATATCGCTCTTTACTCTGTAGCTTGTGAGGGAGAAGAAAAGCCCACTCGCAGCTGACTTTCTCCTCCACTGAGGGCACACAAGAGGAGCTTGTGTCCCCCCTATGCTTTCTGTAGTCAATTCCCAGCCCCACTCTACCACCCTTCTGGCCCTAGCCCTCCTGGCTCAGCAGTTAGGAGAGAGAAAAAAATTTACCTTACAAAAGGCCATGTCCTTTCACAACAGGTAGCAGCTTGTTTGCTGTTCAACAGTAGGCCAGACAGAGGCCTTTGTGTCATGAACTTGGTTATTACTGCAGTGGGTAAAAAAACCCAAGAAATTCGAAGAATATGATTGAAGAAGGGACTTACATAGTCTTCAGGTATATATTATTAAAGGAAGTACTTAGGTAAATATTTAAGCAAACCTGAGAACTCCTGCTCACCTCCTGTCAAATCCTGAAAGTACCTAAGCTCCCTGACAGGCTCATTGGTCTGGTTTTCTAAGGAAATAAGTTCATGAGATTGCACTGTCTGTCTGCCTCCTCATGGTAGATTTTGCACCCTTGTGGCAATTTATAACATGCTTACAAGATGGCCGGAGCCTCAAAGATAGTTCTGTTCCTACAGGTTTTGGGAAAAGTTGAAGATAGTGTAACATCAAGCCTAACAGAAATCAAGAAGTGAGAGGTTTTGATATTCAAAACATCTCCAATGATTTGGTAGTTATCACCATTTTATGTGGGAATCCCACCTCTGCATTACAGTCTCCGCTCAGCTAAATCCCACCCTGTATGTTCTTCCACCACATCCTCTGATGATGATTCAGCCTGCCAGATATTTCGCAGAGTAGATCTTACACACCAACAGGTGAATGAACACAGTTGTGGCTTGCTTCAAAGAATACAGCCTGATGAGGACCGGGTGGCCTAGCCCACTTCCAGTCGCACCAGCTTAGTATCACCACCTTTGCCCAGCAAGTGACGGACTAGCAGGGATGCATTTTAGGAAGAGGTTTGGTTTCCAGCCTTTCCTATTAGTTGGTTCTAGGTATTGGTTTGTTGAGCAAATCTCAATGAAACTAGGAAACTCCTAGGAGACTCTAGGCAAATACTCTGCTGACAGCCTTGAATGCCATTTTGAAGCAACCATTTTTCCCCTGCACTGTCCAGTGGGTCTAGAATTCTAACATTGAGCCCTGCACTAGCACCTTAAAGCCAGGTACTGCAGCACCTAAAGGACAGGTCAGTATGGCACCATCCTGTACAGATATAGCCTGTACCTGTGACTGGAGGCAGCCCTCAGTTGCTGTATGAATTGTCTTGGTGGTCAGTAATATTTTATCTTTGACGGCTCCTCCAGCACTGACAGAGACCAGGAGTGACCTCACAGACTGACAGGTAGGTGAAATAATGGAAAGTTGCAGTTACCACGAGAGTCAGAAGGCAGCACCTCAGGCAGTGAACATTGATGTAGTCCCACTGGTTCTTTAAAAGAGCTTTGAAATTTTTATGGTGATGTTCTGGAAGTAAAAATTGCAACTTTATTATTAAGCATTGTTCATTTATTACTATATACATACAGGGCTAGGTAGCTATGTATGTTTTTATACACATATGCACATACACACAATATACACTATGCCTTTGTACCTATATTTAGCATACAAACAGCTTTATATATAAACTTCTCTGTGTTTTTTTATAAGTGGAGCTGTTAATTAAATACTTCCAGCATGCTGCTCTGAAAATAAGGTCAAAGGCAACTTCGAAAAAATGCAAAGTGAATTAAGAATTTTCCCAGACAGATTAGGTACATATTTAAGTTTTATAAACCTAGTCTTAACCCTCTTTTTCAAATCTCCTTTTCTAGGAACTCCATTAAAGCATGAAGAACAATAGTTTGATTATAACTGCTGTAACACAAAGAGCTGTGTTAGGTCCTGGTGTCATGCTGTTGCTTTCAGTGAGCTCTAGGGCAAAGAATGATTTGATGCAGAAGCTTAGGGCCAAATTTTGTCAGGTGACTAGAAATATGCCTCTAAATACACTCACTCACCTACCACAAAACTGTTTGCATGACATGATAAAAAAAAACCCCAAGTAACGCCAAATCTGAGAGTCTGGATGCCATTGCTAGAGAACTGAAGCTACCTGCAAGGGAGAGTTGTTTAGAAAAGCAGGAGGTAGTGTCTACATTTAGGTTTGTCAGTGACAAGACTGAGTTTTCTGTATCATCTCCTTCACAGCAAAAGCCCTGAAGAGCTAAGTTTCTGAGGATCTCTGGGAAGGCAAGTGTGGCCGTGCTGACATTTTGGCTTGGAGTAGCAGCGTGTTTCTCACAGACAGTCTGGTTCTTCCCTGACTGTGCTTTGGTCAGGTTTGCATCGTGGTGGACTTGGAACAAAAGAGGAAGCTTTAATTTACTGATCCCCTCCCGTTGCACAGAATTACATGCTAATACAGACACAGTCTGTAACATCCTGGAAAGGTCCTCCTGCACACTGGTGTTACATTTACCTATGTAAGCAAATGCCCACCCCAGATACACTGGAAACGGATTAAGCATTGTTTAAAAAAATAGCTTATTTGCAAAGGGTGTGCGTAACTGAGATAAATACTGTTTGAATGGAACTGCAACCTGTCAAGCATGACTTTATGTTTGTATTTTTTCATGCTATTCTGCTGTTCTTGTACTTCTGAACCCCCTGTGATATAGTAAGCTATGTCTATGCTGCTGGAGACAGAGACATAGATAGGCTAGAGATGCAAGGCTAGTCTGTTTAGGAGGCTGCTAAACCCACCTGCCTGAACTCTAAGCTACCATGACTGCTTTTCAGCTGTGTTGTAGGTTAAAGAGCTTAATGCAAGCTCATTCCAAAGTCTTGTGACCGCACCACTCTCTGCTGTCAGCGCAACTCTGTGTACAATTCAGGAAATGCTCTCAGGTTTTGGTCCTAAATGGTGTAGAAAAGATCTGAACTCTGAGGAATTGGCTAAGAAATAAAGGCAGACATGCGGCAGCAATAGGTGCAGATTTCATTATCTGCGTGTAATTAAACAGTAGACTACTTGCCACAGCAAAAAAAAAACAAACCAAAAAACGTAGCCTCATCTCTAATTTCATATATCTGAATTTTGCATGCAATTTCTGAAGAGGCTTTTGTACGTCAGAGACGCATAGCTCTCCATGCCTTCAAGACCAAATTTGTCATCTGTATATACTATGTAAAATTTGGACACAACTGTCTCATTGTCATTTGATGCAGCCGTTCTTATGACCTGGAAAAGTACAAAGGAAGACATGTGAAATGAGCTGTAGACACACCATAGTCTGAGCACAGGCTAGTTTCAATAACTCTATTGTTCTGGAACCACGGTAACAATATTATATAGCCTATCTTACAGACTGGCTCTATTGTCTCATGATCTCTTGAGGTGGTGTTATAAAATTCATGGTATTTTCGTTTCATACTCTTTATAGTCGGTTCGTTGACCGTATAACCCCAGATATTCTTTTCATGACTGACTAGAAAGTACATCTCCCCTGTTTGCCCCTGGGTAATTCTGAGAGTTTGAACGTCTCTTCAGTGCCTCTCCATCTCTGGGAACATTTTTTCCAGTGTCTCTAATGAGTACTTGGCATGGCAGTGACTGCTAACACACATGCTCATCTATCTTTTGATTTGAGGGGTTTTCAAAGGTTTATGTCCATTCTATGAAAAATGTGAACATTTCAGATTTTATTTCTAGCCCCAGTTGGGCAACATGAAATTTCAGAATGGGCCACAGAATAGCAAAAGGGCCTTATAAAGTTGCTATGTCAGAGTGTTTCATTTTGTCTCCTTGTTTCTACACAAGTCCATCAGACATTTCACCCGTGTATCCATGAAATTTCAGAGAAAGGGTCCAACAGTTATTTATATTCTTGTGAAATGTTTTTATTTCTTTGAGTCACTGCTTTCTATCAGAATAGTTTTCTACCAAAAAATTTTCAACAATTTTTACTCTTGGTTCCCACTCTTTATCAAAGTTTATTGAACTTTCATCTCCTATGCTTCTTTGGAAATCTCATTATTTTTCTTAGTTTAGCTCTTGGTTATGATTTAGGATGTTTCTCTAGTTGACATGGCTTATCAAATCAAATATTCTGGAAAATATGTTGTTCAAATTGGTCTGTACCTTTGGTTTTCTAATCCTGTTAGTTATTGAGTGCACCGCACTTTCTTTCTCTAAACCTCTCTCACCCTTTGTTTGGAAGCAAGGCAATAAAGCTACTTTTTTGAAGGATTAGAAATTAATCTCATAAGTGCGTATACTCATTGTCAGTTAATTACCTGTTGATGCCAACAACAGCCAGTTCTAGCAATATTTGGTCCAAAAGTTATGTAATACAGTGAACAGGACAAAAGAAAACATGCTCTTGCTGTTCTGTGGTCTTTGATTTGTCCAACCTTTGCTTTCAAGTATTTTCCAAAAGCAAGTCATGGCTGTTATGCAAAGACCAGAACTGGCTCCTGGCTAAATCAGTTAGGGTTTGGTTTTTTCGGTTCCTGGTCCTGCACTGTAATTTATAACTGAATTGAAGGAAGGTTTGCCAAACAGTGGACACATGGAGAAGGTCTGAATGCTTCAGCTGATATTTGGGTCTGGGAGGTTCTCAGAGGTGCTGTCGAACTGTCTGTGCAAGCGTGACTAAGAGAGATAAAGCTTACACTGCTGTAATTCCTCTCCCTGAAAGATAGGCATACAGCGTGTCTCTTGCTTCCCCTGTGAGGACTTATCTCCTTAGAAGTTGAAAGTTTTGGAGTTTCAGCCCTGAAGCGGTCGTCGCCCCCTGATGTGACAACATGTACCAGGACAGCACAGAATATACTGGAAGATAGCAGGGTGGGGCTGGATGGGAGCAGAAGCATCTCCCCCAGCACACCCCCAGTGCTTGAGGTGCTGAGCCTTCCCTGTGTCCTGCTGCACCAGCTGCATGGGACCAAGGAACCATCAAGAAGCTGCTGATACTCTACTGGCAACACTGAGCTTCCTCTGATGCCGTAGGTGACCGGGAGTCATAGGATCATAGAGCAGTTTGAGTTGGAAGGGACCATCGAAGGTCATCTAGTCTGACCCAGGGATGTGGCATCTACCACCTCTCTGGCCCAGTGTTTCACCACCCTCATCATAAAACATTTATTTCTTATACCTAGTCTAAATCTATCCTCTTTTAGTTTAAATCTGTTATCCCCTGTCCTATTGCAACAGGCCCTGCTAAAAGGTTTGTCCCTGTCTTTCTTAGAAGTCCTCTTTAAGTACTGGAAGGCTGCAATAAAGTCTCCCCAGAGCCTTCTCTTCTCCAGGCTGAACAGCCCCAACTCTTTCAGCCTTTCCTTGCAGGAGAGGTGTTCCACGCCTCTGATCATCTTTGTGGTCTCCTCTGAACCCGCTCCAACAGCTCCGTGTCTGTCCTGTGCTGAAAACTCCAGAGCTGGACACAAGACTCTAGGTGAGGTCTCGCCATAACAGAGTAGAGTGGCAGAATCACGTCCCTCAACCTGCTGTCCTCAGGGAAAGAGAAGTTAAAGTCTTTATGGTTGCTGTCAGAAATGAGGCATGTGGAAATTTCTCAACGCCAGTCACTTCTGGGCAGAATACCACTGTAGCAAAAGCAGGGATGAAAGGTCTGTCTCAATTCTCTTTGCTCCACTCATGAGGGAATGTAAGAATCACCCTTCCTAAGTTTTGCAATATGAATGATTTCAAAATAAAACTAGTCCAAGATCACCTACCTCCTGCACAACTGTATGCACTGTCTTCCTTTGTGTGCAGCTATCCTTTATGCTGTAGCCTCGTATACTTTGCTTTTGAGAGTGAAGACATTGAAAAGAGTGGAGCCAACCGAGCTGCAAGGAATTGCTTTTCCAGAAAGTGCACTCAGGGAGAATGGAAACTATTTGTGAAGTTGGATCTAAGTCAGTAAATGGTTTCAAGCAAACAAGCAGTTTAAATTTGAATCAATCGGATGAAGTTGAAGGATGGAGTTATCAAAAAAAAAAAATCAAAACATGTTCATGGTTACATTTTCCAAGAATTTTGATTTCTGGTTTTGTTAACAGAACTGATTTTAGTGGGTAAAGTATCTCCCAGAAGAAAAAATGAAATATTTCATTTTCAATTGATCACGATCTTTCAGCTTAGCTGAAAATGAGGTTAGTCAGCTATTCCATTAAAAAAAAAGAAAAACTAAAAAACTGAACCATGACAAAAAAGTCTGTTGTAAGCAGTCTGGAGCACTTGGGATTTTTCAGTCTTAGCTTGGCTTCCCAGAGAAACACAAGCTTACGTGAGTGCTCTGTATAACTGTGTGCACCTTGCCTAATCCTCATCAACATTTTTGTGATCACTGTCTGATCTGAGGGTGTCCTGGCTGGGGTGCAAAGATATTTAACTTATTGCAAATATTGTATATAATGGGAAATGAGAAAGAGACTTAAGTTCATTACAGCAGAAGGTAGGTCAAAAAAGAGGAAGAAGCACAGTGATGATCTCGACTGAAACCCAACCTAGGGCAGCAGTGCAGATTTAATAAGGCAGTGAAGATGAGAGCTGTAAGACCATCCACCTCTCATGGCCCACCATGGCTCCTGCCACAGCATGGCATCCCATACAATGTCAGTACTATCTGTGCCCTTTGCAGCCTCTTCATCTGCTTTCAGTACAAGGTACCAAATGACATGCTTTCCTTCCTCTAGCACAGGGTGTGAATATCACTCTGTGGATTATTGTGATTTATAGGTGATGTAAAGCATTCAGTAAGAACAGGAGCTGAGATGGATCCCTGTTTCCCCTGTACTGACACTCCCACATCCAATTACTGTGCTTCCTTGGCTAGATATGATTAATTCATAGAATCAGAGAATCATAGAGTGGTTTGGGTTGGAAGGGGGTTGGAAGGGACCTTAAAGATCAGCTAGTTCCAGCTCCCCTGTCATGGGCAGGAATAATTTCCACTAGAGCAGGCTGCTCAAAGCCCCATCCAACCTGGCCTTGAACAGGGAGGGGGCATTCACAACTCGAGGGAGAGGGCATCCACAGCTTTTCTGGGCAACCTCTTTCAGTGCCTCACCACTCTCAGAGTAAAGAATTTCTTTCTTATGTCTAATCTAAATCTGCCCTCTTTCAGTTTAATGCCATTGCCCCTTGTCCTATCACTACAGGCTCTTGTAAAAAGTCGCTTTCCGGCTTTCTTGTAGGTCTGCTTCAGGTACTGGAAGGCTGCTGTTAGGTCTCCCCAGAGCCTTCCCTTCTCCAGGCTGAACAGCCCCTCTCAGCCTTTTCTCATAGGAGAGGTGTTCCAGCCCTCGGATCATTTTTGTGGTCTCCTCTGGACCTGCTCCAACAGGTCCATGTCTGTCCTGTGCTGAGGGCTCCAGAGCTGGACTCAGGACTCCAGGTGGGGTCTCACCAGAGCAGAGTAGAGGGGCAGAATGACCTCCCTCGACCTGCTGGCCACACTGCTTTTGATGCAGCCCAGGTTCAGCTACCAGGAAGAAAGGATGATTTGTTTGTACAGGTTTGTGAGAAGATAGAAATGAGTAGAATTCTGTTAAAAGGTCAGTCACCTGCAAGGCAAAATGCAGAGGAAAACAGACAGCTTTTGACGACTCTCCCAAAACCTCAGGCTTCAGATAGCTCTTGAGTCCACATCGTACCTAATAAACCTCCATAACAAGCAAGAGCTGAGGGCATTGTTTTGCCTGCATAAATGAAAAAGGAAAAGTAAGCACATGGCATTCTGTACCTGCATGGAAGTGTGGCTACATATTTGCTTTCGTGATGGAAAACTGCTTTCCTAATCAGCACAGCCATTTTAATCATGAAGCCATTGTGTTGTTTTCCATTCAAGGGAATCAAGTCACACTGACTCTATACTAACAGCTTAAAGATCAGCAGAAACAATGAACGGAATCAATCTTATGTAATCCTCAGCTGATGCCTGAGTTTGAAGTCTTGCCCAGTGCTCCCATGCCAACTTCAGAAAAACAAGCTCTTTCAGGACACTGTACTTCTATTCTTTTTTCAGATGTAGCTCTGGAGCAGCTGAAAGGGACTCAAGAAGGGGGATGAGGAGGAGCCACTAGAATTTTTACTGAACATGCCTTTTGCAGCTCTTGGGTTACACATAGTTTTATGATTATTCTGTTTTTATTCATGTTTTAAATAAAAGGGCAAAATATCCCTCCTTTAATTCAGTTAACATTAGACAGGAAGAAGAATTCTTAACATCACGTTCAGTGGACATGCGTTCACAAATACACTGTTCTTTCTGGTTTTGGGCTTTTACTATGCTTCAAATTGTTCGTGGGCATGGATTAACAGATGTAAATACATCTATAAGTCCTGCTCTGCCTTTGTGGTAGGTAGATTTAGCTTTGCCAATACAAAGGAATCTTTGCTAAATCTTTGCAGCTCACCTGTGTTTGTGAAACATGATTCTTATGTCCATGTTCCTAACCAATATTGAGCAGTCTGCAGAAGAGTTGGTTTTGAGCAGAGTTAAATGCCAGTGGACTGCTGTACTGTACAAATGGAGACATCCCCATCACATTCATTCACCAGAGAACATGCAACCATGTGCAGTTTGACTGCCACTAAAACCAATTTTTTCCATGGGTAAGGCTGGATGGCTTGTGGAAAATCTATTCACAAAATTTCTTATGAAGATTGAATCACTTCTCAGCTTGATGAGAGCCATCACTTATTTTTTTTCTCTCCCATTAACATACCGGCAGCACATTTTATTTGGATGCAATGGCTACTGTTTAGGTTGCTGTTATTGTATGTACTGCACATTTACAAACCTGCACATCCATTACCTTTGCAGCTGCACAAGCAGAATAAAAAGACAGTGACCTTACAACACGTGTACGAAGAAAGGTAGAGGAGAAGAGACCTGGTGACTTGAGCTTCCTGACCTTGCTACCACCAGTGACTGACCTGAGATAAGGGATGGCAGCTGGTGGGCCAGGATGACCTTGTTTCCTCTGTAGTAGGATACCCCTCTAGGGTAGTTACCCCTCCAGGTAGCTACTACAGCTACAGTATGTAGCTACTTCCCAGCCCTACAAAAGTCTCCATGACATGTAGCAGAAGCCAGCCTGACCCCCAGGCAAAGGCAAAGTAGGCAGTAAGATCATGGCCATTTTTCTGCCTGTAGCAGAAGACTGAAACTCGTTAGCACTCTGGATAATTCTTCATAACTTCAGTAAAAACTCATATTTTGCTAAGCACATTGAAATAAAGCAGGCATCAACTTGCTTTATTTTAAAGAGGAGAAATTATTTTTTTGCCACAAGCTGTGAAATGTCTCTGTTGAATAATAAGAACAGAAGGTATGACATGCCAAGCACTTTAGTGTGTAGGTCCCTACTATTCATTTATTATTTTAAGGATTGTAACGTGACTACATTTTCACTGACTCTTGGTGATTCGTAAAAGGACACTTAAAATAAACAATTCTTCTCCCTTTTGGAAACATGGTACATAACAAAAAAATTAAAGAAATGGAGTTTCACGATTAGAGCATCGATTTAAATATCTAGCCACTGGCAACAGGCTATTGCTATAATGCACTATAGTGTTGCATTAGAATCATGAATTGTAGAATCACAGAATAGCTTGGGCTGGAAGGGATGTTTAAAGATCATCTAGTCTAACTCTACAGTGAACAAGGACATCTATGACTAGAACAGGTTGCTCAGAGACCGGTCCAACCTGACCTTGAATGTTTCCAGGCATGGAGCATCTACCACCTCTCCAGGCAACTTGTTGCATTAATGTGATTCAGATGAAGTTCTCCTACTGAATTGCCTCCTCCCTCCCTCCCTTCCTTCCTTCTTTCTTCCCTTCCTCCCTCCCTCTCCCCAGAAAACACCCTTTCAAGGTCATTAACGTCCATGTTAACCCCAGAGATCTGCAAGCTGTTTCTTCTTGTCGTATATTGTTGCTCGGATTTAAACTAAGTATGGATAGAATTTTGGAAAGCAAGGAATAACTACGAGTATAAATTAATTTACATGTATGCATGTGTACTTATTCACAACTTGCTGAACTTTGTTGACTTCCCCTGGCTGTCCAGCAGGCTGTGAATATCCACGTATCCCAGCTGAGAAAAACAGGTGAGCCCCCTCATCTTTCTCGCTGTTCTTCATCAGGTTTTGCAGCTCTCCTGCTTTACATCAATCGCTGGGGACTTTTAAATGGGTGGCAAGGCAAAAGACAACAGGTGAGACATTCTGCTGTGTGCTTCATGAGTACTCTGAGAGGCAATGTGGTAGGCAGGCAAAGAACCAGGGTCTTGGCAGTGTTCAGATGGTCTGAAGGAGCTGAAACCTGTCTCAGCAAGGAATTCCTGCAAGATCAGCTGGATCCTGCAGAAGTGGTACAGAGAGGTGGCTCCTGCTCCAGGCCAGCTCACTGTCCTATTCCCTGGTGCAAAGTGTACGTTAGGAGAGAGATTGAACAAGGGAAGCATTTGCAGGACGGTAGTTCACTACTACCGTCCTCTGTGGAGAGGGTAGCTTTATCATAGACATCGTGTGTGCAATATGAGCCCCTTCTCAGTTCTGTCCTTTGCACCTGATAAAAGAAAGGGCTGCCAGTGAATGCTCCAAAGTGTCAGCAGCCGTCAGCTCCCTAAAGATCCATTCCTGCCTGATGGAGACTGTCTGCAGAAGAGAATCTGGTCACATGGTTTTTTCTCTGTCTGAGAATCAGCACATTTCCCTAATTTTCAGACCAAAGAGACTATTCTGATTGTGACATCTGACCTTCTAGATAATAGGGGTTTATGAAATGATCAAGAGAACAGACTCAAATGGTTAGCTTCTTTACATGGTAAAGCAAAGGCACAGACATCAAGAAAAGGAGGATTTACTACTTTGTTTTCACGTATAAAGCAATGGAACTTAATCTGCCTAAGCTTGCCATGCAGTTTTTCTTGAAGATATTTTGTTTATATAAGTATATGTATGTCTATACATATATAGATGTATGAACTATTATATAAGATTCTGACCTGCTTCTTGAGACAAGGATATCTGAAAATGTGTCTGTCACTTGTTAACTGCCCTATTCCTCATTTATAAAAACTGAGGGCTTACTTATTCAGCGTATTCAGAGATTTCAAATTCAATATTAACAAATGTAACTTAAACGATATAAAATGTTCCACTTTGTCTAATTTGCATTTCGCTGTGTAATACAAGTATACATAGGCTGAAGGACAACCCATCTAACCAGGCTAGATGGCACTTGAATAATGCCAGTCGTCATTTAACAATATTCTACTTTGATAAATACCAGTTTTAGGTCCTTCTGAAAGAATGTATTTTACTTTTTAAAATATCTAGCACAATTTACTGTGATTTATGCCCATTATCACCTTTTCTCAGTGGAAGCAATCATTGCTCTGGTAATAGAAATTAGAATTAAAACCAGTGGAATATGTTTGTAAAGGGAAGCAATATGAGAATCTTAAAAAATGCTGCCATTTACAAACTAAGTTGAAAAAAATAGTTTCTTTTCTACTGTGAAATCTGTAAGAATAGGTAACACATAATTTCTCATATACTGACAGTATTTAGTAATTTTTAATTTATATGATGATTTTGATTATTAAACAAAAATGGTTGATCATTTCAGATGGGGATTTCTCCATGCCCCCTATGACCAAGGAAAAGAACACAGCTGAAAAAATGCCATAAAATGAGCAATTTGAAGTATACCATGCCATAAGTCTCTGTGAAACCCATTTACTTCTGAAGAAGCATTTGGGAATGAATCTACTTCCATTCAGTGTAGTAAATCTGAGCATAACTAAAAGCGCAGTCTGTATAACTTGTGGCAGTCTGTGTGTGGATGTATGAAGTTAATGTGATTATTTTACTTTTTACTACGAATAAGACAAACAAGTCCTTTTGCCATGCCAACAGAGGCTAGAATATTGACATATTTATAAGATGTCGAAATGTGCTGCAGCTGTCATGAGCAGTGGCTGTAAGAAATGGCCCCTGTCTTCTGTCTGTGCTTGATTTTTCTTACATTTAAAATGAGAAGCCCTGTGATCTCCCCAAGTTTTCTTGCTGTAGCACTACAGTGGAACATTTGCTAATACATTAGATACTGTCATGTTGAAACTCAAGTTATAATCTGCCTAGAACAGAGGTTGCCAGGTCAATCTTCTGATAAGTACAGCTGATTTGCTTCAGTACAGCAATGGAAAATATGCAAATTCACAGGGGGACTAATTACCCCTTGGGAAAACTTAAGCAACTGGTCTGAACTGTCCTGTAATTAAAACCATCCAGATAACGTAAATAATTGTCTTGTAAACATTTTGCATTGGAAAGTTTCTGTAACTACTTATTTCTGTAACTACCACTGGCTTTGTGTTTGCCAAAATCTTCAATGCATTTTAAGCTCATTAAGGTTAACTCCTGCCAAGGGCTTTCTGTCCCAAGTCACCCGGTCCTCACAGGTGGCAGGCCTGGCTGGAAGCTTTAGCTATAACACTGATAATTATTCATAGCTGGGGGGGCAACACACCACATGTCTGTGCTCCCCAGCATCAGCAAAACTGGCAGCGAGAGAGGGGCTGGACTACCCAGAAGCACCTGAAACTTCAGCCAGGGATGTAGTAATGGGGGGAAAGAACTGGGGAAGTGTGAGGACTTGGGATGTGTATCTATGAAAAGCAAAAGTACTAGGTGTAATTGAAGTCAGTTACTTGTTACTTTGTTTTGTAAAATCTCGTGCTTTGTTTTCTTACCCCATTTTTATCCTACAGTGTCCTTCCAAAAATGTTCATAAAATAGTCATTCAAAAGACTCTTAGCCCCAGTTAGACTTCCAGTTTAAAGAGTAATAAACTCCATGTGTGTGGAGAGAGCTGTAGATAAGTACTTTTATCACATGAAATAATCAAGGTGATTCCAGTTCTTTGTATAGTGGGCTCACTGATGCTGTGTAAATTGCTTTTACTAAAGATTTGCCATTGATCACAATATTTCCACGTGCAACATGCTTTGAATACATGTTCTAGACATCTGTTACATGCAAGTACAGGTTGCTTTCTTCCAGCTTCCCCAGCTCTTCCCCTCCTGATATGACAACAAATTCAGTGGTGACTGTAAAAGCTCTCGGATCTCCTAGTGGTGACTTGCAGAGCTCATTTATTAGCTCATGAGCTAATAAATAGTATTGCCCTTGGAAGGCAATTTTGCTTGTGCACAATGAGAGCCACAAGATGAAGAGGAAAAAATGCAACATTCAGTAGCTGCTCATCAACTAAGCGCTGTGTATTTCAGGCCCTGATTGAGGCAAGCACCAGTGTAATCTCTAGCCATAATAAAAAAAAAATCTTTGCCATAAGGCATACACCAAGGACAGCTGAAAGAAGAAAGGACAGAAAACTGTAATTCTGGAATTTGCTGGTTTCTTGAACACTTGATTTTGCAGCACAGTACCTGTATGTGTGCATGCATGTCTGCATGTGTGTTTTGTACCAGAGACTGGTCACAAGGGAGCAGTGAATCGAAATTCCAATTGCACGGGGGTTCAGTCAGATCTATGTTCAATAATGAACTTCAATCTTTATAACAGGTGAACAATTGGACTAAAAGGCATTGTGTCATGTGGTGCTCAGGATTCAGTCCTGAATCTGAACGCAGCTGAGCTATGGAGCTGCTGTTTGCCTCATGTATGACGTAGATGCGGTTTCAGTCAGTCATTGGTTGATGACTAGAAGGTTAGTCCTTTGTTTGCCCACAGAAAAGGTGCAGGAAAGACCAGCACACAGATTTCCTTGTACGTTATGCTGAGGCACCCCCTTCTCTAAAACTGCTAGTCGGTTTGGGTGGGAGTAGGCATCTCCCAGAAAGAAAGGGCTGGGGGAGATCAGGATTTGTGATTTGCCCTAGTTCACAACCTTCTTGAAAAAGGTCTCAGCAAAGCCTTTTAGAAAATTTGAAATGTTAGTAGCTGGGAGACGCTCTTTTGCGGAGGCTCGGCTGCCAAAATGAACTGTTACCTACCAATATTCTCCATTAGCATTTCCAAAACACTTGACAGAACTTACCACAACCGCAAAATGGGGCAGAGGAGCAGGACTGTTCTAACAGTTCATATTGCTATTTCTTCATTCTCAGTGTTAGGAATACTTTGCAATGTGTAGTCACAGAAGAGAAAGTAACCTTTTACCACAACCCAGGATGGGACAAAGACCCTCTTATCCTTGAAGGGGATGAATCACTCACTAGCAGAACATCTCTGCCCAACTAGGGACTAGCTGCCTAGTTTTTTGGTGGCTGGCATTACAGAAGCTGAATCTAATCCCATCTGTTACTTGTTTCTCTCCACATGCCTTCTGCAGGTGGCTTTAATAGCACTAGCATGTTATGCTGCGGACTAATGGTCAACACTAATTGAGTAAAAAAGCCTCCTAGGAGGTTGACCTGGAGCTGTCTCAGTAGGCTTAGGTTGTTCTCACACCGCTAACGTGAGCATAGTGTCAAAGGTGGACTTTCAAAGTCCATCTTCTCTTCTTTTGTAGTCCATAATTTCGTATGTGCTGGATCTTGATCTTAATGAATTGTATCCTTCTCAGGAATTTTTGTTCAGAAATATTTCTACTGAATGTAATCTCCAAGGCAAGAATTATATATTTGCTTTTCAAACTGATAAAAGCTAGGTTTTTGCAGGATTTGTGACACAGAAGTGGATCCAACTCCAGGTCAAATGACAGAGCACAGACACCATGGCACTTAACATGGTCAAATGATGAAGGAGCTTGTATCACTCCAGCCTCTCACAGAACAGGTGGGGGAGACACCGAAGTCCTTTGTGTGCCACCTCTAGATCTGTGCTTGGTTTAAAATAGAAACAGTAGAAATAAAGTAAGGGAAGCAATTGCATTATGGGTTACCAGAAATATATGTAAAGGGTGTTTGTTAGCATTAGATACTTTTCCAGTCCAGAGCACAGAGAAAAGATGTAAATGTCTCAGAAGAAACTCACTTTCTGTTCCTCTGTCTCTGCTGCTGGTTGCCAAATGTTGTGGAATTCTGCCTGAGGTGCTGTACCACTAAAACCATCATCTGTCTAAATCTGGGGCAGCTGCAGTTGCATTTGTATGTTCACTAGAGTTATTCTGGCAATAGCAAATGAAAGATTCTGAGGTTAGATTACATCAGAGAAGAGTCCTGAGTCCTTGTTCATTCTCACAGTGCTGCTGAGGTTGTATTAACATGGCAGGTTGCCCATTCTCATGTTAAGTTAAACCAAGGAGGGCTGCATACTATGACAATGAAATACCTTCCAGTACCCTAGCTGTTTCTCTTCAAAGCACCTGGCTAATCTGTTCTGCACTCTCTGCCTGTGGAACTCCTTACAATGGAAAGAGAAGGTTCTGCCTGTGCTGCAGGTATTCTCCTGGACTGCTCGCTACCACCTAGAGAGCTGAACAAAGGTCCTGTTAAATTTCAGCTCCTTTCTGTTTTTTGAGGAGGCCGCACAAGTACTGCAGAAACAGTTAAATCACTGTTAAACTGCCAAAACAAAACACAGTATCATCTCAGAATTTTTTTTCGTGTATCCAGAAAACTACACCTTCTTCCTCTCAGATATCTATTCCCAGATAGAAAGGAACCATGCTTCTGAATGTTTGCAGTGCAAGGTTTGTTTAGTTTTGGCTTGTTTTCATTTGCATTTTCTTTATTTGCCACTTGTCTTGCTATCATGTTTTGAAATCATCTTCATCTGTTCCATTGCCATGGAATTTGAAAACCCAAGAAAAAGATCAAGTCCTTTTAGTGTCAGACAATATAATAACACAGGGGAAGAAAAGAAAGGGAGGTGTGTTTTACCAAGAGCCATAATGTAACTGAAAACTGAGAGGCAAAAGATGGATACGTCTGTAATAATAGGTCCAGGAACACAGTACTGATCAACAGGTCTTGGATAATTGCCTCAGCACATCAGCAGCTTAGCCATTGCCAAGTTATCTGAAAAAAATGAAAAAATTTACATGGAAATCTGAAGAATGGTTTCTTGTGATTGATCATTTATAGAGAACTTCCTAGTGCTAACTACCTACCTAATGCAAAGGGTAGCGTGAAGTAATGAAAGTTCTCATTTCCAAGCAAATGCAAATCAAAGAGGAAGGACCATGGGAGTCAGTGGATGACACAACTGTGGAGAAGGGCAGATAAGGAGTCAGATAGGAGGGAGCAAGGGAAAAATTGAGGATGGTAGAAATGAAAGAGGAGAAGCTGATTGTTAGAGTCTGGGGAGCATGAGAGAAGAAATGAGCAGCAGAAAGACTGCCAGGTGAATCTAGGTGTTTAGCGTAGCCAACAGCTGTGGGGAGCAGGTCATGATGAGCTCAACAGCCAGATCATAGTAGAAATGAAGCTGTCTCTCAAGAAACAACGCAGAAGAGCAATAGGCATGAGATGATGAAGGTGTTAAGAGGACTAGATATATGAGGTGAAGAGTGTAAGACTGAAGAGAAGCCAGGGCTGGTGGTAAGGCAAAATGAGGCCAGGTCAGGCAAAAGCAGGGTGACAGAGGTATGGATATGCTTTTGGCTTGATGGGAGAGAGGACAAGATTGCAATGGAAAGGATAAAACACAATCAGAGCCACAGAGATGTCATTGCAAGGAGAAAAGAAGAGCAGAGAATGGGGACAAATGAGAGAAGAGGGGAATGGTGATAACAGCTGGCAAATGGCAGGCAGGTAAGGAAGGGGAACATGCTGGAAGTCTTTCAGTGGACACATCTGAGAAAGCTGATAGAGGGAACATTCTGTAACAGCAACAATTTCCTGTGTTGTCCTCTTTATAGATAACTTCTTTGAATGAACCAGGTAAAATTGCTGTGTTCTCCATCTTCTCTAGTAAAGTATGAACATGTATTTTGTGTATGTGAAGCAGATGTGCATGACTAAGAAAAAAAGCATCCTTTGAACAAGGAAATGGAATTACTTTTGCCCAGCTTTCCTGCTTCCCTAGATACTTGCTATTTCAGAGGTTGTCTCTATTGCATTAAACAGCCTGTTAGTTGGTGCAGGGATCTCATGTTGAATGGTGCTTGGAAAATATTTTCCCTCATAAACACAGCGGGAACTTGCGCAATAACTCTTAAGTATTTCGTATTTGCAAATGAACCAAACCATGGGGGCTGATTTATCTCTATACTTCAATTTTCCACTGCATGAAATCTACTGGCACAAGCAGACTTATATTAGCATAACACTGGAGTAATGCAGAAGAGACTCCCATCTCCTAATTGCTTTAGTGGGGCACTAGTTGTTGTATAAACTTGTGCCATTTGGAGTTACTAAGAGATTTCTGGAAACAGTAAGTTTATATATGGCTTTTTAAAACAAACAGACAAACAAAAAATGCTCCAGAGGTTATAAGAACCAAGCTAAGTAGGAGCAAAAACTGGAATGTGCAGGTTTAAAGCCACATTTTTCCCAAAGTGTTTGGTTTGGGCTCATTATAGGCAAAAGTGTAGCCACAAAAACTGAATGCAAATTAACACCATTAATATGCAGATCAGCCCTTGGCCAAAAATGACAAGCTAAAGAAGAAAAACAAAATCCTAGGGAGGCCTCTCGAGCCACTCCTCACTCTTGTCTTTCAAAAAGAGAATTTAGCCATGAAGAGCACTGTTGGCTTGAGCGTGCTCAAAACTGCTGTGCTACACAAACCCAGAGGAGGAGGTATGAGAGCATGGCAAGGTCTCACTACAGATGTACATCAATATGTCGCAGACTTCGCTAGACACAACCACTTTGAAGAGCAGCAGACAACTGTGTCTTCGCTGCTGTCATTTAGTCTGGCACGTCTTGTCTAAGACTGAGAAGGGAGATGACAGTTTTTCTGAGATGAACCCTGACCTGAGGCCACCCATTCATTCATCTGTTTTAGGAAGCCATTTGTCACAAGCCTACCCTCTACGTACATCACGAGGCTGGCCTTTCTTTCACCTTCTCGCTCAATTATAGATCATTATCGAACCTCGAGGGAGGTTCTCCTCCCCCTCTACTCTGCCCTAGTGAGGCCCCATCTGGAGTACTGTGTCTATTTTTGGGCTCCCCAGTTCAAGAAAGATGAGGAGCTACTGGAGAGAGTCCAGCGGAGGGCTACGAGGATGATGAGGGGACTGGAGCATCTCTCCTATGAGGAAAGGTTGAGGGAGCTGGG
>Ga0065711_1006144_pt1 | contig 22415 bp, 21 predicted proteins | sample Hoacrofraction12_FD_59098 | JGI IMG/M metagenome (GOLD analysis project Ga0065711, IMG submission 59098) | Hoatzin crop microbial communities from Cojedes, Venezuela - Epithelial fraction 12 v2 (version 2) | ecosystem: Host-associated > Birds > Digestive system > Esophagus > Crop | place... | reverse complement strand
CCCTCAAGTCTTTTAATAAAAGTCATTCAGGCTGTTTTAACATTGTCCCCTGTCTGCACACTACATACTTCAGCTCATGTGGATGCTGCGGGGAGTTACGCGAGTCGTCTCAAGGACAGGGGAGGCCCCATTAAATCCAGTTACTGTCAGTTGTGTGAGAGCTTTAAATGGCTGTACTAAGACTCGTTATTAAAGAAAGGAACTATCAATTTTATTTAATGCATGGTGCCCAGCCTTGATTCTGCTCCCAGCCCAGAGACTTGCCGTGCGCAGGGGTGATATAAAAATCCGAGCTGTACTCTTCAGGGCTTGTATTTAGCTGTAGCAGGGTCCTGGCTGCAGCCTGGCTGGCTGATTGGGGCTGTGGGAGGCTGCCCTGCACCCCTGCCAAGGCAGGGACCAAGCTTGAGCTCAGCCTTAGTCCAGAGAAAGCTTTAGTGTAGGCGGGGCTGCTGAGCTGGGCTTCAGGTGAGCAGGAGTGCTCGGTGGGCACAGCTGCTCTTCCTGAGCATCCTCAGCCCCATCCTGAGCATCCTCAGCCCCTCCGCTCCCGGCGGGGAGTGAAAAGGTGGGGAGCAGGGTGCCAGCCTTGGGCCGCACGGAACGTGGCATCTGCTGGGATCTGCTAGCGAAGCGGGGCAGCAGGAGAGGCCCAGCCTCACACAGGAGGTTTCTTGGCAGACCTGTGAGCGGGAGTTTAAGAGGACTTTTCCCAAGCAGAGCAGCCTGTTTTCCATCCCTCCGTGGCTTATGGCCCCTCCGTCTTTCCAAGACCCCAGGGGTGAGGATGCTCCCCGCGAGCATCCCCACTGGCTCTGGGGGTTGCTCAGGGGGCATCGCTGTTGCAGGGCTTGGCTGCCATGGATCGCCCCATTACTGCTGGCTTGTTTCTTCATGGGCATCGTGGCAAGCTATTGTCGGCCTGTGTAATCAAAACGCTGAAGCTGCAAATCATATTACAGGCCATAATGAGGAATTTGATCCCTGTGACAGACTGGCCAACTGTTATTCGCATTTATTACTATTTCTGCCATTGCCATGGAGTAAAGATCCTTTTCGCAAAAAAGAACATGCCACCAGCACAGTCTGATAGTGTCCTTGGGAAATTTAGGGTTGTGTTTTTCTCACATTAGCTGCACAGGCAAATTTGCAATAAAAATGACTTTGCTGCAGAAGCCTTCTTTTCCCATCACCAAGCTGTCAATCAGCCTGTAATTTCTTGGTATCGGACTATGCTGAAGAGCTGGCTGAGTTATTCTCCTTCTAATGTGTGCCCCTAAAACCTCAAATGTGAGAAAATAATTTTGGATGGAAGGAAGAAGATTTCATGCTTCTTTTTTTCAGGGGAAAAAAAAATATTTCTCCTGCGATGAGATGCTACCTCTGAGGAGGGTGGAAGTGGCATGAGAGGAGTCTAAAGTCCTCCCTTTAGCCACAAGACAGCCCTGCTTCCTCCACTCCCTCCGTTTTTGGGCTACCAGGGTGGGTCAGTGTTTGTCCCCTGTTCCTGTCCCCCTGCTGAGGCTGCCAGCAGCGTTGCAGGGACAGCAAGGGGCTGGTTGTTGATATGGAAACCGGTCCCTAACAACAACTCGCTTCACCGAGGGGCACAGGCAGCCGTCTGACGTTGACAACGCTGAGTGACTGCCGACCTTGTTTTTAGTGTCAGCTGATATCAAGCTGGAGCCCTGCCAGTTTGCACCAGTTGAAAGTCTGTCTCGTAATGGTGGCGATTATCCTGATTTTTACAGCGGCGCTGAGAAAGTTGCAGCTGCTGTGCTTCGTGTCCCTGACTTTAATTTGGGGTGCCTGGGTCTGCTGGTGTTACCTTTAGAGAAGCGCGTGAGAAGAACTTCTATCTGTGCTCTGCGTCAGTCGTTTTTTCTCCCTTTTTATTTTGTATGAAGAGATATTGCTCAAGCGCACCATGGAATGAAAGCCATAAAGCTATAAATTACACCTCTGCTAGGCCCACAATATGTTACCAATTACACCTGCTTTATTATTCGCGTCCAGGGGGAAAACATACATCAAACCAACCCCACTCTTCAGGCAGGTCGGTGCTGTGCTAGAAGGAACACCGTGACTCTGCTTCATCAGTGGAAAAACAAACACGGTTTCGGCTCACTCGCGTACGATATTTGTGTCTGGCGTGACAAGCTGAGTGATACCGCTGCGGTTCTCCGAGCTCGCCGCGTGCCACGTGCTGTGGCACTCGCGGCAACGTCATCGCCCCGCGGAAAGGAGAGAGGAGAGGAAGCACTCAGAGGGGCAGGGAGCTGAGGACCCAGTCGCAGGGACCTCGGAACTTGCTGCCAAGGAGGTTGGGGGGGTTGGAGTTAACACGAATGGCAGCCAACAGCATCAGAAATCTCATTAAAGCCAGGGGTCACGTCTGCAGAGGAGAACACGCTGCGGTTTGCAGGGCTTCGTTGCTAGAGTGGGGTTAGCGGGGTTCTGCTTGGCATGTTCCAGTAGACGGCGAGGGTTTCCCCGCATGTCCTGGTAGGGGTTTTCTTCTGCGTCTGTCTGCCCTGACTTCAGAAATTCGTCACTGGGGCAGGGATGAAGGTGGGGGTGTTGAAGCAAACCGGTGTGGTTGCTTTGCCAGTTACGTGCGTGTAGCTGCGCACGGTGGTTTTTGGCTTGCCCGCAGTGCCCCTCTGCTGAGCAGCTCCTGGGCTTTGGGCTGCTGGGAATTAACTGGAAAATGGGTGTGTTTAGGTGTGCTTGCTTGACCATGCTACTCAGCTTTGGAGTGTGGAGTAGCATTAGTATTTTTCTATGTGGGTGTGTATATTTATGCATGCATGCGTGTCAGTGTGTGTGGGCACATACGAGCTCCAGAAGATCTTCGAAGAGCAAGACGGACTAGCGGAGAGTGGATTTCTTTTAGGAAGGGGACCCGCGCGTTGCTCACAGTCTCCACATGAAGAACTCATCCATGTGCGCTGCAGAGTTTGTTGTGGTTTTGTCACTGAAGCGTTTGTTCAGCTTCAAACTTTTTAAAGTTGAAAACAAGTCAAGGTTATGTTTGCGCTTAATAATTCAGCAACGATGCCAGCTCAGCATATTGTCTTTTTCTTCCCTAGTCATTCTGTTTTATTGAAGAGAAACACTGCCGACAGACAGAGGGGTGAAGGAGGCTGTGCCTTTCTGCGTTAACTCCCGCCAGGCACGGCCTCCTTCCCCGGGGATCCCCCCAGATTCATGCCGTTCACAGTACCTTTGCCCCAGCGCTGCCATGCCTAGCCTGGACAGGGAAAGCTGGCAGCAGGTCAGGACTTAGATATCCTCTTCTCTGCAGACGTCTTTTTTTCTGAATAGGAGCATTTTCTGTTTTGGTGGAATATTGCTCAGAATCCTTCAGTAAATCTGCTTCAGTGATACTTTGTTTTCGCTTTGGGTGTGAGGGTGCGGGTTTCTATTTTTGTTTGTTTGGTGAGTTTTTTTTCAATAAAGATGTAGAAGATCATTAACTCTTCTAGAACCAAAGAAGTTTGCAGTAGAATAGGTTTTTGTCTCTTCTTAAAAAGCAAAGTTACATTAGGACCTAGTTCTGCCTCATGCTAGTGGGTACGTTGCTTCATTAACAATGCTGGTCATTACCAGGGGATCTGCTTTCCAGTGATGATATTGTCACTGTCAATAAGAATAGATCAACACAATATTATAAATCTGGAAGAACTGAGAGCACGCAGTGACGCTCATGTTGTGTAACTCCCATCTCCAGTGTCCCTGAGCACAAACCAGCATTGTGCACCATTCTCACACGAAGACTGGGCAAGCCACCTGAGACATCATCTGTTGCTGCTGTCCTGGCTCCGCAACTTCGTCCGCACACCTCCATTTTGTCACGGTGCATCATCTCCTGGTCCCATCCTGGCTCTCTGCGGGCCAGAAGTTACACAGTGGTTTTATGGGAATAAACGGAGGGCTGAAGTCAGATTTCCCAAAACTGTTTAATAGGATGAGCCCAAGGATTTGAGATTTGGCTTCCACAGTCAGAATGCTTTGCAGGATTTGACATGGGTTCTTCATGAGAGCTAGATATAAGCCTGGAGACAGTGGGAATAGGAGTCTCTTTGGGCAGGGGAAGTAAAAATAACATTTACATTCCTTGTATTAAAAAAGGGAAGAGGGAGAGCAAGAGAGCAGGAATCTTGGTTGTTAGTACAGTTAATTTCACAAGGGTGTGTAGTGATAGGACAAGGGGGAATGGCTTTAAACTAACAGAGGGCAGATTTAGATATTAGGAAGAAATTCTTCACCATGAGGGTGGTGAGGCACTGGCACAGGTTGCCCAGGGAAGCTGTGGCTGCCCCCTCCCTGGCAGTGCTCAAGGCCAGGTTGGATGGAGCTCTGAGAAACCTGGTCTGGTGGAAGGTGTCCCTGCCCATGGCAGGGGGGTTGGAACCAGATGATCTTTGAGGTCCCTTTCAACCCTTACCATTCTGTGATTCTATGATTCTATGATAATGATTTATTTTAAAGCATAGTGTTTTAGTTGTGTTGAATACGTATTTTCTGGAAGGACTCGATTTTTGTGTGCATGCGTGTGGTGTGTCTGAAGTCTGTATCCCACTTTCCCTTCCTGCTGCTGAACAAATGACAAAAGCTGGGGAAGGCATGTTAACACTCTTGTTTCACTCTGATGTTGTATTGCAGGTATGGCCTCGCATGTGCAGGTTTTCTCTCCTCACACCCTTCAGTCAAGTGCCTTCTGTAGCGTGAAGAAACTGAAAGTGGAGCCGAGTTCAAACTGGGATATGACTGGGTACGGCACACACAGCAAAGTCTACAGCCAGAGCAAGAACGTGCAGTCCTCCCAAGCAGCCGCCGCAGCAGCCGTCAACGCCTCCCTCCAGATCCCCAATCCAAGCATCCCTTACGAACAGACCATCATCTTCCCAGCAAGCACGGGGCACATCGTGGTGACGTCCGCCAACAGCACGTCTGGTGTGGTTGCAGTGTCTGGGCAAACACTGGGCGGGCCACACAACCTGATGCGTCGCAGCACTGTGAGCCTTCTGGACACCTACCAAAAATGTGGACTTAAGCGTAAGAGTGAGGAGATCGAGAACACAAGCAGCGTGCAGATCATCGAAGAGCATCCACCAATGATTCAGAACAATGCCAGTGGGGCCACTGTAGCCACTGCCACCACCTCCACGGCCACCTCCAAAAACAGTGGCTCCAACAGCGAAGGGGATTACCAGCTGGTGCAACATGAGGTGCTCTGTTCCATGACCAACACCTACGAAGTGTTAGAGTTTCTCGGCCGTGGAACCTTCGGACAAGTAGTCAAATGCTGGAAACGTGGCACTAATGAGATTGTGGCCATAAAGATCCTAAAGAACCATCCTTCCTATGCCCGGCAAGGCCAGATTGAAGTGAGCATCCTGGCTCGGCTGAGCACAGAAAGTGCGGATGACTACAACTTTGTCCGCGCATACGAGTGCTTCCAGCACAAGAATCACACGTGCTTGGTGTTTGAAATGTTGGAGCAGAACCTCTATGATTTCCTAAAACAAAACAAATTCAGTCCTTTGCCCCTTAAGTACATTCGACCAATTCTCCAGCAGGTAGCAACGGCCCTAATGAAGCTGAAAAGCCTGGGACTGATTCATGCTGATCTCAAACCAGAGAACATCATGTTGGTAGACCCATCCCGACAGCCATATAGGGTCAAGGTCATAGACTTTGGTTCGGCTAGCCATGTGTCTAAAGCTGTGTGTTCTACCTACCTTCAATCCAGATATTACAGGTAAGAGACTGAGCTCATGTAACGTTACTTGGAGAAGTATGTTTCCTATGGAAATTTTCCTACATTCCTGTAAATGAATGAGAGTCATCCCTTAATCCTAAACTGGGATGGCGCTTAAAATGGTTTATTGGTGATACAATGATGGTATCCTAACCTCATGGAGTTTACTTGCATTGAAAACCATTGTAAATTTGTAGATAACCATAAAATGTTGTAAAAACAGTTTGCCAGTTACAGTTTTGAAAGCCTTTCACCTCTGCCAGTACGTTGTTCTCTCTGGGACTGTTTCCAGAAGAGGCAGTGGATCTGGAGAGACCACATTTCCTTTCCAAATCAATGCAAGTAGGTTCTTGGTTTCAGAAAGACCTTAACCTAAACAATCGATCCGTATTTCAGCTGTGCCTTCCAGTCTTTATTCTTATGTGAAACCAGGGACTTTACAAGAACAAGGTTGGCCCACAGGAACACTATATGGATGCGAAAGATGCTTTGTCATGGAGTAGTTTTTGCACAGGCTGTGGAGCTTGCTAGTGTCAATGGGATTATTCTGGCTGGTTCCTGCTGACTCTGCTCCAGGTGAGCAGGTGGCCTGGCCGGGCTGGAAACACCTTTCTCCACGTGGGAAGCTGTTGGTAGGGATGGATGAGTATTGCCAGTAATTTGGTGTTGGACTGAGGACCTGTCGTGGACAGTCGATTCCTACTCATGGTGCTTTTAACTACAGGTGTGTTATGTGCTAGAACGAAGTTCAGAGCTCTGTGTAGGTGTGCCTGAAGCGAAATGTGTAAACCAGCTACATCCCTCGTCAGTCTGTTGAACAGTTTCAGCAAAGCAGCCTCTCTTCATAACCCATGGCGGGTCATCCTCTCCCTCTGTCTTGACTCCAAGACACAAAGTCTCTCTGTAGATCTTCTCCTCAGACCCTCTTTGGTACCAGTTAGCTTGATTCAACATCCCGAGGAGCAAGAAAAACAATTCTATTGCTACCTCAGGGGTGGGGGAAAATGGGGGGGGTGCAGGGAGGGAAAGGGAATTTGTCTTTAGATGACAGCTGAGTTTAGAAATGTTCAGGCCATGTTTTTGTTGTTGTAATTCTGTGAAGCAGGGGCAAAGAGGGAAAATGTGATCCTGCTTGATGACTGATTTAATGAAAATCAGTCCTGGCAGCATCCACAGCTCATCAGATGGGTTACAGAAAAGCAGGGTAGTTGCTCTGTTTGTAGATAGGGAAGAAATCTGTCTTATACATGGGGAGGACTGGGGACAAAAAAACAACATGAGTTGATTACGAACCCTTTTCCTACTTCATAAACATCACAGTGGCAAAGCCCACCTGAGCTCTGAGCTTGGGAAGAGTTAATTTTCACAGGAACAGGAACTTTGGCAGTGTAGCACCACAGCAACTGATTTTTATCTGCTTGTCCTTTGATCTGAAGGAGGCCAGGAAAAAATCCCCAAGCCTAGTTTATACCTCAGAAGAGGCTTATTAAATGAAATATTCTACCTGATGACAGTCCCATCCTCCAGGAGAGACATGTTTCTGTGGTAAATATGCAAAAGCTTTTAGGGTTGCAATTACCTGGCAGACTAGATGAAAAAAAAAAAAGCTAATACAGGCATTTTGTTGTTATCTGTGATTCTGCATTAGCAGCCTAAGTCCCTAGCTGAAAGACAGAAGGGGCAGCCAAAATGAAATATGTGACAGAAAGCAGAAATGAAAGAGAAAAATGGTTCATTCTCAGTGACAAACAAGGAATATTTTTGTGGCAGTCTCTGGGGAGGAGAAGGCTTGATAAAATTTGCTTTTTATATTTTAAATGCTATTCCTGCCCGGTCTGAAGTTGCAGCTTGTTAGATAATAAGTTTTGTCTGTCTAATTCCTCCCTTGTTTTGCATGCCTGAATTGATGGGAGGAGGGCAAAAGGGGCAGCAGCTCACAGGGGAAGAAGAAAAAAAAAAAAAAGAAAAATCTCATTGGGTTGAATTACATCAGCAGGGGGCTGCTGATGAAGCTAAATTCAAGTCATGAGGAAAATTTACATTCTTCTTCATTTTCTGATGGGGAATAATACAGTACAGAGTAAAGACCCATTCCAAAGAGAAGGAAGTTTCATGCTAGGGGAAACACTGGGCTTTATAAAGATTTCATGCGTCTTCCATTTAATTTACACTTGTTGTGCTTGCTAAAGTATAAAAGACAAGGGGATGACTTCAAGAAATGGCACTTTTAAGCTGAATATGAAGGAAGAGCTTCCTCGGAGTAAAACCTCTCGGGCTGTAAGCAGGCATGCCAGAGAAGTGACAGGAGCCCTGTGCCGCATGCACTTGCGGAAAGACGAGGCAGAGCGCTGGGGTTGGCTCTTGGCTCCAGGTTTTTTATCATGGGCTTTTGGGAGCAAATTCCCAGATTGTCCCCATATTTTATTAGCAGGTCGCTTTTTCTTTTTCCTCATGGTTTTTTTTTTTTTGGCTTAACACTACTCTGAAGAATGTGATGGCCAAATCCTTTCAAGTGAGGAAAGTTGTGTGGGCTCCTGCTCATTCTCAGAGCAACAGAAGGCCTTTCCTCTTCCGATAAATGATAGGCCTGTTTTCTTCTCCTGGAGGTGGAAGACAGAAGTGTCTTTAAACAACTTCCAAGCTCTTTCTTGACCCGAATCTGCAGAGCCCAGCATGAGCTAAGACAGTCCCACGGCTGCTTGCGAACTTCGTGTGAGCAATGTGCCGTCGCTGCCGAGGGCGAGCCGGATCCCCCGGCCCAGGTTCTTGTGAGAGGAGTGGTGGGCAGACATGGTGGGCAGACCAAGTTGGCACTGAGCCACTGGGGCCCTCGCCGGGTGCCCCAACGGCAGCAATGTTCCTGTCCCACCAGGGTTATCTCTGTCAGGCTGAGCCGGTGCTCTCCGGAAGGACCGCCATGGTGTTGAGGTGGCAGGGTGGGGCAGAAGGTATCAGAAATGGTCATCAAAACGTCTTCAGTCTAGCAAAACTTAGCTCCCCTCCCTCTCAGGGGGCGTAGCCTCCTCCAGGCTAGACCTGCTGCCATAACTGGAGGTTTTGCTCCCTCGCTCCTGACTGTTGAAGGACGTCCCAGCCGTTGTGAGGGTGTAAAGCTCCCGGTCCCGAGTCCTTGACTAAAGGGGAGTGACCCCAGAGCAGAGGGGGAACCAGGGTAGGGTCCTCTGCACCATGAGGCCCGCGCTGCCACGTGGACACCTCTCCTGGCCCCGATGTCAGCATCTCCCATGGCTTCCCCCGCTCCCTGCCGGCGCAGGCGGGCTGCACGGGGGCTCTCCGTCCCCGTCCCCCGTCCGTCGGCCGCTCCTGGCGCTGCGGCTCCCACCAAGTTGGAGAGCTTGTCAGTGCCGTGGTCAGAGCTGTCTCCTCACGGGGGGAGTGCTGTGAAGAGGATCAGCCTCCTTCCTCCCACCCATCTTCAGCCTGTGGTGCAGAGTGTTTCTCATGCGGGACCTGGCTGGCGGCCACGCAGGCGTTCCCCCTTGCTTGGGGCGGTGGTCCCAGCCTGCCCACAGTCACCCTAAGCCTTCGTCTCGTGGCTTATCACGGGATATCTACATGGGATTTTGTTTTTTCCTTTTTTCATGCTGCAGTTTGAAGGGGAGATCATTGAGGTGGTCTCTGTGATCTCCATTTTGCGGGATGGATGACCAGAGAGATCCCTTCGGGGTCCATAATCCATATACGAACAGCTTCCCGGGAAAAGCCACGTGCTGAGAACTGCAGGGCTCGGGCCGCAGCAGACACCCCCTCCTTCAGAGCCCGCGTTCATGCAGCCAGGTGGACGAGGGGGTGCTGCCCTCTGGGAGAGAGAGCGGCGGCTGGGGTGGTGGGTAGAGCTGCGGTCCTCTTCTGCGGGAACCAGAGCGGTTCCCTCGAGTGAGCCGGCAGTGCCGGGATGCTCGGAGCAGGAGGGCTTCTCCCGGGGGCACGACCACTCTGCTGCCTTGCCCTCGTGGCTTTTCTTTGCTGCTCGGCTGAAACAGCTGCAGTGTTGCACTCCGGGGATGACAGCGTTTCTCTAATTAGTGCCGTAATCACCTTACGAGGTTGAAGTCTTTAAGAATTTGCAGAACATTGCAGGTGTAAAATAATGGCTGTCACCCCTGCGCTACTAACAGATAAATGTAGCCTTGGCTCCCCATTTTCAAAAGGCTTTGGTACGTGGCGTGTCTGGCTTGGGTTGAGATGTCTGCTTCGTAGGTAGGTGGCCTTTGATGGAGAGTTTGGATAACAGAGAATGAAGCTGAGTATCGGTTTGAAGAGGTGTTTATCGGTCTAGTTTCAGGCTGTGTGAGGCAGGTGTGGTTTTTAATGGGCTGTACCCTTAGCTGGGTGAGTGGGGGTCCTGAGCAATGCCGGGGGCTAAACGGGATCCGTCTTGCCGCAGGTGGACATCGTGCCATGACAGGTATCTGTCCTCTAGCCGTGCTGAGAGGGAAGCAAAGCGATGCGGATTCCCCAGCAGCATCACAACCTCTTCGCCATGGTGTGACTCAGAGTCTGTGTCATTCTGGCCAGAACTGCCCTTTAAATGAGACAGTAGGAATGGCAGCACGGAGAGGCGACGCTTGGTAGTTTACTCAGTGAATTGGCATCTGTTGTGTCCTTGTATAACAGTGTTAGTGCACTTACATTGCAAAATCTTGTGCCATTCCAGACTTGCAAAAACATCTCTATCTCAGCCTTGACTGCTTTCGCAGCTGTGGGGGCCTCATTGCTCTGCCAGTCTGCTCAATCCTACCTGCAATATTCACTGCTTTACTGACTCTGCCTCTCCAAGGTAAAGAGCAGGATAGCTGGATGGTTTGAGGAGGACGGTTTCTTCTGGGGACTGGAGTGAAACCACCAAGTTCATCGCTGAAGTCTAAGCTCAGTTTCACTTAGTGATGACCACACCTGGTGGGACTGCAGGCTTGCAAAACAGGCAATACACTGCAGAAGACTGTGGAGGCAGGCAGACTTCAGGCTATGCTATTTTACGCAATTGTTCATTTCTTTCCCAAGGACACTTGGAATTTGGAGTTGTTTTTTTCAGACCCAAATTCAGCAGATTTTTTCCTGCAAAACCAGCACCAGGATTAATTGAATCTCAGTTTCATCGTACCCAGACCACCGAGTCTTGGAAGGGAACAGGCATTCAGAAGTAAGCTTTTGGCTTTGTCCCATCTCTGTGATAGTCAGGCCAGGTTGGTTTTCGGTTTTACAAAACTGAAGCAGAGATAGTTCTTCGCTCAGTTCCTTTGAGTATAAACCACCTCGGAGAAGGGATGGTAAACCAGCATTGTGCCCGTGGTGCATCCAACAGAAGACATACACTGTATATTCCAAAATAACTCCCTTTCTGGGGTCCAATTTAAAACAGAAAAGCCTGTATTTCAGCTTAAACAATCTCCTCAGGCCAGAGTCTCCCTAGGGTTTTCTCTGTTGAAACCTTCTTACCATTTTGCTAGGTGTTTTTTGTTTCACTCCGAGCAGACAGGTCAGCTCCTCCTTTATCTTGTCAAAGTTAGCGATCTGCCCCTTTCCCTGTGACGCTGCCGCATCTCCCTGCCCGGCTCCGGCACGTGATGCTGGCCCCGCTCCCGGAGGAGCCCTGCGTCCCTCGGCGGAGTCATAAAGGCCATCACGGGAGGGCTTTTTGTATTTATTAACCAAGTGTATCAGATATGCCCAGTTATGTGCCTCCAGGTCCCTGAACATTTGTGACACAGGGCTGTTTGCAAGGAACCTGACAGGAAGGCTTTCTGCAGGAGAGAGGAGTCGTCGATAGCCCGAGAAGGGGTAGAAGTCTTGTGCTGCTTCCTTTTGCCTCATCCGTGTCTGAGTGGTGAAAAATCAAGTATCTATCTCAACTGAGTGCTGAGCTGGCTCCTTCTGTGCCCTCTCCCCTCTCTAACAACAGCTCCTATATGGCTAAGGCTGGGGACTGACAGTAATAGTTCCTTCTGCAGATCTCAGTGTTGGCTTGGTGGCTGGAAAGGAAGGAACCTGTGTGTCCACAGGCAGGGCTCAAACCGTTAGGGATGCTGTAGATCAGAGACAAGTACGTGAAAGGCAGACAGAGGCAGGCATCAGGTCAGGGGCGTTGGGTTTCCATTTCCACGGGTGAGGGGCTCTGGTCCTCATCAGTCAGCTGGACTAGCAAAACCTCTGCTATCGTCCGACAAGGTAAAACACCACAGGGTGCTGGCAAAGTCCCACTAAGCACAGATTAACAACAACAACAACAAATTAAATAAAAAGATTTTTGGCGGCCACACTCGCCATTAATTGCTGGAACAACTGGAGACCCTGAAATGTGGGGTTTGGGCCACCCGTTAACCATACCCTGTCCTTCCTGCGTTGCTTTTCTGGTGTTCATCGCTGTTAGAGATACTGGCATGAAAAAGAGTGTTTGTTTTTTAGGAGTTGCAGATTCCCAGTGGTTTCTCTCCCCGCCTGAAGTTACAGTGTCCCTTTAGAGAGGACAGAAGGTGGATAGGACTGCCAGTGCCATCAACGCAAGCGGCAGGATGATGGCCTCAGATGAGGGGATGAGCACTTGGAGCAGGAGAAGGGCATAACAAAGATCCCTCTTTTAGGAAAATGGCAGTTGTGCAAAAGATCAAGCAAAACATAGGGAAAAGAAGGTAAATGCAAATGTGTTTCTAAAAAAAGAGCGTTTTCCCAAGGCTGCCGCAGCTTTTAAGCGTGTCAGTGATCCCCACAGAGGGCAAGGCAGGTCCATCCACCCTCAGAGCAGAGCCGCGATGGCAGGGCTGCTGACCAGGGTCGCCCACCGGCTCTGACACAGGTGTCCTGCCCACGCTGGGGCAGCTCACCTCACCCTTCTCCACATCAGCTCCGGAGGGACACGATTTTGGGGAACTGCTCCTCTTCCCCCTCCACCCCCCCTTCTCCATAACCACACCTTCCTTCCCGCTGTGGGCATTCACACCACCCGTTGCCACGCAGCCCCACACCTGGGGCTGACCTCCCTGAAAGCAACAGTTTCTGGTTTGGAATCAAATACGATTCAAATGTGGCTGAGCTGGAGTTCCACGTGCTTTGTAGAGGGCTTGCAGAGAGGAGGCTGTGCGCAGATGCACTCTTTACCAGTCCGTATACTACCACCTGAAGTCATCTGGGAACTTCTGACATAAACATCCATGAACCTTTTTCTTTTAAACCCAGCGCTGAATCCCAAACTAATCCCTCCCCTCTCTACACTTGCTGCCAGAGTCGTTTCAGTAACTCTGGGAGGATCAGCGAGCGGCTCCAAAGTCCCAGTCTCCCCACTTGCAGGTTGGCCACAGGTGTTCTTGGGTTTAAGGTTTTTTTGGTGGTTTTTTTTTTCTTCTCCTGCTGCTGCGTCTTCACACGATCACCAAAACAAGCCTGTCACAGGATTTCCTGCTGTCTCTTTTTCTTCTCTCAAGTTTTATAAGCACAGTAAGTCCCTTTAAGGCTGCAGCCTGGTGAAATGATGTGAAAAATCAAGGTCACTCTCGTATTTACTGTACCAGGGCAGGTCCGAAACAGCTACAAATGGCTAGCTTGTTTTACTTAAAAAGAGCTATTTACCTAAGAGAAATCAACACTCTCCTACTGCAGCTATTGGCTGTAGCGCTTCAGACTCCGTCTCTGTAGTACATGAAAGACGTGCTGTCTTTTGGTGGAGATACCTGTGCTCAGAGCAGGAGCTGGGAAGCAACCTGCCTCAGTGCAGTGACAAGCAGGTGCTTCCGCAGCGGTGCTCGTGAGCGATGGTACCATCAGCAGGCTGGAACAAGGGCCGGCTGCACTCGGAGTGCTGTTTGCCTATATCTGAAAGGCATAAAGTTTGCTCTCTGCTCCTCGTTGCTTACTTCTGTGGTTTTCTGTTTGCTCTCCTTTCTCTCCTCCCATTCACGTTGCTTCCTCACCAAGTGCAAAGGAAACAGAGTGGGAAAGGGGGCTCTTTTTTTCAGCTCCGATGGCAGAACAGCAGCAGTCGCTCATAGGAACAGCGGCGTGGTGACCCACAGACATTACTCCAGCAATAGGTGGCCAATGAAGGAGAAAGCACCGCGGTCACACACTGGAGTATGATTTTCTACGTCTTTCTGTGCTTATTTCAATGCGTGCTTGGGTCAGGGCAGTAGCTGGCTGAGGGCAGCGGTGGCTGCTGAGAAGCAGAGTGAGGTGAGGGGCTGTTGGCATGAGATCAGTGCTCCACGTGTGAAATAAGAATTCCGAGCAGCGAGATTCATCATCCGCACTCCTGAATATGAAAAAGCAGCATTAGCAACACAGTTTGTGCAGGATTTCAGGCATGCTGTACTCAAGTACCATGTATTTAAATCCTATCAGGTTTTTGCCTCCCTCAGTACATTTGGTCACTGCAGGCAAGAGATTTAAGTGTAATGTGAAGGAAGCTTGCTGCGTATGTCTGTGCATTCATTGGGTTCACATGTTTTAGGCCCCAGCACAGTGGGACTGAAAAGCTGTATTACACTGAAGAGCATTTTCTGATTGGAAAGTGTTTCTCCTCTGCTGCTTATTGGCAGTGAGGTTAGAAAAGTGACTGACGTTGGTTTATAAATGAATGAGTCATTACCAGAAGACAGAAATTACCTAAAGATGCTACGATTAGTATGGGGTTCTACATTCTCCAGCTTCAGATCCCTGAATACTGTGATTTCGGTCTCTGAAGTTTCTATCTTAACTTCTCAAGCCACTTGCTGCACTGATGCTTCAAATTAGCTTAAGCTGATGTAAAGGCACCTAATTCTCAAGTGGGGGCTCCGCAGCTGCCTCCTTCTCTAGGTCGCTGGGGAGAAGGAGCAACTCTCAGGCAGCTGAGAGTGGTTATCTTGCTTGAAGAACACTAATCTTGTGGCCTGACTTAAGCTGAGTTAAAGCCACAGCTGTTACCTGTTTAAGGAGGAGGGTCAAGGAAATGTCCTTTGCCTTTTAGGCCAGGTCATGCAATGGTTGTTCTGTGGTGCTTTACTGGGGGGGAAGCAGAAGAGAGCTATGGTGATAGATATGTATATGTATATATATATAAATAAAAGTTTTCAGTTCTAAGAGGAACAGGTAGAAGGGAAGTGGCTCTAGGAACTGAAAAAGGACAGAGGAGAAATACTCTTACAGATAATGGCTACATGGATGTTGCTGTTCCCCATATAAGGAAAGATGTGGGAGGAAAGAAGATGAAATTTCACCCTTCTCACTCTCTAGAGACTTCAAAACCAGAGACAGCCAATTTTCAACCAGGACAGTGTGCTTCTCCTGCGATGGGCTGGAAAGTAATGTGTGAGTCCCTGAGTGGCAGCTTGACCTCTGTCTTCTAGTTATTGAAGGATAGAAGTAATCACAGCCGTTGTTTTACTTGCACGGACATGAGTTATTTTCTGCTGACAGGTTTTTGCCTTTATTTTATTGGGACTGCATGAGATCTGTGCTTGGGTGCATGTTCAGGTTCTGTCTCCTCTGTCGCTGCATCTGATGGTTTGTAGTAGCCAGGGAGCATCGGACTTCTACCCTCTGCCAAGTCTACTGTCTGTCTTCAAAGGCTCCCGCTCAGGGGCGGAGGCAGGGCGAATGTGTGGGATCTGACTTGGATCTGACTGAAGTGACTCTGAATCAATCAAGTTGGGTTAAGTCTTGGTCATTATGTTTCTTCTTGCCAACGACTGCCATTCCTTGCTGGTTTGAAGTAGAAGCTCTCAAGTGCGAGCATAGTACCCCAGGCCTGATGAGACATGAAAAATGCCAAAAGTTTGGTAGTGTCATCACTGAACTGCCTTTTTGGGAGGCTTGGGACAGTTTTCAGGTAACTCTGGTGACTTGCATGTTTCCCGAGCCCAGGAGGCTCGCTAGCTGAAGCCTTTAGAGGAGAAGGAGAATGGTCTGTTCCAAGGAGAACTGTCTGTTCCAGCAGCTGATGCTTGTGCTGGTGTAGAGGCAGACAAGGAGAAGTGAGCAATGTTTCAGTGAACTTCACAACAGAGCGGTACTGTAATGAGTTGTGTTTTAACTGCAGATCGTATGGTTAGATCACTTGTGGAAATACTGCTGAGCAACACCATGTTTTCTCCCCGTACTCTCCAGTCTAGCTGTAGGTGTCTGTCGCTGTTTTATGCTGGTCTCCTCGGATGATGTGTTTTCTGAAGCAGGGCTGTGTTTACAGCACCTAACGCACAAAGATTTTTGTGGCTGAGGCCCTTAAACAAAAGGGTAATAGAGAGTATGATGGTACACGTGACCATGAGGGCTAGCACGCATGTTAATGTGACAGCTGGTGTACAGAAGGAAAGCTGATGGCCTTTGTCAGAGCCACCACGGTAAGGATTCGTGTTTCAACTAGTTGCTTCCATGCAGAGCCGTGTATCTGATGGCTTAAGAAAAGTCTCGGTTTATTTTGGCCAAGAGTGTTTTACTTGCCAGTGGGAGACTGCAAACAGCAAGTAATCATCCAAGAGGAAAATGGAGTATGTATTTGATACTTGCAACAATATTAAGAGGGACAGATAAAATCTAAAAGGTAAGCAGGTTCAGCTGAGGCTAGCTGAATGATTGAATACTTCCAGTTGGTTTCAGCAGGTAAAAGGAAGTAATGGTAAAGGCCTGCATCAAAAATAGAAACTTACCTAAGTGATCTCATCCCTGTAGTTGTCAAAAATACAGCTCCTGCCCTTGTTAGCCACTCATGTTAGTGGATGGGATTCTGGAGGGTTGCATAAGCACAAGCAAAAGACAGCCATGTTGTTGTTGTTTCTGGAAATGCTCTTCTGGAGGTTCATTTGATAACGTATCTCCTCTTGGCAGGTGCATGGCAGACGAGGGAAGGGAAAAGTAGCACAGGCTGGGTTTTACTTAGCAGTGCCAGTATGTATACAGAGGTGGCTCCAAACGTGCTGCTTTGTAAGGGAGGTCAAAATATAGTGTGATGTGTAAGATTTATAATGAGTGAGAGAAAGAAAGGCATGTTAACTGGGTTGCAAGATAACATTTGGTCTATTGAATGGATTCTTGTTATTGTCACTGATGTTACTTTCAGCAAAAAAAAGTGTTGAAATTATTCTTTTTTCCCTATTGTTTAGCTCTTGTTCTCAGCTTTGTTATGGCCACAAAGAGATGATAAAAATGGATTGGCACAAAGTTGGGTTTCCTGTATCGTTTAGAGTTATGTTTTCAGCCCTTAGCACTCTGATAGGGTCTGTTCTTCATTTTGAAAATAGCAATAAAAGAGCAGAGAACAGAAGAAAACACAATTCTCTCATTTTTCTGGTTTTTAATGAAATTGTCAGTGCTAGTCTGAACTTTGCCTCTGATCTGTATGAAGTCTCTGAACTATGCAGTTGAAGAAAGCCGATACAAAAGCGAGATTAAAATATCCATGTGCCTGGCTAGTTTAGAAGGCAATAAAACGCTCCCAAAGTCTTGGTTGTTTTTAATCTGTATGCCTATGTCTACATAAATCCTTTGGGAATAAACTTTAAACATTTACGTTGGATTTGGAGAATTACCTTCCAGCATCAGTACCTATGATGTAGCAGAAGCAGCTAAGCTTCAGTTTATGTGAATGGCCCTCTTGGCTTCCAGAGACGTGGGTAAGATCAAAGCAGATGTTGAATTGCTACACCAAACTGAGGAGTGGTGGTGAGGGGTATGAAGTGTTGCAGTGTGTTTTCTGTTCCTGTGTGGTTGTCAGAGGCGTTGGGCATGCGCGGGGAGATAGCTCAGATCTCAGAAAAAGGATCAATCTGCAGCATTTGGCAGCTGAGTGTCAAGACACAGTTGATGCCCCCCCTGCTTTGGTGGGGAGTGTCCTGTTATGTGGACCTAGAACAAGCAGAGCCCTCATCAGAGAGAGGTGGAGAATTGCCAGCTGCTTCTCCCCGGCAGCTCGAGAAGCGCAGCAGTGTCTGTCCCACCTCTAAGTTGTCAGGGCATTTTCCTAGCAGCCTTAAAGCCATTTTCGGGCCCTAAAGGCAGCCAAAATTGGAGTTGGAGAGTGAAGAAGCACAAGCAAACCCAGAGCACAAGAGGTTGGTTCAGATGAAAGCTGTGGATGGCAAAGACCTGAATTGCTCTAGGCAGCCGATACAGCCATGTGGACCGCTCCTCTCGGCCCAGTTCTGTGGTGTGGTCTTAACGCGGGATTTGAAGAGACTCATTTCCAGTTCAGGGTCTGTACTTCTGAGCAAGGCTGGAGCTCTAACTCCTAGACACGCTCACAGCTTTTACCTGAGCCTGGGGCTACAGGATCTGATTACTGCCCACAAAATGGCATTTTAAGTCCTGTAAGAATCCTATGTGCAGAATCTAACTGTAGCCCTTAGTTCTGTAAGGGAGATGTTACAGCAGCTCAGTGACAGGGCAGAAAAAAGGGGATGCTGCCTGTTTTTCTGCAGAAAATGCCCCTGACTCTGTACTGCACAGGTTAGATTGAATGGTGAGTGAGGGCTGGGGGAGTGGGGATGGTTGCGAAGTCATCAGAGCCATTGGTATACTCAAGCAGCTGGCAAAATAGCCCCAATGTTCTTGCCTCCAGAGAAAAATGCAAATTGCTGTATGTTTCCCTTCCACGCCAGAAACAGCGCGTTGCCTTGATGCCGCCTTGCCTTGCTTAGCTTTTAGGTTGTGCTTTAAGCTGTGCCACACTATCGTGTTTGCTGCCGTCATGGTTTTCATCAGCGGTGTGGCCGGGCAGTGGAGTACGCTTCTTCATGATGCTTTGAAACATCTGCCATGTTCTGTGTGTGTGCACATGGGGACACACCACTCCCTGGTGAGCTGGCCAGGGCCGTGGCTGGAGGGCCAGCAGCTAGCCAGACCAGGCAGCGGACCTGGTGGCACCCGGAGGGGAGAGAGAACCGAGGGGCTGCAGGAGCCGTAGCGTGGTAGAAAGGGCAGGAGGCTGTTGTGGCTGCAGTCTGAGCTTGCTTTCCTTGAAGCTGGCACAAGATTTTCCAGCAAGGCCTTGGCTGACCAAGAGCTGAAAGGCTTTCTTATCTGCGGAGTGTGACACAGGGTGGTGGCAGCCCGTAGTTAATGATGGTACTGACCCTCCTTATGCAACCGGGGGATGTCTGACAGTGTTAGTAGGTAGTTGCTCAACAAGAAGGTGTGTTACAACTAACCAGCTGGGACCAGTTATGAAAGCCTCACTAATGCTAGCAAGCACTTGCCTGTTGGTATTGTCAGACTGAAGCTGAAGAGATGAGTGACTGCTCTGCAAGGCGTGGGCAGGCTTGTGGCCGGGTGGCACACGGCGTTGAGCTGAAGCACAGCCAACGCGTTGAGCGTGGGGTGCCCATGCTCTGGGGTGGGTTTGCTGGGCACCGAGGAGCCGCGGTGCCCTGCCTCGGTGCCGTCTGTAGCTCGTGGTCCCAGATGTGGGATGAGGAGGCAACCCCCGGGGCTGCAGCACCATGTCCCTCCCCACCCTGCGGCTTCTCTCACCCGCTCACTGCTGCAGCAGCACCAATATATGCCCGGTACCTACTTAGCTGCTCGCTATGGCTGGAAAAAAGGGAGGGGAGTGGGGGCTCCTACTTAAGGCTTCCTCATGAATTTTTAGTCACTACATGAAGATTTCAAGAGTGTGCGAAGTAAAATGAAGCGGAAGACTAAGTGGTACCACGCAAAAGGAGGGGGGGGGAATCCAAAACACTGAATCATTGTCCAAAAGGTGCAGCCATTAGAGAATAATAATAGTTTTTGTGTGCAGTTGCAGCTGGGGCCACAGTTGCAGAAGGAAGGTCCTTGGTGACCTGTATGATGACTCTGTTTGTTTAATGTGCTAAAACAAAGAACTGAAAAGCAGACAGGGCCCTCGCAGATACTCGTGGGGCTTCTCCCTCGGTTCCTGCGTCTGTGCCCTCTCTCGCTGCGTGCGTGTCTTCATGTTCCAAATGCAGCTAATCACGGCTACATGCTCTTGGATGCCTTCCGTTGTGCATCCCGTGTCTCTGTGCCCAGGCACTCCCTCGCTGAATTGCTATTTTCGTAATTTAGAAACTACGACAAATAATGTGAAGTCAAACGGTTACTACTTTGTCGTCTGTTTTTGTAATTCTCCGTCCTTCAGAATGAGCTCAGCGTAATGACATTATTCCCACCCCTCCACCCTGACCTCAGTCTTTTTCTATCCGTTTAGCAAATACTGCAGCTTGCTCTGCTTTTAATGGGTGGGAATCAATGTGGCTTTTTAAAAATTGGATTCTCTCTGCCTGCACAAACAAAATCAATGGTGTTATTGAGCATGTGCAGGGCTGTGTGAACGGGAGCGAGCCAGCGGGGTTTGCTGCCTCAGCGAGGCAGAGGCGAAGCCTGTAACTCGCGCGGGGAGGATCACCCGTTATTTCTCTGCCACTTTGGTAAGGGCTGACGAGCAGCCTGGCAGTGTTTAGGAAGTAGGGCCCAGGGAGCGCTTTTCATCAGGTTAATGAGGTTTTTTAAGGTGGTCAGCGTGAGGCTGTAAAAATGGGCTAAAACCAAACCAGTCTGAGTGCCAGTAGGAGGTTTGAAGATCCCAGTAAAATGAAGTTTAATCTGAACTGTGCTTTAGTTTGGTATGGCTTTACAGCTGGGTTTGCCGTTCTCTTGCAGAGCTTTCCTACTGTGGCCTGGTCGGAGACCTTTGCTCTTAGAAGTGAGTTTCAGAGGGAGCTATAGCAGCAGGGGTGCAGTTTTGCTTGGTTCAAGCTAAGTGTTTGTACACAAACAAATGGGACGGTGAATTTACGTATCCATGTTTATCTTTCGTAAGGGAATGAGTTTACTAATGTTGAGCTGCTGTGGGCAGCTTGACTGGCAGAATGGGTCATGGCCTTGGGAGATGAAGCGAAGGGCAGATTACACATGGGTGGTGTTGGGTTCTTGGTTTGGGGGTTTTCTTTTATTACTACTTCAGGGATGATCTTCAGTTCCAACATTATCAGGATTTTATTGTGTGATGTGGGAGGAATGGACTCTTCCAGCATGTTCTCTTGGAGATATCAGTGTCATCAGTAAGTCCTAGTTCGCAAGGCTGTGGTGGATGGTTTGTGGGACTGTATGGAATGGTAACACGGAGGATATTTTCAATTAAAACTTAGCTGTGCAGGGTGTATCAATGATCCGTGAAAAGCCTTTTATCTGCTTGAAGAGCCTACCAGCTGCCACTGCAGGCTGCATTGGTGGGACAAACAGCCTACGTGAAAAGGAAGTCCAAAATTCATTACTTTCTGAGTCTTGACCTCTCTGTGTGAAGTACCCCAAGCAGCTTGTTTATTTGTCTACCAGCAGTTACCAGTACTGCCAACTTGGTTAGCTAGGACACCAGCAGTCTTCCAGCTGCAGCCAGTTTGAGACACCGATACGGATCAGGTTCAAACCGATGACTTTAGTTGCATGTGAAAGACTCCAGAACCTTATATCAACCTCCAGGGCCATTGAGTCATTTCACATAAATGCACATGCCAACGCTTGTGTAGAACGCTGCGTTGTTAGGAGCACAGCAAGCCTGGTGTTTTGAGCAAGAGCAGAAATTCCTGGCTGTGTGACAGAAGAGGTTTTCTAATGCTCCTGTTGGCTGAGGGGCTCTAGGTCCTGAGAGGGAAGGGGTGGCATGAAGAGACCTTTCCTTCAGTGACTGCACCACCAGAAGATACGCTTGTTTGGTGCCCTGTGTTTTCATGGCTAAATGGAGTTCATTTTGAAATGCTGTCAGCTCTGAGGATGGAGTACTGGAGAGTGGAAAGGAAGAGCTGTGTTTATGATGGTTGCAAATCTCCATAGCCAAGAGGAAACCACGAGCTGGCATTTGGTTCCTGACAGCAGCCCCTGCTGGGGCGCCCACCCTGGGTTTTGGTGCGTGACTTTCCAGTGAAATCCTCCAAAGTTTGCTTTTCCTGACCCACTTTGGATTTTGTGATTTGTCAGTGCCAAAGATCCCCATTGCCCCTGGATTTCCCTTGTAGGTGGGGTGGGCATGTTTCTAACAAATAACAAAATGAACCTTCTCCTCTGTACCGGGTTTGAGTAAGGATTTCATTATGGCCATCATTTAACTATGTGATTGTGATCGGCCTGGACAGATGTGACAGTTCGTGTCCTGCATTCGGTCGGTGTAGCGCGTCCATACCTGCGTTACGAAGTACGTAGAGCAGCTATAAACGATGCCGGAATCGTTTCTCAGCTCAGGGCTTGGGACGCTTATGTATGTACTGGCGGACACCCTTTGTTGTGCAGACAGTTTTATCCATGCAAGAAGCTTGCGATCATCAAAGATCCTTTAAAAGAAGCTAAAAATGTGTCTGTAATGGCTGCTTTTTTTTCCACAGACAGCAAAGTTCCTACTTAATTATTTTCAAATGTTGGCAGCAGTGGGGTTTTCTACGACTTGCCAATCGGTGCAAGAAGCTTCCCTTGGCTGAAATGTGTTCAGCAAAGGGTCCAGTCAAACACCAATTCATTAACCACCTAATTTCCACATGCAATGGGATTTTTAGTCAATATAATGTTTATTTGTTCATGTGTTCTGGTGTGCTGATTAGAGCTCTGCAAAAACAGTTGGTGTACCCCAGCGTGTGCCAGGACAGGCTTTTTCCTCTTCCTTTGTTGAAGTCCCTAGGACAGGTAGGTCTTTTTTTTTTTTTTTTTTTTTTTTTTT
>Ga0065711_1004776_pt1 | contig 22417 bp, 11 predicted proteins | sample Hoacrofraction12_FD_59098 | JGI IMG/M metagenome (GOLD analysis project Ga0065711, IMG submission 59098) | Hoatzin crop microbial communities from Cojedes, Venezuela - Epithelial fraction 12 v2 (version 2) | ecosystem: Host-associated > Birds > Digestive system > Esophagus > Crop | place... | reverse complement strand
TGTTTAGTCTGGAGAAGAGGAGGCTGAGGGGGGACCTTCTTGCTCTCTACAACTACCTGAAAGGAGGTTGTAGTGAGGCAGGTGTTGGTCTCTTCTCCCAGGTAACTAGCGATAGGACGAGAGGCAGTGGCCTCAAGTTGTGTCAGGGGAGGTTCAGATTAGATATTAGGAAAAATTTCTTTACTGCAGGGGTGGTCAAGCATTGGAACAGGCTGCCCAGGGAGGTGGTTGAGTCCCCATCCCTGGAGGTGTTCAAAAGGCATGTAGATGTGGCACTTCGGGATATGGTTTAGTAGGCATGATGATGTTGGGTTGACGGTTGGACTCAATGTTCTTAGAGGTCTTTTCCAACCTATGATTCTGTGATTCTGTGATGCCTGTGTTTTATAATAGATGAAGTACTTATTAGGAGAGTACCGTGATTATTTGAAAATGTACACCTACCAAAGGTTACTCTGACACATTCATTCAGTTGAGGTTGAGCAAAAATAGCAATGTTGGATCACTGAAATGTGTATTAAGTGGTAATTTTAATTGACAGCATTCTTCTCAGTCACACAAAGTGACATTCTTTATAGACTTTGAATATAATGTTGGTTGCTTATTTGTGGATAAAAAAGTCTAGGGCTGCATATATGATTGTAACATGGATCTTAGGGGTTAATAGGTAATACTAGTATACTAGTGCATTCCACTTTAATAATCTGTGCTTTGCTATTGAGCATAAATGGAAACTTAAATGATCATTTTCAGAGCACTATATGTCTTATCATATGTTGCCTAGTGATTCTGATTTCATGTTTATTTCGATTACGACAAACAATTCATCTGGGTTAGCTCATACAGCATTTCAGTTACATCTAAAATAAGATGAACTATAAGAAGGGTGCATTTGCTTTTTCCATGCTACTTGCTCTTCCACCATGTGACTTCTGTATGCCCTGAGATTTTTAAAATAGAGATATCCTCAGAGTTTAGGATTATAGACCTTGAAGAACATTATTACAGTTAAGTATATTCATCCTTTTGGGTTACAGGTCTCTTAATTAATCAAAATGAAGCGAGAGTGCTATTTTGGAAGATGTTATAAGTTGTCAGTACAGCACTTACAAAGAGTTGTGAAAATAATCCTGTAGAAGTTAAAAGCTGTTAGATTTACTCCTAATTATTGGGGGGGGTTATGTTCGTAGAGAGTAACACTTAATGTAGTGAGAGTATTTATAATTTAAGAGTATTTATAATTTAAGGGTATATAGCAGTGCAAATTGTGTTTGTAGCTTTTAGATAAGTTGCAAGAGGAGTTTCATATTCAAATTGAAAGCGAATATTTTGTACTGTCTTATATCAGTGTGTTCTATTTGCATCTTTCATATTTTTTCTTGCTGTGTCAGATACTTAAAGAACAACTTGCATGCTTTTTTACTTTGTTATGGAACAGGACAGCAATTCTATGAAAAAAACCAAACCTTTTGCACTTGCATTATTTTGATCATATTTGTTTAAAGCGTAACAGTAACAAATTACTATATAGTAGCAGGATGAATGGAAAAACAGGTGTAAAATTGTTTAGTCTTGTTTCAGTTGTCATGGTTTTAGTTGAAGTCGCAGGTGGTTGTTAGCTGCATTTATTTTTTCATCTAAAACATTTTTTAATATATTCCAGTTCATCAATTACCATTCTTATTTCAGTGAAATGCATCAAGATAACAATTACACTGCTGAAATTTGAAAAAGAAAAGTCAGATTTTAAAAGACTTAGTTTGTCAATATGCTTCAAAAACTGGAAAACAGCTTTTAACATAACTCAAACTTTTCTGGCTTTCTTTTTAGAAAATATTTTTTCTTGAAATGTCAGTGCAATTTATGTTAGATCATTAAATGTGCTCTTACCTTCTCGTTTACTGTGCCTGCTGCAAAAAGATTAAATCATCCACCTATATGGGTACAGTAAACACAGTTAGGGACTCCTAAATGCATGCTTTGCGTTCAACGTGGAACAAGTGAATTCCCCTCTTGTTTCCATGAATAAGACAGCATACTTTAAATGAGCCTTGCTATGTGGTACGCAGGAGATATCTCTCCCTCTTTTGCCAGAATAATTTGAAGTTTTGAAAAAAAGTGAGTAGAAACAACAATATTCCATCACTGAATTCCAGTGGAGAAATTATGGAATATAGAGACAATATGTGTGCTGTACGGATACATTTCATTTTGTAATTATTTTAGTAAGTCTGTCTATCTTGTGTGTTTCAAGTATACATCACTACAGATGAACGACAGAAGGTATTACAATACGGGTGGAAGAGATGTTATCGCATGCGGAGTTTAAGGGGTAGTGGCAATGAGTGACTGCAAGTCAAGAAGGTTTTAATAACAGCGCTTATTGAATTGATTGAAAATATATAAGGAGACATGTAATAATATAATCCATTGTAAGCCAGTATAGTGATACTTAAAAATATAATTTTATTTCTTCATTAAAAAGTTGTCATAGCAAGTAGGTGAGATTGCAAGCTTACTCACACTTACTAATTATACTAAATTTTTAGTTTTAATTAGAGTAGCTCTTTTGAGACTAAACCTTTTACCATTAGGCTGTTTGAAACCTGTGAGATAAAAAGGAAGAGTTCTTTCAGAATATTATTTACATGATTTTAATTAATGATTGTAATCTCTATGGTCATTTTTGAAAAAGAGCATTTAATCCCTTAACCAGTTTTCATGATTTGCATTTTGCAAAAACGTGTAATCCCTGCAGGCTTATTATCTACGATTTTTTTCAGACCAAACTTATTTTTAGAGAATTTTATTTTGTTCCTGCTCCAAGTCCCATTTCCTGTCATAACACCTGTTTCTCATGCAGAGTGAACTGATTGGTAGAAAAGTAAAGTTTGCTTCCTTTTGCCAGGACAGAACATAGCCCTTGGCAAGGTTACCTTTGAAAACAGTTTTTCATGCGGAGACCGTATACAAGCACTATTGCTGTTGCCAAGATCCTCTGACTAATGAAGGGTCGGAGCAAGACTGTATTCTTTCTCATTGCTGGCGGCACGTATATGTAGCATTTCTTCTGAGAAAAGCACTCTAGCATTTCAGACAGAAGCTAGAAGTTTAACCTTCTAGGAGGAAGGTCACAGTTTTTATTGATAACATAGAAGAAAGCAACTACATAGGAATATGAAAGATAAATTTATGGCAAGCTGAAACGCTTAAAAACAATGAGTTTTCAAATGGTTTTTAACAAAAATCCGTTTGAAAACTTTCGTGTTTACAAAGTTAGTTCTTTGAATCTCAGAGCAGGCTTATGCTTAGTGTTGCATATTGATGATTTGGGGAACCGATTCCTAACTAGGAGGGATTAGCATATAGACTGAATTTAAAGGTCAGAGCTTCAAGAGCTCACTTACAGATTAATATTTTTTCTTTTTTCCACTTAATGGATAAATGTGTAGCAAAAAAGATGGAATATTCCTCTTCGTACCAATTGTGTTTAGAAACCCTGGCTATTATTAAAATTCCATTTTGTCCAATGTGTGCAGCAAATAATCTTTTCTGTGACATAGTATGAATACACAGGTATTGTAAACTCAGATTTTAAAAGAAAAGCTTCCAGTAAAACTTATCTGAAATGGATAGGCTGTATTCTATTAAGAAGCCAGGAATTTATAAAGAAAAATTTTAATTAAAGTATCAATTGTCTCATAGCTATAGAAATATAGAGTAAGTATATATTCAGGAACAAATAAACAAATGAAAACAAGATGAGAGAAGTTACTTCAGGTAACCAAGTTAGTAGCTACTCTGTGGATATCCTCAAATAGTTAATAAAAGATTAACTCTGAGAAAGTTCCTAGTGAACTTCTTGCATATGATGATTCTTAAGAAACCGGTAGTACTCCACTCACATGGAGCACTCTTCAAGATGAGTAACTTGTTAGTTAACTTAGCAGCAGCACTCAGAGTGATTGGAGTTCACTGCATTTTAACAGCAACTGAACTCTCCTTTTAGAACTGTCTTTTCCCAGACTGTTGACCAATTTCTAGCAAAAACTTCTGTCTTAGGTCTCAGATTACACTTAACTGGTTGCAGCAGACATTATTTTCTTTTTTACGTGTGTGTGATACCATGACATGCAGAAAAAAATTTTTTTTTCTTGTTGTCCCGGGTATACATTTCTGTACTTCAGCTTGACAGCAGGTATTTTGATTGTAATAACTTATTTTCATTGCAAATACATTTCTTAGGTAATCAAAGCATTGCTGTCATGTATCTTAGCCTTAAATAATAATTGTGCTTTGAAATTTACTCTTAAAGTAGATTATTGTAAGGAGTCTTTGCTTTTAAAAAAAGAATTATTTCACTTTTCAATTAAACATTAGCACTGAATATGTAAACTGGGGAGGTCCTACAAGATATAATTTTGATACTGCAACTCTTCAAGTCATTACATATATTGTAATTTTTGCTTTCAGATACAGATTCACTCGCACTCTTTCGCTTGTTGCACAGAAGCAGCCCAGTGGACAGACAACCTAAATTTTTTGCCTTCTTTTAAATTGCCAGCACAGTGAAAGTGTCAACATCCCATCGTACCCAGTTTACGTGTATAGACACACAGTGAAATTAACTGAAAACAAGAAGTCATCGTCTTTGAACAACAGTAACCACCACTCAATATTCCTGTGGGAATGTACTTTAAGAGATGTTCTTAGGAAACAAAAAAGCATGCTGATAGAGACAGGGATAGCCCTCCTTTACCAGTGCAGATCTGTGGCTGCAGTCCTGTTGCAAACAATAGTATAAGTCATAACAAATCAGGAAGATACCAACACTTTAATTTCTCTGATAATCTGGTATTTTTGAACTGGAGTGCTGCCTTTTCTATTATGTTTTAAGCAGTCCTTCTACATGGGAAATTTGAAATGCCCTGTGTTGTTCTGTTAGCATTACTGGAGACCACAAAGATCTCATGGAATGGTATTAATAAATCTGTTGTATTCACCTGCCTGTCCTACAGAAGGTGATATCTCAGTACCTCAAATGTAATTAACCACTACTGAGCAAGTCCTCCAGAGAATAAAACCCAAAGCTCAAAGCTACCTTTGGATAGTCAGTCTCTCTGCTTTACCTCGTACTGATTAGAAAGAGAGGCCAGAAAGCTTGGTCTTGCTGAATTTAAGCTTTGTGAATATCTCTCATGAGACTCATATTCTTGCAGGACCAATATTCAAAATTCAAAATTCAAAATTTGAACTAAACTTAGTGGTCCATATTTTGAGATTCATAAAATTGCTTACATACTCATTTTATGTAACTTGTGATTTTGTGGAAGATGTGGTAAAATCTGACCATGTAATAGAAAATGAACCCATGTTTTTAGATACAAAGTGAATGCAACTCTTACGAAGAAGCTGCAGGATGCTGTTTTTCATTCTTCAGCCTTGTCATTTGTTCTTTCAAAACATGGAACAGCTGTTGTTCTGATTAAATAAAACTGTTTAATAACAAGGTCACAGATTGGCTGTTATATTTAATACTTCATTGAACCATGTGCCATTGGTTTGAAACTGTCTTTTGTATGTAAACTTGACGTGTACATACCACAAACAGAGTTAAGTGTGTCTAAAGTAATTTTGAAGATTCCTTCGGTTACTAGTAATGACCTTTCTAATTAAATTGACTTGGGTCTTGACTAGCAGGATGATTAGTTCATCTTTTTAGCTTTTTTCAGGCATAATTTTGTATATATTTCAAAATCAGTACATTTCCTCCTTGCTTCATCATTAGTGCTGTAGCAGACATGAAGTGCTTGCTTACAATGAGGCATATATATTGTGTTACGTGTATAAAAAAACATATCAGTATCTTGACTTCAGATTTTAATTGGATGTTTACTCCTGGGGCATGAGGCTGAAGTGAACAACACCATAAGAACAACGCTGTTTCTTGAGCAAAGTTAATTAATCTTTCCTCATTTTTCTTAAGTCACTTCTGCATAATTGTGTAAGTTGGACCCATTGCTATAGCTGTGTGATAAATAAGATACCAACCTTTATTTTATAGTGTATGATGTACCACACCCTTTAATGTGATAACTGCTAAAATCTCTGCATTTATACAAACAAGTAGCAAGGATGAGTTGATTCGAATGTAGGCATTGAATTAGATACTACATTTTGCCACTAAATGTTTATGGTGTATATGGTTTATTAGTTTTGTATTTTCAGTAGGTTTTCTCATACTGAGTACACAACAAGCTTTTATCAGTCTGGAATGCCAATAACTAGCTAAAAGATATGTCTACAGCAGCCCTAGAGAACAAAAATAAATATGTGAAATTCGAACAGAAAAATAACAGACAGAGAAAATGTTTTGGAAACTGCATAGTTTGTTAGTTTGGTACTATGCAGAAATCACTTATCTTTGTGACTGTGTCATTTCCCTACAAGCAAGCTGAGGTATGACCATCTCAGGTTCAAACGGCAGCTTGTCTGTCCATTATTTAACAGAACCTGAGAGAGATGTGGACCACAACCACCGAAATTACCCAAGTAATTACTCATCTGATGAAGAATTCCTTATGTAAGATTGGTGGTCTGTCCTTGGATAATCAGTGATTTGGTTTTTCACAAATTCCTTCTTGATGCTTCTCTGAAACATTCAAAACTGTTCACTTTTTTAATACAGATTCATAGAAAAGTCTATGCGTCGGGGTCTGTGGGGATCACCCGGTCCTACCTGCTTCTGAAAGCAGGACCTTAGTTGGGTTATCAAGGGCCCTGTCAAGCCAAGTCTTGAATATTTCCACTGGGGGAGATTCCACCACTTTTGGAAAACTTACTGCAATGTTTAAGTGCTCTCAGGGTTGTCTTAGTGTCTTCCCAGTGGAAGACTGGAAAAAAATACAGAGGAAGGAGATAGGAAGCTGTGAGGTCTATCTCATTCCCCACCCTTTCCCTACCCACTCCCCCACCAAAGAAAAGTCCTAAATTACAAAACTCTAACAATTAGCTAAAATCATTCCAGAGGAAGCAGATTATTTTAGTATTTCGTTTGACTCCAATTAGAACTGCAGCCAAGAACTGGAGCTTGTGCGTTGGTTTAGACCTTTATGTCAGCAATGACAAGTTCAATCATACCTTCTGTCATCTTTTAATTGTTAGTAATTCGTCAAAGAAAAAATCACTACTCTGAACAGCAATTCTTCATGGAATTTGCTGAGATGTTCCCAATTTTAAACAGTATTGAATACCTCCTGTTGAAAAAGTCATTATTAGATTGTTTTCCAGTGTGTTTACAGGACAGCCAAAAAAACATCAATTTTGAAAAATGTAGGTCGTAAAAAATTTTATTTTTATATTTCACATTATTCCAACACAATTTCTTATTGCTAAATGTGTAATAAAAATAAAGCTTTTCTGTGAAAAAATCAAGTAGTTTTTCTATATTTAAAAGTGGCAACAAAGACCAGGTCTAACTTAATATGTGATTTTTTACTGATGAAAGTCTAATTCTGTGGGTTTTTTTCCAGAAAAAAATAGTATCTTAATATTTGGTATTTTAAAGTTTTACCATGCAGAGTGAGTAGGACACCAGTAAATTAACAAATATTAAAGCTGACTTGACCAGAACTTTACACTCTTACTTATGTTGTATATAACATTTTCAATATTTAAATTATATTTTTAGAGTGAAAATCCATTTATTTCTTCTGTCTGATTATCTTCATAGAACTTTCTTTATCAAGTGAAGCAATACGAATACATTTGTTCATTTTAAGTTTCATTTTATTAAAAAAAAAAAGAAAAAAATCGAACATTTTTAGACTTGGAAGAAAAATACTACTAATGCAACCAGTATTCAGTAACTCATGTGGAACGGTTTCATTCTCAAGCACTTTAGTGTTAGGAACCTTATGCTTTTACATGGTATTCTCAAGTGGAATATCAGCCATAGCTGAAGTATTTGTGAAATAGGCTTTATGCTTAGAACAATTTAACATTGCTTTTGAAAGATATTTTGGCTTTCAATAGAAAAATGCTTGTTAAGAAGTAGTGTTTTTATAACTTGCCAGTCTTTCCATTCAGTAGTTTATTGACTGCACCTAAACTGTAACAAAAGTTTATGAATGAAGGCATTGTGTGGTTTTTTAAGCTTCTCTGTAAATAATCGTCGCCTGTAGAAGCCCTTGAACTGAAGGTTTATTTACACTGTTCTAGCTGACCACTTCTTAAAACCTCTCTCCGTGATGTTTTCTGAGGATTCTTGTTGAGAAGCTGCTTTTATTACAGTTCAAATCCCTGCTATGCTCCTGCATTTTGACATAATCTTTTTAACAGATTTTTCACAAAATAACTGAACAAGGCCTGACTAATCAAGTCCAGTTTATGATGCTACTTCTAAAACAAAGTATATACAACTCTGGAAGCTTGTTCTGACCTCCGAATCTCCAGAAAAATTCTCCAGCATTCATGTAAAAATTTCCTGGAAACTCTGCATGTCCTTATTAAAGCTTGTTAATCCCTTGTCTTCATAGGGTGGTCTTACAGGATTTTGTATAATGAAATATCTTACTACCACAACTTTTCAGCTAATTTTTCATACTTCTTCAGCCCACTACTGTTGTACTCCTGTGTTCAAACAGGTGGAACATATTCTAATGCACTCTCCACAGCACTGCTGATGTATGTTACTGTGTTGCTCTCTCAAATAAAACCTACTGAGAACAGTCCAGTCATCACTGTTTTCTCCCTGCAGCTATTTTTTGCTTGGATTTATGTATGAGTCTGAGGGGCAGGCTCAGGGATGAACTCCAGTAGCTTCAGTAGTCAATCAGAAGACAGCGGGCAGCAGGAGCTTGGGATTTGCAGCTGCAGTGTATTAGCAGGCGAAAATGAGTGTAAAGTTAATACAAGTACTTGATTTTTTGCACTGTATAGGCTTGTTATCGAGGAATGAAAGGCAGGATGAAAGAGGTTTGGAAATAGTAACCATTGGGTGAGACTGGCTGTTGGGCTCTGACCTGATTTAGGGACTTACTGTAAAGGCAAATTCAGACCAAGGCGTTGGAAGGATTGGGGAGCCGAAGTTAATGCTTAGACATTTTTCCTGTGGCAAGGTCTGTGCTGAAGAGGCTGGGTGGAATGAAAATGAGAGTCACGTAGCTGAGCTGTACATAGTTGTGTCTCTGCCATAACTGCAGCTAGGCATTCTGCTGGTTTGTTAGCACTGCTTGAAAACATTGCCTACTTGTCATTTTTAACTTGTGATGTGGAACAGTGCTAAAATAATTCTTAGTCTAGATGGTCATTCTCTGTCTTCTCGTATGGTACATAAAACAGTAACGTGGCTCGAATTTCTGTTGTAAGAAAAAGAAAGCCTTGCTTACGATGCTTTCTCTGCTATTTTATACCTTGCTATATTACTTGCCTCTTGTCTGCCTCACATTTTTCTGTAGAATTCTCTCATCCTTCCTCCTCTCCTTCCTAAACCTTGTGCTACAGCAGCATGAGTGGTTTAAAAAACTCTGACAAACACGGGGATGCTTCAACATGTTTTATGATTTTCCCAGCACAATACAATGGTTGTGGAAGTCTGTTACAAGTGTGAAGTGATGGAGGCCAAAGCACTGATACCTCTTCAGAAGCAGCATAATGTTCTATACTCTGCAGCACCTTCCAGATTATGACAGTGATCACTGTTCAGAGGTTTTCAGATCCATCTGCATATAGACTGCTGTGGAGCCATAGAAAATGAGGCTTGAAATTCATCTCTGTTTGGAAATGTCCTGATATATCTGGATCTGTCCTGATCTTAAAAATTCCCTTCCTGGGGATTTCACGTTATTCCTGATTAGTCTATTGCAGTGTTTTATCTTCTCGTCAGTGGAAAGCTGATGTTAACATGTAAACTGAACATTTCTTACTGCAACCCAAGACCATCTCACCATTGATCAAAAGCAGAGCATATAGTACATTCTATTCCTGTTTGCAGGGCTTGGAGTGGATGAGTGTGTTTAAGTCACCTCTTCCCAAAAGCTCCGGTTTCAGTCCTTGCAGGTCATGATCTCTAGACTTCTGATGTTTGGCTGCTTTTCTGTCACCTCTGGAACAATTGGCCCTCAACTTTCTTGAAGTGCAGGGCTCCAAACTTGCCATGATACAGCAGTGCTGATAAAGAGAAAGAATTAGTTTACAAGTCTTAAAAGCTGTAGTTGTTCAGGTTATACGATCTTACAGGATGATTACCTGTTTTACAACATCATAGTATTCATTCATCTTCAGTTTATTACAAACTATATTTTACAGATTTTTTTTCTTAAGTTATTCCCTACTCTGTTTGCTCTGTTGATTATTTTATAATGGATGTAACAGTAATTGTGGGAGCTATGTAGATTTTACTGTTGCTAAATGAAGGACTTTTCACTTGTCTTCTTTGATTTTCATCGTATCTTTTAATCATTCCTGTAATTGCTTACTATTGTTCTGAATTCTAATTGAGCCATCCAAACTGTTTTTGGTTTAAAGAGAACATTTTAGTCCATTGCCCAGGTCAGTCTGAGGCTTTGTTATTGTTGTAGTTGAGTTAGCCATCTGGTCATAGGTGATTCCTTTCGTGAAGTCTGAAGTAAAAAGGGCATTTAGCTCTGATCTTTCAGCATCACATGTTGACTGATTTCCTTAGCTATTCAATGCTCTAGCAATCCTTCCCCAGGTTTTCCAGTAACTACTGAACATACTTGTGGCATAATTTGTGTTGTTCTTTGTTCCTTGCTAGTTTTGTTTCCTTTTGTGCCCGGTCCTTTCTGATTTTGTCCCTAAACTGTCAGTCTGTTATGCTTTGGCACAGTATCCATTTCTGTTTAATCACTTCTGAGTTCAAGATTGTTGCAGAGTTGTGGTTTATCCACAATGGCTTTTTCATGCCATTCTTCCTCATTCTGATAAGTTGTTCTTATTTCACCAGTAGTTTTGTTTCCCTAATGACTGGGAAGAAAGAAGGAAAAAGAGAAAGGAAACCAGTTAGTTCAAGACTTGGAATATAACCAGTTCATAGTGACTTTGATTTGACCTCTTCTTTCATAATCACTTTCATTAAGCGGTCTCAGCCTTCTAGTTAAAATGTGTCCTAAAAAGTCTCATTTCTAGTTGCCTTCTTTGTCAAAGATAGCCACAAGCTCATTACAAAACATGTGGGAACTGACTGTTGTCTTCTGCAATAGACTGAAGTCTCAGGTCTCGTAATTCAGATCATCCTTTTCATAAAAAGCCTTATTTGTGATGTTGCTTTCTAACAGGTTCTTCCCATGAAAGTGCAAAGTCCTTGCCCAGTCTGATTCTGCACTTCAGAAGTTTTCAACTGAATAGTCCTCATTATAGCTATTGTTACTTTTTTTTTCAGTAACTTCAAATATTTCTAGAAATTGCTGTTATCTTATAAGCTCAAAATGTTTTATTCAGGGAAAATGTATGTCCACAGTTACTACCATAACAATACAGCGTAAGATAATACCATAGCTTACTACATATGTACTTGTAATCATTGCTCTCTTATGTTCTTTATAACCACTGAAATGTCAGTAATTAATAGCCTATCTTAGTATGCTGATTAACCTTAAGTAACTAAGAATGTGGCATCTTACTCCAGTTAGCAGAGAGTTGTTGATGAGGCTGGTCTCGCTAATGGAATCTATATTGAATACTAATTAAATAACTGTCTGAGATGGCCCTAATATTGTGAAAATATAGCTAGGAAGCTCGTTTTGATTCCAGGATTAGTGAAGTGTGATAATTTTACATTTCCATAAGAAAGACATTATTCATCTTTAACATAGTTTGTGTGTTAATGCATTTGCTTTTTCATGGAGGAGTAAATATAATAATTATCTCCTAAGTAATAAAAGAAATCTTTCTTCAGTTAAGAGATTGTAGATAATTTTTTCTTCCCACAGATGATTTCAAGGTAAAATTTCTGCTGGCATTTCTCAGCCTAACGTAATGCACCCAGTGATTATTTTGCCAGGGTTCTATCATAGTGGCAAAACTTAAATTCTGATAGTACATAAACTGTATTTAATAGCTTTGAGAAGGAACTTGATCAGGTCTTTGTGAACAATGTCCTGGAGTAAAATGCTGTTTTCTTATAAATGAAAACTTTTTAAAACGCTCATATTTGCAGGAATTTTTTTCATATATATCCTGATACAAAACAGTTATTCTTAAGTGGAAATTGTTAATTATTTAAGAGTTTCTGCCATTACATAATACAGGATTGAAACAAGTGGATATCATTCTATTTGAATTTAGAGGCTCATTGTGTTATGAAAAGGGTATCCTCAGGATGTTTTATGTATTACAAAGCATGGAATTAAATTATAAATTAAATAAAACCATTATGTGTGCCTTAGTCACACAGTAAAACTGATCTGTCCAACAAACCAGTCAATATGGCTGAACACTGGTACAGTAAGTGTTTTTTAACTAAGTTATACGTATGTTTCAAACAGTAACTCAGTTACAGCAAAGTATTTTTCTGTGCTGTTATTTAAGATAATGCAAGTTCCATCTTGCTAAACTTTGTGAAATTAGGAATTAGAGATTACAGAGACTGGATTTTAAAAATTCATTTGATGTAAAATTTGGACTGTTTTACAGTTTAAAAACACTGCAAAGGGCTAAAAATTTATCTGTACATAAATACTGTGTATTCTTGTACATATGCATGAAAGCAGAAATATAAAACAGTGGCCAACGGACTGCCAGTGGTTCAGCACACATCTGCTACCAGCTTTCTGAAGGAATTTTTTGCCTGTTGCAGAGAGCATCCATCCCTCTCAGACACTCCTCGGGCAGCTTGGGAGGGTGACTGGTAAGGCAGGAGGGGATGCTGCAGAGCTGCACAGTGACGTCGCAGCCCGTGCGAACAAGGATCCTTCTGCCTCAGGGTGCAGAAGAGGGCCCCATCCTGCATCGGCGCCTGTAGCAGCCCAGGACCTCCCGAGGGAGAGGTGCTTCTGGCAGAGCGACAGACACCGTGCCGCGGGCGGCTTGTCCCCAGCTCCCCAGAGCTGCGGTGGCAGCTGTGGCTCTGGAGTCGCAGTGACGTGGTGCTGCTGTGCCCGCCATGGGGATGCTGATGGAACTGGTACACTTGTGCCAGTTCAGATTTCCATGCTATGGTCAGCAACGATAGTGGGCTTTATCTGAACATGTAAATGTATCGTCCCTGTGTTTTCCTTTCCAGAAACGTTTTTGCTTACTTTCAAAGCAAATACAGTATTTTCATACTGTTATTTTGTACTGTTTCTAAGTTTATTATTAGCCTTAAAATCATGCAGCAGTCATGTATTTGATCTGGGGAACATAAAATCTGAATGGTGAATCTTATAGATGGGTTAGGATAAAATGTACAGAAGGACACCATAGCGCAGGAGGAATTTTTGTTTATTCGTATGTCATGATGATTCAAATAGCTTCAGTGTTATTACATAAATTTAATGTATTCTAGTGTAACAATATATATGTGTTTGTGAGGAGGCAAGACAACCCTGGGAACTAGCAAAACATGTCTCAATTAGGCTGTAAGAATTTGAATTGAGCTTGCAATGGAGAATATCAAGTTCAGTGATGCTGAACAGAGGCATCTCGAGGTGCTGTCGGCATAGGCAGGGAGGCTGGCACAACATGGTCCTGCTAGTCACAGGTGTACCAGTCTCACCCTCCCCAGGGCTTCAGAGCCTGCTTCCAGTCTCCCTGCCCTCCTTTCTTCCACTTCGTAATGAGGTTCCCCTAAAAGCTCCTGCCTGTGTGAGAGAACCGCCACAGGTCAGTGTCATGCCTATCTTGTGCTAAGGTAGTCTTTAGAGTTTCTGTGGAACAGTACTGTAGGGAGCAGTTTTCCTTTTATCCCTCTTTAAAGCTTCAAGGGCTAAAGCTCTTCCTTGAAGGGAGTCCACACTGAGGCTCTTACTGGGTTGTGGTGTTCCTGCAACAGAACTGGCAAGAAACAGGGAAAAAAATGTTTAAAAAAATCATTTAAACTATAGTAAATGGGGTGATAGAGGGCAGAATCACTGTGCTTATTATTATTGTGTGACATAGGTGCACAGTAATAGAACATAATTATGGAAGTCTTAATGTAGTATGAACTATGAAGTGTTATTTATTTTGTATTGTAGCATAATTTTGTGTTCAAGAACCCCTTCAGAGACATTGCCTTCAAACGTCTAAATTTTTATACACATTGAGGTTAAAAATAAAAATAATTTGTTTCAGTAGTTAATAAATTTATAGTGCTTCAGGTATTCCTGGAACTTCCCATACCACCACCTCATAAGTATATAGCACTGATCTATAGCAATAAAAAACAAAAAATGGAGTAATACTGTTTTCTCCGATTGAAGGCAATGTTAACATTAAGAGAATCTGCCCCAAAGGTTGTACATGTTTCTCAGATATGCCGCATGAGTTACAGATACATTTTGTGTTGAACATGTTTCTGTAGAGCAGTAAAATACTGATTTTGCCTCTGGCTTCCTTGGGATTGACTTTTTATCCCTAGAGTTAATGTTAAAAATAATATTGGTTAAAGGCCACCTCATGGTATCTTCTTTTAATTGTATGTCTGGGTACACCAACTTACACTTTTAATGTTTAAGTTGCAATATGGTTAGCTCTGTCTAAAATATTAACCAGATAAGTCACTTCTAACCCTATACTAGCAACACAATAGTGTGTCTCCTTTGATGAAATACAAAATTAAAACCATTACTCAAGACAGAGCTGTAATAAAAGCACGTATCATTTGACATAAAGTGCTCAAACTTTGTAAAGTGCAGAAGTAATATCCCTCTTTGGTCTTCGTTTAACAATTGTGTGCTTTCACAGGCTTTTCAAGAGAACATTTTAGACACTGGAAGTGCCTGGAAATCAAATCTTTATTAAATATTTATGGGGGAGGACACCTAATGACTTCTAGGGGACCCTGCAAAGAGATTCAGTATCCATAGAGTGCACTTATCATTGTTTGTTGTTATTATTGTTGTTGTTATTAATTATTTAAGTGCTGGCTATTTGCTCAAAGCTGTACAAGACACAAAAAAATATTATTCCAGCCTTTAAAAACTTTGTCTCAATCAAACCAATGTGTAAAGCACACTAACTCAGTATGGAACAGATGCTTCTGAACAGCAAGCCTGTCTGCTGAGGAAAGCACCTTTCCATGTTGCCTTACGTTGCCTCTGCTTCCCTCTGCCATCCTCGCTTACTGGCCTGGGAAGAGCAGAAGTAGCTGCAGGAGACAGATGCGTGCGGTTGGAGCAGGGGTAAATGAAAGCCACATTAACTGCAGGGACAGCTCTTTTTTCATTTCCCCTGTGACATCTTGCTGGAGAAGGTGGGAAGGTGCACTCCTCAAAGAGGAGGAGGCGTGTCTACCCAAAGGCTTGATGGACATAAGACGGGTCAGGACAAAAGAAAATGGGGGCAGAGTTCTTCGTGGACTGTGGGCACTTTTAAACTCCTTTTTCTACCAGAATAGCAGGGTTCCATTGTTTGAGAGTTGATACATTTAGTATGCTGTGCTTACTCGGGCAGTTCTGGGGGGACGAGGGGGGTGGGTGAAAACAGAAGAGATGGGCTGCGTGGCATACCAGTATGGCGTTGTCATTGCATACATACAGGAAGTTCCAGGAGAGACTGATGAGAGCTGAAGGAAACAGATACAAAAAAAGCGTAGCACCCAATGCTGCTGGTGAAAAAACGGATATCATTTTTAAGAACTATTCAACATCTAGCCTAAATAGATCCTCAAAAGATGTTTTAAAAGACAAAGCAGACTAAAATTATGAGGAGGCTTGTTTTGAAGGACATTATAATTTCACAGAAAGTGGTACATTGCAGCATGTGTGTTTCAAAATAGGTGGGAGTGATACCAAACAAAGCTACTAGACATTTTAACAGCATGTGTGGATACAGACAGGGAGGAGGAAACACTGAATTGAAACCTCTGACATTACAAAATGAGGAAATGGTGCAGGATAAAGTATTATCATCTCCCTTGAATAATGTTTCTGTAGATTGAGACGTCTGTTGTGCAAAATAAACTAGCAGAGGAGAAGAAAAAAGAGTGCAGAAGGAAGTTTGAGAATCATCAGCATGTGAATGTGTTTACGCAAGAACAGAGGATAAAATGACAAAGAATTAGAAATGGGAACCACCAGTAAAATAAAATTAGAAGAAAGAGAAGGCATCAAAAGGCAGGATCACTGAAATCCAAATGCCAAGGGGTGTTCAAAACCTTTGGAGAAAAAAATGACTGAGAACAAAGTGTCCTCAAGGATTTTCTAGGGCAGGGAAACAGGAGCCAGTGAGAGCACTTCATTTGAACTAATCTGGAAACAAAGCATGCTAAAATAGATTGCAAGCAATTCAAATGAGGAGCGGTGGCAGATAAAGAGGTAGAGGTGTGTGTATTACTTCTTGCACGTAGCTCCTCCAAGCTGCGTTCATTGCAAGTTATGAAGTACTCAAACCGTTCTGTACATTAGGTCTTTTATGTTAATTAGGAATTGATTATGGTTTACTGGCAGAGTCCTGGTTTGTGACTCAGCTACAATGGTATAATGGATCTGTGTGTGTTGTTTAATGTATATCTGTCAAGTGGCAAAAGAAAGACTTTAGTCTGTCTAAATTAATAGACCATTTGCAGTTTGGTGCACAATTACTTCTGGATTTGAGCATCATGTGATTTTTCAAATATTATTTCAAAATAGAAAGCTATAAGTTTTTAGCACGAATGGATTCCTGTTTCAGTTTATTACTCATTTCCAGATACTTTAATGTTAGAGAATGTTTACTTCTTTAGAAACAATTACGTGGATTTCCAATACTCCTGGAGTTTGTAAAGGAGAACATATCCACAGATTTGAACTGTCTTTCGTCAATTTAAACAATGTAAGGTTTGTCAGATGTTAAATGCACTGAATGGCTTCTGAAACCAAAAGCACACCTGTAAAGAATGATCCTTTCTAAAATTAAATATTGAAAATCTTGGTTTATTGCAGTTTTCCACAGCAAATAAAACAGGAGCATCAAGAACTTCAGTATAGTCTTTTGCCTCAAAGTTAGAATGAGGTAGTACGGCATGCTAGTTACCTGATATAGATTCGTACCTTTATGTGCATAAAGTAGACTTTGGAATACAGTGCAGAAAACTATGGGAAAAAATACAGAGGAAATGGTGATATTTTTAGTTTGATGATTGCTATGATAACTAATGGAATGTAAGGAGCTGTTCATTGTGCTGCCTGCAGTTTATCTGGACATGAATTTGTTGCACTTTGGTAAAGTTTACAAAACTACTTCTGCTCCCAAGTGTGATTTTGCATAAAAAGGAAAGGATGGCAGAAAGCAGTTATCGAGTTTCAAGAGATGAAAGTAGAAGTCTTTATGAAAATTATAGGAACATAAAAATGTAAATCTGGAAGACAATTTGTTTTAAATTCATTCTCTGTTTTGAGGCAATGATTAAGTGTACTAGGAGTATTCATCACAAAACTGTGTCTAACCTTTTATGCCACACTACTTCCTAGGAAACTCATTTCAGTACTTAACTATTCTGATAGTAGGGTGGGGGGGACATGAGCAAAACAGTCTTTGCTATAAGTGATTTCTTTTTGTTCCAAAGAGCTTGGAGAGCAATATATCAGTGTCTTTTTTAATAGCTGCATTTGAGTTATTAGAAATCTGTTGTTATGTGTTTCCATCTTAGCCTTTGTATTAGACCACGTAAACCCAGTACCTTCAACTCATCATTTAATTGCTAAAAATCTGTGCAGAGCTGAATTTGTCCATTTTGGAAATGGCTGTCTGGAGCTGGAAACAGAAGGCAATGTGAAACAACTCAACAGCAGAAATCACCAATTGTGGCTTACCCATCTTAGTTTTATGAATACAATGCTGAGGGAGATGCACTTGCATCATGCTGTTGACTCTTGAGTAGTCCATAATAAGTTGAAATATTATACAAATCTTTGTTCTCTTTGCTTTTATCTTTATCAAAGCAGAAACAACAAATCTCTGTCCTTTTTCTCTGCTTTAGTTTGCAGAGTGCTCTAAGTTTGTGTATATATAGAAAGAAAACAGATGTTGAAATCACATTTTGGTTTTATATTACAGTATCATGAGTAATAAATTATTTTTAATTATTCAAGGCTTGCCAATGAACTCCCGAGTACTTCTGGGCACGATCTGAATTACAGGAAAAGTGGGACAATAATATTTGTAGGTTTTTGTCATGTGTAAAATATAAAGTTTAACTCTATAACCAAAAAGGGGAAGGATGCGGTTAATAGAAGTTTCATTCTTGGTTGCTTGTGAGGGGGTGTGTAAGAGTAATTTTTGGAGAATTAACGTAGTGGAGCATGACAATTGCCTAAGTAGTTTGTAATCAGAAATCTTGAGTCATGTAGTAGTTGATAGTATATTGAAGCTGTTTAATATATATTGCTTCTACAGCTGTCAACCTTGCTCTGCCCATTTTCCTGCCATACAGACTCTCTCCCTCCCCACTTCTCTCCCTGTCTCCCACTCCTGTTTCACCCCTGCACCCTTCGTTTTCCACTTTCTTTTTTCCTGTTCTTTTGTCTCTTACCCTGCCTCTGTTTTTCCCCTCTTCCTGCCCGCTCAGCAGTACAGCAGCAACTTTCAGACCCTTGGTTGTGAAAAAGAGCAGAAGGAAACAGTCAGAAATTCTGATGATCTTTTAATATTTGCAATATGAAATGCAAATAGCTCTCCTTACAAATAAATTAGCAGGGAAACAAAATCAGGCAAAAAACTACTCTTGCTTTTAAATTACTGAATTTAAATAAAATTAAAAAGTTGAGGTCAGAACTGGGTTAAGATAGGAAAAATGAAAAAACAGTTTGCCCAATTCTGATAAGAACTGAGAGTTCTACTGAGGCAAAGTCATCATGCCTGAGATCATATGCAGAACAGGCAAGAAGGTACACTTTCTCGTAGGATAGCACTCGTTCAGGCTTATCAAAATCAAATTAGCATGCAGGAAGCCAGGATTCAAACTCTGTTGGTTGCATTTGTACTTTTAGTTCTATACCTGATGTTTCTCTTTGAGTATTAGTCATCAAAGCACGACAATTTGTAACTAAACGGTGGAGAACTCTATATGACACAGTGCAGTGCTCGAAGTAAGCTAGGTCACATCCTACATTAATGCAGCCCTCCACCATGGCTGATTTGTCCTACTGAGAAGTGTTATCTGCATCTGCACAGCACTGCATTTTGCTATGAGATGGTACCTGATTTTTTGTTTTTTCTTTGTGAGTTAGGAAGATGTATTAAATACATACGGAAGTATTCACCGAACTCAATATATGTTTTATTTGGTTTGTATTGTTTATATTTTATTAGAAAATTATTAGGTTGAGCCATAAAGGTTTTTTTCTTTACTGGCAGTGTGTGGGAGGCTGCATTTGGGTGAGCATGGGATTTGGCTGAAGTGGACAAAAAAAAAGTTTTCTCATCCTTTTTAATGTAGTTAATAGTTTATAGCAATTTTTGCTCTTGATTTACATCACATGTATTCACAGTTAATTTTAAATAGCTTTATTTGTGATGCAAAGATGCATCATTTCAAATAAATCAGACAAAATAGTTTGAAATGTGTGTTTATATGGGATTGTATATCTTATACATCTCTCTAAATATATTTTAACATTTAAACGAAATCTCCTTCTCTTCCCCAGACGGAAAAACATAATCCGTAGAAGTGTTCAGCCCAAATTAATTAAAATCATGTAGTATCAAGTTGCATGACTCATTGAGATTGGTTTTCCTGAACAGAATCACCAAGCATGAACTTATATTATTTGGATTTCTTAGAAAATGTGTTTTCTGCAAATAGGGAGGGAACAAGCCTGCCTTTTAAAAAAAATTTGAACCAATTGGCTCATGCATTATTTTTTACCATTAAAAGTACTGTGTTCTGTGGGGTGCTTATGGTGCATGCCACAAATGCACACAAGAGAAAGAATTGTCTTACGAAGAGATGTAAAAACTGATATAGTTTGTTGAACATTTTAGTGTGGAATTTACAGAGGTAATTATTTAATTGGTCTGTGATCCTTAAAAAGTTTTGAGGATGTGGTTCCTCGTTGGAGAAGTCACGCTAAGAAATATCAAGTTCTTTCAGTACATTCTTGAGGCATGTCAGATTTACTTCTTGTCTTAAAAATTTTTCAGTATTATTGATGTTTCATGTACTGTCTACTTGATATTAACACCCTGGTGGATTATTGTCCTGTTTCTGGTTTTCTGATTTGTAGTGTTGGAAGGGCTACAGTGAGACAATTCTTTCTGTGTATTGCTGCCCGTAAAAGTTTTTGATAAACAGCAGGCAAGACAATGAAATAGATATGGGAGGGGTACTGTATTGTTACTGTTGTAGGTGATCTCTGCTAGGATTGCTAGAGGTCAGGTAAGTTGCTGAAATTAGCATGTGCATCTTCTTTTTTCTGTACTGTTGACTGGAGTTTTTTGATTCGTCTGCAGATCACGTCTGTGGAAGGACAGGGAATGACTTGGATGTGTTTTTATCTCTTTAAATCTTGTTTTGGAGATCAATGGGAAAGTGCTCATGATCTCTAGAAAAGTTCTAGTGCATGATTCCGCCTTGTGATACATGTTTTCCAATATTAAACATTTAATGAATAAACAAACAAACATGGACTGTGGTGATTTCAGTATGAATGATTTTACTGTGGGTTGAATGATATGCAAGCAAAATTGACAATTAACTACAGAGATTTAGTCCAGGCAGAAGTGAAGCTGTATATAGAAGCAAGCACAAGGCAAAGCAAAACTTAACATTCTTCAGGTATGTGCCTGCCTTCATTGATCAGTTCAAACTAATTTACTTAGGAAATCAGTAGGTGCCAAGCTGAGAAGTGAAAAGCCTGTAATCTTTCAACTATTCACTAGTCTATAACACTAAACAAATATGAGGTAGTATTTTTTTACACCTTGTCTTTCTTTCAAGGTGCATTTACAATCATGACAATAGAAGAGAGGATGCAGCAAGTAGTTGTTTTTTCATACTTTTTTCATTCTTTTATGTCCCCACATTAAAGTTTTAATTAGCCCAATTTTCAAATTGTTGGCCTTTCTAAATGGGAGTATAAATAACACTTTGATTCTACCATTTAGCTTTCATGGACTTTCAGTGATTAAAAAAGTGCATTTTTATATTATTTATTTGCTTGATAATCAAGTTATTATCAGTTTACTCAGAATATTGAGAAAATGAGGATGGATAAATGAAATTATGCTATTTTTCAGGCAATCCAGGAAGTTCAACAAATGACGTAATTTTTTGTTTTTGTCACAAAGTAAATATAGTTGTTTTAAGAGCAGCAGCTATTTTATTCACCAAAAACAGACATTCAAGCTTTTGTATTATACAGTGTTTGTTTTGTTAGTTTTTTCTTGTAACTCTTTTGTATTGATGAGCAGAGTATCTCTCTCAGGTGATGACTTGGACCCTGTTTTTACTGAATTTTGTATGTGCTGCTTCTTTTATTGACATTGCATTATCTGGAAATTACTAAGGACACTTTCAGATTTAAGTACAGTTGTGTCATCTTCTGATATGGGATAAAACCTTATACGCAGTGACAGACACTGATCTCTGAAAATTGCTTTGTTTTAGTGTACCTTATTTTCTTCCCTCATTATCTCCAGCTATTTTCATGGCCTCTCCCCCAGTAACTCACACCAGTATTCAAAGGGACAGTTTCTGAATGCTGTTGCTAGCCCAGCAGTGTGTGACAGATATCTGAAGTGTATGACTGCAGATTTTCTACTATTGCGCCAGAAATTTGTAATGGTATGTTGCAAGGCAGGGGTCTAAAGAACTTTTTGTTTTCTGAGAATGGAGAACAGAACTATACAAAAAATTTTGATTTTAATGTCTACATTACAAACATAGAATCTCAGTGTAGATTACCATATATGCTTGATCTTCCAGTGGTGCTGTTAGCTTGTATAAACTGTTACCAGTTTACAAGAGTGTATATACTGGCATTATTTGTTAGATTTCTCTAGCTTGATCACACTTCAGTATTATTTTCTTTTAATGTGTTCTCTAGTGACTTAATAATCATTCAGAGCTGGTTTGTAATTGACTAGCAACTAAATCATAGGATCATAGAAAGTTTTGGGTCGGAAGGGACCCCTAGAGGTCGTCTAGTCCAACCCCCCCGCAGCGAGCAGGGACACTGCTAACTGGATGAGGTTGCTCAGAGCCCTGTCCAACCTGGTCTTGAATGTTTCCAGGGATGGGGCCTCCACTACCTCTCTGGGCAACCTGTTCCAGTGTTTCACAACCCTCATTGTAAAG
>Ga0065711_1035362_pt1 | contig 22418 bp, 6 predicted proteins | sample Hoacrofraction12_FD_59098 | JGI IMG/M metagenome (GOLD analysis project Ga0065711, IMG submission 59098) | Hoatzin crop microbial communities from Cojedes, Venezuela - Epithelial fraction 12 v2 (version 2) | ecosystem: Host-associated > Birds > Digestive system > Esophagus > Crop | place... | reverse complement strand
CTCCTCCGCCCGCCGGCGGGGGGAGGGGCGGCCGCGTGGCGCTTTTGTTGCCGGCGGCAGCCGAAACCAAAACACCATCTCCCTTTCCACCTTTTTGATGAGCTAGCAACACAACTAAAAAACAGAACATTGTATCTTCAGTGAAAATTACTGCAGACCTGCTAAAGTAAATAGTATCTTGGACTCAGAATCTTAGGTACTTTGACGACAACCTCTAGGCTAGAACCACTTTTCTTCATAGCAAACCAAGCATGGAACAGTACTATGTCATCATTAAACGTTTCTACTGAGCCAAAGCCTTGACATATTTGAAGTGTGTCCCTGCTTTAGGCACTCTACAAAACAAAAGATTTTGGATAAAGAGCAGGCTTTGCTCAAGCATGTTCAAAATACATTACTGTGACTGGAACTAATTGATACTATTTTTTGTTTCCTCTTTCTGTATTTCTTTACTCCCTGTTCTCTTTCAGGGAGCAGAAAGGGGAAACATAGCAATGGTTCTTAAAGTTTTACTTCTCATGTGCTTAGCGTGATCTTCTCAAAAATAAACCTCCTATATGCCTCCTGCTGCACAAATGATAGGCTACTTTAAAGAGCTTGCATTTGAAAATATGAAAGAGGGAAAATACCTCCCCAGCACTTCCACTTCTCTTTCCCTCATATTACTATCAAAATATTTTTTCGCCAGTCTTTGTTGTCCACAAACATGATTGCTTTCAATATTTTGAATGCTCTCAGAGCTTTTAGAAAGTTGCACAACTGTAGCCGTTGTGTCTGGGTAGTTATGAAGGAAGAGACGGGAGCATTGTGCTCTGCAGCACATCCCAGGTCTGGGCAGCTCAGTGACCTCCTTCATGGCTACGGGCTTGGCAAAGGTGCACCAAACCTGCTTCTGATTTCCTTTCTAAAGATTTCTCGGCAATGGTAAAAGGGAGAGATGGCATAGCCCAAATCTTGTTCCTTATTCAATGGCAGATACCGTAGCCTTATGTGCTACTCCAACCTCCTTCTATTCACGTTCGGCCTTTCCACAAAACATGTGAAGAAACTGTGAGCAGATGACTTCCTGACAGGGTCTAAAGAGCAGCAATGTGATTCCCAAAGTGTTTCAAGAGGTTTCTGTATCTTCAGTTTTCCCATCCCAAGAGATCAAAAAGGCTGTGAAGGAGAACATAATGCTTTTCAGCTATGACAGAATGAGTTATCTGTTCTTGACAGACAGGTAATAAAGGTATTTCTAATATTTTAATAGTCTGATTTTGACAGCTGTCTTGGAAATCACATGGTTTGGAGAATCAGTTTTTACTCCCGTATTTCAGCTTGGGAAGAGATTATATTTAAGCAGGCATTATGAAGTTGTACTGTAGAAAGCTTCCAGCATCCACAGATTTTTAAACTCAAGTGACACACAAATTAAAACCAACAGTGCATAAAAGTATCTAACAGTATTTACACAGTGATCACTATTGTGGTCACTGTTGATTGTGTTATTTCTGAAGTTATCCATATGCAAACAGAGTTGGTGAAGTGTGCCAGTGACCATCTGAATATGCTGTAAATGTTGTTTAGAAAAAACAAACCAGCATCAGCAAGCTGTGTATCTGTATAGAAAGTCAACTCCTCTCAATTCATCCTCTCACAGAATTGTTCTGTAAGCATATTAAGAGAGATCTGTAATTATTTTTTACTTTCTAAAATTAAAAGTACAGAATGGAATGTTTGATTTTTTTAATCAGCTGATAAGAAATTTCATCAACAAGCTGATGATAATGTATTCTTAGATTTCTATGAATGTAGTTGGTGCCCCCAAGGGCAATGGTCACTGGAGATCAAATGATTCGACTGACTCTTCATAATTTCTCCAGTCGAAGGCATTTAAAGTCTACCTTTGCACATGCAAAATTCAGCAAGTCCATGTCCCCTTGGCTCATCACAAACTTCATTGGTCAGATACCTTCTTTACTTAGAAAAATCTGTTTCCTTCCTTTACAGAGCAAGTTACTAACACCTTTTTGTTTTGTCTCCTTCTGTTTCTGCACCTTCTTTCGTTTTCATGTATGTAACTCGTATCACCTGCACTTGAGGATAAAAAAAGAACAGTTGCACTCTGTGATCTTAAAGGTCTTCTCCAACCTAAGCAATTCTATGATTCTGTGATTTTACGATAAGGATCTAGATCTCTTCATGTCTCTTCCAGATTGTGTCAAAGCCGAAAACTAGCCAGTTTCAGGTGGATGTACTTTTCTTGAGCCAGATATCAAAAAAGATGCTCCATTCTTCAAAGAATTTGCTGTTTTTCATGCTTCCATTTGGTCACAAGTAGAGGAGTCCATTAGAGCAGAGGATGCATGTCCTGTATTTCATACACAGACCATCCCCTTGGCACTTAATAACTCAAATTTATTTTTAAAATTATTCCTTTCATTATTCATAAGCACATTTTCCTGTCAGTCTCTCAAGGAGAACATCAGTATCCACTGCTGGCAAAGTCATATCTGGCCGTACTGTCTTCACATTCACTAGCATGAGACAATCTTACACAAGCTGGAAAAACATTCTCACCAGCCCAAGGACACAAGTCACTTTGCAGTTCCTGCTAATCATTTCTAATGATATGCAAAAGTAAAATGAGGATTAAAAACCCCTGAATTTTCAAAAAGCCCAAAAGGGTCATGTCAGGCCCTCTTTTTAAAAAGTTCAATGACTTCAAAAAATCTACACACAATCTGGAAAATGGAGGCATTAAGTTCTATGTAAACAATTCTGTCACTATTCAGTGGCCTCAAAATCAAGTTCCTACAATCAAAGTTTCTGTCAAGAATTTGATAAACAATCCCAATGTCCTCCAGAAAATAGCCCTGATGTCTCCAGAGTGCACATACCCCAGAACATACTTGTCTTGAGTTTTTACTTCAAGGGCAAGAATGTTAGTGCCTTCAAGAAAATACAAAAATTAAGCTTAAGGAAAATATTTAACTTCGATCACTTTTTTGTGATTGTTCAGAGTTCTTTTCCTTAACTTTATTCTAAGCTATACTTCAAAAATGCGTGAAAGCTTTTAAAATTCTAATATGTGGCAGAGTTTCTTTACTAGGAGCATTACTTGCCTTTTTTTTTTCACTTATTAATTACTTTCTGACCAACATCTTAAGATCCTGAATACTTCTGTTCTCAGCTTTTGCTTTGTGCCATTACAATTTCACTAAATAAAGCCAGGTGAGTGCAGTCTTTCAGCCTGATATGACTACAGAGATAAATAAAAGAAAATTCAACGACCCAAGAAAATCTTTCTAGCATTATGGTAGAAAAGGCAGAGGTTATCAGATAAGAGAATTAATGTGTTCTTTTTATTTTACAGCTAGAAGAACTCTGCATCAGCAGGCAAAAATATGATCTTACCCAAGCCTGTGTTTCTTCGTGCTTAATTTTTCATGAAAGAAATCACACAGGCATCATTCCAGGCAGTCTAATTATCCATAATACAATTGCATTTTGTCACATCACACTCTTGCCCAGTGATGTTGTTTTCAATGAATTTATACCATATGTAGATGGACAGAATGAGAAACAGACAAAGAAATAAAACCATAAATATAACCATAATAGACTAATAAATAAAACCATAAATATAAACATAATGGACACTTCCCACTAACCCCTATGTCGTTTGTTTGGGGAATCAGTTTTTCAGTCTTGTTGAACATCAGTTACAACACTTTCAGTAATTCTGCAAATAAAAGGCAAACCAAACATGCATGTTCAAGCCTTGGTTCAAGCCTTGGTTCAAGACTTAGGTCTGAGTCTGCAGACCTAATTCACAGCATGACAAGTATCACAGGATGTTGTCAGTGGAATATGAAGTGGGCAGCAGGGTTAGTTTGACTTCAAGGCCTTAAAACCTTCTGGGTTGCTCTCAATTATAAAATAGTCACTAAATTCAGTGACTATAAGACTATTTTTGACACTCCTCCTTATCTAATTGCAACATCACTTTATGGGTACAGAGATCCTACGGAAGGTCAGAATTTCATTGTAGATGGGCTTATAAGAGATTGCAGTAGAAGATAGTCAGCTATCCTAGAGTATAAACAGTATTCATTCAGAGGGGAAAAGCAGGAGAGAAAACTAATGTAAAAAGAGGATCTAGTACCTGCATTATGAAAGACAACAGGACAACTTCCTGAAAACTAGAATAAAACCTAAATAGTTTCTGAAGTATAGGAATGTGCTGCTTGGGAATTTCCACTGAGGAAATCATTGACCCAATACAAAAAAAAAAATGTCTCATTTCAGTCTCAGTCCCTCTTACAGTCACACATTCATCAGAAAATTTTACTATTGCTTGAACCACCTACTCCATCCAGCCCAGGTTTTTTTGTCCCACCTCTATGAGTTTGTACAGTTAGTAGAAAATGATCCTGACTGAAGGACACATATAACTCAGTTTATTGCTTCACACTACAGCACATTGCCATTTAGAACTGGTCTGTTTCCTTTCATTGTAACAGCATGGAAGTAAATAAGTAATTTTCATACATATTACAAAAAAATAAGTAAGTCACAGCTTAATTCATATTCTTGTGGTTAATAGTCCAGAGTGCCTGGATGAAATACACCTTCCCTGATGAACAGCATTCCATTAGTCCACTCATTTAGGTGTGAAATCTATCTGGAAGGTGGTTTACTTGACATTTGGGGAACAAATTAACTACATAGAATATTATATGGGAAGAAATGTTGAAACAGTCTTCTTGGATCAAAAGAACAGGTGAGAGGGACTCAAAACAATGTCTGTATTCATTGGTTCAGGTGGCATCACTCTTAAAAGAGCTATGAGCACATCACATTATTCCAAAAAGTATATTTTCTGTACCTTGTCTATTAGTGGACAGACAAACCAGTCTGAAAAAATGAAATTGATTTTATTCACTTAGGGTTTCATACTTCATTGTACAACAACCACCTAGCAAATACTTCATTAAGTGAGGTAATTATTTTAATGAAGATTAAGCATAATTTAAAATTCACATTCCTCTTTATCTACCTGATTCAGGTCTGAACTAAACCTGAAATGGAGGTTCTTCAGTGAGATCTTGCCTTGCAATCAAAGTCCCACTCTGGTGGCCTTTGTTTTCTTGCTTTCTTCCTCCTCTTTTGTACCTTATCTAGCAGTGACTTTTGTACTGATTTCAGACTAAGAATTTCCACTGTTCAGTTAATACAGATTTTTGTGATGCCCACTGACACATGCAGAGTATTTGGCAATTAAAATCAGAAAAGCAGAAGTGCTGTATAAGTAGTTTGTGCATGCAGCTGTTTAGATAAAAGCTGTCTGTATCATTGCTAAAGTAGATTGGCTAATAGTATACTTGGTCTTCCTTATTGCCATTTCTTTTCCACATAGTTTCGTATATGCAGTAACTGCTGAACAAAAATATATTAAGAAGAAATGAAATTTAAGTACTAATCAGAAATACAGAGTAAAATCAATTATAGAGCTGGTGTAATCACATTCAAATAAGAATTCATTACAAGACTTAGGATGAAATATAAAAGAAATGTAAAAACCTTAAGGCAGGAAAATGTGCATTTCAGATAAGCAGACACCTTTAGAGTGGTATTTATAAAACTAAAATTGATAACTTTGTTGAAGGCAATCCCAAGTCCCAAGACCAACTAAACAGATGCAGAAAAAACTCTATTTCCTCTTTAGTTTTACTTCTTGTCTTTCCAAATACTAGCATTTGAGTTCTTGAAGGAACGTTGAGTTTCTTCTTCTTCTTCACTAAAATAATTCTGATTTCTGAGCTCACACCAAAAAGGCCTTTCCTCCAGTAAATCAATGCAATAATGCCTTCCCCAAAAAGAGCACCAGTACCCAGGTGAGTGAAGCTGTACACTTACAAAAGGAGTTAGCCAAACCTTCTCTGACACCCGGTGGACATAAGGACTCCTATGTTTGCATTCCTATAAGAAACGCAAAATTTTATTCTGATACAACAGACCTGACATTTGTGCAACAACACTATTTTGAAATATAGTAATGAATAGCAGAGTTTCGTTACTGAAGTTGATGAACTAAGACCAACTAGCAAGCGAAAATTTAGGAGAAACACATCATGTAACAAGTGCCAAGTCATATTGATAGCCTATGGCAGATTCCCCACGTTATTTTTTTTTTTAAACTTCCAGACTGGTGTCTGAGCCACCAGATCATCTTTCGATTCACTTTCCATATTTTTTGCACCACTACATAAATCTCAGTCTGACTTTAAGATTAACAACTGCCTAATCAGTCAGTATGGGAGACTGCTACACACACATTGCCGATCTCCTAATTTCTGCTTTTAACGTATTGTATTTTACAGATGGCAGGTCACTGTTCACAACAGCATTTGTCAGGTTTTCCTTTCACTGTTTCACAAAAAAAGCAAATGATGGAAGATCTGGAGGGTACTTACAAAACTGAGTGCCTACTGACAACTTTTGGCATCATTATAGCTAAGACATCTGATTAAGAAGAGCTGATGCAATTTGAGGGCTTGCCTTTCTGAGACAGGCACTTTTCCCAGTGGAAACTAGACAGGGGCATGAATAATTTTGTGTTTGAATCAACAATGAAGAAGTGAAAGACTCCCTATATTGTATAGCTTATTCTCCAGAACAGAAATATGATTTTACCAGCTTCAATATTCCTTCCTCTCATCTCATGCCTTTCAGCTATATATCCTTTCTTTTTTTTCATTTCTATCGCATGGGTCTTCTAAGTCTTTTTAGTAATCAATAACTTACATCCAAATTAATAGTTTCAGAAATAAAAGCGTAATGATATTATGGAAGATTTCCTGAAATTAAGCTCCCCCTTTAAGGGAGATCTGCACTTCTTTGCTTTATACGACCTTCCTTAAGGTTTATGCTGATGGAGCTACAGCTAGTGAAAGTGAGATTCCCAGAATTTGGGAAACTTGGCTGCTCATCCTGACGATGCCATTGTCAAGCTGTGATTACTCAAGACAAGGTGCTTTAGAGAGGAACAGAAAGGGAAATGACACCATCCGTCCTTTACCAGCACCCATCATGGTTATGCTTTTTCTGCTGCATAAAAAGTCAGATGCTCTACAGCTGTGCAGAAGGTCTCATGAGTACAAACAGGAAATTTCACATGGCAATTTCTCTGGAGATCAGTTTCCCCAAATGCAAAATGGACATAATAACACATAAATACCCTAGGGAAAACACAGGAAAATGTTGAAATGACAGATGCAGCAGAAGTGCAATGCAATTATCACAGTTAATTAGGCTGTTACAAACCATGAACACACCTCCTTTTCACCTAAACCTTTATGTCCTTGATTACATTCTGATTTTTTTAATCTATTGTCTGCCACTAAATGTGTGATTTAAAATTTAATATTAATAGTCATTAACAGTCTGAATTTCTGTGGACAGAATAAGTTATTTCTACTCTTACAAAATCTTGGAAATACATCTTTCTGCTCTTCTCAGACATGCAGCTTCACAAGGTGAGACAGCACCATGAATAACCTATTTCCAAACTCTTTGTACTATAAGAATGCTAATTCCTTTCTCTGCAGAACAAATCAGTTTAAAAGGCAGATGAACTTGAGTGTAAACTATTTAATTGCCTCCAAAATGCTGATTATGTTCCCACGTCACCCCATGCAGAATGCAAAGATGCTAGGAAAACCATCAGCAAAAGACAATATTGAGCATTTAAAAACAAAGAACCATACGCTGTCACTGATATTTACTTATCGTGTTCCCATGTGAAGTCAGTTTGTGTATTCAAAAACTAGCAAAGAAGATGTGCTTGGGCCCATCATTGTATGAAAATCTTTTCATCAGGTTTTTTTATGCAGCTGCTCCAAAATCTAAGAAAAAGCAGTCAAAAAAGGAAAGTAATTATTTGTTATTTCAGAATGACACATAACACAGTCCCTAAACTTACACCAATCTCTTCTGACAACTTCTTGGTCTTGGGAAGTTGTTAGCTGAAATTGTGCTAAATCAGCTTGTCAATCTTTCCTCTCACAACTACCTCTCAGAAAAATGCAGTACCTATGACGGCTAACAAGAAATTACAGCTTCCAAAAGGACAGCTACAGGCAGATATTCAGCTTTTAAATCTCTGCCATTTGCCTGCAAGGTCTAATAATCGTGGTCTGTCATCAGTAAATGTGAAAATGCAAACAAAATACCCTAACCAATATTGCAACTGTTTATGCACTAAACCTGGAAGATCGATATTTAGACTTTCTCTTAATATCTTCTCTGTTTTAACACAACTTCTGATGCATGTTTGTAGCTACCTTAAATCCAGCCTATTTACTTTCTGCAGGTATTGTGTGTTACACTTCAACAAAGTGGTAGGTGGGGACGCATAGAAAAAATAGACAAGACAGAACTTGAATTTCAATGTTCAGAGATTATCACACATTTGTGCTTAAAAGCTTTAATGCATAATGTGTTGGACAGAGTCCTACCGCCATAAGGAGATCTACAGGGAGTCTGCAAAGGCACAACATGAGCTGATGTCTTAAGTAGAATTGCACCGGCACCAATCCCATGAGCATCAGCACAGGGCAGCTCAGTCCAGTATTGGGTCCATCCCCCAGCCCAGCTCTGCTGCCCAAGGGTGGCCCCAGAGCGCTTGCCGTCTGTGACCGATCAATTGCTATGAGGCAACACTGCGGCATTTCTTCTGTCATCATCAAGGGAAACTTCCCTCCCTTACAGAGAGTCATTCCGTCCTGGCATACCTGCATCCAGCCAATTCAACCCCTTCTGCAGCTGGACCTTCTTGCTCTCCATGCCAGGTCATTCCATAGACACAAATTACCAATGCTGAGCAGCTACAATTTGACTTTCCCTTAACCAGGCATTCCAGGAAACTAATCATGACAGGTTGAATTACATTGCAAATATTTCATTGTATAGTTGGGAAGTGCAGGAGAAGGCAAGGGAGTAGAAGAAAAGGAGGCTGGACACAAAGATTATGGGTTCTTTCCTTCAAGAGGTACAAGCAGCATTTTTATGTTTGGAAGGAACAGAGGAGTAAGTTTGTTCACAAGGTCACAATGTTTCTTGTTGCTCCTTAGAAAACTTTCAGTTTAAGAAAGCTTGTAGAACAAGGATATGGTCACAGAGCTCATTTAGTCTCTTTCCCCCTCCACTTTTGTTGCATCAAGACACTACATTTACCTTTTGTCTTCCTTTAAAAAAGAATCTAAACATCTCCAGGAACATTTCTGGCTCTCTCTAACCTGATCACATCATTCAAAAGACTTGATAAACTTTGCATGATTGTATTAGAGACTGCTATTTTTCGAGTTATTACCTAAACACTCTATTATGCACAAAATTCATGTCAACATTCATTAGGTGGGAATAATTTGTGATATATTCCCTTTCCCATGTATTGCTTGGGCAAGCTGTGTTAAGCAGGCCACACCAATACTATGTTGATCATAAATGCAGCTAAAAATAGGAAAAGGCAGACAAAGGATTTTTCTGTCCCACAGTTAGAGGGAAAACGCATAAATAAAATAGAAACTGCAAATCTTTTCAATTATACAACTGCAGGTTTACAGTTATAAGCATACACAAAAATAGTTTTTGTTTAGGCTTTATAACACAACTACTCCCTCTTTTAAGGAATGGGTTGACAGACTTAGAAAGCAAGACAAAATCAGGATGAGCAAAAGTACAGCAAGCAAGAACACAAAGGAAATCCAACAAGGATCCCACAAGTAGTTTCTTGCAATAAAGAAAGAAGATCTTTGTTGTATTGTTTTGGTTTTGTCTACATCTTTCATCATTGGTTACGTTGCTGGTTTGTAATCAAGACGGAAACACAGAGAAATAAAGCAAAACCAAGTGTTAGTTCCAGCTGCATGAAGTTTACTGCATCTCAGCTACCTGCAGAAACCTTGACTACATACAGATGGGTTCAGATATAGACCATGCCCAAGGCCGCTCTATACCTACACATTTAAAACCTTATAGCAAGCTACCTAACACAATACACTTTTTCTTAAATGGCAACACCAACACATTTAGTCTTCTAAAACAACAGATCTGTGGTTTTTTAATTCTCATGGTTGTAGACAGAGTACTCTTTCCAATGTAACAGCAAGCCTGACTTATGCTTCCATAGATCTCTTGTGAAAGCTCACAGAACCACTTCTGGGCCAGAAATGTAAATAAAATGTAGGCTGTGCCAGGACCCAAAGTACCATTCTTAATGGCATAATAAAACAGTATTTCAAGAAGCAACATTTAACAGGAAATAAACGAGCTGAGGACCGAGCAGGGCTTTTAATATATAAGTAGAGCCTTCTAGTGAACTGTCACACAGACGAAGTCTCTCGAAGACATGCAAGGAAACTAGGAAGTTCCTTATATTACTTACATATCTTAGGTGATGATGACCTCACCCCTCAACACAGAAAAATAAGAGGATTAGCTAGTGAAAAAATAAAATTAAGCCAATAAGCTGTCATGCAGAGTGTGGTTGTTATATTTGATAGAAAATGTTAATTCAATTGAAAACATTAATTTTAATTTTAAAAAGAGACTTTTTCCTTTGGTAAATGCAAAAGTAGTTCTTTTTTACTAAGTTTTGTTTCCCTTGACTTTATATCAACTACACTTATCAAAATAATGTGTCTGCCAAAATGACACATATTGTTAATTACTGATGCAAAATATTGTGACACTTCCAAGACAAAACATGTGGAGTTTGTGCAGCATAATAAACTAAAAACAACATTAATTCTACATAGAAATCAAAATACATTTTGAAATGTGTGGGTTTGTCATGTTGTCATGTGAGGAAATTCTCTAGGATGTAAGAATTACTGTGCTGTAAAAATGGTGTGCACCTACCCAGTTTAGTGTCCTGCCTTGACAGCAGCCATATTAGTTTTTTCAAAGAATACTTTAATACATATAGGAACTACTTAAGAAACTATGTCTGTTATTTTCTCCTCCTGCTATTCAATCTACTTATTGTCTATTTCATTTTCATCGTTTCTCAAAAATAAAATGAATAACAGCATGAATTGTATCCTTGAATAGTTCCTTTCACTGCATCTTTTCCTAGAAGTTTGCATTTTTAGATATTATAAATATTTATCTACCATCTATAAGACCCAAGGGCGTTGGCGGGATGGGGAGTGGAAGATGAAGTTATTTGAGTTATTTGGGCATCTTACTTTCATTTACCAGCTGATAAACTGGAGGTGAATCAATGATACTTATGGTATTGGTCCGATAACGATTATGAAGGTGGGGATGTTATTCTTGCAATCCAGAGGGGTCAGGTAAAAAGCAGTCTGACTCAACCTGCTTCTAAGCAGCAAGAACAAATACTATTAAGCTGCTGTTTACTACTGATCCAATTTTACATACAAAGGGTTAGAAATAAGAGAGAAGGCAGGGCTTCAAACATGCTATGGAACAGAACGATATTGAAGTGACAGAGTGGAAAAATAGTCTGAAATCTTATTTTAACGTAAATACAAATTTACTCATGGCTAAGAGTGAATGAAATCATTCGGGAAATATACATACAAGCTCAATGCAGCAGTTAGAGTCAGAAATATATTACAGGACAAGTTGTTGCAAGATTTCAGTTTCCATTCAGCTTTCATTTTTAATAAAAAATTGAAAAAATATAGTCTTTGAGACCTCTGAAACAGGTGTAGACGGTTGAAAATGTAGCTATATAACTTTTTGATACAGATTGTGATTTTCAAGAAAGCTTAAAATATGTTCCCACATTTAAATCTTCCATGACATCTGAAAATCCCAACTGCACACAAATGTAAAGCTACAGGTAAACTATACCTCTACTGTGCTTTGCTTTGGAGGAAAACAGATATGGAACCATGGCAATATGTGATATCCACTTGAGTTTTTAATGGACAAAGATAAGAAATTCAAAATACATGTCACTTATGTCTCATCTTAAGGGTACAATCTTTCCACCACTTCATAACTTACAGTAAATACATTTGTTTCTAAAACAGCTGCAATGAAGTTTTACTCTGACCTCAAAATTCCCATGGGGCTAGAACAAAGATGGCCCACATCCTGCTTCGTCAACTTAAGTTTCAACATTTTATGCAACAGATGCTGAATACAAAAAGATAGGTACACGTTCCAGTTAAGTCAATTTAAAGATTTTAAAGAAAAGTGTATCATTGAAGGTTCTGTTTGCTCTGTAATTGAAGATGCAAATTGGGAATATTCTTTACTGAATAAAAACCACCTGAATTGTTGAAATCTAATTTTATATCAACAATTCTAAAATTTACTGGGCTATTTAAAGATAATCCAATTGTTTTCTTTCAATAGCATTTTACAGTAAAAAAGGCGAAATTCTGCCCAGCTTGGACCAAAAATGAGTCAGGAAACATGCTTGCTTCACTGATTTTGCGTTTCCTACATAGTTTAATATAATTAATAATTTAATGGTATCATTCATTGAGGACTACCATGTTCCTGGTTATAGTTTCCAATATGATATTTACCTGAATTTCTGATTTGCATTAAGGTGGAAAGCACTCCTTTTCAGGAGGTGCTGCAAATTGAGTGAACACACCAAAGGTGGCCAGAAATAGGAAGCTGATTCATCTGTCAGAAAGATGACACTGCTTTAATAATAGAATGAAAGAATGCTATCACAATGTTTATAAAAGTATTTATAAGAGGCAAGGCTTGACACAGCCTAGTAAATATCAAGCTTTATTGCCTTGTATTTCTCAGCATGTTGCCATATTAGAAAGTGACACAACAGGAGCCACAGACCAAGACGTTTCCATCTGTTACAAGGACTACCTATCAATGTCTTACAGGGAGTAATAAATATATTTATATACATGCTGAAACTATCTAATTTACAGCATCTTTGGAGCACAGAGCAGTTAAGAGGTAACAGCCACCTCTACAAATGTATCATATTTTATTTGGAAAGCAGCATGTTTAACTGTATATGGCTGAGATACATTCAAGAAAACATCAAATATGAAAACCCTAACCTTCAAAAAAAATCAATGCACGTGCACCAGTGTCTGATTTTCTCAAACACTGTCAAAAATTATGATTTACTGTGTTACAATGCATGTTGTCTATTTGTAATTAGATTATCAAATCCTTAAGGTCTAGCTCTGAGGAACTGAGTAATTTTTTAATGACAAGTACTGCAGTAAGGTTTTAACTGTTAGCAAAGACAACAGACAGTCCAAAAACATGCAGTGTGTCCTGGGTTCGGCCAGGACAGGGTAAATTTTCACCGGAATCCAGGAAGGGACACAGACAGGCGGGCTGACCCCACCTGGCCAAACAGAGCAGGGTATCCCATACCATGTGTCGTCATGCTGGGTTCCGGTGCGGGGGAGTGGGGCGACGGGAACTCACTCGCGGCTCAGGAGCGCGCGGCAGCAGTGGTTTGGGAGAGCGGCTCTGTGGGTTGTGCGGTTTGTGTTGTGTTTTCTGCTTATTTGTATCATTGTTGTTCCTGTTCCCTTTGTTTGCTGTTCTGTTAAACTGCCCTTATCCTGACCCACCAGTTTCTGACTGTTTCTTTCCATTCTTCTCCACACCCCGATTGGGGGAGGGACGGCCGCGTGGCGCTTTTGTTGCCGGCCACAGACAAATCCTAGCACAGTGTTACTGTAGCCTTGTCAACAGCAACAAAGAGTATGATAATGGATTCAACAAAGCCAAAATTTCATCAGAAGTTCTGTTGCTACTAATTTCCAGTACTGTCTTAAAGAAGCAATCTAATTTTCTGTAAAATAGCGCTCTCTCAAAAGTGAACATTTATCGATACTGTATGGGCACCAGAGTGTTTATGCTATAAACTGTTCCAAAATCTTTGGATGACAACTTATCTATGGATTTACCCATACTACCCTATATATGTGTCAGCTTTATTTATTTGGCAGATAACTGCAAGAATATCAGTCCCAAACCTGATGCCTGACCTTTCAGATTTCTGTGAAAGGTCATTCATATATAAATTCATACACAAATCCAGCACTGAACCATCACTAGACCAAATATTTTTGTCTCTGTTCGGATTCCTCTTCATTTACTACAGTACAGTACAATTAGAATTGAAGGCATTAAAAGTCAACTATTACCTCTGAGTAACTGAGAGTTTCAGTCCCCGAACATACTGGTCTAAATTGAGCACATGAATATATTACGAGCCATACAACAAAAGGCATGAGGTTTATACACTGGTGTCACAGTCTTGAAGTTGCAAGTAATCTTGGGGGACTCTGTAAAACACACATCACCAAAAATAGTATGTGAACATAATAAAATACAGAGTGAAGTAGCACAGCTTTCTCAGATTTTCTCTCTGCAGTTCCTGGCTCTTCCAATGAAAACTCATTTTGGTCTTTCTTTCTGTCTTTTATTTTTCTTTAAATTGTGTGTCTGATTACTCTATGTCTAACGCATCTACATTATTCTGGATCTCACAATGCACAACAAAAATCTGTGTGTGACAGGAGGAAATGAAGAAATATGAACAAATCACACAGGTGAACGAGTGATTCATTAGCCAGTTACTTGCTCCCAAGATAGGCACGCTTGTTCATGAAAATCAAGCCTCAAAGTTAAAATCTCTCCTTCCAAGCATATCGTCTTCTCCCTACTTTAAAAATGCTTGCTACTAGAAAAGCCATTTCAAGAGAGGACAGATGAACAACACCGTTATCCTTCTGGGTAAGCAGAGTCAAGTACAGTAGTCGGTTATAGATTGTAATGAACTAATAATATGTTTTAGCTTCCTTCATAATAGTTCCAGGTATACACAAGCTAATGTTTTGGACTGTCATGCAAAATTAGGTAAAAACATCAGCAGAGAAATAATACTAGATATAGTTAAAATTCTCTTTGACTACAGAAGTTATGAGAAGTCAGAGCTGACAGAACTTATACATTGTTTTTTCTATTACCAGCTGGAAAAAAAGCTACAGGTGGAATAAGTGAAAATAAAAAAAGTAAACAGACAAGAAAACTGTAATAATTTTATTATATTTCAAAGCTGAAAAGAAGCATAGGAGGAAAATTATTGAAATATACTATCTGCTTTAATTAAAATGTGCATTCCAAAAGAAAAATTGTTTTAATTCTAAACTCAGAAAAAAAACAACAGGGGAAAAAAACAAGCAAGAAAAAAATTTTGAAAGACAAAAATAAGAGACCCCTCTGCTGAAGACTGGGCTGGTGTCTAAACCTTTAGATTCATTTTTCTCAAGGAAGTGACTTTCCCCACTTGTTCCTTCTAACCTGAGCTAAAATGCTATGGATGACCTAAAGAATACACAACTTCAGAAATAACTGATTGAGCTCTGAGCACCTACTAGAACAGTGCATTTTGACAGGTGTACTATATATCTCATTTGAGGAGCGTTGATATTCTCTTCTACACAGGTAACTTTAACGCAATTTCTGCTGGTGATAGATTCAAACAAGAAAAAGGAGCTGTCCCTGCAGCTGGCATGAAATGCATGCCCTCACTACAAGAGGTTATGAAGGCTAAAGCTTGTATTGGTTAAAAATAACTGGGCACATTAATGGAAAGAATTCCTCAGCATGCTCCTAAGTGTAAAACACTATTTCTGGCTCAGTAACTCCCTGACCTGAATACTGTTAATAGCTGAAGGAAAGCATCCGTGTGTTCTTACTGTGCTCTTGTAGTTTTAAAAGTTTGATACAATGAGCAAGAGCATATTCCCAGTTTAATGCAAGAAGCTTGCTTTCATGCACTGAATTAAAATGTTCACAGTGGCCAGTGACTCACAGGGGCAAAGAGTGTGAGGTCGAAGTCTGGTCACAGTTGTCCTAAATGACTTATTTTTACTTTTAGTTTCAAATGCATACTTTCCTTTTGTACTTACCCAAAATATTAAAATGACCTCCATATCACCTCATTCACTTAGAACGGGAAAAAAGAAACAGAAAATTACATGGAATTGACCATTACAAAAATTACTTGCAAGGCATTTTCATTTGATAGCTGTATCTTCCATCGTATTATCATTCTTTTTTGTTGACAAGTTTCCTAGATTTTAATCTTGGATAGCAATGTTACTCTACCAGAAAAGGCTTATATTTTCCCAGCAGGTACTGTGGCAGAATGCAGAATCTTTTGTGGGGGCAACCATTGTATTGAAAAATGTACCTTTGCTAGAAAAGGCATTTAGTTTGGTAGTCTGCTTGTCCATAAATCATCGTGTATGTGCTCAGGGCTCCCAGACAACAGATTGAAATCTCCTCTGCTTCTTTTATTAGAATAGTAACATTTGCATTGCTGTTGTTGAGTTGAATCAGCGTTTCTAGGATAAGCCCATATTTTCAGCTAAGGGACTTATTTCTCTGATATTAATATTCAAACTGGATCGAAGTCAAACATAAAAATATGCCAGTTAAGAATGGTAGTTTCAATACTTTTGCATGTGAACATATACTGTTATGCCAGCTAGTCAAAAAACATCCAGTCTAGCTGATATTCAAGAATATTTTGCTTTATTCGTGTGCTAGATACGTTTCCATCCAGGACCGACTTCCCAGAAGTATATTTCAAACCTTAATGTAGAGTAACACTGCAACAGAGAGAGCCTTTTCTGCATTTTTTTTCCAAAAGGCAGGAGAAAATGGATTGTGCTGTTTGGCACTGTTCTCAATGTAACCTGCAGAGTCATTAATGGCTTGTAGATACAGTCTTATAATCATTATTACATAAACATTTCATTTAAATGGGACCAGAAAAATAGAGAGCTAAAACTCTTCAGGAAACTGGAAGACACAGAAGAGAGTGAGAGACATATTCTATAGTCCTATCAGTGCATTATACTAACTTACAACAACTCTATAATCAGCACCATATTTTCTAAATTGTATACATTTGGATTAATTTCTAATTCAAATTTGCTTTTTATGAGGCTTTATTTCTCCTTTATTAACATAACAAACAGGCGTGTGTTGACAGCCATCATTAACTTTTTATTGAAAAGGAGAAAGGTAAAAAGAACATATATGTGTGTGAGTGTATGCGTGTGTGTATAAATATAGGTGTACATAGATTGCTAGACACATCTAAACAAATGGTAAAGACACAATCCTTATACAGGTAAACCATTGTGCCACCCATATGAAACATGTTATATCTCAAAGCTGATGAATATTACAGTTTAAAAATGCAGTCTTATGATCAAACATTGTATAGTAAATTAAACGCTAGAAGCATGTTTTGACCCCCTGTGTATTTTCGTACTTTAAATGTCAGAAAAATATATCTCGATTTGCATTATTAGACTCAAACATTAAAATCCCAAGCTAATAACATAATTTCCTCTCAGGAAAGCACCAGTAACTACACAACACTATAATCTGATCCTACAATTTTTTTATTTTTTTTTAATTTATAAAACTCTCAGGCCATCACAACTTTTAGAACAGAGTTTTAAAAACTTCTTTAAAGCCTGTACTGTTTTTTTCTCTCTAAAATATGTGCTCTGATCCCGTGTCATCTCCGGCTTCAATGTCAGACAAATACACCTATTTGAAGCCTACTTTGACTGAAATCAGGGGAGAAGTCTTGGATTTCACCCACGGCTGCAAAGTTTTCAAAGGGAAATATGAGAGATCAAATAATGCATCTTCAGATCTTAAATTTTTTAGATTTTAAAATGATTCAAGTAAAACAACACATACTATTCTTCAAATGTGCAGGCATAAATCTAGAACAGCAATGAAATTTGATATTTAAGGTGTATTTCAATTTATCTATATACATGGTGAAGGTGTTACAAACTTTTTCACCTCAAAAACAGCAGAATGAAACAATTTCAGCCCAGACTGAATGAAAGTGTTTCATGAAGAATAGTATGGAAACAACCTCGGTATGAGCTTTATGAATTCATTAGTGGGTAACTCATTCTTGCACTATAAATGGACATTGTCTGTGATGTAAAGCCCTCATAGGCTCAGCTATAGGAAGCCAACAGATTAAAGAACAACGTCTTACAAAATCTGCAGAGTACAAAGGGACAATAAACATCTTCTGCCACTTCTCAGCCTGAGGAATCCAGCACCACTCTGACACAATGAAGAGCAAAAAAACAGAGGTCACTCTGCATTGTCACTCAGAATTATGCACAATAAATAATATCTGAAAAAGATATTGAGCACAAAATATCTGTCTGAAACATGGAGATAGAGAGGTATTCAAAGAATTTGCTTTATGTAAGAAAACAGAATGAAGTAACTGCTATTTAAGATGACACTTGTTGAAAATCTAAACTTCAGCTAAGACAGGCATTCTGAGAATTAGTAGAAAGTAGACGCTGTGTTGGCATTTGACACATTTTCAGGGAAACAATGACATAAAAATTCAATTTAAGAGCAACAGATAATGCAGTCCTCCTGGGAGGAATCCTAAAGATTATCCCAAATCAGCAATACCTTTTCTGCTTTGGACAGTACAGACAAGAAAACAATATTCTACATAACTTATTTAGAAAAGGTGATTTAATGTGTTTTCCAGAAGAAGGATACTCCTACCATTACCTATTCTGTGGATCTTCAGAGTGTAACTAATGCCCAGTTACAATCAGCGCATCATCACATATCGTTACCTGAAGGCCTTCATGTTCACGTTCAAGGGCTTCTTCCTCAGGATTGCTCTACTGACCACCATCATATACAAACTTTTCTCGCAGTATGGGGTTTGAAGAGAGAGACATAAGGGGACAGGGAAAGCAGGAAGTTTGGTTAGGAGTGCTTTGCAAGGGGAAACAAAAGAGAATTCAAAGATTAAATATTAACACATCTCTACAAACAGGAATATCATTGGAGTTCAGCTCTGCTGGCTGTTTGCACTAGCTTTGCCAGTTAAGCCCACTCCTGTACATTGTATACCATACCTCTACCTTAGAGTGCTGCTTGGGCAAGAAATGAGTGAGGAGACAAAAGTTAACAGAGAAAATACAGGACAAAGAAAAGTGGAAACCCCTGAAAAATCTCAGAATATACAACATCCACAGGAAATTCTCCATCAAAGCATGGCATTAATATTTTTAGTGGATTTTGTGTATTACTTCAGCCAAAGTTCAGACAGGAATTTTGTTGGTTTTGCAGTCCACACCAGATCTACAGAAGCCAGAATTCAGTACTGTAAAAGCATATAAAATATTTTATAATCTTATTATATAAAAAATATGTGTCTTCTGTACCTATAAGACTCATTTGTATCATCTTGACTTTTTCTTAAATATCTATGCACTGTTATTGCTTCAGGATGTTAAGAATGCATTTCCTTCTGAGTCTGAACTTGGAACATGGAAGCTAGCGCAATTTTTACCATTTGCTTCAATGAACACAAAGTCAAGTTAATCTAAAGAATGACGCAGAGGGCTGCAACAGCTTGTGCTTTCCAATAGACATTCAATGTACCTTGAGTAAGTCGCAGACGTACAGATACTTAAAAGCTACGGAAGCATATGACTCCATCTGAAATCAGTCTTGGGACCTGCTCATCAGTGGGATTAAACTCTTAAAACGTTAATAATTCATATTTAATTTGTAAGGGGATAGTGTCAGGTCATGAAAAAAGTTTAAATAATTAGGGACAATGGGAAAAGGAAACATATATGTCTATTTAAGACTAAAATGCTACTTGAAAAACTAAAGTACACACTTTGGAAACAGTATTAGGCGTGTCACCGGTTTGAAATCTATGGAACTAAGTCACATGAATAAAGTGAGACTGCATCTTACACAGATCCTGAATTAGTCTTGCAGGAGTGAATTTTCTCTTTTAAAAATTAAGCTTTATTTAATTCCTGAAGTACCAAAGCCCTACCAAATTTGAAGAGGAAAACAGTAAATAATTTGTCAGTAGTTATTTTTTGTTATCTTCATCAATGTGTTAAAGACAGGCCTGTTTTCACATAATTTCATAACAATAAGTTGTCTGCTTCCTAACATAAGCACTAACAAGAACAACTGAGGGGATTATCAGCATATCACAGCGACACAAATATAGATCACACCAAGTATGAAATAGGACACAATCAACTGCAAAGTCTGAAGGAGGCCAGTGGGGGAAAAAAATGACAGGCCTTGGAGTAGCTTCCAGAGTCAAAAGTATGGATCAGCTGTCTCCAACCAGCCAAGTTTAATGCTCATCTAGATAATCCCAGGACTTCATAAATGATCACTGGTAATAGCCCTTTCAACGAACATGTATTATGTATCTCAAAAGCCAGAGTCACATGGCAAACACCTGCATATGTTTTCCCTAATGGGCTCCAGTCCTATGTTTGATCCAGGATATACTTGCAAATGTATGTGCTGGTATCTTAAACCAGGAGGTAGTTTCTTATAAGATGACAAGATGGTAGCTATCAGAGCAATTAACTCTGGCCTATAAAAAAAGATTTTGTTTCAACAGTTTAATAAATGATCCTGAGATCACTATAGCATGAAATTATTAAAAAGCACAGAATAAAGAAAGAGCCTGTCACAGATGAAGTGGTATTATTGCCTGTCGACGTTAACATTATGATTTCATGTAACACTTGTCTACCTACCTATCTTTCATGGTGGAGCTCACTGCATTTTTGAAAGACGCTTTCTCCAGGAGCTATTTGATCTTTGTCTATGCGAGTGAGCTGGTATCTGACACTGACAACCTGCAGAAGGCCATTTCTTCAACTGCTTTAAAAGACTAAGGAGTCAGACGTGACAAACTGCAGCCTGGAATACCTGGCAGCAAGTCTATTAGTGCTGCAATGCCAAAGATGCACAAAAAAATTACTTACATAACATACACTCACTTCATTTCTGTCATGAGACTTGCTGTCCCGAAACACAAGCTGAAGCTTTCTTTGCCCCCATCACAGCTTGTCAGAGATTTTGAAAGTTAAATATATTATTGATTCTATCTGAGATATAATTACTACCGTTCTTATCCTACCTTGTGAAGTAAGCGTCTTTTTGACATCTTATGTAATTTCCTCAGTACAAGACCCCAGCCTCTCTTAAGATACACTTCATCTCAGCAACTGTTACATTTCATCTGCAAGATTGCAAAGGGAGGAAAAGAACACTTCTATTTCCTCCTATAAGACAAGCTGCCCCTGGATACACTGCTCTTGAGTGTCAGGGATGAGACAAGATTGTGATCCAAAAATGCCACAAAATACCTCAGGCAAGTAGTAGTGAAACATAAAACCTCTTATGCTGAGGCTACAAACAAATGCAGCCAGGCTGATACTGGCAAAGAACTGATATATTGGGAGGTCAGTGCAAAAACACACTTCATTATGTTAGAAAAATTTTTTCTCAGCAGCAGTTGAGTTTCTGAGACACTCTGAGTGTCATTCATACTGTAAGGTCAGCCTTCACCCAGGCCTAAAAGATTAGTCTGTAAAGTCCACACACATTAAGGATCAAATCTGACTTTCTGAGGATAAGGAGACCTTAAAAATATTAAGTACTGACTACACCAGTCTTGAAGACGTCATTGTTTTGTACAGTGTTTAAATACAGGATCTGTTTCTGCTGAATTAACTTGAGTGCCTTACAGCTTTGTTCAGCTGGGGTCACAGAGGCCTTTAAGAGCCTTCAAAGTTTTACGTAAAACACCAGCTAATCTCACAATGTAACAAGAAGCTTAGTTACACGTGAAATATTTACAGATTTATTTTGCAAGCTTTAAGACTTTCATCTCTAAATTTGACAGTCCAGTATTTCACTGTTGTATTCTGAGATTGTTCACAAAGCTGAAGGAAAGAATCCCACAGAATGATGACATAAACCACCTGAAATACAGAATCACAGAATCACAGAATGGTAGGGTTTGGAAGGGACCTCTGTGGGTCATCTAGTCCAACCCCCCTGCCGAAGCAGGGTCTCCTACAGAAGGCTGCACAGGGCCTCCTCCAGGTGGGTCTTGAATATCTCCAGAGAAGGAGACTCCACAACCTCCCTGGGCAGCCTGTTCCAGTGCTCCATCACCCTCAGAGGGAAGTAGTTCTTCCTCATGTTCAGATGGAACTTCCTGTGCTTCAGTTTGTGCCTGTTGCCCCTTGTCCTGTTGCTGAGCACCGCTGGAAAGGATTTGGCCCTGTCCTCCTGACACCCACTCTGAAGATATTTATAAGCATTTCTAAGGTCCCCTCTCGGCCTTCTCTTCTTCAGGCTAAACAAGACCAGCTCCCTCAGTCTTTCTTCATAGGACAGATGCTCCAGTCCCCTCATCATCCTCGTAGCCCTCCGCTGGACTCTCTCCAGTAGCTCCTCATCTTTCTTGAACTGGGGAGCCCAGAACTGGACACAGTACTCCAGATGGGGCCTCACTAGGGCAGTGT
>Ga0065711_1035361_pt1 | contig 22418 bp, 12 predicted proteins | sample Hoacrofraction12_FD_59098 | JGI IMG/M metagenome (GOLD analysis project Ga0065711, IMG submission 59098) | Hoatzin crop microbial communities from Cojedes, Venezuela - Epithelial fraction 12 v2 (version 2) | ecosystem: Host-associated > Birds > Digestive system > Esophagus > Crop | place... | reverse complement strand
CCCCCCGCCCTCGTTTCATGCCGCTCCCGTTCCCGCCCGCGCAGCCTCCGGCCGCCTTTTCTCCTCTTCACCCCAACCCGGGGTTCCCCGGCCAGCCTTGCCCCCGGGGCCGGCTCCCGCCGCGGGGTTCCCCCCCTCACGCGGAGGCGGAGCGCGGCCCGGCCCTGCTTCCGCCGCGGCACAGGGCGGCGGGCGGGTCCTGCGAGCCCTTAAAGGAGAGCGGCCATCCCGCCGGGGAAGGCAGAAGACCGGAGTAGCAGTGAGAGCAGCTCCGGCCTGCTCCTGGGGTTTATATGCACCTGGCCGGGCTGCTGCTCGCCCTGGAGAAGGAGCAGGGGCAGGGGCAGCAGCGTGGCCGCGGCTCGCCTGCCCCGGCCATGTGCTCGGTGAGCGAGGGCAGCGGCACAGACCCCTTGGCGGCCCGCTTCAAGCAGGTGGAGGAGACGCTGGAGAGGCTGCACCGGGAGAACAGGAGCCTGAAGAGCAAAGTGCCCCGGTACAACGCGCTCTGCACCCTGTACCACGAGTCGGCTCAGCAGCTGAAGCACCTCCAGCTGCAGCTGGCTGCCAAGGAGGCGACCATCCGGGAGCTGCGCGGCTCCCTGGCCCGGCAGCCGGCGGTGGGCGGCGAGGCGGGGCCGGCGGGCGCGGAGCCGGCCCGCTCGCTGGTGGAGAGCCTGCTGGAGCAGCTGGGCCAGGCCCGGGAGCAGCTCCGGGACAGCCAGCGCCTCTCGGCCCGAAGAGTGGAAGCTCTGAGCCAGGTAAAACCGCGGCCGCCCTGGGAATGGCGCCGGCGGGCAGCGCGGAGCCGCCGCGGGGGACGGGACGGGGAGCCCTGGTCCCGCACCCCTCTCTGGAAAAACGCGTAGCTTAAGCTTAGTAAGCGCGCAGCCGGTGCCCCGTTCTGCATCCAGACTGCTCGCTGGCCCTGATGGAAACGGAGCGGGGGGCCTGGGCTTTAACCGGGTTTAAGCGGGGTGCCCGGGGCGGCAGAGCGAGCGTTCTGACCCCCGGAGCCGGGCTCTGCCAGACGGGACCGCGGTGAGCCCGGAGCCGGGCTGTGACAGGACTGTGTGCCAGGGCTGCGTGCCCGGAGCCGGGCTCTGCCAGGGCTGCGTGCCCGGGGTTGGGCTGTGCCCGAAGCAACTCGGCCGGCTGTGGCGAAGAGCAGTTCCCCGCTGCATTAAGTTCAAGGAGGCGAACGATAAAAAACCTAAAACAAAAACTGAGCGGGGCATTATAAATTTATAAATCTTCGTGCAAGAAGGAAAAATAGTAACAAAGCCCCTGAATTTCGAAGTTCCATACTATCTGCTGAAGACCCTCCTCTTTATCAGATACAACAGTTTTGTTCTGTAAGATGAACAACTGATGCCACCACTCTTTCTACTAAAGTGTTTTGTTTTTTTTTTTTTTAAAGTGCACTTAAAAGGGATTTTTGTATTGACATTACGGCAGCACGTTAATCCTTGGAGAAGTAACTGGCACGTCTGGATTGTGAGGAGATAGATTAGGGAAATCAGTATCTTTTATGACAGGAAAAAAAGTCTCAAAACTGCATCCCCTCCCATCCGCCACAAGTGTTATTTTTGTTGTTGTCATTAAGACTTTCCCATGTTCAGTCTGAAATACTTGAAGAATTTTAAAGCATTTCTTTCTCTATGAAGCTGCATAAAGGAATTTCCAAACTAAGAAGCAGTACTTAAAATTGAAACAAGTATTTTTGTCAGAAATAATCTCCTGACCCAATGCTTATACAAAACATTTTCCATGTATGACACTCACCTAAAGTACATTTAAATAAGTTCAAGTCTGGAAATTTGTAATAAGAGATGATCTTACTGACACTCTGCAGACATATGACAAACCTGTGGTATGTGAATATATTTTGAAATCTGATGCTGAATGTCTTTAATCTATAGCAAAGGGGAAATGTAGCATTTAGCATGATGATAAGGAACTTAACCATCACTAATAAGATCAAGTGCTATTTCTGTTAGATATTAATTTTATTCTTTTTAGAAATAAATATGCCCAATCAGAAACACTGAAATAATTGTCACTAAAAATAATAACAACAACAAAAAAGAAGACATTTGTGAAGTCAGGGGCCTTTGTGCTGGCAAAGAAATGTGCTCCCTGTCATTTACAGCTCCATTAGCACTCATGAAGAACTGGAAGGGTAGCATCAAACCTGTACCCGTCTCACGGTTGACACTGGCATCCAGGGCATCATTGACTCCCGGGGAGCAGTGCTCAAGACGTTTCTGTTACCAGTATCCTCTACTTTTTGAGGACATCAAGCACAAGCCGTTTTTGACAAAGTCAGGACCGGTGTACTGCATGGTACTACAGAGTGGTTGTACTCCAGTCAGCGAACAAAACTTCCTTCTTGAAACACCTGCAGAGACGTTAACTGAATGCAGTGTGGATGATCCCACAGAGCTTCCAATTCAAGAAGAATGCACAGTGACGAGATACAAAGTTGTTTGCTAAGAGTATGTCAGGTCCCCTCGCATACCTTGGATTTCATTTTCTGTTTGCTCATCCTTTCCTAGGTGGGAAAGTTGCTGTGTAGCTCCCTCTGCTTCGTCCTTGTGACAGTGCCCGGCAATGAATACACTTCACTGGTTTTTGATAAGATGACTTTCCAGTTCCACTTTTTTTGAGAAAAATCTCTTGCTATCTGGTAATTTGAAATGCAGGACGAGTAAGCATTTCTCAGTCTCCGTAGTTACTCCTTTTAAACTACTTTGTGTCTTGTGGGTTCCTCCTTTAGTTTGTTGCTGCTATACATCTTTTCATAAAATCTTCTGGAATTTTTGGTGGTTGCTTCTTCATTCCACGGACTAGGAAGTGCTTGTATAGCTGTCCAAGCAGTTCTTGATGTTGATTGCTCTGTCAGTACCAAGGTTGAGTGATTATATAGAAATGAATTGCATTTATTTTACTTTTTAAGTACTTTGCAGTGAATATAGGATCAATATGGAATTACTGCAATATGGAATTCAGTGTTAGACATACTTTGGCTTTAGAGTTCACTTTGTTTCTAAATAACTTCCCCTCCCCGTTATGTTTAGGAAGTACAGAAGTTGAATCAGCAACTAGAGGAGAAAAATGGAGAGATACATCAGATGATAAATCAGCCTCCATATGAAAAGGAGAGAGAAATCTTACAACTTCGGAAGAGCTTGGCAGAAAGAGAGAAGGCTCAGGCCACCAGCGATGTTTTGTGCCGTTCGCTCACTGATGAAACTCACCAACTTCAACGCAAATTAGCATCCACAGCAGAAATGTGTCAACATCTGGCAAAATGTCTAGAAGAGAAGCAAAGGAAAGAGAAGGGGAATTCAGATGACCAGATACCTACTGAAAGACGTAATCAGGTATTCTTACTGCTACTGTGTTTCTTTACAGTCTTAGTAGTTTCTGAGGTGTTCATTACAATGTGATAGTTGTAACTGGGGAGTGGTAAGAAACATCCCTTTAAATAATTTCACGTAGGGTGAAAAGACTACCATGGCAAGTTTTAAATTATTCTGAGTACCAAAAACTTTTGGATGGAAGCAGTTATCAATCACTTGCATTTTGTCCATCTCACCTCATCATCAGAGGCTTTTTCTGGAGAGGAGAGGATCTTGAGAGGTCCCTTCCAACCTCATCAGTTCCATGATTACAATTCTTCCCTGCAAATACAGGAGACAGTACCTTGTTTATACCGCAGCACGCTTCTGTGCATCACTAGATGGTGCTCTGCTTTTGAAGGTGTTACCTCCCAATTTCTTATTTAAGCATCTAAATTACAAAACAAAGTAGATATATTTTAAAGTTGTATTTCTGTTATGAACTCTACAGCATGTGGTCTTCTCAGGTCAGGATTTGGCTTTGCACACGTAGTACAGACCTACAGAAAGTTGGTCAGGGAAGAACAAGTCAAAGTGTCTCTCCTTTTTTGTTTTTCCTGTTCTTTTTACTTTGGGGTTGCCTTGCACTGGCAGGCCAGAGGGGAATGTTTTTCTCCAGCAGGGATGTTCAGAAAAATTGCTTCATGGTAGGCAGGTGGCAGCAATGCCACTGAGCAGCACAAAGGAACACCTGGATTTTGGCATACTTTGCTAACGGCTGTGTGGCTTTGCCACATCCTCACCTTTGGTGAAGCTTTTCAGTGTAGGGTAGAGGTAGATCGGGTTGTCCTGTTGTTCCAGAAGTCATGATGGTTCAGAGTCGTTAGGCAATTCATGATTATACCGTCAGCAAATTACATTAGAGGTGCTGCCTCCAGTAACAGATCAGAGTATTGAGTAGGATGCTACAGCCTGTTCTCACAAAAAAGACTAATTCTGTCTCATGCTCTTACTGCTTCATAGAGGTAATGCTGTGTTTCACATGACCACTCATCTGTGCTTTTATGATAAACTCTATACGTGCTCCCTTCTACTTCGTAAAACATCCCAGGAGCATTTCCAAAGAAAACTTATTCACATTAAAGTTACCTGTAAGAAATAATTAGAAGTGGACTAGATACAAGAAAAAAAGGACTTTTTAGGGGGCTTGAAGCATTTAGTATTATCATTTTACGTGTAATTGATAGACAGGAAACTTGATTGACTTTGATACATGTAATAAGTAGCTAACCTTGTACAATGGGGACTTCCCTGTTGAAGAAAAGAAATTTCAGATGCAAGTACTAGCTGATTCTAGGGAATTTTGTACAAAAGTGTTCTATATTACTCACGTACACCGGGGTTTTTTTAAGCAGATGTCACAACTGTAAGAAAGAGGTATCATTTTAGTCAATTATTTAGCAAGCAGGGTTTTTTCCCTCAGTAATTTCTTCCTAGTACTGGCCAAAATTGACAGTAATAACAAAGCAAGATGAAGGCGTATCTGTGTCTTTGTCATGTATTCCCTGCTCTGAACAAGTAGTTTCCAAGGAGTTTGTGTAAACCATTAAGCTTTGTTGTCGTCAGTGTAGAAGACCCTCATGCATGTAAAATGTGTGGTGTTTTTCTTGTTACCTTTAGCAGGCTCAGACTTTGGTATGGCAGATGTGTTTTTATGACATTCGTGACACCACACAGATCTATTTAAAAGCAATACCAAGGTGGTAAAAACCTGAGTACATTTTTGTCCTGCTTATTAATAATAAAAGCTGTGGGCTTTGCTATTAGTATTTAGAAATACACTATATAGAAATAAATAGACCTAGATGTATGTATTTGTTTCACTGATAGCAAGTACTTTTAGAGGAATTAAAAAAAAAAGATTAATTCCAGTTTAACAGCATAGCTAAGTAGCATTTGGGATTTCTGTGTTAAAGTAACACTTCCTTTATCTGAAAATTACAGCTTTTAGACAATGAAACTTCACTTCAAGCTCTTATCTGCAACCTACAAGATGAAAACAGGATGTTAAAACAAAAAGTAGCTCACGTGAGTACTTTCTTTCTGTACAAGATTAAGATTTAATTACAGTAAATTTGGAATAGGTAAGGCCTAGTTAATCTAATTAAATGGCAGTTTAATGCGAGTCCAGAATTTTTCTTAAGTCTTTGCAACATGGCACATAGTCTTTGTTGCCTTAGCTAAGAGTAACTTATTACATTATTTTTAATGTATTGGGGTTGTGTTGTTAAAAATACACTGCAGAAGAAAATTGTTTTCATGTTCCTTCCGTGCATCGGTATTCTACCCCAAGAGCACAGCACCAGGCCCCGGGTGACTGCCAGCCCCTCCCATTCCATATCATTTAGTACTGTCCCTGTGGACTGGCAAATGGGGAAGGCTGCCCGTGAAAAGCCTGGCTTATAGCATGATTAATCTTCTGCTCTCCTGTCAGGTGGCTTATCCACACTCAGCGTGTGAGTCAGTGTACTGTATTCAGCGTCACCATATTGTATTTATCTTTTAGAGAATTTTGGTCCTGCATATATAGACAGTCTATGAAAGCTTGGAAGTTTGTGTCTTCATGACTCTCCTGGACAATCTTTCAGGTGGAAGATTTAAATGCAAAATGGCAGAAATACGATGCGAGCAGGGATGAGTATGTGAAGCGACTCCACTTGCAGCTGAAAGAGATGAAGTCACAACTGGAGCAGCAGCATGGTGTAGCTTCCGCACAAACAAATTCTGACCTGATGCACAAGGAGATATTCCGGTTAAACAAGCTACTGGAAGAAAAAATGAATGAATGCATAAAAACAAAGAGAGAATTAGAAGATGTGAAGAAGGCTAGTGAAGGAGATAATGAGCGCATGCAAATGCTGGAGCAACAGGTCATTAAATTTCTTTTTCCTAGAGGTGGAAAGTCTTAGTTTCTCCCCAGACCACTGAAGTCCAAGGGGGAAAAATGAAATTATTTCTTTCGACCTTCAACACTAGTCTTTGCCACATTTGGCTACGCAGATACTTAACAACACAGATTTAAAGGAAACTCACTCCTTAAAGAACTGCATGCAGTTCTGCTGGCTTTAATACAAAATATGAAAGGTCAAAAAAAGAAATACAAATACCTTTAAAGTACAGATATGACAGAGAAGATAATATTGAGATTCTGGGAATAAGTATTTACAAACAAAGGAATCACAGCCTCAGCTTTTTAATCTAACCACCCAATGCTCTGAGTTACAAAATGTTAACATGATAATTCTTTTTCAGATGCTAGTTTATAAAGATGATTTCACATCCGAGAGATCAGACAGAGAACGAGCACAGAGTAAAATACAAGAGCTTCAGGCAGAAGTTGCATGCCTGCAACACCAGCTAGCAAGAAGACAGGTAAGAAGGCAATATGTTACTTTTTCAATTAAAGTATGCCAACAGGATTCAGGACTAAAATATACTTCTAAATATATTTTTAAAAAATCCTAGCACTTCTAAAACCATTTCAGCTCAGCGCAGCTATCAAAAACTGGTATTATTTCATAGTCAGTTCCAGTGGAGTCGCTTCCCAATACACATGGAATTTCCAGTCCATTTTCCTTCTATTTTGGATCAACACAGTAAGGGTGGATTCTTGGAAGGAAGAGAAGGACAGCCATGACTTTTGTAACACGGATGTCTTTAAAGTAGCATACTGGTTATATTCTGTGCTATATTTCTACAAGCCTTCTTTACAACTATTTTTATAAAACTGCAAAAACCAATGCATATTTTATTTACAAATCTTCTGATTAAACATGAGCAGTGTTTCAGATAAAGGTGATAAAATATTCTGTTAAAGAATGTATTTTCACTGCATCTTTTTCAAGAGCTCCTCTTTCTCTTTCTAGGACTCAAGAGAAACAAGCAGTCATTTCAGAGTTCACATGGGTAACCAAAATCATATGTACGTACAGACGAACGTTGAACATCTGCGAGGCAACAGCCCAGGCCAAACAGGCACGAGAAGAACATCTTCACAGTCTGAACAAGCTTCTCCTCCTGCGGACAATGGAAACTCGGGATCTGAGGGCAGGGCACAGGGTGAACTTAGATGCCCTCATTGTATGAGGTTTTTCAATGACGAACTCAGTGATGAATTCCTCAAGCACGTTGCTGAATGTTGTCAGTGACCGCGTGATGCGAGGCGTGTAAGTTAATCACTACTTTATAGACAGCAAAACTTTGCTCCATACATATCTCCTACAGTCCTAAACTGGAGTAATTGAAATGGACAGCTCTTAGGAATTAGGAGGATGAACAATACCTACCTCTTACTTGATTTCACCTTCTCTTGGACTGTATGAAAGACTTCAAGATAAAGCAAAGTGGTTTTATGAAGAATTACTTTTGACAACTACAAGGAAGGCAAGCATAATGCAAATTCTACTACAAACTAAACTGAAACTTATGGTGGTAATTAGCTTCAGAGTGTTGCTTGGCTCATATTTGAGTCTAATTCTTTACAGCGGTCTGAAGGCTTGTGAAAAAAATTACTGAACTTGAAATTTTTCTCCTCTTCCAAAAATGTAGGCTGAAGAACGAGGGAGGAGCATTTTGGCAGAAGATAGGAAAAACCTTCTTGTGCTTTATCTGGGTTAAAAGCGAAAGTATTTTCTTGTCTATTGAGGCTGAACTTTCAGACATCTCATCTGAAAATCCTTCTGTTCAACTGAAATCAGGAGAAGTGAAGAAAACTTATAAAAGGGCTGGTTAATGACTAAAACTAGCCTGTCTTTTTGCACAGAAACAATGTACAGTGATATTTATTTTTTCTGTGCCATAAGTAACTATTTTACACGTTTGTAAATGTGTATTTGTGTAATTACTGATGTATTGCTATTTTACCTAAGGATTATTTTTATAGTAAAAGTGATTGTGCAGTTGCTTTACTACATTAGTAAAGTGGTCAAAAATCTCTCTTTCAGTCTAAGTATTTAAATGTGAAATAGTCCCAGTAACTCTAGTAAGGGCTAACTAAATGTCATGGTTTCAGGTACGAGTTGTTTCATTGCTTCAGTGATAACCAGTGTCTCAAGACTTTTCAGATATGTTGAAAAATCGCTCCTTATTTATGAGAGGAAGAATGACCTTTCAGATGCACGAGAACACATTTAATGCCCTACCCTGCCACACATCAGTGCTAGCTTAAATATCTTCTTATCCCATCTACACTGCAGAAAACTTCAGCAAATAGCAGGGGACTGTTTTGAAAAGTATCAGAAGTTAAAGCGTACAAATGTAACAGGGCCCTGGGTTTCTTCAGCCTTAGCTCCAGGTGTCTCTCACCATGTCAAAGCGGGAGTTAAGGACGGGATACAAAGCACGAGCCTAGTACAACCGTGACCTGTCATAATTAAGAAAACTTATTTTGTATAACACCACTCCAGTCTTCTCCCAGTACTACACTTCAGGAGGATTGTGGATATTTTCCTTGATATTTCCTTTTCATGATCCTGTTACAGCCCCAAGGGAAGATGATCATTTATGCCCGCATTGCCTTAGGTGGGATATTACCAAACCAAGGCGTGGGCCATTGCATGCAGTGGGCAGGTGCAATGGTTCTTATTAATCTAATCCGTAACTGATTGCAAACCTGGGGTTGATTACTAGCTTATTTTTCCCAACACAGCATGCATAAACACACAGAGATTTTTCCTTTTCTCTTTTAGTGACCATTTCATACATTGCCTTTTAAGGTCTTAGAGATCAGATGCAGCCCACAGAATATAGGCTGAGAAACATGATTAAACTTCCTGTGGCATTAGCTAATCTTACTTTTTTTGACTGTTCTCATTAGACAAGCCTTGTTTACAGCTTCAGTGTGCACCAACACTATATTGCCAGTGACTGATATGGCAGAACAGGGACTTTTAGTGATTCTCATTACAAGGTAGTTAGAGACAAACACAACAGTAAGGTAGATCTTGGCAGTGCATTGTTTTTTTACTGCATTTGAGATGATTGCTGCTTTCATGTACATCACTCAGAAGCTCAAGGCTGCTAGAGGTTTCCACTCGTGTTAATCCCTGTAGGTACAGTTGGACAGACTGACTTACTTACAACTATTAGATGCAATAATTAGATCTGAGAATCTGCAGTATACAGAATTTAATAGTACATATTCTTGTGGTTTTAAGACCCCTGAATTAGTCCCCAGTCAAAGCAGATATTAACATAAATCCCGGGAAACTGGATATATCTCCACAGAGGACCACACTGGAGCAACAGACACAAAGAGGTGAAGGTACAGGTCAAGCACAGATTGCAGCTACCACCTAAAGCTATGCACAAAATGACAACTGGACTTTGAATACAGGACAGATCTGCTGGTTTTCAGTACAAAAATACCTCACTTCAGAGTGATTTCATTTTACCCTTTCCTACTGAGGGTTTTTTTTCTGGCTGGTAAAGCCTTGCCTATTTATTTCTCGTTTTGTCTTAACAAGAAACCAGTTACGTGCACTATGAAGAACCACCAGTCTCTTACATGCAAATGTTTGTTTCAGGTTATAGGGCATAAACTATTCCTCCTAAGAAAACTTGTGTATTACCCAGTGCTTTGACTTTCACACCGAAGTCTCTGGTAGATGTCTTGATCTTCACAGTATAAAATCTTTACTTGCCCTCTCCTCACCAGGCAGAGCATGCACATCAAGGCCTCCCAAGCAATTACCACCACCACCTACAGTCACAAGTCAGGTTCCTCAAACTGTAGACCAGAATGCATTAAAACGGTCAACTCTGCTGCCCCAGGACTGAAGTGAAAGCAGCCATGAATTCCCAGCATGTTTTTGAGCCCTTTAAATGCAGGAAAGCTCCTCCTGGCCTCACGCTGGCATCCTCTGCCACTTGGATGGCCATCCAAGTAGTGTGTGTCTTGTTTGGTCACACAGTAAGAGCAACCCAGTTCCTTTCCCAACAGAAAGCAATAACAGCATATGAGTAAGAAAGTAACTGCATAAAATGAAGGGCACTTCAATAGCATAAACTTTATGAACTTCGGTTATCCATTTGTAGTGCACTTGTTCACCGAAACACACACCGTGTAAAACTGCAGAAACAAGTCCTCACACAAGAGACTCTTGAAACGACACAGAAGAACTATGTGACCTTATGGGACTCAGTTCCTTATTTGCTGTATTGGTAACAGAAGGCACCCGAGATAACTGAACCCTGTTATCAGGCACGCTTAATGCCCGTTTAGGCTTCTGCAGATGTCTCACTGCTGGCGAGCAACGCCCGTACCGCAGAGGTGCACAGAAGGCAGGCAGAGGTGCCTCCAGGTCCAGGGAGGCAGCAGGATAACTATCCCTTCTGGGACTTGGAGGAATACGTCTTCACATATTAAGAGCTGCCAAGATGTATTTGTCCAATTACCTTCATGATTAGTCCATCCCTTCTCCTGAAATTTCTCCCTCATTAAATTACCTTCCATCAGTTTTGCTCTCCAAACCAGCCTGAGTTCAGACCTAGGACAAGCTCACAGCTCCCGAGCAGCTGTCTCACCAACAATGAAGTTTTCAGACCATCTATCCTCAAGTGCTGGCAAGCCGGTTCTCACTACTCCTGGACCGAACTATAACGTACTTTGCTGGGGATTTTCAAGCAAAGGCTGTTTACTGGTAACTATGCTGGTTGCCATGCAGAAGCAGGCCCTTAGCACACAACCACGACAGCAGCTGTAGGTGAGACTGACTCACTGAATCTCAGAAGACACAACTGGGAGAGGCCTCAGGAGTACGTCCCTACCCCAAAAGCCCCAAGGGAGAGAAGATCAACAACAATGCTGTCTGCTGTAGCACGGGCTGTGCAGAGCCTAAAAGCTGCTCAAATCTTCTGCAACTTCTAAGGCAGTGTCTGCTTCCCCTTACGATGATTTAGGACATCACATCTTTTAAAACAAGCCTTAAATGATGCCTCAAGATTAAGTGCTCACTAATAATAAAACCAACTACAAGAATAAAATCTGTTCAAGAACCAGATACCTATGCTCTATGGTATTTTTTTAAAACTTCCATTTCCTGTGGCTTCACTGCATGTGTATATATAGAAAGCAAGGGAAATTCCAAACAAGATGCCACACCGCTACACTCAGAACAGCAGTGCTTCTCATTCTAAAAAAGGGAAGTCTCAAATGCTTTTTCTACAAAATCTATGTGAATTCAAAGTATGCTGTAGTAACATTTCCTAGTACCATGCTCCAGTAGCTATCAGCTGTGGGGGGCGGGGGGGTGTCAGTTAAAAGCCTTAAGCACAAGAAATACTTCCAGAGCACTAGGTCAGCCCAGCAGGGCCTCAGCGGAGGGACGGGGTATCAGGGTAAGCACTCCTGCCTTCTCACCTGCTGCCTCGCTTTGCTCACTAAGGGCAAGGTGCAGCCCAGCACGCTCACTGAAGCTTTCCCTGCCGCAGGTTGGCCTAGCTGGGGGGTCAGAGCTCCAGCAAGGTCAGGTGGGGGTCCACAAGGTGCTGCAGCAACTGCTGAAACAGGGACTCCTGAAAGGCACCAAGCAGCACGGCCTCCACCCACACTGCTGCCCAGTGCATTCTTCCACTTTCTCGTTAGTACATGCATGTTTTCTTCTTTTTTTCAAATTTACTCGTAAGAAGCTGTTGGTGCAAGACCTCTTCACAACATGCACTGGATGCACAGTATCTATAGTGGCTGACAGCCTCCCTCAGGAGCCTAAGGGGTTTCCATAGCACATGGAGCTCCATTGTGAACAGCACTGGACCAGATGGCGGATTATGAGACAGCTTATTTCTAGAAGGCACCAAAAAAGCCCCATTTGAAGTGTGTACTTGGCTCAACCACGCTTGTTCCCCTGACCGTCCTTCCCCAGGCCAGCCCTCCAGCACACCTTCTGCAGACCTGGCTGATGGATGGGCTGAGCACCCATGAGCAGGGCAGCTCTGGCTGCTCGTGCTGACGCCCACCTCCTCCGTGTCACATGAACTCACCTTGCCCGAGGCTCTCACACTCTCGTTTCTCAAGGAGTGGGAGGGAGGAAAGAGCAGCGGGACCCAGTTCTGCAGTGCTTGCAGATCCACCACCATCCCCTCCCTGTCACCACTCCAACCCTCCTCCCTCATCCTGCACTTACGCAATCTCTTCACCAAATCTGTCTTCATAAGAAAGCGTTTGGGTTTTTTTCTTTATTTTTTTTTTCTCTCGAGTGGCTGGCAGACACTGTGGTTACACTCAAATACGACGGGCAGTCTCCACAGGAGCGGCACACGCGTTGCCAGGCCAGCCCGCAGTCCGCCCCGCCAGCCTTTGGCCAGCACCAGGACGCCCTGCGCCTTGCCGAGCCGCTCGGTCCCTGCTGCAGGCAGACTCCCTCCGGCCACGTCCCAGACCTCCCCTGCGCAGCCGGACGGGACAGCGGGCTTCGCCGCTCGATGCCCTGCTCCGCAGCAGTCCGGGCTCGGGCGATGCCCGGGGTCACCTTCCCTGGGGAGACAGGAGCCCACGGCCAGGGACCAGTGCCTGGCTGGCGCGGAGGGCGAGGTGCCAGCCTGTGGTCTCTCTCCAGCTGTGTCCCCGCAGCCTCCCCGGGCCGGGCCAGCTGCAGGTCCTGTGAGCCAGCCACCTGCGCCCACCACCTGGGCCCAGAGCCACAGGCACACGTACGGCCCCGGGAGCGGCCCCACTCACAAAGCCCTGGGGCTTTCCTGCCCGGTGCGGAGCAGGAAGCGGGTCTCGGAACACGTGAGGGCAGGGCCTCCATCGCTCTCGGGACACGCAGTGGGGGAGGCGAGAGGAGCTCAGATCTCCTTGGACCAAGCGATCCCAGCTCATGCGAGGGGGAAAAGGAGTGAACAGACACCCACAGAGGAATCGGCTCTCATTCTGACCATCACCACCACGTCTCAAGGAAGCTCAGGCATCCAGAGAGGCGTGCAAAGGTCCGCAGACATTTGAGGAAGAACATCATCTACCAAGAGACAGGAGGACTTGGTGGGATGTGAAGTGACTCACACACAGCACAGCTGAGCGCAGTCTCAAAGAACACCCTGCTCCTCCTTCCCACCATCTGAACTTGCCTTCAGTGATGCAGATCTAATTTAGTGGTTCTCAGCCCCTCTTCTGACCTCAGCACTTAGCACCTGCCCCACCTTCTGCAAGGCCTGTTCTTACCTCCCCAGGTGGAAGGACAGAGCATGCCCATGTGCTACCCGCAATGCCAGCTGGCAGACGAGCACTAGATCTCCACAGGAAAAGGGATCTTCCCTTGATCCTGGCTGCTGTGATCAGGGGCCTCTCCCCCCTCTACCAAAACCAGTCATAATCTGAGCCCTAAACTTGAGTAGTGGTTGATGCTTACCACCAGAAACATCTATCACCCATGAGATGCACCTACTGGGTGCATTTTAGAAACCGCTCCTTGAGCACTGACTGCTCTGCACTGCCAGAGCCTCCAAGCAAGCCCCGTAAGAGACCTGGTGTCGGGTCCCTAAAAAACACAGGCTGGAGTGGTTCCCGTCCTTAATGGCATCCAAGACTTGTTTGAGCACTTTGCAAAGCCCACCTCTGCCCCTCACATGTCACAACAGGACAGGCAAAGCAAAGAGCCAGAAAAGCAGAGGGGTGAGTGGGGCAGAAGTCCACCAGCAGCCGGCACCTTCCAGACCCCTCCTTGCTCACGACATGGCATGACCCCTCAAACCACACTGGATTTTCCAGGCCGTTAAATGATGCACTGAAACAGCACCTGTTACACACACGTGTGGTGGGCACAAGAAAGGATGTGTTTTTAAGGGGGGCATCTTCCCCCATGTTTGGGTACCTCAGTGCAGGCCCACCTGAGCACAGTGGTGGGGAAGGTCTCCTTCCCAGTGACAGCTCTCCAGCAACACGTCTTCTGCTATGAGGCTAGCAAACCTTCACCTGGGAGGGACAAGTTGTACCTGCAGTTAAGGATCAAACGCAAGCCAACTGTGGATGTACAGAAGATGATTCCTAGTATGAGGGCCATGTTCCCCGTCACACCAGCAACGCAGCAGAGACGTGCAGGAAGTCTGTCCGTCTGTGCTTCACTGCTGTGCAACGCAGAGGAGGGGCATCACATCAAACACAACTGCCTGGAGGTCTAAATATTGTTAAAACTTACATCTATCAACGGCAGCAGTGGAAAGATATAAAAGTCTTTTCATTTACTGCAATTATGAAATTCATTGATGAGGTCCACGGTGATCTACTCTAATGCTCTTAATTGCCCTTAAAACAACAGCCTCCCACTTAACCAGTATTCATTTGTCCTTTGCTGGGTGAAGATGTTGAGGGGGGAAGAGATGCAGGAGCCCAGAGCACGTGAAGATCCTACCGAACAGCGGCTGCAGCCTGCGGGGAGGAAGGGCAAGCAAAATCCAGGGGATGAACCTCGTCGCTGCAGAGCCGTGTCCAGAGAGCAGCTTTCACACAGGACGCTGAAGCTCACAGTACCAGTGATTGCAAGGTCAGCCCTAAAATGAGCTGTGAAAAGCAACGCTCTGAAGAGAAGCTGAAGGGATACAGATGAAGGTAAGATGGTATCACCTGGGACTGACTGAGGAACACAGCGGTTTGCAGGGAATTTAAAACTTGGGTATACAAGGCAAAGGCATGCACGAGCAGGTACACACGCTTCTCCTTGTGCTAAAGAAGGAAGAAATTTTAGCCTTTGTTAGTGGGTGAATGATGCAAAATAAGCTCTGCTTTTGAGCTTGTACCTCTCAGATTTTTTATAAAGCAGAATTTTGACAGCTCCTCAATGACTCTAAAATAGCTTTAAAACCAACCACAAGTAATCTCTTTCAATGGGCCTGAGGAGGCCAGGCCCTCTCTCTTTCCTGAGCAGACCACTCACTGATCATCAGAGCCCACTTTCGCCCTATTCCAATCACACGCAAACACAAAACCAGCTCTTGGGGCACGACCCAGAGCCTGTGACACTGGCCATCCCAGCTGAGTGCCCCTAATCACCAAGGCACACAGCTTGGCCCCAGAAGCACCATATGATTGCCCTTCTTGCTCCTTCAAGTACCTCTTGTATTATATAGAGAAGAGCGGTCATCAAAAGGCACTTTGTCTCCAGAGGTAACATCACCGCTTTCCCCTGTGGCACCTTTTCAGGACCAGTCTTCTTGCAAGGAAGATATTCCTAAATAGAGAGGACACAGATTGTGCCCAGTGGTGTGCTGGGACCGATGGGAGGTCTCTGACAGTCCAGAAGATTTGTACTACGCGCAAACCAGGAATTCATCTCCCAGCAGAGGGGACAGCTCTGCAGCACTCACCAGTGAGCAGAGAGGGGAGTAAGGTGGAATTTGTTTGAAAAAGACACCAAGTCAAAGTGGAGGCCTGAGCCAGGGTGTTTTAGAGACAGTTATGTGCACTAAGTCATCTTTTTAGATGAATCTCTGTGGCTGAGACTAGGAGTCCGTGTGGGGTGCAGGCAGGCTTTCCCCTCCCACACGAGATCCATCCTTTGATAACCAGACGCGGAATCCCCTAAACTCTGCACGGTGACAGCTCCTGGGGAGGCACAACGTGCAGTGGAAAAAATTGATGAGCACAGCCACCTAGTCACCGTCACCCAAAGAATGGGCAACAACTTATTTTGTGAACTGTTTTGAGGCTTCGTTTTGTTGCACCTACACACACCGGTCACACGGCACTGCACCCACTCCCACAAAATGTCAAAGTCTTCAACTCCTAAGAATAACCATTAGGGGGAAAAACAGTGTGTGCTGACCAGTTTAACTCCTGTGCAGCAGGGACGGCGCTGGTCTTGCCTTTGTCCTCAACTCAGGGTTTGTGCTCGCATCGTCCTAAGTTTCCTCCTGGTGGCATCTCCTTTGACAGGCAGTGGGCAAATACCAATTTTTACCTCTGTGGTTTCCAGGTGGCTCTCGCAGGGAAAGTTTACTGGAGCTTTATCCTTCCTGAAACGGCAGCAAAGCCGAATAACCACTTCCTCTTAGCACAGCTGAGGAACTTCAAATGCGCAGTGTTGCAAAACAGCATGAGGACACTCTCCCTCCTGCCTCTGCTGTCCTCTCTTGCGTGCATTAATATCAGCTGTTACACGCACTGGGCAGTAATGAGGTTGGGAAATACTTCAGCAGTAAAAGCCACTCTCTCAGCCTGGAAAGGCAAGCGAGTGCTCCCTTTTACTTTTCCCTGCAGTCAACTTATGCCTTTGCGTTCCCAGCAGCTGTAAACAACCCTAGATCCTGCAGTCACCAACGCTTATACCTGGACCTCTTTCAGAGTCTGGGCAACTGAGTGACTTGAGTCAAGCCCCGAAAGGATGTCTGCACTAAAGGTACTTGCGTAAACTATTTCTGTTTTGCTGCAATAGTGCAAAAACAAACAGTGAGAACAGATAATAACTTGCAACAGAGGTTTTCACAAATTGATTCTTAGGTTGCTTCCTTAGCCAGATGGGCACGTAATGTCCCCAGCATCTACAGAAAAGGACTCCAATGTCTATAAATAAAAAGCTGGGCTGCTTCTGAATCTTTGAGCAGTTTGTCTACAAGTTGGTAACAATATTGTTATAAGACTTAATATTAAGTGGCTGATGTTTGACTGGACTTCAAAAGTCAAATTCCAGTCTCCTCTTGTACTATGCAGCTTTCAACTCGAGGAAGACAGAGGGCTGTGACGCTGTGCTTTGTGGCACTGTGCACGACACAGGGGCATCCCTGCCATTTTGCTAGAGATGGTGCTAACACAGACCAGAAGCAGCTCTGTGCAAACGGTGCGACTGTTTTGACATCATTTCAAGGAGACAGCCCTGTGATTTCACGGAGAAAGCTCTGGGCTGGGTATGCTAAAAATCTCTGCCCCAGGTCACCTGTACAGCCACGTCTGCAGTATCATCACAGGCTACAGACTCCGTTAGGGCTCTTCTTTCCACAGTTTTTCCACATTTCAATAATGTTTTTCTCCCCATGGCTGACATAGAATGAGCAAGCAGGCAGGTCTGGTTCTGTACCCGAGTTGTCTCGGCTGGTTTTTGAAAGGACGAGCAAGTTGCTTCCACCTGTGCTTTTTGGCAGTCACCGATTCGACATGTCTGGGCTGAAGTGGCTAACCCTGAGGCCTGACGCACTGCTATAGTGTAAGGCTGTGCCCACGTTTTGGGGTTATGTACTTAAATAATTACAATGATCATGCAACTTTTTAAGTGCATCAAAAAACCCCCAAACCTTTGAAAGCTATATTGACTAAACATCCCAGCTATAGAACGAGTGTGTGTCCAGTACACCCAACCCCATCCCATTACCTGATTTCTATGAACAGGCTGTGGTTCCAAACCTGCATTACTCAATAAGTCAACATGTCATTAACACCTATTTCCAAACAGGCATGGTTTGAATAGTGAAAGTTCAGCCACTAACAGGTTCAGGGAGCACTTGCAGTAGCAACACAACCTGAGACAGCCGTTCAGGTCTTCAGTGCACCAAACCAGTACAATCTGTAGCTACGCTGATGTTTATACTGGTGCAATTACTCAAATTACTGATGCAATTGCTCATGAGTCAAGACAAGTCTGATCTACACAAGAGGCTGACAGCCGAGGCAGGTAACAAACTCGGACCCCGTGTAAGCAGTGCCGGATCCTTCACGTTTGGAAAGCCAAAAACTCTTTGAAGCAAGAGCTGTGGACTACAGGTCCGGAAAATGTCAACTTGTGTTTGTGGTCTGGAGTTTGGAATTTTCACTCCAGCTTTTTGGAAGTGAGAGGTCAAACATGAAAAAGGATAAAATAAACACATTGAAAGGCTACAAAAGTGTACTGATTTGGAAGCCAAGACTGTCCACGAAGGAAGGGATTTTTAGGAAATAAACAGTAGAACAGCTTTTAAGCATCCATTAAATCAATAATGGAAAATTCTGGATGCATGCAAGAATACTGATAGGAATTAAACTTCACAGAAAAGGACATGGGCATGGAGCCAGTACCTAAAGGGAACACGGAAAGAAACTTATTGGAACTTCTGAAGGAAGACATCAGGTCTGGGCATGAATTATTTGTCTAAATCAAATTTATGACTATGACAATCAATGGCAAGTTTGCAAAAATCACTGAATAGTTGAGTTTAGGGAGAGGAAGGTCTGAAGAACATCTAGTCCAACCCCTCCCTGCTCAATGCAGGGTCAGCTAGAGGAGGCTTTATGTATTTATTTATTAACTGTCACGTTTGAAGTATTCAAGATCTACAGGTAAATAAATACCTTATGTAGATACAGAGGAGACATCTAAAACACTAGTCAAAGAAGTGGCACACTTAACTCAGGAACCAGTGCTAAATATTCAGAAAAACAGCATATTTGGGATGGCTTCTACAACAAACACTTCTTGAAGTGTTTGTAAGAAAGACGACACAATCCATTGATGGCAGCGATGGAGGGTGAAAAGGAAGGAAATAAATCTTCCACTTCTTTTTTTTGGCAGGCTCTAGAAATTCCTCAATTTAAATGCACAGGCTTGTTTTGAAAACTCGACTAACAGAAAGCAAGTGAGCCTTGAAAACCTGAGAGGTCTAATGCAGGTACCTGTTTTACAACTAGGTCCCCTAAATCACAGCAAGTTAAAATCCTCACTGTATGGTTTCACTATGTATATGTCAGACCTCCTCCCTCTCCTGGCTGGATACTGATCAGTTATCCCTTATTTCCTGACTTCATGGTCCATGACATTTGTATTTTTTGCAGCCTGTAAAGGTTTTAAGGTAAGCCTGGGGTACAGCAACTGTTTCTGTTCCTTTGTTACGTCTGATTTCTTCACAGCTCAGTTAGATGAGATTTCTAAATCACTCTCTTTGTAGCTGCTCTCCCATCTTGTCAATACGATGAATCACACCAGACCATGTGCAAACTAGTGGATGATACCATAAAAATGCTTCACACTTATTGTCAGTGCTTGTAGTATTGTAGTATTCCCTCCTCTGTGGTACAACGCTGATGCGGCTCCATTACTCACAGAAGTGAGGAAACAGCGGCGTTGACTAAGCAGTCACTTTGGAAACTCTCCTATGAATTTGTGAGTGCATCACGAATGTGACCTGCAACCTCTGCGCTTTCCTAGGCTGCACGAAGGCGGCCCCGAGATGTTGCTCTGCATCTACTGAAGAACTAGAGCAAGACCAAGCAAAAACAATTCCGTTGTTTTCAAACCCAGGATCTGAACTGCTGGTACTTACAGTGAAGAAAAGAAGGGCATTACTCACTACTGATGTTATTGAATTTCTGATCTTAGTGTGACAGTGAATCTATGTAACATTACACTGAATTTCAGCATGTCCTTCTGAACCCAACTTGTGTACATACCACATTTAGGACCCTGACATTAAACTGAAAGAGGAACACAAAGGAAGGAGTTGGACTCTGACGGAGAGAAAAGGACTGAAATGTGATACAAGAAGTGCACAGTTCCTGCTGTCTTTACAAAAGTCAGCTGTAACAGAGTGGTTAACACAACAAACACAAGTGGTAACAAGGGAGCATGAACTTGAACTAGGGATTTGTTGGATACATTCGATTTTTCAAAGTGATTGGGCTGATGCTAACCATCACAAAGTTTGTAATTAAAAAAAAATGGTTGAATTTTTTGAATTGCCAAAAGATACTCAATCTTGTTTGGGAGGTCATGGATGAAACTCCAGAAGCCCAAAAAGGACAAGCATCTTGAAAGTGAAAACAAACTAACTTCAATCCCCCTCTCAAAGGAACAAGCAAATGATTTTTAAGTGCCTACCTGACAGCAAGGAGGTGATTTATTCTTGACAAATCCATGCTGGCTGCTCCTCATGGTCAAACTGATTGTTTCCTCCTTTTTCAGGATAACAGCTCTTGTGGACAGAAGAAAAACAGTAGATATTGTGAGAGATACTGAGAGTTTCAAGGCCATTTCCACATGACATTTCAATGAGCAAACCCTGAAAAACATTATCTCAAGGGGTGCAAAAATCAGTCTGGGAGAATACATCAGAAAGGTTCCTCAAAGACTGGTCCCGGACCTAACAATCAGCTGCTTGGGGGATGGGACAGACGAGATGTATTAAATACACATGCAGATCCCAAACGGAAAGAAGGTGCCAGTGCTTTGGTGAAAGAGATCAGAACAGATTTGGTAAATTGGGTAGGTGATTTGGAAAATACTGGCAATTCAGCAAGGACAAATGCCAAGTTACGTAGTTTGAGGACAATGAATTACACAAATACATGATGAGGAATCACGAACAGGGCAATTCCTCAGAAAGGCTCAGAGGCTGGATTGAGTCACAGGCTGCTGTGAGTAAGCCAGACACCAAAGTGCAGAGGATAAACAGGAGAGCTGTCAGCTGGACGTGAAGAAATCCCTCTGCTCCGCGTAGCGTTAATAAAGCGCAGCTGAAGTACTGCACCGTGCTTTGAAAACTGTACATCAAGACAAACATGGGGGGAAAAAAAAAAAATCGGACAAAAGACCCCAGGACTTTAACAAAAGATTATAAAATATGACAACAGAACAGAAGACTGAGGTCCAGCTACATCCTTGCAGAAGGCAAGGAAACCATGCAGCCTGCCTTCCAGTCTTTCCAGTACAGCAAAATTCATTAGTTTCCCAGATTGGAAAACTCCATGCAGTATCCCCTTGGCCCCTACAAAGAGCTTACCCCCTTTTTCTTTCACTGTGCTGCGTCCTCCCCTCCTACAAGGAGCCTTTGCAGCCTGCTGCCGCTCTCTGCCAGCTGGCAGCCCTACCCTGCTCGATGGGAGCATCTCCAGGCCCAGCACAGGCACTCCCAGGGATGGAGCAATCCCTCCCTCCCTCCACAGCACTGCACTTGACCCTGAGGGCCACGTGAACTAGCAGCCCCCTCCTGCCATCCTACCCTTTTCAGACATGATGTGCATCACGCAGTACTTCTGCAACAAACTGAAGAGAAACGATGCCGTGCACCACCTCCCACAGCCGCTCACTGCATTGCCTGCAAAGAATCACCCAAATCCATGTATGCATATAGCAGAGCAGTGTATATTTGATTAAATCACATGTAAGTGTGCATCACATCTGGTGGCAGGGCAGGAACCTTTCCTGCTGCAGGGCAGTGCTCGAAGCGACAGGTTGTTCAGGGACGCCTCTTCCATTCTGTCCTGATGAAGCTGTTCTGCTACACATGCAAATGCTGACAGAGGCACAGCCAGACGGTCTGGAAGGAGACCTGAACCTGACTCTCCTGACCTGCAGACAGGCCCACTCTCCATCTCGTCATTCTGGTTCTTTCTGCATCTCGCCTGGAAGAGTCAACAATTCAGCTGAAGTTACGTTTCAATAAAAGTTTTGATTCTGCTCAGTTAGCTTTCTGGAAACACAAAAAAAGCTTTTCAAAACTTCCAAAATATTTCCAAGCCTGGTATTTTCAATTCTTTCAAACATCTCACCCTGTTTCAATTGATTCCTCAAATACTGCAATTTGGAAATGACTCAGTTCCATGTTCTGCAAAGCGCGTCTGGGAGCCGCATCACTTGCATGCGTCCTCCAATCCAAAGACACCAAATACAAAGATTTTGTATCCCCATTGCACTAGTAAGGACGAGAGAAATTGTAAAAGACAAGAGATTTTGTTCTTCCAGCCTCCAGAAACCTTCAGTTATGCAGATCCAAGTCATGTTTTCATGAAGCTGCATGTTTATAAGAGGCTGAATCCCCTTTGCCAGCTCTTCAGTTCCTCTTTGTGCCCACCTCTTCCCTTCCCCACCCTTCCAGGCTTAACCTTTCCTTCCTTTTTTCTTGACTCTTGTACTCGCCTTTCCACTAACCACTACCACCTTCGGAATGACGGACATACGGACACCTACTGTATACATAGGGTTGGACTCAGCGATTGCGTCCGTCTATCAGTTCACACATTCCTGTTCCTTGACAATAGTGGTAATGGAGTCACCTTAATATATGTAATCTGGGCTGGGCTTTAATCAGCACCAGTGACTAATGCAAAACAACTGGAGACGGGGG
>Ga0065711_1035360_pt1 | contig 22419 bp, 8 predicted proteins | sample Hoacrofraction12_FD_59098 | JGI IMG/M metagenome (GOLD analysis project Ga0065711, IMG submission 59098) | Hoatzin crop microbial communities from Cojedes, Venezuela - Epithelial fraction 12 v2 (version 2) | ecosystem: Host-associated > Birds > Digestive system > Esophagus > Crop | place... | reverse complement strand
GGCGGGGGGGGGGGGCACCAGCTGCTGAAGATGAGCAGAGGCCAGGGATGGAGCCAAAGGCTGGCTCTGGAGGAGTGGCGGAGGAGAAAGCATCCTGGGTCCAAGCCAGGGCAGAGGGCAGAGGCCTGGGAAGGGAAGGGACAAACAGTTCAGCAGGGGCCAGAGGCTCCACCTGGCAGAGCTAGAGAGACAGCTGCAGAGGAGAGGGTGGGGGAGAGGCATCAAGAGCCAGAACAGGGTCCTGGCAACATGGGGAAACAGCTAAAGTGGGGTGGACGGGAGGGCAAGACAGAAAACAGAGGCTTTGGGGGATGAGGGAGGGCACAGCTGCTGAGGGACAGACAGGGGAGGAGGAGGAGAAGACTCAAAAGCCATAGCCAAGGGGAAAGGAGCCAGTGACCACCCCTGATGGAAGAGAACAAGGACTGAGAGAGAAGTGATGGAGAATATTCCCATTTTAAAAGTAAAATACTTTCTCTTCATATAAAGCACTTAAGTTGTTTTGTCTTCTTAAGGACTGCCCAGAGAGCCCACAGCTGGGAGCACGCTGGCCTCTACGGAGAGGAAGCACTGGCTGCGGATGCTGGTGATCTCCTGGATGCCACAGCAGCTGCAGGCTCCAGACCTCATGGTTGCTGCCTGGATGAAAAGGCTCTCCGATGCTCCCAGAGAGGCTCTGCAACACACAGCAGCTTCAGTTCGTCGTAGCCTGGTGCAGAACTGGCCACATTACACCTGGACATTACACCTCCATGCTGCAGGCAGACAGGGTGCAGTTACACCCCCAGTACACCACTGTCGTTTGTGGTAAAGATGGTGCCCAATTTTCTGGCACGGGGCTTCAAGGCTTTTTCTGGCACAGGGCTTCAAAGGCTTCACCTTTGAAAGCACTGCACCCAGGTTAATCTGTGTTCAGGGTGTAATGTAACCTTGCCAGCTGGTGCCTGGAAATTTCAGTTTGGGACAGTGGCAGTGGCCTCTGTGCCTGTCACCAAGCTATTTCCTTCACCACGGCTGGCCTCACGATCCTGAAACAGCAATATGGGCAGCGAGGTCTTCGCAGAGGGAAAGCGCAGTCATCAGACCAGGTTTCCGGTGCGTCTATAAATGGCCCAGCTTCAGCTTGTGAATGAGGGCTGGAGCTGGTGGTAGGCAGCATGATTGTAGTGACATAAAAAACTGTGAAAGGGGAAAGAGCTTCCACATTTAGACTTGCACATAGTAGATACTGCCATGGATACCAGTGTTGCTAAGCTTGCTGCTTCCTTGGGAAATCTGTGCTTGTGGAAGCACAGGCTTGTGGGACTACTTTAATTTAAGGATAATATCAATGCACCTTGTGAGAAGACATATTACACTCAGCCAGGCCCATCCTAGATACTGCAGAGATGAAAAAAGCTCAACTATATCTGCTTCAAGTCAATGGTTTGTTTTAATTACCACAGAGGAATTGCTAATACAGTCTACGCTGTCAGTACATATAGCTGAAACTGAAATTAAAGGATCTAAATCTATTTATCCAGGTGACAATCTGGGCCACTATTTGTAATGTTATATAATGTTATACATAATGTTATGATGTAATATTACTTTCCCTATTCTACATGGTTTTGTTTTAGTACTCTTCTATTACATTCTTCTTTGTAGCTTCCCTTGCATACAAGTCCATACCTTTTCATTCATCATCTTACAATTCTCCTTTCATACTCTTGCTCTCTAGGCATAAGAAACTCCTTCTTTTCCCTTCTCTGTATTACTTTTTTGCATATTTCCGCTGTGTTCTTAAATTCATTCGGTCCTTCTCCCACTTTTGTTCTCAGCCACATTTGCATCATTATGCCTTTTTTCCACATAAAATATGAAACTACAATGAAATAAGATAAACACAAATATGCTTATGTTCACAATGAAGAAGGATATGGAATTTTCGTGTGTATAGTGGAGCTATTATTTTCTTTGGTTGCCATTTAACATCACTGACAAAAAGAACTTTAATAAGTGAACATTTTTTTTGCCTTCCAGATGTCTGGCACTGAATTTATTTTCCCATAAAATAGTTCCCCATGAGAATGACATCCCTAATCTCTGCATAACTAATTCATGATTTTGTTCAGTTTTCAAAGGATATCATCAGTAATAAAAAGAAGGCATTGAAATTAGCAGCCACATTAAAAAGAAATGCCATTTTGTCTACCTTCCTCTTTGTTAAGGCACTGTAGCCACTTGCCCCTCTACTCCTAACACTAACTACAGTTATAATTTACTGCTGATAGGTGTGAGCATGTGCCTATGCACTTCTTTATTGGTTATACAACTAATGCTTGCATGCACAAAATTAGTATTGAGAACAGAATGCTCGAATCACTTCTCATCATTGTCTTCAGTAATTCACTTAGCATTTAGCAGGTCTAGATAGAGAGGTAAAGTTAACCATTATCATTAGAATACAAAGATTTCACATGTTTATTGTTATTTTGTTTGTGCTTTTTGGTCAACAAGTACAATTAAATATCAAATCTTTCAGTAAAGCCCTAATACGTTGTTATTTTCTTGAGTGGCTTGTTCATTCAAGACATGCTGATATGGAGGCCATGGATTAATATTTCTGTAGTATAACAATAGCAGTACCCATTCACTATACTTTTCCTTTTACTACTTTGGCATCTTTCAGCTATTTGTCTAAACAAGGTTTAGCTCACTAAATTTCTGCTGTGACAGAAACAATTTTGTACTAATTTCAAGAAAAATTGGGTGAGTGTGACAAATCCTTTTTAGGGATATTTCAGTCTCAAATCCTTCAGTTAGAAAATGTTATGAAAAACAAATTGTTAGAGTCTGAGCCAATGTGGCTATAAAAAATAATCTTTAAAAATGGCATAAATATACCAAATTCTTTCTAACATAACAGTTGTCAGCTTTTCCTAACTAACTCATTCAGATAATGTAGGTATCTCTGAGTGTCTCTTTAATTATACTATATAAATTAAAAATGAAAAGCTGCATATGTAGTGCTTTTAAAAGCAGGAAATAACTGATTCTCCTTTGTAGATGAGTAAGAGGCAGTCCTAAAGAGTTCAGAAAAACTAATGAATGTAAAGATATACTAATGGTTATGTCATTGCTAGGTGATACAACATAGAGCTCCAGGCTTATGTGTGAAATAGTCAATAAGGTTCTTTTTTCTTTAATACCTGCTGACTCCCAGAGATTGTCAAGGCCCAAGCCATTTGGGCTATATGGCTCATTCAAGTAAGTCAGCTGAAACAAGGCAGCCATGTTATAGCTTGATGCTAGTCTAAATGTTCTGAAGAAGGAAAATCAAGTTTCTTTTCTACTTTTCAATAGCTGCATGAGGAGAAGGCTACTTTTTTGCTTGCCAGAAGCATTCATACATTTCAATTAAAAATTATGTGGCCATGATTTGGCTAACTATAAAACAGAAATTTATAGGCATAAATATCTATTTAGGGTCAACTGATTTTGAAACTTTATAAGTACATGTGAAAATGTGACACATTTATGTATGTTTCGTTCAAACCTTGCCTTTCAGTGCAAATCACAAATGCTAAAGGAAATCACTATTAACAGGAGCTACATAGTATCCCTCATGGAGTTTTTCCGTCAACACGAGTGATGATAACTAAAATGTCCTGACATTAATTTATAAAGGCAGTGGCTTAAACATAGTTCTTGCATAAGGATAAAAAATATGTAAATTATTTTCAAAACAAACTTATACAGGAGGCTCCCATCTCTTTTGATGCTTTGTGTTGTTTGTTCCTTTTTATTTTCCTTGTTTTATGACTACAGGGAAATAAGGAATAAATGCATCACTGTGAATTAATATGTAAAGACTATGAGGAATGGAGCTAGGGCTCTGCAGCTTGTACACACACTATCCTATCTGTTGCTGCCTGCCCACCAAAAAATTACAATCTTTGGAAGAGACAGGTCACTTCAGGCACCTTGATAATATATCTAGTTCCAGAAACAATCCTTCTCACCAATACCACAATGAAGTGCAAATACCCTGCATATGACATTGTCAGAAGAATATGTTCAATAATACACTAAGTTTTACAGGATCTCGTCTCCAATGTTCTGCAGCTGGAGCTAATATTTCAACTTAACTTCAAGCAAAAAATGTAAAGGCTTTTACAACTTGCTTTCATCCGGAAGAAAAATAGGTCCTTTTTATCTTTGTATGTGTTTATGTTTGCATGTGTTGATATGAGGTGCACTTGCACATGTAAGTATAATTTATTTTAAAGATAATTTATATATATATACACATATAATTTATTCAAAAAAACAGGACACTGGGGGTAAATGCCCTAGCCACTAAAGTATTGGTTCTGCAGGGATACAGCTCTCTCTTTCTCAACTAAGACGAGGATTATCTCTGATGAAATCTTTGTTGCAACTGGCATGTTTCTGTGGGAGTATTCAGTTAAAATTCTTAATAATTTTCTCATGATGAACCACTTTATTAAAAGAAATCCATTCAGTTTAGCTGTGTGTAAGCATATGTTAATCAGTAGGCACAATCCAGTAAGTCTGTGCTTCAAAACAAAAGAAAACTTAATGCTTTCCAAGGTCAAATTTCTATTAGTATAGTAGAGTAGTAGGGATCATCTAGACATGCAGTAAAAGACGTGAATGGTAAAGAGATGCATTGTCTTCTGTATTCTGTACACGGCGTTTTCCTGAAGGCTGATTCCTGTTTCAGTTTTTAAGAGAGACCTTTAGTTACAGAAAAATTCAAATAAATAATTTTTTTCACTTTTAAGCTCTTGGACTTCTGTGATAGCTGTTTTCCTTCGAATTTCCTTTCCTTAAGAAATGACTAGATCAAATTGTTTGGCCTGTATTATACAGAAATTAGCATTAGATAAGCACATATCTGGTGGCTCCAGGTCCACCACAGCGGTCAAACAGCAATTGAATGACTCTGAAGACAATTACCAGGGGAACATCATTTTTTAAATCCAAGTAAGATCCCAGAAGCTGTACACAACTTCTGCCTTTTTTCATCCCAGACACTTTTACTGAAGAGCTCTGCAGTAGCTAAGAAGAGCTATAACATTGTTTACATGCATAAGGGCTCATTAAATTGCTGGATTGCAAGACGGTATAAATTATTTATCCCTATAGAGAAACAGGTTTTAGAATTCACAGTTTAGAATAGGCTCTAATTCCCCTCTCATATATAAAATCACTGATGTAATTAAAGGTTAAAGTAAAGAAGATCAAATGTTAAAAGGAGAAATGTGTTCCTTCTCTCCTGAGCTTAGGCACACAATGTTCTGCCATGCTTCCTTTCTTCATTAGCTGATGCTAAACGACCTTGACTATTTTCCTCCTTAATTACCTCAGGTTAGAAACAGAGTTTAGCCCATGTTTTTATTATGTTTTCTGCGCTAGGAGATAGGTCATTCCTGTAATTCTTTCTCTGGCAAAAAGAAACATTAGAAGAGAAGAAAATCCTCTGCTTCCATGAGAAATGTTAGGTAAAGGGCTGTTACAGCTAATGGAAGTTCTGTCATAAGGAGCAACTCAGCTTCCTCTACCTTCAGCCTCACATCGGAATTACTGACCAGCTCAGACAGGCTACCTGGTCTCCACATTGTGAAATGATGAACGTAAAATCTTTACACAGGGAAAGGCTAAGAAATCCCCTCATGAATTCTAATGACAGACAGTGTTTCTAAACCTTCGGTGATACCATTATCTTCTGTATAGACTATAATCAATTTTTATGTCTCACAAACAAGCGATCTGCAATTTATAAGCTACATCATTAGACTTTTTCTCATTGCTTTTATTTTCTTCTCAGTGATGTATAACGTATTGCTAGTAAGGAAAATTGATTAATTCCTTACTTTTTGCCCTTGATTTTTTTGGACTAATTTAGTTTTACTTCCTCAACTATTTTGATTCTAAAGAGGGAAAAACTCACCCCATATTAAGCCTTAGCTTTTTTTGTTACTAGCTCAGTTGGACCTCTCCATGACTGAAGTGACAAAGTGGTAAAATAAAAGAAAAATTAGCTTTTTCACCACAAGTCCAAATGTGAATGGCCTTCAGAATCAGTTAGAAGGAAATTGCATTCACTTTATCTGCTGATCTTCACAGACAATTGCATTTCATAGGCATCCCAGGCAGCTGTCGATCTTGGAGCGTTTTCTGTCCTCGGCAAAGTTGGTGAGGCTTCTCTGCCTGCACATTTGAACCTCACTTCAAAGGACAAGAAACAACAGCAGCTGCATTACAGAGCGTGCATTAGAAAACACACACACGCTGCTTCTGTATGGAATCCAAACTTGAGCACTCAAAATAGCTTCTGTAGGCAATTTAATTTAAACTTTTCCAATATAACTTGTATTCAGTTTTGTTTTCAGTCTGATTTACAAGACATGAGAGCTCTGTAATACTGCATATGGATTTCTTTTATGAACTGAATTAACAATTTTGAGCAGGAGGTCCTGGTGCTGTGCTGTTCCATTTGTGTCACTTTCTAGGTAAATTTATAAGAAACTGTATCACATATATTTAATGAAGTGTATTCTGTATTACATTAGGCAGCATTACAACACACCACCATGTTGAAGTGATCTAAATCCCACCTTAGGAGAAAGCAATAAAAAGAAGTTAAATGAAATTACTCTTTAAGGTAACAAGAGTTTACTTCTTCACACAGGACTTCAAAGGTTTCACTGTGAGTGAAAAAGAAATCATTACAGAGAGTGGCCAAAGGACAGAGACAGTGGTCTGAAGGAGAAAAATAGGCAAAGAATAAATAAACTTGATAAAGAAGAGCAAGCCCCTTGAATACTAAACCCCTTAGGCCTTTATAGAAAACACGGGCTGGGGGCAAAAATGGGAAGGCTGAAATGAAGAGGCCCACATCACTGAAAATCAGAAAGGACCACCACACGGGAAATGGAGAGGTGGAAAATGAACCATTTGTAAGGAACAGAAATGGGAAGGCACAGCAGTAAGGGGAGAGGTAGGGCACTCAAGGAGATTGTAAAGGAATAAAATATTTCCTATAAACCCTTCAAAACTGTAGAGGCCATCTGCGGTAATATATGCCATGTAAAACCAATTACGATTGCTATGTACATTTCCTTATCTTTATTACTGTGTTAAATATCATTCAATAAAGAATATGAGTAACTCTGACTTAGTATAAGAATGAAATATCTGAGGGAGGAAATTTTAATGGAATGTGGTTCAACATCAAAAAAGAATCAGCAATGCAAATCAGACAATGTGATAACTGGGGAATGCTAAAAGGAAACTGCACGAGAATCTCAGACATCCTGTCATTTCTGAAAAACATGATCAACAGAAGATGAGTATTACATTCACTTAAAAAAAAAGAGTAGTAGATCATAACAGGTATATCTTAAATTGGAATGGCATGTGAAGTAAAAGAGAAGGAGGATGTAATGCTCTGTAGTGAAAAGAGTGCAGCTGACAGTCACAGAGATATCAACAGCAGATTGTAGAAGTGCTGAACAGATTACACAGCACTTTTTGGCACACAATTGTGAACGAAATCAATAGGAAGCCTATAGTCACAGTCCTGTACCAAACTTAGCAAGACATTTCAACAAATGTTTACATTGACCTGAAGGCCCTTAGTGATGCTATAATGAAATCTGGACCAATTCATCTGGTATCTTCCTAGAACATGAAATTTGTGGCAGATAAAATCCAGGTTGGATCACTAGATTAACACAAATTGGAACCACTTAGAGATACTGGTCTTGCAGTATGTACACAAACTACTGTCTTTCAAACTGTAGTTGTTCGATTCAGATTAAGCAATCAGCTTTACACAGGTCCACACTTCATGTGGTGCAGAGCCAAAACTAATTATTTTGCAGAAGTTTAGACTGAAATGAGGGAAAATCCCTTCTATTATGAGGGATTTGTATCCTGATAGAATGATCTGTTTGGTTGCTCTGATACACAAATTCAGTAATCTGAACCATCCTGTTTGGAAAAACAAGGCTTGAGAATGTGGAAAGTTATTGGATTTGTCCCTTTTTAGCTGCTTTATTTAATTCCTAAAGCCAAAGAAAAGAAAGACTGCAAGACTAAGCAAAAAGAGCACAAACAAGAGGAATGAGAAAATAAAACTGAAATGTATAGGTAGAAGAAGAGACAAATGTAAATTGGGGGGGGTGTGGGGTGTGCCTATTTGATAGGGAGCCAAATAAACAAAGCAGAACAATCTTTGCCTATCCAGAGATTAAGTTTTAGAATATCCTTTAAGAAAGTGTTACTCTATAGCTCACACTTCCCAAGATAAGATAAATTCAGTGCTGTTATCAAATTCTGACCTTAGCATTGCTGTCAATTATTAGTTCTTGGTCACTACATAAATATAATGGGAAAGCACCTGTTCTGAGTATATAGTCCAACTACATCCTGCTGTTTTACTACTGTTTTTTCACACACTCAAGACTGGCCATATGGTTAGTTTGTTTGATAATTTCCTCAGGAATGGCTACTCATTGAAATGGCCAGTTTGAAGGTCTTACCCCTTGGAGAACTCTTATACGGAATTTCCTGCAATCTCATCTCTTGCAGAAGCATGAATCCTCTTTTGCTGCTTTGAAGAACACACCTGAGTGGTAGATTTCCTTCATTTTCTTTGGCTTCTATATTAACATTTAATCAATAAGCTTAAAATACCTCTTTCACTTTGTCACTGAGAAGTCTGGTGTATCTCCATAACAAGAGGTAGATACTTCTTTCTTTATTTCATACAACTGCTTATACAAATTTTTATCTTTTCATAGCACAAACATATTATATTAATTGAGAAATGCTCCACAAAGTAAACCACTTGTTTCAATTTCACATGTATTGTATAGGAATTCTCCTTTGAATGTTCTTTATTATGTATAATTTGTAATTCCTTCATACAAAATTTTACTTTTGAATACACTTTTTCTCTGTAAATGGAACATAAATCCTTAGTTTGAGAACTATTTTTGTTTGCGCAAAATTGTAATGGAGCTGCAGCAGCAAGGTATATATCTACTAGGGTATTAAAAAAGCATTAACAATGTAATGGGATCCTGTAGAATTTCTTGTTCTGTTGCTATTTCATTAACAAGAAATTATTCTCCCAAAAATAAACACAGCTTTATTCAAACAAAAATGTTCTGGCTTGTCAAAAAGATAAGTGCAGGAAAATAATGTTCTTTCATGGAGGAGCCAAATCAACAAGGTCCCAGAAACAAACTAAAAAACCTTAGATCTTATCTCTAGATCTAAGTGGGATACTGAAGAATAAAAAATTGTGTCTGCATTCCCTCACCAAACTAGATAACTTCTGCTTGTTCTCTCTTTCTCTCACATGCATGTACCAGAAGGAGTAATATAAATGCAAGGAACTATTAAGACAGCTTTCAAACATTTGAGATCATGAGGGCCAAAAATGATTACAAATTGCTTTTGTTGTTTTTTGGCCGAGGAGAGCTTTCATGCATCAGAACAAGTGCAACCATACCACCAATTCCACAAACAAATCACCCGAATGGCAAAATTCTCATGGATTGAAGTGTAATTAAAATTTTATACTAAAAATATTTCTAGTAAAGAACCCACAAACCCGTTAATTCTTCTATTTTGAATTCACTGTTCAATTCACTAATTCAAATACAGTATATATCACAAGCTAAAAGTCCATCAGGCTTACTTCAGGCACAGAGAGAATGTGACCTCTCAAGAGGACTTAGGAAAAAAATCTGTTCCTGAGCATACTTAGAAAGTTTTGACAGTCATGCTGTTTAACTCAGGTAGCTCATGAAAGATTTTTATATACTAAAATTTCTAAAAATACAATAAAGTTATATTTCATCCAGGAATAATCTAATCCTCTTTAATATCTTTGCATAGGGATTAGAGCAAAATAAAACCAAACCTGCTAGTATTTCTATGACAGAACGTAGTTCCAGGCAGAAAGTGGGTATGACACTTGCATCCACTGACATTTAAGCAAGACTGAATTTGAAAAATTGAATTCAGTCCCCAAATATAAGAACTACAGGACTGAGATATCTGAAGGTTAGCATATTATAATCAATTAATGACTAAGTATAAAACCTTAAGGATTTTATCCTACCTCAGGTTGGTCCTTGAATGAAATTGCACTGTGCAATTTATTACTCAGTGGAACTGAGAAGACGACACCAAGTTTGTGCCAGGATAAACTAATCAGAGATTTATGTATGTCATTGCTGACGTGATTGAAATCTCACTCACCAATTTGGTATTTACAAAATCTCTTGATCACAATTCAAAGTCCCAAATCTGATGACCATTCTACTATCTTTTTCACAGCTTGAAATCTACATATATTCTGAGGGCTTTTAAAGGAGGCACAAGGAAATCCTAAATAAACTTATAGTCTTGTCTCTCTCGCCTCCATGTTTTACTCAAATATCCCCACATTTCTGTCAATGAATACTGCCTGCTAAAACCTGTTCTATGACAAGGGCACAGAAATAACTTCATACATTCCTCCAAACTCCAGACATTTTTTTTGTAAGCAAGCAATTTCAGTAGAATAAAAATGCAAGTCTTTTTTTTTTCCCAAAAGAAAAAAAAAAAAAGTGTTGTTTTACCATTTGCTGAAATAGAATTGTACTACAATGTACCTTGCAAAATAGATTAAATAGAGAGGCAAAATTACTTTCATATGTTTCCCCCAAAGGAAACATATATTTTACACTATTCTAAGGAAACTGAAACTGCAGTCACTTGTCCAAGACCATTATTGAAAATAGCTGATCTTGTTGTACTTTGAAGTACTTACAAAGGTAGCAACACATTTTTGGCACATACAAATCTTATTAGTGATTAAAAAAATTCAATATTTGGATTTCTGGAATGCAACATTTTGAGAGAGATTACGAGATATTTCAAAGTACAAGTAATTTATTTATCGTCCAGGAATGGTGTATCAGATACAACATAAACTGTTTAACTAAATATGTACGCTAACTCCAGCGATCCTATAGTGGCAGCAGACACAGCTATGAAAAGGAAAGACAAAGAAAAGTAGTGTGATGCACACATAATGTACTCTGGCAATGGACTACAGAAGAGATGGTATCTTGTTTTTTAATAAATTCTGCTATAGTTTAGCAATATTAGGATATACTTATGTTGTGTGTCAGGTTGGTTCTCAGAGCTGGTACAGCAACAAAAGGCACAAAAATTGTTTGTCAGCAAATTCTTATAGACATTGTGAGAGATGAGTAAGTGCTTTGGAAAAGAAATATCCCTCTATTTACTCTGCACCTAGGAAAGTGCACAAAATCTTTTTATGTTTGTGGCCATTTCCATTTAAAAATATGTTTGGATACATGTGTAAATGATTTATTTGCTCCAGAGAAGGGGTCAGAGTAATATTACAGTCTTCAAAGCTACAGACTCTGTATTTCCTCACTACTTAGCGTAATTAAAATGTCAGAATAAAAAGATCTTGAAGATAAAATAAACATTTTAACATTATTCTACTCGATAATACATTCAACATTTTAGAATGACTGGTCCATTTACTATTGCTCTTCTTTTTTGTATTTTCTGTTAACGAATAAACATTTACTTTTATGACAGATAGCTAATACTTAACTTCTCCTTCCTTTAATTAGGAGCTTACACGTTCAGTACCTTTGCTCACAGATTTAAAAGTCTGAATTCTCCATGCCCCCTTCTGCAATCATAGATTTGCTGCCATTTCATTTAGCCAAAGTGCTTTGCTCTCTCAGAAACCCTTGTAATTTTACTTAAAATCAGACTGAAATTGAGAACATTGGGTCAGCACTGTGGATTGCTAATTCTGGGATTTTGTCCGTGTTGTTGGACAGAGTTTCTGTGTAATCACTCTTTTCTTGTGATCTGATTTATTAGCCTTGCTTAGCTGTACAGTTCAGCTGAATGTATTGTGCAGACGTACCCACGAAAAGTAGTTAGCATGACAGTGGCTATGCATGACCATGTAGCATGTGGTGATATCTAATAACCCAGGAGGAATGTAATCTGTGATTCCCTTTCACATATCTTTAAACATTTTTTCCTGTAGATTTTGCATTCTTCAGTAGGTTACTATCTTCTGTGACACAGGTGTCATACACTCTCTGGTCATTTTATCCAAATGGTAAACAATGTGTAGCTGGACTGTGTGTTCAGTTCAAGATATAAATTTTGCTTTTATATACAATACATATACCTATTGTTCATGAAAAACAAGTGCATTACTTGTTAGTCTACTATTTAACTGCTATCTAAATATACCTTCATGAGACCTTCATGACATCAAATGTTAAGTCATTTAAGCTGCATACACTTTAAGCCTTCATAACATTATTTCATCGTATAAAGCTCAGATTAGAATTATATCTGCATAAACTTTTTTATAAATGGTTAGTAACATCAACATATTTGGATACATTTTTCAAGAACAGCAATAACTAACTTCCATGAAAGTGACAGCTCAAGCCATTTGAGGTAGAACTAAACTCCTTGATCCAAAAATTTCTGAAATCAGAAGGAATATTCCCTTGCTTTCAAAGGCTGCCTGTGGAGAATCATTCCACTGTTAAATCCCTGAAAATCAGATCTTCATTTCAATTCAAATGCAGGTGAACGAATTCATCTTATGCTTCTAGGCTAACTCCTAGCAGAAGAAGAACCAAAAAGCTAGAAACTTAGGAAAGAGCTTTGATCCTCTTTACCAGGTAATCAGTCTGTATTGTTCAGAATAGCCTTTACATAACCAGGTACTAATGCAAATGACTGTTTCTCCCCTTATACCTTTTTGCAAGTACAAAGCTTTACATTCTATGACATTTTGTAAACAGTTTCAGCTGGAAAGCTCTAAAATCCTTCATACAATAGCATCAGCAAGTACTATTAAGAGTGCAGTACACCTAAGAAAATTCTTTTAATCAGCTGACATTTATCCCAATATAATACAATCTCACATGTATTTTGGTAGGTTTTCAGTTCATTCCCAAAAAGCATCTTTGCTTTTGCTTGTGAAGGAGATAAAATTAAGAATCTTTTGATGGTACATTTGTTAAGGTCTCCTTTATAAATCAACACTGTCTTGCTCAAGGATATAGTAATCTTGTTAACAGCTCTTTTTGCCATGATATGCTACTAGAAATAAACCACAAACCAGGCCCAAAAGGTTACCAAAGAAGAACATATGCTTATAAAGAATATGTATGAATACGTCAGGAAATTTGTTGCCCTTAAAGCAATCTGGAATACTCTAAATTACAAAAAATTATTCATTACTTTTGTTCCAGTGTTTGTATCTCCACTACAGCTCAATATTGTATATGATTTATAACATCTAAAACCTTGAGTAAGATCCACTTCTCTTGTAGTAGGTATTGGTAGGAATATAGCAAAATATGCTCTGAAACCTCAGATTTTACAAAACAGACAGGGAATGGTAAGAAGACAGTGAATATTATTAACCTTATTTTATGGATGAAAAACTGTGAGGGAGATTAAATACTTGAGATATATAAAGAACTTGTAATAGAATTGTGAAAATAAAATAGCAATTCTAAATCTCATCTCCAGTATTTAATTACTTCTTAGTCCTTCATCTCTCCTTTTTTCCATTTTAGGCTTCCAGATGTCTACCATTCATCTGATGTAATCATTTATGAAGGATCCAGTTTTTAAAGAAGAAATAATATCTGGGTATCAAGCTAAAAAAGGGTTGTTTCATAATAAGTTTTTCTTAACCATAGAAAATTCTGCAAAAAGCAAAACCCAACTGCAAAACCCAAGAACCAAAGGTCACTATCACAATTGAAATGATTTTCTGAAGTAATACAACATTTCAGAGGAGATCTTGCAGCTGGTCGTATGTTAAGTATTATACAGTTCTTATCAAGCAAAAACTACAGCAAGAACATCCTGCAGTAAGAAGTGTGGGGTGAGACTGTTGCGCACCCTGTAGAGACAGGTAGGCAGCACATACCACGTTCAGTAACCAATAATGTGTAGAAATTTGGCTAAGCATGATATACTGCTATAACATCTAATAACACATCAGATATTTTTGTTACATTCTTCTCCTGATATCGTTTATTTGGTTATGAAAGATTGTTTCAACAATCCTGCCAGTCACTTATTTGATCAAGAGTTTTCAAGGCTATCTTTTGCATAAAGTCAGAGGAAACACCAAATCATATTGAAACTTAGCTGAAATACTTTAAAACAATAAATTCAGGAACCTGTTTTGAAATGCAGCTAAAAGGAAAGCAACTCTCAAAAATATTTTTGACAGCTACGAAAATTTCAGTACTAAGAGATTTTCCAAGATTTGCTTTAAAAGTGATGCTACTGACTCACAGAAAATGCAGGTCCAGTTCCCAAGCTCAGCTGAAAAACATGATTTTTATCAAGATATAGTACAGTGTAGCTGCTAGGCTTATTCAGAGACAAATTCTACCTTACTTATCTTTGAAAACAGAGTCCTTTAAAACAGAGAAAATATATTGCAAAAGACTGAAAGTTTTCCTAACAATTCCAATAAATTCCTTAAATAATTTTTCTGGCCAGAACATTGATAATCAATAATGGTTGCAGGAATCAATCACAGCGATATAGACAGAAATAGAAAGAGATGTGAGCAAGAGTCACATGCCCACTTCTCTTGTAGCTGAGCAGGAAGGGACTTTGGCTCCCCTTATGCTACTGCATGTTTGCTATCAGAAAACTCCTTTCTGTTTGCCCCTTCGGATCAACAGGTGTAACTGCCTCAAGAACTGCTCTAGCTGAGTGATCTGGATTTAACAAAGTCCTCTCAAGAAAATGATTTATCTTTACCCAAACCATTGTAGCAGGACCAAGCTGCAGCACAATTCCCGATATGTATGGGGGCAAATCTAAAAGAGAAGTCACCTTAGATGCAGTGGCTATACTGTTTCACTTAGAGCAGTCAGCTTCATTTGCTGTTTTCCAAGTCAATGAAAATTCTTGACATAAAATAATAATTGCATAAATTTTAAAATACTGACAACTACCTATTTTTTAACCTTACTAATATAAATCCAAGAGATGGCACGTGAACAGTGGCAAAATAAATATGCCTTTGGTTAATTAGAGAAATATTCCCTTAAAAAAAATTTAGTTTTTTTTTCTTAAATTAGGAGTCTTTGGAAAGTTACATTTAGGACAAGTTGTTTTCTGGAATTTTATGAAATTGAGAAAAGTTTTTAGCCAGTTTATTAAATGCATGAGTGGTGTAAATAATCACAGAAGTTGATATTTTGAGGTCTGGCAAGTGTAGGCAATAGCTTAAATGAAGATCAAAGCATCACTATATTTAATTTTTCTTGCTATCCTATGGTCCCATTAGGCTAGTAAACTTTTGCTTGACTCTTTGTATACCATCTTTTGTGCTTCAAAAGAAAAAAAGTTTGCAGAGGAGTACTGCTGAGCTAGGGACATATTTTAATGACGGTAAAATCAGAGTGCATTACATTATACTCCCTGCACTGCTTAGTAAAAAATAGCCTTTAGGGATGTTACGTAGGACTGGGATTTCTGACTGGTACTATTTGCCTGCAAGATTTAACCTTTCCTAAAGAAATAACACCACAATTGTTTTATAGAAAATGCAGCAAATATGTGGTGAAAGACACATACATTGAGCTTGAACAAAATTTATATGTATACAGACATCTGAATTTAAACTTCTTATTATTCATAAAAAAGGCATTTATAAAGATGAATGTAATCAGATTACATACTAGGCACAACATTTATACTATGTAAAAACATGAATAGTTGTCTCTAAATATTTATAAATACTTTAATTGGTTGTCTATGAGTCTGCAGTTTAGCTTGTATCTGATTATGCTTAAAAAATGATTTTCAAGTTTTTTTTTTTACTATTGAACTTTTTTCTTTCAAAAACTTTTCTGTTCATTCTAACACACATAGTCCCATTTAAATCAGTGGGAGTAATAACATCTAATATTCCTGAAAATGTCACTAGGTGATTAAATACCCTAAGGAAACATATAGATAACCATATTCTTGTAAATAGTCATATTGTATTATTAAAATAATATAGTTATGTGCAGTATATTTGTATATACATTAGGTATATTGGGGATCAAGGGCATAAAAATATTCATACAAATAATCCAACCAAATACAGTGGGACCATCTGTGAATTAAGTGACCATAAAGAAACTTCTTGGGCATTCAGTTGTGACTTTACCGTCTTCAACTCCTGTCCTAATCGCTTTTTATTTGCATGCTTTATAGTCGAAATAGTACATAGTATAACCTAGTGGATATAATATAAATCATGGAAGGGAAAAGGGAAAATGAATATTTTTCATCTTTATAATTTTTTAATACACTAGGAAAGAAAGAGAAGCTGGTTCTGTAAGTAGAGAAAGTAACAATCTCTAAATAAGGAGAAAAGTAATAAAAATATGTTCAAAGTTTCTGGCACATTAATAAATGTGGCTCTTCTAAAGACAGCAGTATCTTAAAAATATTGGCTGGTCAAGTCAAATATTAACACTGAATTTCTGGCTCTTATGTACAGAATATTGTATTATGGCTATACTATTCCTCATATAAGACTTTTACAGGAAGAGATTCAGAAATATTTTTAGGCAAAGTTTTTTAATGGGAAGACTGAACAAGCAGACGTGCAAATGTAATGTTTATATTTTATGTTGAAAACAATTCATTGGAAGAATGGTACTGAAATGTACTGAAACACTTTTAAGGTTTTTTTTCTTTCTTTAAAAGACACACGACAGAGGAAGGTTGATTACAGTAATTAAAATAGATGACCCAGTATAGTAAGGAAGTTCTCAATTTTCAGTCTTAAAAAAATATATTTGATTTAGGCACAAAAAAACGTCTCAACTGAAAACCTGACATTTATGTTTGCAGTGGTATCTCCCCAAGGGAACTCTAAGTAAGTTTCATTTCCATTCTGATTCCTTTAGGCTTATTTTGAAGCAGAAATATAAAACCCATTTGGGCAGGAGTAACTTGACTTTCAGGCTTAAGCCTTTTGCAAATTCTCTGAAAACCCTCTAGAATCTGTTCAAGTTGCAAACTTTCTCAAAAATATGTTTTTACATTCTTAGTGGAGATATCTTGGATTTTATAAGGAAACTCCTGAAAAATTGTTTGGACTGTGGTTGCATGCTTTAACTTCAGCCTCAGCAGGTCTTCCCTGTCATTGGAAACTGTAGCCTGTGCTAGGTCCAGCTACCCAGTTTTGGAGCAGGGAAAGTGTCAGTCCATCAGCAACTTCCCCGCTGGGAATGGGCCCTGTGGAAAGGGTGCTTCCTCATTAACGTGCAGAAAACACAATGGCTGGGGCTGGGATGCATGTCTGTGTGGGAGTAGAGTTTTAAAAACCTATAAAAAAGTATACACACTGACTATTTTACTACCTTAAAAGAATGTACTCTGGGTTGCAAATTCAAAAACAGCATCTCTGAGACATAAGGCTTCTTACATAACTTAGATCCATCCACTTTATTCCTATACATTATGATATAGCCTTGAATTACACAGTTTAATGCACTTGTCTCCAGAGCCTCCTTTACTTGTTCTGTACACAGAAGAGGTCTATTCTTAGCAATAAGTAATGACCAAGTAATGAAGAAAGCTGTTGTGCCAATGAGCAGTACACCTGCCCCTGCAATACAAGAGTCCTTGCTGAAAAGGAGTGGGGCGTACCGCACACCAAGGAGAGGCTAATGCTGCCTTGAAGAAATATGTTCTATCCCCTTCTCTCCTGAAAAGCTCGTATTTTAAAGCCAGGCATTTTCTGGGTGGTCATTCCTTATGCTGTTCAGAACATTGGCATCCTTGGGGACCTTGCCTTGCTGGGTATCCCAGAAAATGCAGTGCTGCATCACTCAGAGCTGTAATCTGAAGTCAGGGCGAGCTGTGCTTTGAAGTTATGGTGGACACTTAAAGTACGTAGTGTTATACGTGAAGTACTCAGAAAAACCTCAGACTGTGCACTCAGGATTAGCAAATGTTTTTACCTGCAGTCTCTCTTGCCTCAGTTCTCCTCTACGACAGGGGTAATAGTATCTGTCATCTTACATAGGCATTGCGTAATTTTTAATATCTGCCTTGCAGCTCAGTTATTGTAATTACGAAAATCTTAGAAAAGCCCAGGGAAAAATTAATAATTTCTCTTCAGAGCTGGTTTGAACATGGACGATAAACAAGGCTCAGGGCTACACACCAAACAGCAAGGAGAAAACAAAATATTGAAGAACTGATTATCCAGACTATGCACTGAGTGAGGCAGAAAGCTCAAGGAAAAAGTGGTATATGATCACATAATTAAAGACTATTTCATAATGGATACCCAGAAACAGAATAAATTAAAATTGTACAGTATCTTTCATCCTGACAGTTCACAGCTGCTAAGTGTTTTATTTTATAAACTTATTAATATTCTCAGAGCATAGATTTTTGAGTGAAGTATGTTCATACATGTTAGACTTACACTTAGGTTGATTAGACAAGAAGCAAAGTGGCCATACAGAGCTATGCTTTAAAAACCTGTGCACTAAATGGGTATCTAAGAACAACAAAAGGAGTGTGAAGATTGATTCAAACATGTAGATGAAATACATGACTGTCAATTTTCAAACAGCCAGCATCTTAATACAGGATAAGTCATCTCAGCAATGGGAGTGGGAAGTGGGGTTAAAATATGAATTTTTTTTTGCCACTAATTCGTATTTTTGTAAGGGAAAATTGCATTGCAAGTTCTTATTATACCACTACAAATACAGAAAAATTAAAGAGTAGAATAAGGAATTATTGTTACCATACAAGTGTGGAAAACCAGCAAACCAGCAAGCAAAGCTTCTTGCCAGTCATTTTTGTGCTGGCAAAATGTTTCTATGCATCTGAATGACAAAGGAAACTTCTATAAAGATCACAAAGTAATATTATGTAGTAGTGGACAAGGTTAAGCCTAAGTTTGTTTCTTGAGGTTTTGAGATGTTTTGATATCAATACACATGAAAGATTTTTTTTTCTAACCAGAGGACCTGATTCTGATCTTACTCTTATTTTACAATAGCTTAATGTATTAGCTTCAAAAGGCATCAATCCTGACTTAGACAGACATGAAAGGAGTACTGGGGCAAATTATTTTACTTCATCAATTGACAGGGATTCTACTGAATGTGATACACCTACAAAAGTCAAATATTTTAGAAATATTATCCAGAACAAAATATATGATTTCAAGAAAGATTTTTCTCTTCCAATTCCATTAGTTAATGAATTTCCTTAGTACCACTTTCTGCATTCTGTAATGGTTGAAAGCCTAGTTTAAGTCACTGTGAGCTCAAACCGGTCAAGGACCCAGCTTCCAAGAATTAATGATGTACTCTTTTTTTAAATTTCTGATGAGGAAGCTAAGGAATGACTCAAGTATCACAATGGGTAATATGTGACTGAATAACAGAGATTTGTTTAATCAGTGCCTTTTACAAAATTGAATGATGTAGGCATTTATAACGTGCAAGAAAGATTCTGCTTATTTAAAGATGCCGATGATATTTAAAACAAAGAGAACAGGAACTGGCCAATGAGAAGACAACAGATAAAACCTCTGAATGCTAAGAATTTTTCAAATAGTAAAATATTAAAATATTAAAAAGTGGTTGTCAGTGGATTTGCAAGAAGAGCAGGTCAAAAATTCTATTACATTAACTTTTTTCTGTCACTGGAATAAACCTGATGTATGATTTGCTTAATTTTGAGTTTCAAAATCTGTAACTTCAGAAACAAAAATAAAAACTGTGCTGTACTGCTTAAGTGCACAACTTGTTATAAAGCCAGACTCAGTTGTTTAACTGCCATACAGGAAAAAGCACAAGTTCAAGGTTGTGTAACTAACTTTTATCCTAGCTGCTCCTCCAAATACTTTGGTGCAAGAACAGTGACAAAATCCCTGAAATTTCTGGAAACTACCACAACTGATACAGCATTCATGGAAAACTAATGGAGTTTTGGGTCAATAAGGAAATACATTCAAATCATATTTTCTTCCTGGTGAACTAGTGAGAAAATGCTGTTGTTTCCCTCATAACAATTAAGTCAGGAATGCTTTATGTAAGAATACGAAATCTGTATGCAGAATTCTTCAGTAAATGTTTAACCAAACTAGACAAATCTTTTGTCTAGTGTTGAACAACAGCCCACAATTTATCTCTGAAAAACTCTATGTTCCAAAAAAAAAAACACAACATGTATATTGCAATGTAATAGTGTTAGAGAAATCATTTTTCTGCACAAAGTATCACAGAAAACAAACTTCAGAGAGTCAGCTCCTGGGAAGTTCAGCAACATTGATCTGAGAAGGATGTAGCAGGACAGCATTAATCAATTCTTAGAAAATCTCTTTACAGATCTTTCTTAAAACACCCCATGATAGTCTTAAAAATTAAGTGGCATACAGCTATTGGTTTATAACATCCATTTTCACCTGTCTCTCCTCTGATGAGGAAAAGCAAACTCAATAAGCAAAACCACTGATCTCTCTGGAAATTCCTGGAAATTTCCTGAAGAAATTCCCCTGCTTTTCTAGGGCATCATGTCATGCGAAGCATCTGTCCACCTCATTACAGATAGTCACCTGAAATTCTCTTTGTGCTGAGACATGTGCATAGTTTGGGAAGGAGATGCAGTGTCTCACTAGCCTCTCTGCCTCTTGTCCCTGGACCTTCCAGGTTAAAAGTATGAATTTAGAGATGTAAAATGTAAAAATAATTTTACAAATGTAAAATGTAAGCCTATTGCTGCATAACAATCAGTGGAATCCAAACATTTTTAGACCAATTTTGTCATCCTATATGACTCAGAATCAGGAAAGAGAACATCTTTCCTAAGAGGGCTGTAGACCTTTTTTTTTTTCTTTCACTAGCATTAGGGCCTAATTCTCATGTTTTATTAATAATTATTATCTTTGCATCACAAGACCATCATTCATCCTAAAGCTATTCATCATGGTTGTCCCATAGACATCCATTGTACAAATGCTGGTATGTACGCTTGAACATGTCTGTTGTCACCTTTGCGAACGAAGAAGAATCAAGATAATCTTCTGAAGAAAATTACAGTGTTGAGATACAGATCTTCACCCCAAGTCTACTCACTAATTCTGTGATTTTCTATACACGTCTTAGAAGGAAAGTACATATAATTTATAATATATACAAGTAATCTTTCTCAAGGAGCCTTTTCTCAATGGAAATACCTCCTTTGACAAAAATGTCATTTTTTAAATCTTTTATTAAATCTAAAAAGCATAGAAGAGAAAGATGATCAACATGAAGGTCATTCTGTATCAGAAATTAAGACGTAATTCTTAAACTCTGGAACTGTGACATACATCTCCAATTGCATAGTGTAATGTCAGTGACCTCCGTAACGGCTGTACGTGTTCTTTTAAATACAAAAAGACATCACTGTTGGAAAAATCAGTCTCGTTTCTCTGCCTTTAAGCAACATGAAGCCCCGTATCTAGACAAAATCACCAAAAAGTCAAACTTTTTTATTTCAAGACCTTGTGTATTGTGCCACAGACTCAAAGCAATCTGCAACTTGTACACCTACATAGCACTGTTCATATGCAGTGCTTAAACAGGCAGAATATACAGTTTGTAGTGGCAACAACTGCAAAAGTGATTCTATTGAATATACTGCCCACTTTTGTGGTAAAACAGATTTTTCCACAAATTAGAGTCCCTTAAATGTAAAACAAAATCAGTCATATAACTTTACTCTTACAACAAGGTTCACAAGCATGTATTAAATTAATGAATAATTATGATGATGATGGTAATAAATATCTGAATTCATGAAAAGTATTTTCTCTGTAGATATTCCCAGATGAATACTACAGTCAGAATCAGCAGGTTATTTAATTTGCCCTAGTTCTCTGTTTTCATATTCCCATTTGAATAATAAGTTCAGAATCAGCAGGTTATTAGGTTTGTCCTAATTTTAAACTTGAGTCAATGGGACTTCAAATTGATTCCAATGGAAAATGAAAACAGAACCTGGTTTTTTTCAGCTATCCATAAGGCGCCAAATCTGCTGCTTATTAGGACCTAGCTAAATAGTTCCAGGTTCATAAACAGCTTCATTGAATTAAAGCAATCTAAAATTCTATCATACAATCCTTTTCTTACAGAATGCTTTCAGCATACACACAGAATCACAGAATCACAGAATGGTAGGGGTTGGAAGGGACCTCTGTGGGTCATCTAGTCCAACCCTCCTGCCAAAGCAGGGTCACCTACAGTAGGCTGCACAGGACCTTGTCCAGGCGGGTCTTGA
>Ga0065711_1035359_pt1 | contig 22420 bp, 13 predicted proteins | sample Hoacrofraction12_FD_59098 | JGI IMG/M metagenome (GOLD analysis project Ga0065711, IMG submission 59098) | Hoatzin crop microbial communities from Cojedes, Venezuela - Epithelial fraction 12 v2 (version 2) | ecosystem: Host-associated > Birds > Digestive system > Esophagus > Crop | place... | reverse complement strand
TATGAAGGCGTTCGAGCTGCTTCAGAAGTGGTCGGCACTGAAGCACAGCTCCTCCTAGCACCACGATTGCTGGTCCTGGGCTGGATGTTCAAAGAGAGGGTCCCCTCTACACATTATGCCACTGATGCTACGTGGAGTAAGTGGGTCACGCTGATCACACAGCGGGCCTGAACGGGGAAGCAAAATCGCCCAGGAATTCTGGAGGTAATCATGGACTGGCCAGAAGGCAAAGACTTCAGAGTATCGCCAGAGGAGGAGGTGACACGTGCTGAAGAGGCCCCACTGTATAATAAGCTGTCAGAAAATGAGAAGCAGTATGCCCTGTTCACGGATGGTTCCTGTGTTATTGTGGCAAAACAGTGGAGGTGGCAGGCTGCTGTATGGAGCCCTACATGATAAGCCGTGGAAACTGCTGAAGAAGGTGGTGAGTCCATCCAGTTTGCAGAGGTGAAGCCATTCAGCTGGCTTTAGACATTGCTGATCGAGAAAGGTGGCCAGTGTTCTGTCTTTACTCATAGATGGTGGCCAATGCCTTGTGGAGGTGGCTACAACAATAGAAGAAGAGCAACCAGCAGCGCAGAGGCAAACCCATCTGGGCTACTCCATGGTGGCAAGATCTTGCTGCCTGGCTGGAGCAGTTGGTTGTAAAATTGCATCACGTGGATGCGAACATCCACGTGAGTCAGGCCACAGAGGAACATCAAAACAACCAGCAGGTGGATCAGGCTGCCAAGATTGAAGCGGCTCAGGTGGATCTGGACTGGCAACATAAGGGTGAACTCTTTCTAGCTCGGTGGGCCCATGACATCTCGGGCCATCAAGGAAGAGACGTGACATCCAAATAGTCTCATGACCGAGGGGTGGACTTGATCATGGACACTATTGCACAGGTTATCCATGAATGTGAAACATGTGCTGCAGTCAAGAAAGCCAAGCAGATAAAACCTCAGTGACATGGAGGATGATAGTTAAAATATAAATATGGGAAGGCTTGGCAGATAGACTATATCACACTGCCATAAACGTGACAATGTAAGCTCTTTGTGCTCACAATGGTGGAGGCCACCACTGGATGGCTGGAAACCTACCCTGCGCCCCATGCCACTGCCCAGAATACCATCCTGGGCCTTGAAAAGGAAGTCCTGTGGTGACATGGTACCCCCGAAAGAAATGAGTTAGACAATGGGACTCATTTTCATAACAGCCTCATAGACACCTGGGCCAAGGAATGTGGTATTGCGTGGGTGTATCACATCCCCTACCGTACACCAGCCTCTGGGAAAATTGAATGGTACAATGGACAGCTAAAAACCACTCTGAGAGCAAGGGGGAGTGGGACTTTCAAAAACCGGGATACTCATTTACCAAAAGCCACCTGGTTGGTTAACACTAGAGGGTCCACCAACCTGGCTGGCCCTGCCCAATCAAAACCTCAGTGTCCTGTAAAAGCGGATAAAGTCCTCATAGTGTGCATGCAGAATATGTTAGGGAAGACAGTCTCGTTTAGTCCTGCCTCGGGCAAAAGTACATGCGTCCATGGGATTGTTTTTGCTCAAGGACCTGAGTGTCACCTTGGTGGGTGATGTGGAACGATGGGGAAGTCAGATGTGTACCTCATGGGGATTTAATTTTGGGTGAGAACAGTCAATAAAATGAAATTCTATGATGTTAACTGCTAAATGACCCCATCGTTGTCTGTTATCACTAATAGAGTGGTTACATGTTATGTCAAGGATATTACAGTAAGAAGCACCCAAACTAGTGGAGGATGGACTTTGATGAAACCTAGCAAAGCACAGCAGTGATGGGACTGGACCTGGCTTCAACAACTGGTACCTTGGACATCTTCAACCCACAGACCATGGGCATGGGCCGCACCAGATACACCAGCCATGAGCTCTGGATGCAGCATGCGACAATCCATCACCACACATCACCTTTCCTGCCATGAAAGACTGTTGCAACAGATGGACCCCAACATCATACACTAAACAAGCTCAGTGGACATTTTAGAGGGATGGTCTGTAAAATAAGGAAATTATATATGTGTGTGTATATATAGAGATACATACATAGAAAATCAGAAGAACTGATAGTAAAATGTGGACCTGGGACATGACATAGATAATATAGAATAAGAGGTGGATAGTGACCTGGGTTCAGATGGGATAGAGTTAATTTTCACAACAAGCTGGTTGGGCTGACCCAAACAGCCAATCAAATGGGATATTCTATACCATGTGCTGTCATGGTCAGTATTTAAGTGGGGAGCTGGCTGAAGGAGAGGCTTTTGCTACTCAGGAGCAAGCAGAGCATCGGGTGGTGAGAACACTGCATGTTGTACCTGCTTTTTAGCAGTATTAGTGATTATTGTTTTCTTCTCCCTTTGCCATTCTGTTAAACTGTTCTCATCCCAACCCACGAGCTTTTGCCTTTTTTTCCTTCTGATTCTCCTCCCCATTCCACTGGAGAAGGGGAAGGAGTGAGAGAGTAACCATGTGATTCTTTTGTTGCAAATTGAGGCAAAACCACAACATCTATTAAAACAGATTTCAATGTTTTGGAATTGTACAGTCTTGGTTATTTTATGCTTGAATAGGTCTTCTTGTTTATATAAGACATTTACCAGGATTATTTCAGACTTGCATTATAAATCCTGAAAGGTTCCTGAACAGTTATTATTTGTTATATATCATCTATAAAGTTACATCACAGTGATCTTATAGGGAGAAATAGCCACTTCAAGTCTAAATGAAGTAGCCTGATTGCAACATAAATGTAAATATTGACTAAATGATCTTATGAGGAATAAGAGAAAGAAATGAATCTTCGTTCAATATTCTTATGCTTAATCACAAGAAGAGAGAAGCAAAAACTTATAAGGATCAAATGAAGAAGACTGCATCCTGGCCAGAGAACACACAAGTCCCCATGGCTGTGATGGGTGATCCCTTAATAAAAGAGGTTGAGAAGATGTGAGTCCCTAAACACTCCCAAGACTTACCAGTGTAAAGGGCTAGTGATGTAGACTTAGTTAACAGATGTTGCCTGAGGAATCAGAACATCTGAGAAGGACCTTTACTGTTGCCTACAGCTTTCATAGTGCATTTTGGCTTCAAATGTTTTTGTCAACTGCTTGCAAAACTGTGTCATAAAATAAACATATTCTTTTATACTAAATTTCTCTAGTTATACAGATGATTGAGTAGTCCAATAATGGATGAAAACATTGCTCCTTCAGAAGCTGTAAGTACATTACTTAAACATGGATTGATCAGGACGGAGACTGGGATTTTTATTATATAATTTCATCTCTACAGCATCTGAGCTACCTCCACCTTCAGGAGAGAGAAACAGAAAATGTTAGGATGCAATTTATCTGATTTATTTTAGGGTGCATCTACCTTAATGTATTTATTTGGAACAATTGTACACTGTTGAAACGCTTTCCATGATATTCCCCAACTACTGCATACTAATTTGGATCACAGATTACTTTCAGAGGAAACTAAAGCTCTGCTCAAAATCTGCTTCAAATAGGCTTCACTGCCACAAAATTTGGAGGCAATTCATTAGCGGGTACCCCAGGGACAGATACTGAGGCCAGTACACTTTAACCTCTTCATCAATGGCTTGGATGATGGGACAAAGTGCACATCAGGAGATTTGCAATGATACAAAACTGAAGGAGTGTCTGGTAGACCAGCTGCCATTCAGGGGTCTTAGACAGGGTGGGTGACTGGGCAAAGAGGAGTCTTGTGCAGTTCAACAGAGGGAAAAATAAAGTCTTGCATCTAGGGACGAATAATCCCAGGCAGCAGTACACTGCTGCAACTGGCTGGAAAGCAGCTCTGAAGGAAAGGACCATGGGTTACTGATGGACAACAAGCTGAACATGAGCCAACAATGTGTCCTTGTGGCAAAGAAGGCTAACTGTATCCTGGGCTGAATTAGAAAGAGCACTGCCAACAGATCAAGGGAGATGATCCTTTTTACTCAGAACTGGTGAGACACATCTGGAGTAGTATGTGCAGTTCTGGGCACTCCAGTACAAAAGAGATAGGAACTTACTGGAGTCAGTCCAGCACAGGACCACAAATAAGATCAAGGGACTGGAGCATCATTTGTATGAGGAGAGACCAAGAGAGCTGGGACTGTTCACCCTACAGAAGAGAAGACTTGTTTTTAATGTGTATAAATATCTGATGAAGGGAATGAAGAAGAGGGAGCTAGACTCTTCTCAGTGGTGCCCAGTGATATGGCAAGAAGCAATCGACACAAATTAAAGCCCATGAAATTCAATGTGAACACAAGAAAACTCTTACTGTGAGTGTGATTGAACACTGGAACAGGTTGAGAGAGAGATTGTGGAGTCTCCATCTGTAGAGATATTCAAAACCTGACTGGATATGGTCCAGGGCAACCTGTTCTAGCTGATCTTACTTGAGTGGGGTTGATCTAGATGATCTCAAGAGGTCCATTCCAACCTAAATGATGCTGTGACTCTGTTTGATTCTGTGAAGACCTCCAGCACATTGGCCAATAAGAGGCTCTTGAATTATCAAGAGCTCCCATAATATGCTGAGTTGATTCTTGCCTTTTGTGAAGGGCCAAATAAAACAATCCTTGGATTTGTTTTTAACATCAACTACAAGACATCAAATCTCTGAGATTCAGCTGTCCCTGTTCTATCCAACCTTTCTTATAACTTTCACTTCTTTATGCCTTTTCTTCTTTGCTGACCTTACCTTCTTTTAATGTTTGTCATTAATGAATCCTCTTCTGAATCCCTTTCTGTTAGTCTATGTTTCATTCAACTCTATCCTGATGATCACGTCAATATTAGTCTTCCTAAAAATCCTGGATGTGCCCTCAAAAGGCCAACAGACTTTTCAGAAGCAGAGTAATCCAGCAGCAGAACAAGTCAGCTAAACTCATGACTTCCTCTTGATGAGACAAGACTAGAATTAGTGTTGCATGTAATTCAGGAAGATGAAGTTTGTTGTCTTGACAAAGAAGAACAGCAATTGCACCTGGCACATATGGTCCTTTTATGGAAATATTGGAGGGGTCTTCTGGCAGGGAAGTCTGATGACAAACCTACTAATTTGTGTTCTGCAATTCTAGAAGAGTCCAGAGGGTATCTGCTGCTGCTCCAGCATGTCATTTCCTGGACCCAGCACAAAAGCACTGAAAGGCACATCAGCTTTCAGGGACATCTTCTTGTTCACTCTCTACCACAGCCAACACCAACCCTTATGGTTTAAACTGGTAAATCGTGTACTTGTTTTATTTACGTAATATGATAGTAGGATGGGAGAGGGAGCTGGAGAGAGGGGCTTCTGGTGAGAGTAGAAGTTAGGTCTCTGGTCTACAGAGTCCATGACTGCTTTCAGTCTCATCATAAAGGCTGTTATGCCCTTGAAAGCAAAGTCACTGAGACTCTTCTACAGAAGCCCAAGAGGACTCTGCTGTGCAGCCTCATTGCTCTCCAAATACAACAAAGATGAAGTTCTGCTAATGGTGCTGTGCACAGGAACTGTCCAGATCTTGTGCACTGGATGAAGCTGGAGACACAGAAAAAATTAATATTGAGTATCCTTGCTGTGGCATCTTCTGATATGTCTGTGAATCTCCAGCAGTAGCACTTTCAGCTAATACGCTGGAACAGGCACTAAACTAAATTGTGCATCTTCTTGTCACTGCCTAGACATTTAAGGAATCAATGAAGAATAAAGACCTGGATGATCTTATCAACGTCTCTCACTTGAATCACTGCAGCTGAGCTGAAGGCTGAACTGCTGAAGCCTTAGATAGGCTATGCTTGATTACCCTCAGTGGACTTGCCAACCCCAAGCGAGTTAGCATTGAAAAATGGAGTCAGAACTGGAGAGGATCTCCTTGGTGGCATCCACCTCTTTGAGTACAGATGTCAGCTATGAAAATTTCATACAGGGACCTAAATTTTACATACCACAATCACGTTCTGTGCTCACTGCTAATTGTACCATATGCCGAGGACAGTGTAGTCCCTCAAGCCCAAGCTCATCTCCCTAACCCAATATATTGAGTGGATCATAAGGAAAGCGGTTGCAAAGAGTCAAAGAACATTAAGGTCCCTGTCTTTTTGCTCAAGCAAAGGATGTTCAGGAAGGATGAGGGCAGTTTAGACATCGTGTGCTTTCTGTGTCACTGCTGCAGTATGAAGCCCACAATTCCCTCCCTATGTGTTTGTCTAAAAGGTAAAATCAGAGTTCAAATTGGACTTGGGCAACCAGTTGGGTGGTCTCACTAATTGGGTGGTCTTGCTCATAAACAAACATGAACAAAACAAGCATCCAGTCTAGCCCAACCCCCTGCCATTGGCAGGGACACCTTCCACTACACCAGGTTGCTCAAAGCCCCATCCAACCTGGCCTTGAACACTTCCAGGAAGGGGGCAGCCACAGCTTCTCCGGGCAACCTGTGTCAGTGCCTCACAACCCTCACAGTAAAGAATTTCTTCCTCATATCTAATATAAATCTACCGTCTTTCAGCTTGAAACCGTTATCCCTTGTCCTGTCCCTACAAGCCCTTGTAAAAGTCCCTCTCCAGCTTTCTTGTAGGGCCCTTCAGGTACTGAAAGGCTTCTATAAGGTCTCCCCACACCCTTTGCTTTTACAGGCTGAACAGCCCCAACTCTCTCAGCCTTTTTTCATGGGAGAGGTGTTCCAGCCCTCAGATCATTTTTGTCACCCTCTTGTAGACCTGTTCCAACAGGTCCATGTCCTTTTTGTTTTGGGGGCTCCAGAGCTGCATGAAGGACTCCAGGCGGGATCTCACCAGAGCAGAGGGGCAGAATCAGCTCCCTCAACCTGCTAGCCATGCTGCTTTTGATGCAGCCCAGGATACGGTCGGCCTTCTGGGCTGTGAGCGTACATTGCTGGCTCATGTCAAACTTTTCATCCACCAGTACCCCCAAGTCCTTCTTGACAGGGCTACTCTCAATACCTTCATCTCCCAGTCTGTATTATTACAAGAGGTTTCCCCGACCCAGATGAGAACCTTGTACTTGGGCTTGTTGAAACTCATGAGGTTCACACAGGCCCACTTCTTGAGCTTCTCCAGGTCCCTCTGGATGGCATCCCATCCTTCTGGCCTGTCAACTGCACCGCTCAGCTTGGTGAAAATGTTAATAAAAAGTCAATTATTTGTCCTATATTCCTTGATTTGTCATAGATTCTATGTTTTCCATAAGTTTTGTTTAATGATGAGACAAAATCATTATTTTACCAGTATGAATTAGACAACCACAACAGTAATAATAAGTTATAATAAATATGACAGTCTTCAATCCAGGCATACAGTAAGGTCATTTTTAAGTGAAGTTATACTCATTAATATGGTTGCAACAGGAGAGGAACTAATGTTTACAAACATTACAGTAGAAAAACGGAAAATAAATGCAGCTAGTGTATTTCACTGGTGTGACTGCAAGACTTACCTTCATTTTGTTTCCTTAGTGTGGACAGATTGTTAATGTTTTAAAGACAAACCTCCAGCTGATCAAGAATCAAATAAAAATATTTCATAACAGCAAAAGTGAAATTTTGTCTATATTCTATTGCAACCTGCAAAACTGTAGAAAAATTAGAAGGCGATCATATGTATTTTAGAGAGATTAGTATTTTCATGTTAAATATGAAATTCTGTTAACATAGTCAAAAATTATTTCATTGCAATGTATGAACAGCTGCAGTAGAACAGCAAAAAAAGGCCTTGCTGAGCTGCTAAGTTGCACTTCCACAAAACTGCAGACAGACAACTGACTTTCATATATAAGGGACAATCTCAAAGACAGAAAACATCCAGATCCTTGATATTTACTTTAAATGGATCAGGATCTGACTTTCAAAATATACATGTGTAAGCTTCAGTGAAAGAACAATAAACATAAAGATACATTATTTCTTTCAAGCAGTTTCTTTCTAGGGAAAGAACCTCTATTCCATATTATTGCCATTCCAGATGATTAACTCTTACATACTTATTCCATTCTTTCTAATTTAAATTTCATTAAATCTCGTTCTCACTGAGTTCAAAGGAACTTTTACTTTTAAACACTTCCACGATGAAACTGATTTGTTCTAATCAATATAATTATTTGCTGTATCTGAGAATGTTTTTCATAAAAACTACTTCCTTGAATGCTATTTTCACAGAATCATAAACATTAAAAAGATAGAAGACTTATCATACCACACCCAGCCTCTCCTGTTTTCAGGGTGCTTTCTCAGGCATATTGCTGTACATCTGAAAAGAGACTTCTGCTAGTTCCACTCCCTTTATGTTCTGCCATCCTCACAATTCCACCCTTGCAATGTTACAGTCAACGCTGCATAACTCTCTTATCAAATCAATAAGAACAAGTGAATTATGAAGAAGGAAGGCAGTTTCTCAACACTGAGAGTCGCATTCAGACAGGTAACCATGGTGCCCAGGATGGAGTTCAACGCCTGCTGGGGCAGCAATGAACAGTCCAGATCACATAGTGTTTAGTACCACCAGATCCCAATGTATATTTCTACACCTATTAAACAATGCTAGGTGGCATTCCCAGACACTGAGACTAAAAGGCACAGGATAACCTGTGTCAATACTATGCTATACTTTTTTATCCTCCAAAAAGGGTCTGCCACATGGAAACTATGTCTAAGGAACTAGTCACATCTACTTCCAAACTTTGTCCTGTGAATGATTTGTGGGAGCTCTAACTGATAAGTGAGAAATTCTCCAGTGATGAATTGGAAACTTTTATCAAACCAAACTTTGGTCTTAAAGAAATTATTTATGCTAACATAAAAAAGCCTTTCAACTAAAATATCTCTCTCTTGAGCCCACTTTCCATGGGGAAAAAAAAAAAAATAAACCATCACATCTGCTGTTTCTGAAAAGGCATTAAGAGAAGAGGAAGCTATCAGCTTGAACATGCAAGAATGAATTTTATCTCCTTGTTAATAACCTGAATCACCATATCAGTTTGAGTCCATATAAAGAAGTAATCATTCCTTTACACTAATTATTATTGAATGCTGTCTTCATGTTATTGATGACAAACCACTAGTCTTTCTTTCTGTTGAGAAATGTTAAGTCCAATAAGAATATTTTGTAGCTTCAATGAGAAACCTAAACCAAATTACAAAGTCTTTCTCAAAAATCTTTAAAAAAAACTTCAAACCAAAGAGCAGAATAATTGAGAAGTGATTTGAAGTTTTTGAACTGAAAAGATCTTTATTAATATTAATATCTATGATACCTAATCTAAATGTTAACCTAGTCAATACATATTCAATGCTCTGGATAATTATGGTGTTTTTCCTCAAAGCAATACTACAAACTGAAATTGACAGTTAGAGACTAACGAGAGCTAATACTGAGAAAAGAGAAACCGAGACAAAGAAAAAACTACATGTAAAAGTTATACTTCCTGTGTGACAACCAAAGTTGAGAGATAAATAGCACAAGGAAATTCAAAGCATATGTGACACAAAAATACACGTAGATATAAATGAAAAGTTTCACAGACTGAAAATAAATAAATGTTGAGAACAAAAGGCAGAGTTTCTGTCATTATTAACTGAACAATATTCCTATTAATAATTAATACTGGCAGTTTTGTTAGAACAAGGACTGAAGAATTTTCCCTCAAAAGAGAAAGAAGAAAATTGCAAATGTGTGAAACACTGTAGAGAAACTCCAGCTTTCTTGTATTCATGGTTGAGAACTCTGCAGTTCAAAGGTTGGCATTTCTGTATGTGTTCTGAATTCACAGAATCACAGAATCACAGAATCACAGAATCACAGAATCACAGAATGTTAGGGGTTGGAAGGGGCCTCTGTGGGTCATCTAGTCAAATCCCCCTGATGAAGCAGGGTCACCTACAGCAGGCTGCACAGGACCTTGTCCAGGCGGGTCTTGAATGTCTCCAGAGAAGGGGACTCCACAACCTCCCTGGGCAGCCTGTTCCAGTGCTCCATCACCCTCAGAGTGAAGAAGTTCTTCCTCATGTTCAGACGGAACTTCCTGTGCTTCTGTTTGTGCTCGTTGCCCCTCATCCTGTCACTGGGTACCACTGAAAAGAGTCTGGCCCCTTCCTCTTGACACCCACCCTGAAGATATTTATAAGCATTTATAAGGTCCCCTCTCAGCCTTCTCCAGGCTAAACAAGCCCAGCTCCCTCAACCTCTCCTCATAGGACATATGCTCCAATACCTCATTATCTTCGTAGCCCTCTGCTGAACTCTCCAGTAGCTCCTCAAGCTACTGAAGAGTAGTTCAAAGTCCCAAAGCTTAAGTTCACTGCCTTGATTTTGTTGTGTAAGTCACAGTTAGAGACTTAAATGTAAATAATCTGAGGAAGAGGTTCCCTGACTATAATATTCTCACTCCTCTTCCACCTTTCCCAGTGTGGTCTACAGGTCAATTCCATCAACATTTTTGAACTAAAAAGTGCAGCCATACTTATTATTGACATCAGTGTTGTTTTAATTTTTACACACGACCACAACCACTTAATTAGTTTCAAAAATGGTCATTCACAAGTTTTATGTTTTCACAACAGTCAGTTAGCGTCTGCAGAGCAAATGAATTAGAGTGTTCTTTATGTTCATATATACAAACCAAGTATCCAGTGTGTTAGCCAAGCAGTGCTAGGGAAAAGTGGAAGAGAACAGAAAGTGAAGTTGCCTTCTCCTAACCCGTTGTCAGTGCAAGACTCAGCGCTGGCTGTAACACAAAATCATGTGTCTGTTCAGTAGATCTGTATGCATGCAGCTCAAATCTGTTCTGTTACAGGAGAAGGGAAGGTGTCTCTTTTCTATTTTTAAGAAATCCAATCTCCAGAAAATTTAGATAGCATTTTAAGAATGAAGGAGGAGGGACAGGAGGATGAATTACACATGCAAAAACTTCACAGGAAGACACACATAATTAAGTAACAGGATGATGGGGAGAATATGAAAGGATGTGTCTGAGACAGTAGGGAGACGACAATTCATACCAATACCCTTTTTGTGTGTTTGACATGACTGCAAACCTAATAAAAAAAAAATAGTCCTGATCTGGGGATAAGGAGAACATCAACAACTGTAAACTCTTAACACTAGCCCAGTAAAAGAACACAAGAGTGGAGGAGCTACTCTTTGATTATTAGAAGAAGGCCTCGAGGGTGAATGAATTCACTGTAGTACAGGTGTAAACAGTTCATATTTGTTCTATTCAGGAAAGATCAAATACACGTTATGACTTTATGGGACTGTTGCTCAATGAAGGCTTCTAGTTTAAAGCCATTACCCCTTGTCCTATCACAACAGGCCCTGCTTACAATTTTGTCCCCATCTTTCTTATGAGCCCCCTTTAAATACTCAAAGACCACAATAAGGTCTTCCTGGAGCCTTGTCTTCTCCAGGCTGAACAGCCCCAACTCTCTCAGCCTTTCCTCATAGGAGAGGTGTTCCATCCCTCTGATCATTTTTGTGGCCCTCGTTTGGACCCACTCCAACTCCTTGAGACACCTGCATGGTGTAATTACTTGGCAACAATAATCATTCTTTGAAATAGTCTTTCATATAAAAATGTATTATCCAAATGGAGTGCCTTAGTACTCTTTTTATAACAAGCATTTTTCATTGTGAAGAACCTAGGCTTTACACATAAGGTAACGTAAGATTATATTATTTTTTACAATGTTACTCCTGATTTTTTATTTCATTGCTATTGAATTAATATTTTATGTGAAAGGTACCTTTCTTTCACCCTAGATTGCTGATCATTTTAACCATGAAAAAAGCCAGCTAAAGTTTCTTTCGGTTCTACTGGTTCCATCTGTCATCTTATCATAGGCTAAAGCAAGGAAAACAAAGAAGAAAGACAAGAGTGTATTACTGTCAATTGTCAAAGCTCCTGAACATGCAGTCAAACCATGAGCTGAGTGTAACAGTTGCCTACAAGATCAAAGCTGGAAGTCTGCAACCAGATCATGGTTCATAATTTGAGTGCCACCAATTTCTATTATAAAAGCAAGAGATAAACTACATTTTAAAAGGCTTTCTGCTTTACTGGCAGGACAGGTTTGCCTTTCCATTTATTCTGGGATTGTAAATGTAGGTGTTGCTATAGTAACTGTATATCTCTTGAACAGTAAATAATTGTGTTAAATGGCCAAGTAGCAAATAGGTTTATGGCTACTCTGGTGCTGGGGAATTGGAATACACTATATTTTTAACTGTATTTTTCAAGATCTTCTGCACAGTGACTACATTCTATCCCATATGGAAACTAGAAATCTTTCCTAATGAGTCTTTTCAGGAATTAGAGCAGTTGTGCGCTGATTAAATGACTAATAAATTTTCTAAATCTCAAAAATTCAGGATGAATATTAGTCTAATATGAATTTCTGTTGCGATATTCTGCAGTTCTCTCCAAGCAGATATCATAGGAAAGTAATGAAAACATTTCAAAAAATTTTGTGAAATTTAGGCCCTTTGTTTTAAAGATTAGAGCAACTAAATTGACTACTGGTGATTTGAAAAACCTCAAAAAGCCATGTAAAAATCCATGGACTTTGTCTCCAATACATGTTTTCATTAGAAAAGTATTTATTGCTACAGGAAATCCAAGCTGACCAATTTATATTGTATACTTCTAGAGCAGATTTGGAAGAAAATACCTTTATCCTAACCAGCTACAAACTCCAGAATTTACTTTCTATAAACAGATAACTAATCTATGATTTGATGATTCTGTGAGTAAATTCAGTACTATTACTCCTCCCTCCCCCCAAAATAAAAAGATGAAATGATAAATTTGCAGTGCTGCCTTTCAAAAAGACAAATGAGAGATGATATTTTTGAACCTTCTCAGAGGTAAAGTTGTGTGCTAGTGTTTGTGAAATATAAACCTAAACAAAAAGTCATTGGATCATCAAGGAAGAAGAGGAAAAATGAAGATCATTGGAATATCAATGAATAAGAGTGTCCTGGGTTCGGCCAGGACAGGGTTAATTTTCACCGGAATCCAGGAAAGGGGCACAGCCGGGCGGGCTGACCCAATGTGGCCAAACAGAGCAGGGTGTTCCATACCATGTGCCGTCATGCTGGGTTCCGGTGGGGGGGAGCTGGGTGGCAGGAACTCACTCGCAGTTCGGGAGCACGCAGCGCCGGTCTGGTCCAGGAGATCGGCTCTCTGGGTTGTGTGGTTTGTGTTGTTTTCTCCTTATCTGTATCGTTGTTGTTCCTGTTCCCTTTGTTTGCTGTTCTGTTAAACTGCCCTTATCCCGACCCACAAGTTTCTGCCTGCTTCTTTCCATTCTCCTCCGCAGCCCGGCGGGGGGAGGGGCGGCCACGTGGCGCTTTTGTTGCTGGCCGCAGCCAAACCATAACAAAGAGGAAAAAACCCGTCTGTTACCAGGTGATCAATCCCACCACACTATGGAGCCTGCTGTTTTTCTGTAATGGACAGCACTGGGTTACATGGTTTTTATCACAGAAAATTTCTGCATTACATTTTTTGAGCAATTTAAAAGACACACTGCGTCATACTTTTTAAAATTTATGAAAAACATGCTATCTTAAGCTTAAAGCAATATATATCACATAAAACAGCAAATACTTCAGACTGATTTTGAGAGATTATAATCTTAGACAAGTAAATCTAAAATCCAGCCCTCGTTGGAATACTTTAAAACTCTATAAGATTGTTAACTACACTACAGTGGAACAAAAGAAAAGTTATATCATGTTACAGCTACTCTTCTGTTTTCTCAGAATCACGATAGTTAAAATTTTCATGAATAGTTAAACAAGTTCCCCTGAAGCGTTAGCAGGTATACATCCATTGTATCTCTACAGATCTAAAAACCTCTGTTTCCCTCTTTAAATGTGCCATAATATTTGAGCTCCCTAGTACTTAGGTTTATTTTGTTTTGCCTTAAGATCTCCAGATCAATTCTGGCTGGCTAACGAGATACAACTGTTAGAATCTGTTTCTTTCATGGAATTATACATCTGACACAATGTCCTGAAAACAATAATCTAATAGACATCATCAGAAAAAATAGCAAATATCTTTTCATGCTCCTAGGGAAATCTTAATCTTACTAGAAAAGCTGTCATGGGAAGTTGGCAGCTCTGGAAAGGCAAACCTGTGGATGTGATATGTGGACCAGGGTGCATCACCATTGGAGGAGACCGAGCAAACTTTATGACATCATCAGTGCCTGAATCTCAGCATCTTCCAAGACTCTTGCAAGATTTATTTATATAAATGAAGAGTTTCCAAGAAGTCATGGAACCATAGCCGTCAGCACAGAAGTATAAACCATAGTTAAGTTGTCTCTAACATAGTAAAATAGCTTTGGATTCTACAATATAGCCTACGTTGTGCATAAGAAATGCTACGAATAAATACTTGTATTTCAGCAAATAAAGAATGACCAGTGAACAGGCAACACAACCAAACACAATAATAATCCAAGGAAGAAGTCAGACCTTTCTTTTGAACAACAGCTAACAGAAACAAGGTAGATACTTGAACTTTGAAAGGAAGTTTGCTGATCTTCTTCAGTTTACCTTTGGCATCTTATTTGGAAAGACAGATATAAATTGACAAAATTCCAGTCTTTTGATATACATAAATTACATTATTTTATTCAGTAATATAGTTACTTTAGTCCTTAGTTCTTTAAGAAATCTTAGGTGAATGCCATCTGGTTGCTGTTATTTAATTAAATTTAATTTCTTGACTTGTTCATCGTCTGATCACTATATGTAAAAAGCAACGCATTAGGAAGGTATGTCTCAGTTATCCTCTGTGAAGACCCATGCAAAAAAATCCTTCAGATTTTCTGTAATGTCTTTATTCTCTGAGACAGAAATCCTGTCATATGAATTCCTCCTTGCATTCTATATTTGATAGGAATGAAGTCAACGTCCTTCATTTTCCTGTCAGTTTACTCTTCCTGATATTTTAATATAACTTTTGTTCAGATCATCTTTTGTTCTATATCTGTACAGCACCAAGCACAACAAGTCAGATCATGAATCAGGCTCCTATAATCTATAGTAAAAACACAACAGTTCTTATTTTCAGTTTTATATATTGTCTTCAGTTATCTGTTATCTTACATAGATGTTTACATTAGCCTCACTCATATTGAGACAAAATTGTTTTTCAAAATCTTATTTTGAATTAGATGAACTTATGATTCTTTTCTTTTTTGTTTCTTTCACCTTTTTTGGCACCACTTCATAGTGTGCTCTGTAGTTTTACCCAGGACTTTTTTCTCAATTCCTTTGACTTCAGTTACAGCTGAATCAGGTTCTGAATAAAATACTTTTATTTGCTGCTTACAAAGTAAAATTTCATTTCCCAATATCAGGAATAATTCATATAACTTCTTTTCACATAATTTTATGTGACTCAGCAAATGAGTGTGTTTATGAGAAAGAGTGTTTACTGTATACTTAATTGTCCTGTGGTATTGTGCTTTGAGGTGACACTTGTTATTTAACTGCAAAAGAGTTAATTATTCTGCTTGTGTAATTTAGTGTGACTACTTATTTACAAAATTAGCTTTGAATATCTGCTAAAAATGCTGTTCCAGCTTGCAGCCCTTTCTCAAAAAAAATTTAAAAACAATGAGGCTTATAAAAATACTAGCTTTTATAAATGTGAGATACAGTGCATAATTAAAAGCCTGATGAATCTCATCTTTTAAACAAAATGTCCATTGTGAAATGAGTGATAAAAAAGATGGGAGGTAAGATATTCCATATTGACAAAATTTAATATAAATATTGTCGAGGTAATTTTATCCTCTTTTTGGTATCAGTATGGTTTTATTGCTTATATGTCTTTAGAGAAACATTCATTCAACTGGTATATGAAATACATCAACCGATAGACTTAAAATAACAGCCAGAAGGATGTTCACTAAATGCTTCAGTAATATTCAGCAATTAAATCTTTTTAAAGACAAAATTTACGATACAACACAGAAAATATCAACACTTACACATAAGAACCACTTTGGTATTTAAAACCATTTTTGGGTAGATCATATTTCAAAGTGAGAGGTTTTCTTCATTTTACATGAGCTAGCATCCATTGTCAGAGGTAAGATCCTCTAAAAAACTGAGGAGACTTTCAGGGCAGATACTGCTGGGAAGAGCTCAGAGGAAAGACAATGCCAAGTTTACAAAACAGGAAAGTGTGACAATTTTTCATTTCCATGGCTCAGCTGGGTCTCCAGTGTAAAATTAGCTGAGTGAAGCATGGTGGAGGTTCAGGCAGCACTTTTTGTCAGAACCTGAGAACTGATCATGGTCTTTCCCTTGTAGCCGTATACATTTACATTTTCAAAGGAAGCTTTATTTTCTCAAAGCCTGAGCAACCAGCCTCTCCTGTTTCAGTTGTAAGTTGTGTTTTCTAGTATTTGTTTTTGTTCTTTTTATTTCCTTTCAATTAGTTTTATCCTGGTGAGAGGTGGAACTTGGATATGAGGAAGAGCATGCATGACTACTGATTCTTTCCTGGTTTCCAAAGAAAATCACACTTATACATTCAGTGTTATGTCTCTCTTTCTGCCTGTGCACCCAGAATAACATTGAAAAATATTGGTCAATTCAGATAAACTTGATAGGAAGCAATGGCCTCAAGGATGTTAAAAACTTGTGATTCTAATGAATTAGTAGTTGGTTAGAAAAAAAACATTGTTACTTTACAAGACAGAAGTAGGTAATACCCAAACATGGACAAACTCCGTCCAGGTCTCACATCTCATTAGCCACCGTAGAATTAAATACGAAAAGCATGTCCATAACAAACTAAACATTTTTTTATGCTACCCATGAGACTTTTTAAATCCTAGACTTTTACATTAATACACCAATCAGTGGTGAAATACATAATTCTCTCTTTCATGGACTTCTCAAATCTTTTTCCTAAAGTCCTAGCAACTGATATCATTGGCACATTTGAAAGCATCTGTCTTGAGCTTATTTCCTAGGCAAACTCCTACAAAGGTGATGAATAGTCTCTGCCAGAAACCAACAAACATTTCATTTGTTCTTTAGCAGTATTTTTCCATTTGCACTATGTAGAGATTTGCACTGTTTTGTTTCCCAGGGATTGGATTCACTGAAAACCCATTTCTCTTTGTATCCAAACTACTTAAATATAGTAATGAAAAAAAAATTAAAATGGGTAACTTATTTCCATATGACCAAAACCATCCCTCCCTCAAAATCTTATTTCAAAGAAATGTCATGAGTATAAAATTGCAGGATATGGGCAAGGCTACCACAGCAGTCTGCATTGCAGTCAATAAAGCTTTTGCCATGTTTGTGGGTAGTTTCTCAAAAAGTAACATAAACGTTATTTCTGGCAATTTGCCACTTAACAAGAATTTCAGAATAGTTCCTGAAACATTCTCAGTGCCTGTTTAATGCCATTCAGAAAGAAAAAATATAATGAAACGGTGAGTCTCTAAAGTAAATTCTTAAAGTAATTCAGATTTGCATTGGTATGTAAAAACATTACTACCACTTATGGAAACCTTTGGAAAACAAGCTTACTGGGTCAATGTAGCCCACTTGTCACAGGCAAGATGACAACAGCTCAGAGTGCATCTAGTACTAGTGCTATTTAATAATCAACGAGACTCGAGCTGTTACACTACTTGATTATCTCATGCATTCCCTTGCTCACTTTGCTTCCAACATTACATTTCCTAAGTCTCTGGTTCCCTTCCCCTCCAGGATTTTGCTACTGGTCAGGAATGGCTGGACAAAACACTCTGATTTCATGCTGGGCACCTGTTTTCTGTTGCGATTCTCAGGTGTTACTGCCAAGGTCTGTGTCCATAGTTCTGAATTTCTAAGACCTTCCCTCCAGCCTCAAGTTTTATTCATCTAAATACCCTATACACAGAAACACAGTATGTGATCATTCTCTTAATGTTTATTCTGCCTCATGTCCCTTTACTAATTTGAGGATTTAGTGTGTGTCACCCCTGCTCAGTCCAGGTGTCATTAAAGTTTACAACTAACCTGTGCTGATTGTAGCCAGTGAGTGGCAGGCTTCAACTTGAGAGTTTTGAACATTGATCTTCAGCTTCACCCCAAGCAACAAAAAGCCCTGCTGCCTGTCAGCATTCATGATCTTACTTTTTACCTGCCACACCACTAAACTTCCAAGCAGAGGTCTTGAAAGGACAGAAGAGCCAACACACATAGTACTAAAAAAAAGTTCAAGAATGGGTCAGAATGCTTTGTAAAAAAGAAAAAACAAAACCACACCAAACTGATCTACCACGAATATGGGCATGATCAGAACCATAAATGCAGAAATGTGAAAGAGTAGATAATAAAATCAAATCCTTTGACAAATGACCAAGATAACTTGTAATATTCCAAAATAAAAAGTAAAGATGTGGGATATTAAGAAAGATAACCTTTTTCTCCCACAAAACTTTTTGCCTGCCTTTGAGGAAATTTCAGTATGTTTTTCTAGTTATGGAATAATCCCTAGAAGTCGCAAATTAGGGAGTGCAAGTAAGCAGTCAATGCTTAAGTGTTTAAGAATAAGAACGGTCCTGGACTGAGATACAGGATATACCGGTAGGACATTCAATATTAGGGTAATATATCTTACAATATCAGTATCAGAAACAACATTTCATATCACAGTTTAAAGGTTGGAAGTATCCTGTTAACTGTTGTATTAATTTGGTTAGAACATGCATGATATACAATAATTTCTACTAGTTATAAAATGGTTTATTTTCCTCTGAAGAAAGACTATTTTGACAACTAATGTGACTGGACCTTTGCAACATCATTTGAATGCACACTCACTCAGAATTTAAAAATCAGCCTTCATGTGTAACTACTGGGAAATCTGATTTCTTATTTCTTCTGTGCTGCAGAGTTTTAGAAATAAAGAGAATCCAGTGCAGTTAGGACCTGTAGTCTAGCAAATACCGTAACTATCATAAGGTGGTACTATAAATCACGCAGTGTCAGGAGAGTGATCCTATAACTAATGATTAGAATTACATAGCCAAGTAAAAACATAACAAAAAACTACTCCAGAAGGACTAAGATTATCTGATTTCTTGAAAACGTGGAAAACTGCCAAAAGCTTCTTAAAAAAACTTCAGTCACTATTGCAACGTATTTAATATTTAGCTTTTTGTTCTTAGCTTTTTTGTCTTTTCTTAATTTTACTCAAAAAACATCTTAACATCATTCCCAACTTCTCTTCTCATAGACTCCAGTGTATCCTTAAAAGATGAGGTAAGGAGACAAGACAAAATACAGTTAACCACAATATAAAACCTTCAGGACAGAATTCAATTGCCCAACACTATAATCTCCAATGTCTCATAAAGAAATGGGGCTATTCAAGAGCTGCTCATGAATTTCTGCTAAAAAAGTCAACAGCTGTTAATTAAGGATGTTGGAGAGAAATAGTGAGTGATATTTCACAAAGGATCCTGATCATCATCAAGAATTCAAAAATCGTTAACTCAGAAGCCTATGTTTATTGTTCTTGTCTGAACTAAACCCATCAAAATTTAAAGAAATGTGTTGAATCCAAGTATAGTTTTGAAGCAAACCAAAAGTGTAACACATGCAGTTCCCAGGAGGTTGCTTTTTTAATGGAGTCTGCATAAAAACTTCTTGAATAAAATCAAATTTTGAACCCTTCTGAAGAGACTGCTTGGCAGTCTCCAGCTATGTACCCACTAATTCTCATGGGTTTTCAAAAAGCCAAGAAACATGCAAAATCAGGCCACAGGTTGCTAAACTGACTTCCTACATAATCTTCAAGATATCCCATGCCAAAACCAAAGCCATAAATACAGGGAAGTTATTTAAAAATCTAAGTACTAAGGGAAAAACCATACACAAAGTCAAGTATAACTCTACCCATTCAGTGGTAAGGAAGGATGAGAAAGAGACACATAAATTCTTTGTACATGCAGACGTATTTTGAAATAGCTATGCCTCAGAAAAAAAGACTGAGTAATTAGAGAACAATGTAGTTAATGTACAAAAAAAAGAAAAAACTTGAAGAAATATTAGAATCTGTTGAAAAAGGAATAAAATCTTAACCTCGGCTTAAAGTTACTTCACTTCACATGACTTTGTGTTTGAAAAGAACATGCCTAGGCCACACACGAGACTGAAGCACCTTTAACTGATCCACCTCAACAATAATTAAGACATGTATTGGTATTTTACAGTTACTGCTATTTTCACGTTTAAAAAAGTCCTACGATAAAGAGCCAGCACAAGAAGAAATAAAAGTGTGTAAACGTATTTTAGTTCAACAAAGATTATTTGAAAATACGTTCAAAGGTTTCAAATACCTGTAACATAATAGGTATGTTGCAGTACAGTATAGCTTCATTCCACCAATACTGCTCTCTTCCTCACAATGCCAATGTTAACTCTAATTCGATGAGAAACATATTTACAGGAGAAATTTTTATCGATCATGAAATATTACTTAACAGCTCAGAGATAGTGGGCTTATAGATAACTCCATAGAGACTTTTGCAGGTTAGGTGGGAAATAGTACACAGAATATTTCCATAAACAATAACTCTGATATAGAAGATTTTCAAATGGAAAAGCCTCAGGGATCTATTCTTAGGCATCTTTTTTTTTTTTATTCCTTTCTCTTTGGTGTTTTATTTATTAAATTTTTAAGATAAAGGAACAAGAAAGGACAGATATCATAAGGACCAAGAAATATATAATTGTAAAATCAATAAACAATTCAGCGATTCTTAGAGGACGTTCACATAACCTTCACCAATGAAGACTACACTATATATGAAATACAAATTTTAACAGAGTTAACATTCCAGTCAAATACAAGAAAATTGGTAATGTTGATTTACCTCTCTTAATTTTGTTCAAAATTACCTCCACAGATCATAGACTCAAAGAATAGCATGGAGAACAAAAGCAGCACACAACAAAAAATTGTACATAAAAGGAACAGTAATAAATAAGAACTGGAAAACTGAAAAAATAATAAATGAACAAGCAAGTAGAATTGCAATATTCCGTTAGCCCCCCACTAAGCAAACGCTGACTCTGAAATTTGATATATAATATCATTTAATGCAAAAAAAGTAGAAAAGTTTTACTGCAAATCATCCTGTATTATCATCTTTATGGTGTAGCACTGCATTGAAATACATCAAATATTATCTGTATTTCAAGAAGTTGTCACTTATGTTATTTCATCTCTTCTGAAGAAGTGGTCTAAAACAAAAAAGCCATTCAAGCTGGGTGGCAATATTTCCATATTTTTGGAAAAGTAGTAACATGTTGCAAAATAACTGAACTCATAGTAAATTTGCCCTGGTACACCACTGCACTACCATACCTATTCCATTTTAGTGGAACAACCCTCTCAAAAGTTTTGTCTTCATGAAAAGAGTAACTAAATGTTAAGTATCAGTTAGATAAATGCATGAGTCCCTTTTTCTGCAAAATAAATTTTTACCACGAATGTCCCATATGGCCTTCAATTATGTACTATGACATCTTTGATCTAGGTTATCGGCAGTGTCACGTCTAACTTTAACAAGGTGTAAGGAAGGATGACCAGCAATGAGGTGATTCTAAAATGAAGTTAATATCAAAAAGGATTTTTATTTCACCTCCTGGACTACAGAAAAAAAGCCTGTGAATGTTCTCTTTTTGTCAAGGGTCCAATACTTGGGCATCACATAGTACAGATCAAAAAAGAATTTCTGAGAGGGCAGACTGCTCTGCAAAACATTCTGCTCACCTTCACCTGTAACAAAAATGTGTAGTAAATATCCCTCTGGTGGCATGGGAGAGGCTGGAATCCTAAGACAAAGATGAGCTTTGTAAATTTGTACTTAAAAATCCACTTTTGTACCACTGTAATCAATTAATTACCCAATCTGGCAAGACAGTAATTTTTTTAAGATTTATATTAGTTCTTTTGAGTTTTAAGTGTGTGTATATATATATATATATGTATCTCATAGCCTTCATTTGATTTACTCTATCACTTCAAAATCCTAAATCTGAAAATGAAGTGATTTTTGTGACTTACTTTCTACTAACCAGAGAGAAAACCCAAAGAACTGTAAGATTTCGTTATAATAAAAATGTGAAAAATTCAGAAAGACTGAATATATTATTAGAGAAAGAATTTCCTTATATAAGGAAGAAATTCTTTACCATGAGGGTGGTGAAACACTGGAACGGGTTGCCCAGAGAGGTAGTGGAGGCCCCATTCCTGGAAACATTCAAGACCAGGTTGGACAGGGCTCTGAGCAACCTGATCTAGTTAGTGGTGTCCCTGCTCGCTGTGGAGGGGTTGAA
>Ga0065711_1035358_pt1 | contig 22421 bp, 12 predicted proteins | sample Hoacrofraction12_FD_59098 | JGI IMG/M metagenome (GOLD analysis project Ga0065711, IMG submission 59098) | Hoatzin crop microbial communities from Cojedes, Venezuela - Epithelial fraction 12 v2 (version 2) | ecosystem: Host-associated > Birds > Digestive system > Esophagus > Crop | place... | reverse complement strand
ACAAGGTCCTGTGCAGCTTGCTGTAGGTGACCCTGCTTCGGCAGGAGGGTTGGACTAGATGACCCACAGAGGTCCCTTCCAACCCCTACTATTCTGTGATTCTGTGATTCTGTGATGTGCTCACTGTCAGATTTTGCCATCTAATTCCTTATTTATGATTTCTAAGAACCTGAAGGATGAAAGAGATATCAGAGTATAGTCTATAAGAAATAATGACTTTCTGTAATTGTCCTGAAAAATAAAAATGCAACAATGAGTAGAAGCAACAAGGTAAAACTAAGTCATTGGTTTTTGTATTTCTGGGAGGAGGTATAATGTAGACGATACCTGAAAGTACAGAGACTTTTGTAAAATGTTAACCCTAAACAGGCTTTCATTTCAGTCACTTGGACAGTGAAAGTGTAACTGTTTATCTCTGGAGCTGCTCATGTAAGTAAAAACAAGTGAATGCATAAGTGTTTCTAATAAAAACTATTCTGAATTGAAATAGTATCAAAATTTTATTCTAGCTATCTTACACCTCACTGAAATAAAAAATTCTAGCTAAAAAAAATAAGCACAAAGTCCTCCAAAGCCAAAACAATGTATGCCACACAAACTTTGAAGAGTAATAATTTCATATGAGCAGAAGATACATCTCTATAAATCAGTAAAGAAAACCCCATATGGAAGAGAAACTCCAAAATATTATAAATACGTAAACAACTAAGATCATAAAATACTCAAAGATTCAGTAAATTCAGGGTTTTACAGAAGCTCATTCTCTTTGAAAAAATCAAGAGTATTTTTACTAGTTAGGTGCTTAAACATCTGCAATTTATTTAGGTATCAAAATAGCAAGATATCAAAATATAATTAAAAAATACAAGAAAATGTATTTTAACAGTGGGAGATAATTGTTATAAATTGTCAAGAAATTAAAAAAAAAAAGCAGCAAGATTCAATTTCTAGGCCTGAAAAGGCAGGAAGACAACATCTAAGCTAAGCATGCTGGGAAAAAAACAGAAAAAGAGGTACACTGCCAGCCCTGCAAGACTCACCAATGGAGGATGTTTGTCGACTAATACTAATTTTCACAGAATTTTAGTTGAGGATCTCCTTCCATTTGAAATATATCAAAACCACATATTTAATTTAGATCAGCTCAACATTAATCAGAGCTACAGTTATACCTCATGCCCCTCTGTCTTCTGTACCGACGAGACTATTAAGTCATCTCACCATGGCATACTTGGTCCTCTTTGGCTCACTGGGTCACTACATCATGGGAGACAATCGTGTTTACGGACACTGTAACTCGAGTGTCCCCCATGTACGAGTCATAGAGTATGGGATATCTCAGTTTCAGTTACGGTAAGGCATTACGCACAACGCATGGACATAACCTTAAGTCTAAATAAAGCACTTCAAGTTTTTTTTAAATTATATATTACATGCCAAATGTTCAAAAAATATTTTAAATTTTTATTAAAAGGGAAGACAAATATTAAACTCACATTATCAAATGTCAGATATGCCTGATTTGTTTCATCTCTTCTATGAATAATTTCTGTACATGAACATTACTTACTTTTGTGGAATACACAGAACTAATTATGAAAATTTGTCATACAAATCCCAATCCTGCAAACCTCTGTGTACAAACATCCTTCCGCTACTTAATAAGTCAAGCAAATCTGCAAATACACTCTTGTGTAACAACATGATTTCTTCTAAACTGATGACACTGAGAAGATTAACTGGTATTCTTAATTGATTCACGCATATCCCATAGGAACATGCTGTACTGTTCCTATACTGTTCTCTCTTTTTTTATGCTGAGAGATTGGTGAAATGACCTATGTTTCAGAAATACCAAGGTCCTTCAGTTTTACTGGCTTTCAGTGACAATATGTCTGAGCAAAACTCCAGCTCCAAAATCTCAAATGTGGAAGAAAATCCCTGAGGCTGGAAGTTTCTGCTCCTGAAAGGAGTCCTATAAAAAAGAAAAGCAGCTGTTTGCTGCTGCAAGAATATGTCTTAAGAGTCCTTAAGGCCTTACACTATGAACCCTGAATGCACATCTGTGACTATACAAATACTTCCAACTATTAAACTGTAACTTCAAACTTAATCAACAGTAATTCAAGCAGAAATAAGATAGAAAAATCGTTAAGAAAAATAATTTTGCTGACACAGCCTTCTATTAAAAGCATTTTAAATTGGAATGGCTGCACACAGAAAATGTTTTTCCCCAAAAACAACTGTAAGTGATTAGTCTATAGAAAGACTTATTTCTCCTAGAACAGAAAAATCAAACCAGGAACAGCTTTGTTCAAGCATCTGCTAGCAATTGAAAACATATTTTGTCTTTGTCCAAATGTCTGAAATAATGTTTTTATTCTGGAAGTGGTTTGCTATTTTATATTCCCCTCACTTTTGTTTTGTAGATATCATGCTGTAGCCACAACAGTGTTATTAACACCACTAATTTTTTGTGTTCCTTAATAAGGAAACCTATGGTTTCAAATTAAAACACACCATCAAAATTAACATTTGCATAGTCATTGTAGAAGAGTGATTAGACTAATCAAAATTCTTTGATTAAAGAATGCTTCCCAAGTGTCTGCCCCTGATAATTGCTATGCAACCACTACATTCTAGGAGATGTAACTGTTCTCTGTTTTATTTTTTCTTTTTAATTTTATATGTATTTATATATAGCTGATGCGACCAGGGCATTAGGAGCTTGTATTTTTAGGAAAATATAAAATCTTGTGGAACTTGTGGTGAAATCACAAGTGCCAACAAGAGTACAAAAAACTTTAGTTTGGTTTTCTTAAGACAAAGCAAGACAATCTCATTTTCTTTCTCCATTTCAAGTTTAAGTGTGATACCACAAGTATACTGCACACTATTTAATCCAAGTGCTGAATCCCCTAAACCAAAACAAAAGACAAGTAAGTACAGCAGCAATTGTACCAAAAAGTCCACCTGGTCTTAAATAATAGCATATCCTTCCTAGGATGCTATATGAACGTATCACACCTTTTTATGCATTTGTCCTTGATCTTGTGAGGTAGACTATACACTCCATGTTGCAGATTACCTTCATACAACCAATATTTTGACTCGGCATCCACAGCCCTCACTAGTTAAGGACTCAGCTGATCTACTGAGTAAAATCTTAAATAAGCCGATTTACAAAGAATCATTACTGACAAACCTTTATTATTCTCTTAAAGTACTTGTCAGAAGACAGGCAACAGTCTTGGAACAAGACAAGCAAAAGACTTGGAAAGGAGACTTGGAAAGGAGACTTGGAAAGGAGGGAGTGAGCTAACTTGCTGATAACAGCACTTGTGCCAAGGCTGGGAAACCCAGGTTCCATTCCTCTGGCCTGCCCCTGGGTTTCAGCCCTCACCTCTCCTCACTAGCAGAACACTGTCCTGGTTCTCCATCAGGAGGCTCTTCTGGGATGAGAGCCTTCTCCAGCTTTCCTGATGAACTTGCTAAAATTTGCAGAAGTCGAGAATCAAAGACCAAGAGGCCACTGAAGAAAAGAAAGAAGAAAAACTGATTCTACATCTTTGGAAGGAGAATCTGTATTTCAGCGCCCACTCTAAAGACTTTGAACTTACTTTACAGTAAATAAAATACACAAACAGCCTTTATAGCCAGGACTAGAACCATCCCCTGGATTCTTCTCCTCCCTGGAAAGTGGAAAACATGGATAAAAAGAAAATGAAGTTGAGTTATATCCTAATTGAGTGTTGAAACCACCAGGAAATGATCCAAAGGGAAAATACTCTTTATATTCTCTGGCTGCATTTTTGAGCAAGAGTAGTAACTGTTGCAGGGAAGATATACTGACTTACATTAGGTGTACTAAGCATATATATATCAGATTGGGGTTTTCCAAGCATAAAGTAGCAGATTCATTTCTGGTCACAATTTGCAGTTTTCAATATGGTCTAAATATAAAGTAGACACTATGCTACACAGCCATGGAGAAGATAGATACAAGGACATTCACAAATGGGAAGGTGAGACACAAAATATTAAGTACCTGACCAATTTTACTGGTGAAAGCTATGCTCAGATTTTGAGAACTGCATGCTTTTACTTAGACAATGAAGAACCCTTTTAAACACAATAGCAACCTGCCTAAGGTGAGACCACCAACTCAAAGCTAAAAGCATCTTCCAAGAGCAAGGATGGTTTTAACTGCTGCATGTTCTTATCTCATCAGAGCAGAGTTTAAGAGCAGCTATAACAGAGAATATAATTGCCGCATATTTAATTGAAACTACTACATGGCATAAAAACAGTCCCTTTTTACAGTGCATAGAAAATCACGCAATCTCACCTTTTTCCTTCACTCGCAACATCTGAATTATTTGCGTATGCCGTAATCAGAAGGATTACTAAATAAAACCACACAGAAGAAACTGTACATAAATTTTGCTATGTTTTTACAGTCACATTTAATATCACAGTGAAATATACATAAATCATAAACCAAGCTTATGTCTATGGAGGAAAAGGTATAGATAAATAAAAATATTTTACATTGTTGATTGATCCCTGGCCTGACAATGGTAGCACAATGCTTTCATGCTGCTTCCTCTTTTAGAACGATGCAAACGTCCCCTTCCACAGGGGCCAAAAGCAATCAGCACTAATAGCACCCAGCTAGCTGCCAGAGCCCTTCCACTCACACCACAGTTGCAGCAGCAATGCTTTTCTGGCAGGAAACGGAAATCACTGACATTGTTGCGTCCATAATAAAAACTGTTGAGTTGGTGATTCGGTACTCTGTCAGGAACAAGTGTTTAGTTGATAGCTGTTCCTGGGAATGAATATTGTACTAAATGCTCTGGAGGAAAGGAAAGTAAAAACTAAAATGGAATCCATCTATAAGGGTTTATGAACATATTGAGGTAAGGCAGTCATACGCAGGCTTTAAAAAGAGAATGAGGGAGGTGGCTAGAAGAAAGAAAGAGACAGCAAATGTTCTCAAAAAAAATTAATCATTCACTTCAGTCTAGGTCCTGTCAATGTTTTTTCACCCTATCAACAATCTCAATTGACTGTGGCACTGCTAGCAAAAAAATACAAGGCAGATCATTACAGGTGAAAACTGAATCACGTTAGGAGACCTGTGTGTAAAAGCCTGCTTAACAAACAACGTATATTTGGGTTTGTTATTGCTTTAAACAAATGTTAAATTCCCTAAAAAAGATCTTTCAAGACACGATCAAAGAATAGGTCTCCTTTCTTTCATCTCATCTCAATTTTTGTTTAGTCTCAGTACTTTTTTCCATGTTTAGAATGTTCATGTTTGTGGTCTACTGGTACTGAAAAATTAAAATCTTTCAGCATGAAATTTAATTTCATGCATTACTTAAGAAACATTAAAACCAATATATAATACCATCTTTCTTCAAAAGAACAATATCTCATCACCACAGAGGTTACAGGGCATTAGCATGACTTAAAAAGTTAAGATAAGAGTATCACATTTATCATGTATCCTGGCATTATTTAGATTCTTCACTTTTACAATGGCTGGTACAAAGGATCCCTGATCCATGTACTGTAAATCAGTGAAAAAAAAAAAACAAACAAACAAAAAAACACCAAAAAACCACAGGATCCAAGACCTCTGAAGTCCTGTATTACAGACAGTGCCTCGCTGGTACTGCAGAGATACTCAAGAAGCAGAGATACATTTAGTTCTCCGTCCTGTATTTCCCCTAGTCTAAAAAACACATCTGCTTTGTTACCCATTAATTGCAGATGATGAAAGAAGAAATGTCAGGACGTTTTAATTGTTAACTTGCAAGACTGGTTATATTAGTTCCCTCTGTTGTGGCTTAAGCTCAGGTGGCACCTAAGCACCACACAGACACTCGCTCACTTCACTCCGACAGGATGAGGGGAGAGAACTGGAAGTGTAAAAGTGAGAAAACTCTTGGGCTGAGATAAAGACAGTTTCATATTTGAAATAAAATATAATAAAAATAATAATAACAATAACAATAAGTAACAATAAATTACTGTAATGAAAATGAAAATAACAAAGAGAGAGAAATAAAACCCAACAAAGACAAGTGATACAAGTTAAAACAACCGTTCACCACCAACCAATCGATGTCCAGTCAGTCCTCGAGCAGCAACCCTTCCACCAGCTTCCCTTCTAGTTTTATTGATGAGCATGATGTCATGTCTTATGGAATATCTCTTTAGTCAGTTAGAGTGAGCAGTCCTGGCTGTGTCTTCTCCCACCTTCTTGTGCACCTCCATCCTAGTCACTGGCAGAGTGGCGTGAGAAGCAGAAAAGGCCTTGACTCCGTGTAAACGCAGCTCAGCAATAACCAAACCATCCCTGTATTATCAACACTGTTTGCAGCACAGACCCAAAACATAGCCTTTTACCAGCTACTGTGAGGAAAATTAACTCTATCCCAACCAAAATCAGTGTGCCTTTTTACAAATACCTCACCTCCACTATCCTAGGATAATCCTAATCCTAATTCTGGGATCATCCTGTGATAAATTACACACACTCTGCTCCTTAAAATGTATTAATCTAACTTTATTTCCTTTTCTTGTAATGTGGCTGAAATCTTAGCTTCGGAGGTATTGCATATAAAGATTTCATTATGTTCAACAGGGCCACAACTCCAGAAACTGGGCCTCTCTCCTTACCTCACAAATATAAATCTTGAAGTAGGACAACACAAATTTAGAATGGACAAGAAACCTACTCCCTATCCTCATAGGATCCAGAAAAGTAACATCATGAAATCCCTTCAGAGATGAATCTTAACTGGGGTCAGAAGCAGCAATGGCAAAATCCACTTACAAGGAATGGACTGCCACTCACAAGAGTTCTCACACACTTGAGAACAAAAAAAAAGAAAAAATCCTGTTAGTATAAATACAATGCAGTTAACACCTAGAATAAAAGACTGCAAAATAGAAATACGCAAGGCAAATTAGACTGCAAAATAGAAATACACAAGGAAAATTCACTAAAGAAATAGGTTTATCTTAGTCTGATCACATTCATGAAATTGAGATTAAATTAGTGCTTTAAGTAGTCAGGGTAGTTGACGTGCGTGTGGCAGTTAATGCATTTTTTTTTAAAGAAAGTGTAGATTTAGACAAAAATATTTACACAGCATGAAAAGCATTTTTAGAAATTCCTGAAAAACTTATCATTTATTGATCCAATATTGCCATAATCCTTGCTATTTAAGTACTCCATTATTTGTATCCTTTCCATGCACATTTAGGCTAATTAAATAACAACTGCTTTTCTCCCCCAAGTAATTATTAATTCCACTACCTGTTCTCCAGATGAACTGCAATGTTTTAGAATCAAATATTCTGTAGTCTAGATTCGGAAACTGATTCCTATACGTCGAGACGAAAGCTTGAGGCATGCCTGCAATGAATAATTTTTGGACACACATTAAAAAAAAAGATGATTTCCCTATAGCCACCAGCACTGTATTTTCCCCCCTCTGCTTCCATGAGCCCTCTTCCTCCTCAACATATGTCTATATTTCATGGAGTTACATGAAGGATATGTTCCATTTCCCACTAAAACAAAAAAGGATTTAACAGGTATTTGAGCTGGCTCGAGCAGCTAACTAGCATCTGGTACTGCCACCTTCATCTATCTGTGCACATACAAATATTTTCTTCATTGAGGAACCAAATTTCCCCCCTGGAAGCAACAGATGTTTCAGCTTAGTGTTCGTTTGCAAGATGCTCTTTAGAAACCTGGCATCTGAAGCATTTTATTACCATTATTGCGACAATGACAATATAACAATTTGTGTTTCTGAATCCCAGAAAGTCTATCTGAATCCAAAAAGTCTATTCTGACAACAAAATTAAATTCACAGTGCAACTTCAGTGCAAGAATCTAAATGAAGGGAGATGTGTAGAAAGGGTAGGCAATCTTTGGTTTTAACTACCAAGAGTCATTATTTGCTACAAGTAGATTCAGTTTAGAAAATAAGGGAAAACAAAAGCCCAGACTTACAGGAGATATTTAACAAGTATTCTCTAAGGAGAAGCTAGATGGCCCAAACTCATGGCACAGCCTTACTGCAGGACCCAAGCATCCGGTGCCTGATCTCCATGATGAGGCCAGGTCTCAGAGGACAGAGAAAAAACGAGTTCTGGTTCTCCCAGTGGCAGCTCATATCTGTAGCCCATGGGGTAAAAGAAGACCTGTGGTAGTACCATAGCTTTTAAAATGTGCCTAATAAAAATTTCCTCATCAAATCTAAGCCTTTAGTTTTGTTTTTCAGCATAAAACCAAAGATCAATATTTGAGCAACACATTGCCCAGCTTTACCCTTGCAGAGCTGCATTTTTCAGATAAGATCACAGTCCAAACAGCGGTAAGAGCAGTGAGACACGGCAGGTATGAGCAAAGGTGGCAGAACCTGTCCTGGCAGAAATTTCATGTCAAATAGGGTCCTGTCATTCTTAAGGAACACCAAGTACATTCCTCTAAAACAATGTTCGACCAATGACAATATTTCCCATATAAGATCTCACCCTGTGGTTCTAGTGCAGTCTTTCTGGCTGACACATTGTACGCTCGTCTTTCAGAACCTCTCTTGCATTCTGAGAAGTATAAGGTGTTCTGTATGTCAGTAACTACTAACGGTTTCCTGAGAAGGTTTTGGTGTAAGTTCAGTAACAGGTATAGTTTAGTAAGTGGATTTAGCAAGCAGCAGACAAAACAATTAGACTAAAGATCTTTTGTAAAAGAAGTGGCTGGCAGTACACCCACAGTGAAGGCTGACTTTGTAATTTAGCAAACATGTTTTATAAGTGGCAGATACAACAATTAACAGAAAAATCTTTTATAAGTGAAATAACTCATCAAATATGCACAGAGACGGTACATTTGCATGATATTGATGTGTAGATTTCCACTGAAAAGCTATCTATTGTTTTCCGCCTTTTCTCCCATCTTTTTATTACTAGGGTTTGTGGTAGGACAGTGATGGAAAACAGAGCACTTAGTAAACAAATTCCATATGCAGACTGTGGATGAATTGAAGCATCAGCCTAAAAAACTCTTGCATGAGAACTCAATCATTCTGTGCCTCAGCTATCCAAACCATGTTTTTTTTAATCAAGCTTTCTTGTTTTATGATTGCTATGCTTTATTGCTTTATTTTAACAAGACGTCTGCAGCCAAATGTTGACTGAAAGAGTACACTGTAAAATTATTCGAAAGGATGTGACAAGCTGCAATTTCTGTTACTCTGTGCAGAGGAAGGGGAAGTCTGTCACCAGATTTACTACTCAGTCCTTGATCTCAAGTAACTATTTGCTTACACGGCATTGTAAGTGTGCACGGAGATGTAAAATGTTGACAAAAACCATATTCATTCCCTGAAGAACTTAGGACCTTGGTTAACAATTTGACAAATGTATTTACCCCTTCAAGTACAACAAAAGTTGCAGAACATGTAGAGCATTCCCTATGACAACTCAAAGCTATGGCCATCTCCTCCCAGCCTTTCCCTCCTGTCACTATGAGGTCTCTGGAGAAGAAGAATGAATTTGATTTTCTTGAAGAAGATAAAAGGATGCCAGATCTGTATTTGTTTTACCGGTGTGCTATAGAGGTCACTATGCTGGTCTAGACAGGGACTGACTGCTCAACAGTGCCCTGACTTGCAGCAGCGCATCAAGTATTTTCAGATGGTCTGAATGATTAAGATAAATGGACCATTCAAGTCATACATTACTTGCAACTTGAGAAAAACAGGGATCTGAACACCGATTTTTAAAAAAACTTCCTAACTGCGCCATTATGATGAAGAAATGGTGAGAAATGGTGTGTTTACAGACACAAGAGCACTACACATACTCTTCAGTCTTTGCTGAAGGGGTTGTTCCCATGAATGGCCATTTGGGTGATACCTCGGCTTTTGATCTGGTAGATTTAAACCTATTATATTATTCTGTCTGAACTGTGTGAAACTGAATCTAAAAGCACATTAAATTTATTAGGATAACTTTTTTCCATCCAAAAAAAGAATCAATTTACATGTTGGGTTCAGATGGGCTAGTCAAAAGACAGTTTGACTTTTCGATTTCTCTTGCTTTTAAACATTTTTGTTTATATTTTTATGAGGATTATTTTTATACATCACAAGGCCTGGACTTCGCTATTTACATACGTTCCTCAGTTAACCAGGCTTTTTTAGCATTTTTCTCCACTAAAGAGCTTAACAAAGTGCCATGTAACATTAGTTCCAGGTATTTTACACCTCTCCAAGAGAATGAATCCTGCATTTCTAAAAGCAATTATTAATTTGTAAATTATAATACCATCTTTTCAAAATACAGAAACAGGCAACAAACAAGTATAATCAGAGCAAATTTACATATTCAGGAGAGACAAAAGAGTAAAATTATGTCTGACTTTCTTTCTTTGAAGAATTTTTTTTTTCTTTAAGACAAGTTAAAATATTTATTAAAATTTAACTCAGTATGTGACTGAAGCATTGACTAGAAAGACGGGAAATGAAAAATTTAGTATTTCTGTTTAGTTAAAGTCAAATTCTGTAGGAAAATTAAGTTGTACTTGTATCCTAGCATCTTCAAATTGGTTCCAGTAAGGTTTTGTTTTATTACTGCAGTTCCCAGTATTTAAAACCCTTTACAATTGTCGCACAAATGTTTAAAGAAGCTTTTAGAGGTATAATAGAAACACTCTGTTCCTGCCGAATCTTTTACTTTTGGTAACTCCTATTTTATTATGTATGAAAAATACTTTTGCAGACTGTAACAGCATAACAACTTTGCAGGGATCTCCCTTACACTACAGCAACCTGCAAACGAGGAGCTATAGCAAAATCATGGAAGCTGCATCCCTGTCTCTCCTCTTACCTTCAATGATTTGTACAGTTCTTTTTGTTTGAATCACTATCAGCTTGCCCTGCAGCATATACTGCTAAAGGCAATTCATTTCTAAGTGTGCAAGATATGTCCAGCTTAACTGTCAAATATTTGTACACAGTATGTACTTTTCCTCTAGACACAGTTTTATTTCCCCTCAAGAAGCTATAACTGTTTTCCTCATCACTTTGTTTCAATACAATTTTTTATTCCATCGATTGGTTAAACAAAAGATCTTATAATAAGAGATGCTTCAAAATGCCACTAAGGGGGAGACTTCTGTAAGGCATAATAGCTCAGCAATTCTCACAGGATTAGCAATACACCCATTGTCTTCAGGAGCAGATGTTTTACTTAGGTTTAAAAACACGCTTATAACTTCAGACAGCGCTCTCCTAAACAAGTCAGTCCTCCACAAAGCCACTGCTTTGTATGACACAAAGCCAGGAATCAGAAATACTGATTTGACACAAACCCAGTGTGACTTTCGTTCCTGGACACAATATTTATTCCCATTTGATTTTCACCCTCAGTGCATCATTGTTGGAAGAGCAGATGTACCTCTAGCACCACTACTTCCATCTTCCAGCAAAGACACATGACAACAACACATCCACGCAAAGACTGACTAAGAGGGGTAGCTACCAACCTGGTAATAGACGACTGTTTTAATTACCTGTTCTTTTTTATTCAGGAGCAGTTGACTCCATCCTTTCCACAGCTGTTCTGGGGACAGAAATAAGAAATTTCACCTGGGAATAGAATTTAGGATATTCTCATGAGACACTACCAATACCAAATTTTAGCAAAATATAAAGCACATGTAGATATGGCAGTTTAAGCAAGACAACTGTGTTTTCTTAGATCTCAAGTATGAAGAGAAACTGAAGTATGCAGAGAATTGATTCAAAGCATAATCTATTACTGTGATTTGTAATAGTAAATTCATTCTAATAACTCTGTAAATGTGAAGTTAACCAGTGATTGATAGCTGCTAAATTCCTGTGATTCTCTTTCTCTCTTTAAACTGTGAGTACACCCTGAACTGCTGCTAAGCATATTTCTTAGACATAAGCCACTGTGGTCTAAGGCCAGGTCTGGATCTAGCCGAACCTAGGCTCCTCTCTGAGAAGGAGTTTAGAAAGCAAGAGGGTCCAGCCCGAAGGTGGTGACTCAATGGGAGGGTCTTCCTTACTCCTTACACTTTTGTTTTACTCTGTATAAATCATTTTCCACTCAAAAATCACTTTTGATTTAGTATCCCATTCATTTAATAAGTAATAGAATGAACCTTGCCAACAAACTTTGTAAGTTCACATTTTCTAAATTTTCAGTAAAATCTTTTACTGCAAAACCGTGGAGTGATCATTTAAGCAACCCAACCACTCATTCGCAACAATGCACTACAAAGAAAAAAAAAGTTAGCTCATTATCACACTTCTTACATCAAACTGCACATGGAAATTTACCCATCAGTGTAGTCTCTGTTGCACAGACTACTGCCTCCTTACTGTTTTGTAAGCGATCTCCAGCTTCTATGCCTCCATAACCATGTGTTTCTAACTCTTGGTTAGTGTAAGCTTTCCCCTTTATTCAGGAATGGAGTAGCCTCTGTTTGAATATCATACCTAGGAATATCTCTGAACTGAAATGCCATAATTTTCTACTCATTAACTCTGTATGCTGAGAACATGCTTCTGCAACTAAGCTGTTTATTGAGCCACTGGTGGTCTTCTCTCTACAGCAGTTCTTGAGCCCAATTTCAAAGCAGTTGTGACAGAGATGGACACATTGCAAAATTTAAAATGCTACATTTCTGAGTGTTTCTGAAAACTGGCACCTGGACAGAGCAAAAAGCATTCACAGTGAGGGAAAGAAGGGCTACAATGAACTTAGTTGCTCCCTATTCAGCATGGTTCCTGCCTGCTGCCCAACATCTCCCACCACCTGCACATCCCAGAGCAGCTTCTGAGTCTATGTACTCATTCCCAGCTCTCCTGTCCCTGGAGCTACAGGGAAGGAAAGGAAGCCAAGGAGACCACTGCTCGGGACAGAAAGAGGAGACGGTGAAGGTGGAGTAATGGTGATATACCAAGATATTTTTCATTCTCTAAATACTTACCCTGCTTGGAGATTTACTTCTAAAAGTAAGATGCAAAAACCATATTTGATTGTCAGTGAGACCAACCAGACCTATTGGTGTTTTCAGCTTTTGTGAATCATCCATATTCTGAAGTCATGCTCCATTGGTGCACTGAAAGTTAAGTATTTTAAAAGCAGAAAAATCACTTTCTCCTAAAATCTTGTAATGCATAGAGCAAGCAATAAAACATGAGTTTTAAATACATTGCATGTTTCTGTTATGTTTAAAATATTTCCGCATAAGGTTCAGTTCAACATTCTTGGAGTTCAAAGAGAATCTTGCCCACTTATGCAACTGGCAATAGTCAGTCATTTTATTCTGTCATTCACTCAAATTCAAATAATAATTAAATAATTCAAACATCTATTACTAACTGCTACATCTTGTATAAGACTTCCTCAGAAATCACTAAAATCACTTTAATTATTTTTTCTTAAAGTTATGTGCAGGATAGGAAGCTAAATTTGAGGACGTAGATTTACTTTTGTGGGAACCTGCTGTTAGTCTTCACTAAGATGTCAAATATCTTGGACTTCAGTGAGATACTATCTGTGCAAGTGTCTTCAGAAATAAGGACTGACAAGGTAAAAGCTTACAGGTGCCATTTTTTTCATATAATTGTAGCAGTTTATACATGGACACAGTATAGACGTAAATGCCCATGTCCCATCTTTAAATTACTGACTTAAAAATAGAACGAACTTTAATGGCTCCTCTTATTTCTTTCATTTAAAAACTTGTCAGCTATTAACAAATAATATGGTCATTATGGTTTTCATCATCTTGGACTCTCTCCCAGTAAGTAGTAATATGCTCAGTGGTAATAATCCTTGACAAGTTTGACTTGTGTTAATGCACTCCAGTAAAAGCATAGGTGATACATCCCCTGAGGTACCTCACTGACATAACACACCAGTGTTCACTTTGCAGGTTGCCTATCCATACAGTGCACATTTCCAAGTCATTTTGAAAATGGAGGGCCATATCCAATAAAGCATTGTTAACTAAAATTTAGTAAAATTATCACACCTACAAAGGATGCATATTTTTATGCTCACGAATCAAAAAGAAATTACATTTTCTGCAATCATCAGCTCTTGTATAATATGCTTTGAAAATGAATCACATTATCACTTCAGACAGTACAGCAAGTTTCATAAAATTATAGCTATGTCATGAATTGCTTTGTTCCTAAGGACTTTCTAAAGCAAATACTAAGGTTTGATAGCATATTCCTTCAAATGGACTGCATCAGAAAGGGGGAGTGCATGTGAAAACATTTGACCAAATATATTGCATGTGCAAAATGGCTTCACTGAAATTAAAAGGAGAGATGCATGATACTACTCCCTCTATCTTGAAAAAAAATGTGAAATTTTATCAGTAAATTTCCAGAATCTGATTAAATACATGAATTTGGACAATTTCATAACTTCATTTTCATTATTTCAAAGTCTTTATTTTGATGCAAGCTCGCTCTCCATCACTTTTTTTCCTGTGTAAGTTCCCCATTTCATGAATGCCTGGACATTCTGAAGTGTTTTGAAACAGGAGTAACCGAATCTGGTGATGCATCTGAAACTACTTATTTCTGAAGTGGACTGGATGGAAAACACTAGCATAAGTGTAAACAAGAGTTTGTCTGCAGAATTTATCTTTGCTGCAATTTCTAGTAAATGTAAACTTTAGCAAAGATAGGCTTTATGTGCTTAAAACTACAGTTCTGGTCCATATTTCAACCAGTTTATATGCGGATACAATTCACACATTACCAAGCATAGATCTAAAATTCAGAACCTTAACATGGTAGTTACTTATATTATACTTTCACTTCTATCTCGGTTAAAAGTGTGTTAACTAACAGTAAATAACACCTTACTTTGTTCATTTCAGTCATTTTGAATCTCTATTACTAAGTAGCAACAGAGAATCATAGAATCATCAAATACTTTGGGTCGGAGATGACATTTAGAGGCCATCTAGCCCAAACCCTCTGCAGTGAGCAGGGATATCTTCAACTAGACCAGGTTGCTCAGAGCCCCATCCAACCTGGCCTTGAATGTTTCCAGGGATGGGACCTCCACTCTCTGGGCAACCTACTCCAGTGTTTCACCACCTTCATCGTAAAAAATTTCTTCCTTATATCTAGTCTAAATCTATCCTCCCTTGGTTTAAAGCCAGTACTCCTTGTCTTATCGCAACAAGCCCCAATGAAAATATTTTCCCCATCTTTCCTATAGGCCCCCTTCAGGTACTGAAAGGCTGCAATAAGGTCTCCCCGCAGCTGTCTCTTATCCAGGATGAACAGCCCCAATTCTCTCAGCAGGTCCTCAGAGGAGAGGTACTCCAGCCCTCACATCATTTTTTGCGGCCCTCCTTTGGACCCGCTCCAATAGTTCCATGGCCGCCTTGTGCTGAGGGCTCCAGTGCTGGATGCAGTACTCTAGATGGAGTCTCACCAGAGCAGAGTAGAGGGGCAGAATCACCTCTCTCGACCTGCTGGCCACGCTTCTTTTGATGCAGCCCAGGATACGGTTGGCCTTCTGCGCTGCAAGCGCACATTGTCAGCTCGTGTCCAGCTTTTTATCCACCAGTACCCCCAAGTCCTTCTTGACAGGGCTTCTCTCAATCCTCTCATCCCCCAGCCTGTACAGATAGTGGGGGTTGCCCCAACGCAGATGCAGGACCTTGCACTTGACTTTGTTGAACCGCATGAGTTTCACACAGGCCCACTTCTCCAGCTTGTCCAGGTCCCTCTGGATGGCATCTTGTCCCTCAGTTTTGTCAGCTGCACCACTCATCTTGGCGTCATCTGCAGACTTGCTGAGGGTGCACTCAATCTCATTGTCTAAGTCATTGATGAAAATGTTAAACTGCACTGGTCCCAGCACGGACCCCTGAGGGACACCACTTGTTGCCGGTGTCCATTTGGACATCAAGTCGTTGACCACTACCCTCTGGCTGCAACCTTCCAACCAATTCCTTACCCACTGAAGAGTCTACCCATGAAATCCATATCTCTACAATTTAGAGAGAAGGATGTTGTGAGGGACTGTGTCAAAGGCTTTACAGAAGTCCAGATAGTTCACATCCATAGCTCTTACCTTGTCCACTGATCTAGTCACACCAGCATAGAAGGCCACTAGGTTGGTCAGGCAGGACTGGACTTGTCCTTGGTGAAGTCATGCTGGCTGTCTCAAGTCACCTCCCTGTCCTCCTTGTGCCTCAGCATAGCTAAGGATCTGTTCCGTGATCTTCCCAAGCACAGAGATGAAGCTGACAGGTCGGTAGTTCCCAGGGTACTCTTTTCTACCTTTTTAGAAAGCGGGCACAATGTTTCCCTTTTTCCAGTCACCAGGGACTTCACCTGACTGCCATGACTTTTCAAATTTCATGGAGAGTGGCTTGGCAATGACATCAGTCAATGTCCTCAGGACTCTGGGATGCATCTCATCAGGTCCCATAGACTTATGTATGTTCAGGTTCCTCAGGTGCTCACGAACCTGGTTTTCCCTTATAGTGAGAGGGGCTTTGCCACCCTGGTCCCCATCTTGCAGTCTATCAATTGCAGAAGTGAGAGGAGACAGGTTGTCAGTGAAGACTGAGGCAAAAATCTTGTTGAGTACCTCAGCCTTCGCCTCATCTGTTGATACAAGGTTGCCATTCTTCTTCATTATGGGGGGGGGTGGGGTGGCAGCGGGGAGGGATATGGAGTGTACACTTTGTTTAACCTTCCTTTTCTGGTTGACATCCCTGCAGAAGCCTTTCATGTTATTCTTAGCATTCCTTGTCAAGTTCAGCTCCAGCTGCACCTTGGCCTTCCTGACGTCATCCCTACACAACTTGGCAGCATCCCTATACTCTTACCAGGATACCTGTCCCTGCTTCCACTGCCTGTGAAGTTCCCTCTTGCTGGTCCTTTCCCTTCCTTGCCTGACTTCTTATACCTGGGGACTGAGAGCTCCTGCACCCTATGGAAAGCATTCTTAAAGATATGCCAGCTCTGTTCTGCCCCCCTGTCCCTGAGAACTATTCCCCAGGCTGCCCTATTGACTAACTCCTTGAAGAGCCAGAAGTTGGCTTTCCTAAAATTTGGGATTCTGACTATATTGCTCACCTTTCCCATATCCCCCAGGACTGTGAACTCCACCAATGTGTGATCAATGCAGCCCAGGCTGATTCCAGTCTTAGCACCACTGATGAGCTCTCTTGCATTAGTGAGCACCAGGTCCAGTATTGCATCCACTCGGATGGGGGTGCCAATTACCTGGCTTAAAAAGTTACCCTCAATGCATTCTGGGAATCTACTGGATTGCCTACAGCTCGCCATGTTACTTTTCCAGCAGATAATTCAGCTGTAAATGTACAAACTATGAGATTTTTAAAATGTGTAACTCAGCAGTATAAAAAGTTGTATGAAGTTCATCTAAGATGAATTAAATATAAGCCCAGAGGTTTGGGGTTTTTTTTCACCTTCATTTGTGTTTGAGAGAGCTTTTTACCAAGGCCAGAAAACAGAAGGAAAAAAATCCCTTCTCCCTTATTCTCTCTTTCTACATGAACAGCACTACCTGTACATTCTACAAAGATTGTTTTGTAGGCCAAGTGCAGAGAGATCTGTGGGAGATCCCTCCTTAAACAGCGATGTCTGGTTAAATTATCAAACAAAGAAATCAAAAGGAAAAGCAGTAATATCAATCCTGATCAGTGCTAGCACTGAAAGTTATATATGGTCAACTGCTGGAAGTCTCATATAACAGCAGCATTGGCTGAAATTACCTATTCAAAACAAGTCCATTAATATCCACAAAAACATGGATATTTTTTTTTCTCAACCCCAAACAAAGCCAAATATAATTTTGATATGTTAGAAGGCCTGTGAGTTGATGACTGGAAAACATTTCAATATTTCAATTTGTGATAACAGAGGTTTTACTGCAGAGCAGATGAATAATATTTAAGAAAGCAATTCAAAACCTGGTAAGAGAAATTACTAGAATCCTTCAACGAACAAGCAATGGAATAAAGCAATTTCAAGAAGACTGTAAAGAAGCCAAAGAAAAAAAAAAACAAAAAGTATAGAAAAACAGAACACTAAATATTACACAAAGCACTGGTGAAAGCACTGGATAGAAAAAACTTGGATGGACAAAAGTTTTAAATGGAATCCAGTGTGCTCAGCTTAATACTTATATTTAAGACACCAAATAAAACAAAATTCTTCAAGTATTTCATGTTGCGTAATAGCTGATGAAGTCAGATTTAGGAAAACACAGTCTTTGTCTAGAGACTTATAAAACATTTTTTGACTAACTATAGAGATAATTAAATATTTTTGTTTTAGCACAAAATGTAGGCACAAGCTGTCTCCCAATGTTTAGTGGATGGGAGCCTAATACAGATTTAATCATGATCAGACCAGAAATATGAATGATGAAACAGGCAACACAAGAACTTCTAGAAATGCTGAACAGATGTTAGAAGCATAGGCAGAATCACGAGTTTCAAAACCTTCAACTTATCCAAACATGGTATCCTGACCAGGCCAGGTTTTAAGACAAGCACAGATATGAGCACTGGACAAGCATCATCAAGATACAACAGGAAAATAATAATTAGACTGCAGTAACAAACAACACAGCAACAATTACTTTGTAGTCTGCCAAAACAGTCAATACATTGCCTAATAACATATAAAAGGACATAGACAGGGAAAAGAGAAGACAGATGCCAAATTAAGAGTTAAATAACATTGAGTTATTTGCTAGTCTCAGTAATCACAGAAATAGAAGTTTAACATCAGTACCAGGAACACAAAATAGATGAAATAGCTCCAAGAGGACTATATACTCCAACAGGTAACAGTAACCTGCAAGAATGGTCTTAAAAACATTGCAAAATCTCTTGCACAAAATTGATTCAGTTTGGAGATACATATTATGGGGGAGGGAAACATAAAAACTCTGTGTTCACATTCTACGTGCTGCGAGAATGAGTAAAAAATTAAGCAACAGAATTCACACTGAACTTTGGCTTGAACAAAGGGAAATCAGTTACCACTCTTGCCTTGTTTTTGAATGAAATACTAGACATGTTTGAAGTATCACATAAGTTGATAGCAAAAAAAAAAAAACCACACAAAAATGGATGAAATGAAACCATGTATGTTCTTTGTAGATGTATGTTCATTGTAGAACCATATCTGTTCTTTGAAGGATGGCCAATGACATGATTTTCATGCAAAAAATGAGACAAGGAGACAGAAGAACATGATGAGATGTAGGACTGCCTGGAAGTTTAAGCATTGCCGTGGTGAAGATAGAGAAGACTACAAACAGCTGTCAGAAAGGCATACAATATTATACAAACATGGCACAGATTTCTCCAAGCCAGAGGCTCACCACTGCTAGACTGTGGCATCCCTAGCTGAGACTGGCTTGACATGGGCTGAAAGCTCTGTACAGGAACAAGTGACAGTGCTTTAATGCTTGCTATCCCCACAGAGCTGGTACCTGAAAAACCAAACCACCACCATTATTTCTTCTATTGTGTCACTAGGGTGGAACTAGTCATATGCTTCAAAGCCACTGCAGGCTCTTTGGTTTTGTATACATGAAGTCCTCATCACCATGGGGTCCTGGTTCCAAAGCAGAGATTTTATATACCACAATATGACACATACTGTATTTTAACATGAGTTCTGTGTTACATCCTTCACAGAAAATACCCATAGCTAGTAGAGTCAGCAGATACAGGGTCTTGTCAATTAGATGTGTACAGTCTTTCATCAACATACTGGCTGACACAGAGCTTTATTACAAAGACTTAGGCTCAAAGACATCAGAACGTTCCTCAGGGATGCCAAAATTGACAAGCCTGCAGTTCCGTGTTACTGAAAATTGCCTTTTACTCTGCAAGATATTTATCCGTGCATACAGTGTTTAAAAAAAAGTGAAGGTGCACAGGTGTCAATGTGTTTCCATCAATTTCAGTGTGAAAAATTGACTACTGATACCTAATGATGCAACTGGCAGGTTTCAAATCTGTGTGGTTAGGGGGAGGTTAATTCTCACTGACTAATTCACTATGCCTATAAACTAGAGTAATAGGAAGTGTGAAGAGGTGTTTGCATTATGACAATCATTATATTTTTCCTCACATGTGGTGAGGTGACTAAACACTTACCTTTCATATTTAGTATCTGACAACAGCCCCCTAATGATGATATGAGAAAGTGTAACATAGAAGTTGGATTCCTAAAAAAGAGACCTAGCAATTGTTTTCTGAGAGGAGCTGTCCTCAAAAAACATTTACAGGGCATAATGACCAATTACCTGGATGGAAAAATGTGGGCCTGTAAGCCCCTGACACCAGGCACCACAACCTCAGGCCACTACTACTGTCACCACCGAGTTCCTCTAAAAAGCATAATCTAGATTCCAGGTATGTGAGCTCATCTCTCACCTACTGTGCTGGGGCACCAGAGCACACATCAGTAGAGTCTCTGCCTTATTTGCAGCAGGAGGAAGAATAGTGATCATCTTCCTGGGGACATCCCTCTCTCTTGGTCAACCAAACCACTAAAAATCTAAGCTAATAATAAAAATATTAGTAATGCAGTATCTGGGAACAAGAAAATATTTCCTCTACTTTTAAAAGCATGCATTTAAGTCTATACTATTATGACTTTTTTACCTAAGTTAACCAGCTAAAATAACATCCCTACAACATCATACATTTATTCAGCAAATAAACAGGGCATAAGTCCTTATAAATGCCAGTCATGTAAAGGCATTTTATCAAAAGTTAAATGCCTAAATGTCTCTGAATAGCTGCTTATATAAATCACCAATTGGCACCCACACAGCATTTAATGATTTAGGCCTTGATCACTTTTGAAATAGATAACTAGAATCTAGCTTTGTTTGGGTGCATGAAAATATTACCACATTATCACATTTATTTTTAATCGTCTCACATGCAGTATAAACCTAAAAGAAATCTACACACAAAACTGGAGATTTTTTTAAATAGATTCATTTATATGCATTGTGTTGGTTTAATGGAATTCATGAACTTGAAGGTACATATAGGTGACAGAAATTTATTCCCTCTCTTTTTAAATTCTTACGTCTTCAGAACTATGAAGAACGTATTTGAAACAAAAGAATTACTGGTTTCAAGATTAGTATTCACCGTGGTCTGCAGATGAACAAAAGATGTATGAACATTCAGAGACAGCAGATATGATTCTTCTGGTTATGCATGCGTCCTCTAAATGTGAACAACTCGAGCTCAGTAATTTTCTCGTTTTTATTTCAGGCAGCAGAGCAGCTGTGACTTCATTGCTCCAGATTAATGTTAATTGAATGTGCATTTTGGAATATGTTAAAATGATCCACATGATATATTTTAAAACATCTTGTATATAAGACTGGTGAAAATCCATCAGGTTTTAAAGTAAGAAGAGGATAGTGTACTGTGTAAATGGATGACACTACTGATCACAGTCCTGCTCTTCTCTGCACACCAGTCCCAAACTTCATTTATCAAAATGTGAGGGTCTATGTTAAAACAGTAGTGTAGTGAGTAATATTTGCTGCCCTATGTCACCTGTATTTTTTTACTGTGAAAAATAAGACTTTGAAACATAGCTGCTCAAAACTTTTCAATTTCCATTCCAAAGAGTTTTCCTTGTAAGGAAGAAAAGTTAATTTATAAAAAAAGTTTTATAACAAAACCAAAACCCCACATATTATTTAAATTAACCATAAGCATCCTTTTAGCAAAAAATATTTTGAGTGCATTAAAAGGAACATTTTTAGTATTTAATTATAAAACAGTTGTTTTTTAAGTACTGCAGTTTGTTGGTATTTTTTTTAAAGATGAAACCTCAAAGATAATGTTTGAGTTTGATTTGAATGATATACTGTATTTAAAAGGATTCCATTTTTAACTGGTGTATTGTAGAAGACCGCTACAAAGTGGTTTTGTCTCGACATCGCTATTGCCATCTTTTGCTGGCCTCTGGAAGGAAGCCGCCACAGCGACCTGCAGGAAAGAGCTTGCGCACAGAGTAGCCCGTGGACGGGCAAAAACGGACTTGTCTAAGCGGGCAGCACGCATGGCAGGAACTGCACGTATGCAGACATGCTCTGCGCATGCGAAAATGCCCCTATAAAAGGGCAGCACATGCTCCTCTTGCTCTCCTCGCCGCCCTCTTGGTTTCCTCCTCTCTGCCTGGCTGCTGGGCCCTACTCTCGCCAGGGCTCCACGCCTGCACAGAGACTGAGCCGACTGGACATTGCTGGACATCGTCGAATCCGTGGTGGTGGTAACTGATCCTCTC
>Ga0065711_1035357_pt1 | contig 22422 bp, 12 predicted proteins | sample Hoacrofraction12_FD_59098 | JGI IMG/M metagenome (GOLD analysis project Ga0065711, IMG submission 59098) | Hoatzin crop microbial communities from Cojedes, Venezuela - Epithelial fraction 12 v2 (version 2) | ecosystem: Host-associated > Birds > Digestive system > Esophagus > Crop | place... | reverse complement strand
AGAATCCTTTTTTTTTTTTTTTTTTTAACCCAGTGCTAAAGAAAGCACCACTTGACTATGCTTTGTTCCTAAGGCAGAGGTTAATCCAAAAAGATTAACCTTTTCCACATTCTTTCCATAACAGAATCTGCACATCTCAAGTACCCAATGTCTAAGAAGGAAGCACCCTCTGAACTCACAGTGATGCTGCAGAAATCACTGGTGACATCAGCATGGTATATGCTGACTTTTCCACCAGCCACTGGACAAGGCAAATTCTGCTACCCGTCAGCTGTAACAACAACCAGCTTTATGCAAAATGCAAACCTTGCTACCAAAGCATGAAGCAACCAGCTTGGCTAGGCAGTCAGACTCCTCTAGCAAGCCAAAAGGGATGCGTAGAAGAAACTGGATGTAAGACTGTACTAGGGTGAAAGAGTGAACCAAACCCTAATTAGTCTATAGATGGGACAATATATATTCTAAAAGTGTAAAGTGTATTAAAAATATTTATTTTGTTTAATCATTTGGAAACAGGAGGAATCTGAGTGAAAATCTGCAATATTTTGTAAAGTTAATTATGTCATCATTTCTGATCTTCTGCTGAAATGTGCAGTCCTCTGCCAGGTGTCTTAGGATACCACCCACAGCACATAAATACCAAACCAAACGTATTTTTATAACATGTTCAGATGAGTATTCTCTGCAAAACTTGACAAAAAGCACTCATCAGTTCAAGATCACAGTCAGAATGGGGAAAGGGAAGGCAAAAATAGCTGTAATCCACCCTTGCATTGCCCAGCAATTCAGACAAAAATTATTTACTTGGGAGCCAGCAGCCTTAGGGCTGTTGCACCTTCACTCTGAACACAGAGGCCAGCAGCAGATAATCCCCAAGAATGGCCAGCATGAAGCATGCAACGCATCCTGGCCTTTCTCAGGACACCCAAAATGACAGCAGATGTTGAGAGGAGTCTGTGCCGGGGGATTCCTGGTTTTTATAAGGGTCTTTGTGCAATGGAAAAATACATTTTATTGATAAACTCAGAAGGCTGGCATACACTGAGCAAGAATGGGTGTAAGGGAATTCCGTTATTTTTCCTTCGCCTCCACAGTATAGAGACTCAAAAGCACAATGTCCTTGCTTGCAATCTTATTGCTGGCACTGCTGTTGTTCAGGTGCCTAGAGGCTTTTGTGCAGGCAACAGCAGTATGTCATTTTAGTAGTAACTCCTGCCCTTGGAAATTATTAAAATCCAGCACATCTTTTGAATGAGAAATGAAATGTGTTCTCCAGCAAACCCTAAAACCACTCACGTTGCTGGCAGCTATGTTAAAACAAGGGTGTTCAAATAAAATTCCTATTAAAAAATTGAATTGAACTTTTCAATAGGATTAGATTTTCCTGAAATTTTATTAGCTGGCAGGTTCATAAACTACAACAGAAACAAAGAAGAAAAAACAAATCATTCTTTATGAGCTATAAAAAGGTAGCAAAGGGGACCAAAAAAAGCACTTTTTCAAAATATTAAGTCTAAGAATGATAATTTTATCTTTTTCTGACAGTAAACAGCTCCTACAGATTTCTTAAGGTTATAAGGTCATAAAACGTGGAGTAAAATGAGCTCTCTACTAAATTTCAAACAGCACTCCCAGCTACCTGCCCATCACAGTGGGGGAGGGGATTAAAAAGCCCCTCCAAACCATCAACACCCAGGCAGCATTTGCTTTTACGAAGATTCACAGCAACTCCACAGAAAGGCAGCGTGTCCTCAGCAAAATTCATCGTCACTGACCGGGACTAAGCAGGGAAGACAGGTATGCAGCTTCGCACAGCAAGCCTGCTGCTGCAGAATGACAGTGCCAGAGTCTGCAGGGGGCCACTGCTCTGCGTGCTCCTTACCTAAATATCGTAACTCATCTTGGGTCCTGGCTCTTTCTTCTCTGAAGCCCCGCTTGCCCAATTAACTCCACAAGGCAAACCACTGCACCTACATATTCTAGAGTCCATAACACGCCAAGCCAGTCTAGGTGATCTACTGGTCCCTCGTGGCCTTGCAGATCTACAAAGGAGCAAGGAGGCCTCGAGTGACTTCAAAGAACTTCCTTTTGCCCCTTGCAGGATTAAATCATAAGGCATTATTTTGCCTTCCCTCCTCCTGCATTTTTAGTTAAAACCATTTCCTTCACCTGCTCTCATCAAACAGCTGCCACATAGTAATTCAAGCCACATTGCACTCTAGAAAAGGCTGCATTCCAGCACAGGCCAAATTACCTGGTTTTCTATAAGGAATTTTGTAGAGATGAGTGCTTCTGTCTGAAAAGCACCAGAAAAATACATTGTTTTCAAAGACTTAATTGAAACTATTCTTGAAGGGCAATACCTGATTCACTGTCACCTTCATCCCACATACTTCTAATACCTATAAAGATCACAGGTTAGAAACACTTTCAATTGCTGCTCAGCAAATGAACCCATTTGACTGAAACCTTATAGCAATATACTAAATATGTCCAGCTACTCCTGGTATATCAGCTTGGTTATGTGTCTCCTAGAACTACTCAGCAAAATAACACAAACAATGGCTTTGCCTTTGGGAATTGGTTGTCACAAACGAAGGAAAAAAATTAAACAGTCTGAGGTCAGACAGTCCTTTCAGCAGGGCACAGGATCCAAACTCAGCCAAAAAAACTCTGTGTTCCTAAATAACCAAGAGCACCGCTTAATCAGTGTTTGAAATGTTTTGAAATTGAGAAGCTTCTAGTGGAAGCTATGAACTATGAAGGACAGTAACTGGTCATTCAGCAAGGTTTACATTCTCCACCTATAGACCTATACGACATAGACAACATTATAAGCTTCCTACTGCCCCATCACTAATAATAGCATTAATATTAATACAGATTAATACTTTTACTACGCACCTGAGCAGAACACTCTTCCAGAACAGTCCGATCATGTCTGAAGAGTACTTTCAAGCCAACCCCTCCTTTTCACAGGTGCTGTGAAAGGCAATGATGCTGCATTAGCTACACCTGCAGCTTTAAAGGAGCTCCTCTGGGGAAAGTGGCAGGACAGCCAGATACCCAGCTGCATCGCTCGTTGCTGTTCATACTGAGCTAGCCTGTTCTGTGGGTTGCATTTCTGTTGCTCCCAAGAGTAAACCTGCTGCCTCACCAAACGATTTTTGAAAGGTAAATACATTTATAATTTCAAATAATGACAAAACCCCATGCAATATCCAAGAGAAGGGGTTTCTTTGAAATCACCTCCTAAAAGAGGGAGTGGAATGTTGTTGTGCTGGAAGCTAAGGGTCAGACTGTCCTAACTACCAACATTAGTGCGTATTCAGCAGTGAGTCATGAAATTACAAGCCAGAGCTGGTGACCTGCAGGAATTCAGTAAAAGCCAAAAAAGAACTGAACATTTGTGTGGATAATTAGAACATCCACATTTAGAAGGGGTCAAAGAAATACAATATTAAAGGAGAAATGGAAATCCCTTGGGATTCAAAGTCAGAATACAGGAGAGAAACTCTGCCAAAAGCTGCTTATTATATTTTCATCCTCTGCAACTTTTTGCATCTTTCTCTGAAACTTCTGGTACTACAAATGCTGGATACTAACTGTAGCAGCAACTGGGTATGAGATGGCACCCTGTGTTCTCGTGTAACAAGTGATTTCAAAAACATTCATTGTGAAATGAGAACCAAGTGTTCCTCATCTATACATACCGATTGTGAAGAAATAACTTTCTCAGAAGCAACTGTGAGTGCCCCACTCTGTGCAGTATCTGGGAAGCATCTGTACAGCATGTAATAACCCAGACACATTCCCAGTCCCGCTGACCTGTAACACCAAAAGTGCATTTTCAGCAGTCCAGCATTACGCACTCCATTTTCCCTGTTGCCACGCAGAGATATACACAATTTCTTCAGCATGCTGCCTCAAAGTCACTTCACTGACAGTTCTTAAAACTGGAGGCCTCCTTTTTGATCATGGAAGAAGTAGAGCACAGGGTATGATGATATGTATCCCACCTCTAATGACAGTCTGCTTCTGTGATTCCCTCCTTTCCTCCCTTCTGTTGAAACCAAGCATACAAATGGAAGAGCTACACTGTGATGAGAAATCTCATCTACACAGTAAAAGACTCAGCTTCATAAAGCCACTTTAATATCATCTGCTGTGGCATTTCTAGGGCTTGGGTCCAAATCAGGAACATTAGTGCACAGCTCAGATTTGCTCTCAAAATACAGGTAGGCAATCCAGACAGACCGTCCTGCTCTATCACTACTTGCATGCCTCTCCTACAAACCAGGGCTTCCTCATGAGGGATTTGCCTAGTAAAAGTTGTTTTCCGCACCCAAAGGCCAGCAAAGAACGCAATATCTTGAGACATTTGACTATAGTTGCCATTTTGTTAGCTCTTCTGAGAAGCTGAGCATTAATTTTGGCTGCTTTGCAGCAGCACTTGATGCAGTAACTATCACAACTGTGCCTGAGATAACTGCAATGTACTGATGTTCAGGAACTGCACTACAAATCACCTTCTTGCTGGGTTTCAAGTTTTAATTTTGTTCCAGGCAACACGAAGCTGTTAAGGAAATTGTCATATCTATAATGTCTTGTACACAGCATTTTGAGGAAGGGGCCAATAAATGTCATTCAACAAATCTCTATACCCCAACTGGGAATGGGGGTGCTTTTCAGGGAGCGGTCTGTCAAGGCAGCACACATAGTGTGGTAATTCAGGCTCCAGAAATTCTCATACTGCCCTGATTAAAAAGCAATTTCCCTGTTGGGTTTTTTTTCCTAAAACTGACTTAAAATACCATTTAATATAACAAATTTACTGCACTAAAATAGAGTTAATGGACACTCTTAAGTCTGCAAAAAGTGTAGACCTGATTTACATCACTGTAAATCAGTGTAACTCGACTTGACAGTATGCTCACACAAGCAAACAAGGAATCAGAGCTTCATTTTAGGTATTCCTGACCATTTATCCAATGTGAACACTTTGAGCAAGACCAATGATATACTACCTGTTTCAGGCATTCTAATCAACTACAGTTTATATTTTTTCTGCTAATTTATTCAGCAGCCGTACCGTCTTCCTGTGGTTAATTAGAGAACTCACTCAAGCTTGTCTAAAGATTTTATAAATATGAACACATTATCTCTTATTGTATCTCTTTTTCCTGCCTATTAGTCTCACAACAATTAAACCAAATGCTTCTTTATTTAAAAAAAAAAAAAAGGCTACTAGAAAACTCCATGCTAAAAGGCAATAATTATTCCCAGGTTCATTCTTAATGGAAACAATAACAGAAAATGATACAAAAAACCCTTCAACAAGTGACAGAAACAGCATGCCTTTGAAAACAAGGTGCTCATTTTACACGGATATAGACCTTGCTGGAGGATGTGGCATTACACCAGTATGAACACTGACCCATATCTCGAAAGAGATGTAATCCCATCTTGAACAAATCACTTGACAATCACACTATACTGAGGACTTCCTTTAACTTTGCTCTTTCTATACACCAGACCTAGGTAAGCAGAACAGATTCTGGAAAAACTGGAACAAAAGTCATCTATGGCTTTTTGTTGTTGTGAATTTTAAAATAATTAAGCGAATTTTTGGTTGGGCAGAAATCTCCACTCATGCTGTATTGTCAGTGCGACCTCCTTCAAAGACATCTGACTAAGGAAATGCTCTGCAAAACAAATTAATACCTGCTAGACCAAATCTATCCTAGTGAAAACACAACGCGGGTGTAGAGATGCTACCATACATCTGCTACGCCCCAGCATGTAACAGCGCTGAGAGAAACTGAAACACTTCTGAAACAGCATGCTCCAACAACCAGCACAGGAAATTCCGAAGGGTCGCTCTTTGCCAGCACATTTTATTGAAGCACACCACATGGTTTAAGGAGATGTATGAGATGGGAACAGGGTATTAGTTCTATTAGTAAGGATAAAGATAAGAGATAAGTAAATATTCAACCTCTCAAACATACTCGCAGACTGTTGGTGGTTGATTTGATAAAAGAACCACTCTTTTCAATTACAATTTTGTGGTTCAAAGGATTTCTTGCATGGTTTGCTGAGGTATCTAGTTCTGATCTGTCAGAGACACTTTAATGGAAGTTAGAGCCAGAGGCCTCACACAGCACGGCAGTTCCTGTGTTCCGTGCCACCTGTAACATCCCGGTGTCACAGAACGGAGTGCTGAGCGCGTACAATCTTTCAGACTAGGCCTAAACAGCGTTCTGATCAACTGCATTTCAAAAAATTCCATAGACAAGTCAACTGTATTAAAGAGAAATGGCACTGAAAATTCCTGCTTGCATAATTATACATTGCTTTGGCAAAATTTCCCTTGTGATTTTACATGGAGACAGAATCTTTCATCACTTCCTCATCTAAACTGCTGAGTGGTGTCATTGGGAGATTCTTTCAGACACTGCTGCGCTCCACTTTATCATCATCATCATCATCATGCACAATTCCATAGAAGACTTCACCTCACTGGTGAAGGAAGTTATTCTTCTAGGTAAAATCAGCACATTTAGAAGAAGGCTTTACGCAAATGCATCCACAATGAAAAGAAAACACTTTTCTTCTGGATTTTTGTGTTGTATTTTACTTGTCTGATTATTATAAAGCACACAGTTGGCTGGCAACTTGGTCAAGATTATTTTTCCCCAGTGCATAATGAAGATTTTTACAACATAAATAGTCCTGTTCCTTTCTGGGAGCTCTGCTGTATTAGATTTAAAGTCTTGGAAAAGAAAATGAGCTTCAGACACAATCTTGGCAGCAAAATAACAATGTCTAAGTTTATGTCGGCTATTCAGAGCCCACAAAACAAACACAGGCCTAATAATCTCATTAGGAACTAATTCCATGAGGTGGCCATTCTGGTGATGACTTCACTGATAAACAATTCCAAGTATTTATAGCCTGCTTGGATTGTAAATTAGAAATATTAGATGAAAAAGGAAAAGAACAGGTTCAAATTACAGTGGTGTTTCAGTTCTACCACAGTAATCCTACTTCTCTGCTATTTTTATAACCACAAGGGCATTCTATTTCATTTTCCCCAAACTGAATGGCACTAAGGCATATGGAATAAAATGAATTTGCCTTCTTTGGGACTATTTTATCATCTTATTTTAACAGGTAAATAATAGCAAAGCTCTTATCTTCTGCACAGCAAATACTTCTACCCTTTATTCTGCATTACTATGTATGCAGCCGTATACATGGTCTCATACATAGAAATTTAAACAGTGAGAACAATATTTGAAAAACCAAAGAGCAAAAAACACAAAGTGGGTTATATAAAAATAGTCCTGATTACAAAGGCAAACAGCAACATTACCATATGGGCAACATTCACTCAGAATGTGCATTTACGTTAACTCTTTTTAACAGATATTCCCTCCCGTTTTCTTTCATTTAAGAAGTTGAATTTGAATTTGTTCTGTTTGCTCATAGAATAAAAATTTGGCAGAATTGGCACTGACTCTGTTAGCCCCCTAGACAATAACCAACATAATTATTGAAATGAATGCTGACCTGTAACCAATGTCTTGTTATTAATATGTATACCACAACACAGCTAACAGGTCATTACAGCAACAAACGCAGACAGATCTGTATCGTACACAGAAACAGGTAAACCACATTTGTTTCCGTGAGAAGACAATGCATGCAATTCCAGGACGTGAAGCTGTATTCCAGAAGCTGCCACTGGAAGAACTGTATTATCCGACAGGCCTCTGTTAGGCCTTCAGGAATTTTGACAAGCCATGGTCTCAACAGCGAGAGGTAAATGTTCATGGGATTACATCTTTAAAGGGACCACCTCGTTTTCTCAAACGTCCTTCGCATGTACAGCCATCCAGAATGGCATCCAGCAGCCTCCAACTAGCAAACAGCAAGGATAACTGGAGGCCTCGTCCCCCAGCACCACAGTGATGCCTGTCCCTGAGGCATGGAAGCAGCAGCCCCGCATCAGCTCCCATCTCTAGACATCAGCTCCCATCTCTAGACAACAAAGCAAATCTCTGCAAAATGCAGTCTGTAATCCTGTCCAGAACCCCTTTTATTCTTTCATCCTCCCTGATAACCAAGTTCTGCTTCTTCTGGCACTCAGGGCAATCACTACATGCAGTAAACTTCACCCAGGCATACTCATACTCAAAAGGTGGTTGGGTACTATTTTAAAAGTAATAACCCGTAGCACTTCTTATGTTCAGGGCATTAAGTAGACAGACACGTATCAGCATCAAGCAAAGCAGCATTTATTGAACAGAGGACCAAATGCTATACCCCTCGGGTAATATTTTGGTAACATTTGGGACTGGCAAACAAGTGTGCTGCTTTCCTGCCCCCCTCCTCTTGCTTCCCACCGGCACAGCAGGGAAGGAAATCAGCAACCCTCTGTGTCACGGTCACCTCTCCATAGCCCACCTAACCTGCCAGCAGCTCTCCAGAGCTGCCATCACAACACAGAATGCAGATATGACGCAGCGCTGCACGCACTCCCACGGCACGACCGGCCAGCGCAACGATGATCGGTCAGAGCCATCTAACGGGGAAATTCGTGAAGTGAAAGCGGTTCTGCATCTCCGGCAGTGCTCTCCCTTGGAGACAAGAGGAGAGCTTCAGAGTACGGATCTGCAGACACAGGACTCGCTTTACTGTTCGGAGATGGCAGACAGGGTACTGCCAACTGGTACAGACAGTCTACAGGAGCATCGCATGGGTGAAAAAAAAGCAAAAATAAAAAGCTCAGAAGCATTTTTGATAACGGTCTTCTAGGTGCTTTGCTCAGCCTGAACAAACACACAGGAATGTCCTGTACCTGCCAGAATGACTCCTGTCTAACTGTTGGGGCTAGATTTGCACGTTTAATTTAACTTACGCTGTTTGCATCACCCCTTGTGGTCTTCCTAACAGCTGGTACTTCAGCACCCTTTTAAAGTTGTATTCCTATCCCGCTAGGTCACTGCTCAGTCAAGTGATTCAAAGGTGATAACTTTTATCTCTCTTCATCAGTCAGTGTGATCCAGACTTGAGATTAGTGTCTAGCAGTTCAAAAGAAAGAGCTGACAGATGATAGCTCTTCTTGATAGACAGAAATGTTTTAAATAAGCAAGGAAAAAAAGTTGAGACATCAGAGGAAGACAAGAAGCCTAACAGGTTATCCATTCTACTTCTCTTACTAGTACTGAGCTATTCAAGATACCTATTTCTAAATGTAAAAGAGTAAAGAGAAAATTTGAAAAAAAAAAAAGAAACAAAATTAGAGTCAAGAATTTTATCCTGATATGAAGTAGCCCAAGTTCGAGCCCTGTGCTTTCTGTTCCTCAGCCCTCATTCACACAAATTCCACCCACCTGGTACAGAAGCTTTCTAGCTGGTTCCTCCCACAGTTCTGCATAGCACAGGCAAACTGACACCAAAGATTTAACTGCTGAAGAGCTTTGTGTCTTTCAGAAGTTCTGCACTTTAACTGGGTCTTTTAAAACTTTTGTGAAAACAAGCAGGAATTAAATTATAGGTTTAGAAATATCTTTTTTTACCATTTTTTACTGAATCAGAAAGTCCAGCTCCCTTCCTTCGTGAGCATGCTCCACTAAGATGGCTTTAAGAGGAGGAGAAGCCACCAGTCCTATTTCCCCAGGGTCAGGGGCCTTGCTTTGCCTTTCTTCTACACAACTAGCCTGTGGGTGTAGTGTTCTGAGTGGAACGAAATCTTGTATTATCCAGGTCAGTAACTTTAATAATTCCTTTCTATGTATGACTAAATGTCCTTCTTCAAGATTGCACGTGCTTACGTTACTATGGACAAAAAAATTTTACAAGGCAACCTCATCCCTGAACTTTTGTTAACCTCTAGGGCTTCCCTATGGAGGTTTAGAGAGGAAGGAAAGGTTTGAGCTTGTAGGAAATAATTTTTTAATTTGGAAGATCTTTAAGAGTCTGTTTATTGTCATAAAGTATTATTAAATGCCTAACTCTCAAAACAGTGATTATATTTTATGAAAACCAGGTCACTGTGATCCAGGACCTACTTCAATATCTAATAATTGAGGGAATAATTTTTACTAGTTAATTTTAAAACATTAGGTCAAAATAAAAGAAATCTGTATCTTCAAAGAAAAAGAACAAGTTGATGCAATAGCTGTTGGAGCTGAATCACAACTGTAAACTGTGTGGTACAAAATGGGCCGAGTGTAAAAATTTGCCTGAAATCGCAAATAAATCATTTTTGAGGCCCTGAATTCACAGGAGACTTCAGTTTGTTGGGTTTGTTGGTTTGGGTTGTTTTCAAAATTGCCTTCTGAACTGCAGAAAACTGATGTATAACATTTTATTTTTGTGTTCTGGGATGGGATTTAAAAGTGCACTTTTAAACTAACTAATACAGTTTAATACAAGCATAGTCAAAGCAATGAAAATTACATGCTAACACCTGCTAAACTGGCTGAGTGAAAGGTCAGGAGGAAACTGCAGCTTTCCATAGTTTATAGTGGGCTTCTTCATTTAAGTTTCTAAACTACTCTGTCCAGGAATTTGAAGTTCAAGTCTTGACAAAGCCTGTTAATTGAGTTCTAGAGGTTTTTTGAAAAAAACATAAAGAAGTCTCTAAATTTACTTCACCAAAATGTTAGTCAGTAAAATGAAATGTAATTAAACTGAACTGGCCTGAAGAATAGGGCTAAAAATCAGTGCCTCTTTACAGAACAGCTGTTACCTTCTTTTAGCTATTATACTAGCATTTGCTTCAGCCATCATCATCTAGCTCAGATAAGCGCTGCATTGGTACTGTGTACGATATTTCTTTGTATTTTGTGTCCTTGTAATAAGTTACAAGATTTTAAAATCCGAGGGAGTCCACTCATGCAACAGGTAGCGTTGTTCTAAGGGAAGTTCCTTGGATCTAATCTCTGTGAAACTCTGGAGGAAATTTTTCCTCAAAGATGGAATGACTTAAAATAGACTTTGAGCAAAGCAGAGTAACTGAAGTTGACTGAGATAAGTAAGGGCCATCTGGAATTTTGAGCTTTAATGGGCCTCAGAGGCTGGAAATGAGCTTCCTCCCTCTAGAGAGCACAACGTGTATTGTAGCCCCATCCATTCCTGACCTGGAGTGTTTAAGCTATCTGCTGGAGTGACTCATTACTGAAGCTGCAGAAATTTCTGTTAGTCTCTGGGAGAAGACAATGCAGTCCAAGATGTGTTAAATTACTTCTGCAAACAATCAGGTTTTTCCATTCCTTTCTGGAACAGTTAATTACACAAAGCCCCACTGACTACGTGAAAGCTGACGCTATCTACCTGATGTCCTCTGGGTTCAGATTTGAACGCTGTAGTTTCTAGCCTGTGTTTCTTCAGACATGCCTGCCTGCTGATCGAGCACAGTTGTTACTTTGGAGTAGAACTGAAAACTGTAATTTCCATCCAAACCTTGTATTGCATGCACCTGCAGCATCCAGCTGGCAGGTGCTATTTTAGTATTAAGAGCGTACCACTTCTACTTCCATAGCAGATCCCAGATTTGATGCTCTTCAAAGACAAGATTTATACGAAGTACCACAAGCCGTTAGAAAGAGAGTCTTCAAAGCTGTTGGAGAACATGGCTTTAGTGTTAAGAGGGCACATAACTAAAGTCATGAGAAATGGACAGGTGCTTTCTCAGCCCTCTTCCCCTCCTGCCTGCCCCCCATCAGAGTTCCAAAATACTTGAATCTGTCTAGGTGGAAATATTCCTGGCTCTGTCAGTTAGCTTTCTTGAGCACAAACTAGAGAATACTTGTCAAGTTTATCCCTAATGTACTGAGAAAAGCTGCCACGATCACCTTAGAGTAACTTCTATATTAGTGTGATGTGGAGTTACATCTGAGCCACGTTCTTAGAGGTAAAAAAGCAGTTGGGTTCATTGTACTATCTAGACTGTTAAATAAATCACTGGTTAGCCTTTCATCTCTAAGTATGCAATTATATTGCGCATCATCTGTCCCAAAGGGAGAAGTCCAAGGGTTTAAGTATGCACAAAGGCAGTATAGCATGTGTGGCACCACTGCTTTGATGCTGCCACTCTTCTGATTGTCTCAAGCCAAGTGATCTCCATGCAGTGATCATGAATAAACATGAAAAAAATAGACCAAAGGACACTAGTGCTTCTGCAGACCTTATGTGTCAGATACTAAACTTGGAAATGCTCTGGTATGTACAGTTTAAATGCTCGCTATTGCATGACTTGATTATCTATCAGTACTTGCTTATTTATTTTTTAAAAATAATCTGGATTTTTTTTTTAAGTTGCCTTATAGGGAAAAATTTGCCTTCTAGCCACGCTGCAACCTATTTGCTAGTTGGGAGATCTTGTTTCTCATTGGTTCATGCTGTGCCCTCCCAGGACTTGATACAAACTCACTGCAAACAGTTAAGATAAACCAGAATTTTTGTGAACTTTGCTATATAGAATCTGAAAACACTGATTCTGATCTCTTCATAAAGAGCAGAAATGCATTTACAAATGCACACAAACCAGTCCACAAAGCATTTTTTGTAGCTTCGTAGTTAATGAAAAATTCCAACTTGGCTATGAGAATTCGAATTCTATTCATTAGCCAGCAAAAAGATGGAAAAATAAGATTGTCTGCTGTATCTTTCAGTACTGAGGAGCTTTAAAAATATTTTGAATGTGGTTTATTGGTTTGTTTTTCTCTACAATTTGTAACTGGTATTAGAATAATTACATTCTTTCAGCAAAGCAGGGACGACGATAAGAAGAAATCACTTCTTTCATCAAAAGACCTCAGACTGTATCAATGCCTTTTGGTGAAAGAGGAGGATGATTGCCTGTGCTTAAACTCTCTGTGGCTCTGAACAAGCTGGTTTCATGAAAACTTTGAGATGTTAAGATCTTCTCTCTGAAATTGTCCTCCTGTCATTTAACAATTAACAAAATGAAAAAGGGGAGCTTAAAATTTAGTTGCTTGAGTAGGAAGACAAGGTCTTTTGTATAAGAATTGAGTCGTACTTTGAGGATCTATGGATTGCAGTTCAAGTAACAAGATGGCACATCTCTTACAGGGGAATATTCCAGACGTGGCTGTAGAATTGGGTAGGCATTGCTGTTTTCTTTTTTCAGCGATTAATGCTGCCTTTGTACTTTGGAACCACGGCTGCACTTCAACATGTCTGACTTCCTCATTTAAATGGAAATGCTGCCATTGAAAAAGAAGTTCCACTAGCAGGCAGTAAGTTTAGCAGTAGTTCCAGCTGCTCCCATTGCGATGCCTGTTAATCAGGACAACTTCCGTACAAAGGGGACCAACTAGGCAGCTACTTCATCCTCTGGTGAGATCAGAATAGGTCACTCGCATAATTTCTGAGTGTTTCCAGGCACCGAGTTAAACACGGTGTTTCTGAATGATATAATTTATCCAGTTCTACAGCTTCCCTATTTCAAGATAAAGGTGTTCCTGAGAAAAGTTGCTTTATCTGGAGGGTTCTTAGTATTACTCCCTTTAATGACCTGAATTACTTCCCCTGTTAAAAAGAGGTGTATTTTAAGTGACCTGGCATATTTAACATCCTACCAGTTCTTTCTCTGGATCATTTTTACTTCAGATTCAGCAAGATGCAAAAGCAGTTATTATATACTGGGTACAGGTACTGTTCTCTTCTTGGTGATGTCCGCAAAGAAAGAATGGTCTTATAGCAGGGAGGAAAAACTTAAATGTGGGGTATCAATTTCTACCTATGATCCCAGAATACTTAAACTAATAGACTTGACTAGCATCACTTAGCTATACTGTTAATTTTGTGTCCCCTTCTGTCCACATATCCTTTTATTTATCAGCATTTCAGAGTAGTGACTGTCCTTTGTAACTGCAAAGGGGTCCTGACCCTACCATATAGTTCAAACAGTTAAATAAATGCTGCTATATAAGGTAAAATTTAGTAAGATTTGAAAATGTCCTCTTCTCCACTGAATATGCTTAAGGTCTCCATTAGAAGATACAGTGCCAAATAACAGATCAAATTCCTTCTTGGAGATAGCAAGCAACAGTGGTTATTTCACCTGCTTACGCAATTACTAGTTCTAAGTCTGTCCTGATTTCGGCTGGGATAGAGTCAATTTTCCTCCCAGTAGCTGCTGTGTTTTGGATTTCATAGGAGAAGGCTGTTGATAATACTGATGTTTTTAGTTGTTGCTATGAAATCAAGGACTTTCTTCCAGTTTCTCATATCCAAGTAATGAGCAGGTGTGCAGGAGCCAGAAGGGAGCACAGCCAGGCAGCTAGCCCTAGCTGGCCAACGGAAATATTCCATACCATAGGTATCATGCTCAGGTTATGAATGTAGGTTGGCCAGGGCCAGGAACGCGGCTTCTCTCTTGTCTGGGAGTTCGAATCCTCTCTTGTCCCAGAGTTCGAACTTCTCTGGGAGTTTAGTCTTTTTCAGGAACTTTGAAGAATTCACAAGTTTGCTGTTCCACGATTGCTGCTTGGGGATGGACTGTGAATCGGTCATCGGGTGGTGAGAAAAATGTATTTTATTGTATATTGTTTGTTTTGCATAGTCATTATCATTATTATTATGGTTAGTAGTAGTATCAGTATTTACTTTCTTGTCTTATTAAACTGTCTTTATCTCAACCCACGAGTTTCCCCTTTTGTCCGTTCTCCTCCCCACCCCACTGGGAGGAAGGGGACGGGTGAGCGAGCGGCTGTCTAGGGCTTAGTTGCCGGCTGCTGGGTTAAACTACAACAAAGTCCTAACTGCCTTCTCAAAAGGCCCCAGCCTTCATATACTAACAGATTATCAGTGTATTTATCTTGGGTTTGTTCCCCCTGTATTACTGGCCTAAGCAGGTGCAGTAGTTTGAATCCTGGAGGGAAAGAGGCCCAATTCATAGGCATATCATTTATCTGAGGCTGAAGAATGTGAATAGGAGAGAATAAACCAGAAGTCTAAGGTTAATCGTATAATTTTAAAAGGTAACTTCACTTTGATTTGCCAATGTGAGCTCATGGCACAAAAAGTTAATACATGGATGTTTGTGCTTGGCCTGTACAATCACATGTTGTATCTTCCGTGCAAAGAGGCACATCATTGCTTGCAGTGTTTTTTACTACAGAGTGGCTTTGTTGCCTTCTTGCTTACTATTTCAGACTCAGTAAGGGTGAATTGTTTCTGGATAACACATATTTAAATTCCTTTTACATTAGCTATTTATGTGTCCATTAAACATTTATTCAAAGTGATCAGGAGAAGCTATTTCCTTATCCCTGCAAGCACCAGAAATACAGAGTTAAATCTCTGAGAAACAAGCTGTTCTGTCACTGAATTGTTCCCTAGCTACCGGCACTCAAGCCTTCCCAGTGGCAAACTAAACCAATTCTGGAATGCTCCCAGACTCTATCAGCTTCTGAAATGAACCTCCTCCTAAGATATAGTTTGTTTTCCATGAGTTAGCTTGAGGCTCTGACGTAATAGAGACTTTAGCAACGCACTGCGTCGTGCTGGGCTACGAAAACATCTTTGGGGTGCTTTGTGCCTCATGTTGCTAAGCTGATAAGCAAGGATGATTGTTTATCAAGTCTCTGAATTGCGCTCCATGAGTTTTGGATTCAAGTCTCATAAAGAGAGATGGAAGCACAAAAGTCTTCTCAAGTGCAGACACCCAGAAAAGATCTAGGAGATACTAAAGCACAGGACACAGGGGTAATTTCTACCAAAACAGAGATTTAAATCACTCTAGTTTTGCCCCACTGATTACTCCGATACAAGGTTCATTTTGAAGCACAAGATGAAGGGATGCCACAAGAAAATACGAGGCTTTACAAACAATACTGACCAAAGCAACATGACAGAGCTGCTTGAACGTTAACTTGATTCACAAATGCCTTCTGAGGTTTGGAAATATATTTTTGTTTTCTATTGGGACATAAAGAAACTCTGTGTTTATAACTGTGCTTACCTTCCTACTGTTCCAACTCCAGTCTCCTAAAAGGGACGACTCTCCCTTAAGTAAGGGAAAAGGTATTTTTAAATATTTATCCACAGAATGAACTGCATCAGTTTAAACTTCAGACATCTACTAACTCATTACAATGCTGCTTATTAACAACACAACTTTAATACCTAAATCCTGTGTCTTTGATGACAATGTATGATGCAAAAACTAAACTGATCTTAAAGGAAACTATTTTATGTCATTCTTATTTTTGTAGTCTTTCACTTTCTGACAGTCCCAGCAGAGTAGCACATTGTACTACTCGGCAAGATCGGCAACAGTTCTCTAAAGTTCTTAACATTAAAAAAAAAAAAAAAGTCAATTGTTTTATGAACTTCTAAAACTATTTTGGATCTTAAATTACCACTTATTTGACAATTCTAAGCCAGCCCTTCCCTTCCACTTTAAAACAATAGCAGAGAATCTGTTCATCTGGGTGATGAAACTTTTGGAAGTAAGAAACAATTTTTAAAATTTATGAAGCTGACAGCCTCTGAGACCAAAATCACTGTTATTATCAACCCAGTTCAATGGATACAATGAACTCTTCAAAGTGTGTCAGCACATCCAGGTACGTACCTACTGCCCCTTCAGGCATGTCCCCCTTCTCTCTTCAGCTCTAACAATTCTGCCTTTCCCCACCCACCCGGTTTCCCTGCGTCCACAAATGAGGAGGGAGGAAAATGAAAGGACACAGAGATGAACTTTAGGGCTAAGCAGACTCAACGTTTCACATTTCACTTGCAGGGCCAGATTTGGAATAGTTGAAGCTTCACTTCTCTCCTACCACCCAGCAACTGCACAGCGCTGTGCAAGGTAAAGGTCGGCTGGGGCTAAGACTGCTGAGATATTTCCAAGTGGCACCTGAAGACCCCTCAGGATGAGTAGGATTTGTCCTTGCATCATCTAAACACTGAAGCCATAACAGGAAAAGGGAAAGTTATTTAAAGGTTCTCTTGGGCCAAGGCTGCAAGCATTTCCTCCGCGTGGCATCCAGCTGGCTCACCTGCAGGGCAGCTCCAGAGGTGCGAGGTGACGTGCGCTGTAGCAGGCTTCTCTGGCTGACCTGCCAAGAAGGGAACTGCTCCACCCACCGCTGCGCTCCTGCCTTTTGCTACCAGCAACCTGCAGAAACCTAGGGAGGCCAAAATTAGACACAGCAGTTTAGATAACCCTGGGAGATATTACAGTCTCTTCCTTTGTTCATTTGGCATCACTAGTACAGCAGGCCAGCTCCTGAAGCACTATATTTAGTTCTAGTTAACGTCATTTGGTCACACCTGTGGATGCCTTTTACCTACGTGGTATGTTCGAGAGTCAGATAAGCTTTGCCTCCACACCCTTGATTCTGCATTTGTAAACAGTTGTCTCGGTTCAGCTTCATTCCTCATGCAGCTATAGAGGAATGATAGAGGATTTCAAGCTGAAGAGTTAAACATGAGTTTAAAACATGCCTGCAGCCCCTTATTTATTCCTTCCTCATCCAGCTGTCTTCGGCAGCTGTTTGGCCAGCACCTTGCTCCATTCGAGCAGTGCAGTCTCAGCTCGGCAGTGCCCAAGTCGTACGTGTGATGGCTGTTCAGCTTGTGCACCATAAGCTGGCGGTTTGGAGGCCAGGTCTTCACATCCCAGGAATACAGCTGCCAGGACCTCTCTCCCAGGAAAGGCTGACTTGAGTCCTTGAACCTCAGTGCTTCATTTCTTACTTCAACACAGATAAAGGTAAACAAGTGACCCTCTGTTACAAACAGCCTTTTCTCCTAACTGGTCTTGCAAGGTCTGTGCCTTGCTGGGCTGCCAACTGTGGGTAATCACTTGTTTCCTAGAGTCTTTGATTCAGAGTTTTCCCAGCACCTCTCTCAATCAGAGCAGCCTGCTGGCTTTTGTATTGCCTGGTTGGGAGGCAGCTGATAACAGAGGCAAGGCAGGGCCCCTTATATATAAAACTACCCAGGACTGCACATTCTGTCAAACCAAAAGAAAAATAGTTATCAAATGAATGTACTAGTAAACAAGCAATAGCCAGGTACCAGGCTGTAAACTGCTATAAAGGAAAGGATTATTGTTTTAATATGGAAAAAAATGTTGGCTTTCTGTAGCAATTAAAAGGGAAGTGGGGGAAGACAAGGGACAGTGTTAGACCAATGGAGACAAATTTGACCATGGCAAGGATGTTAAATGAAATGTAAGAACTGAGGATGGAAGAGAGGAAGAAATGTCAGAATTTGACTGAATTATCTCAGACACCCTCAGGAAGCAGATAAACAAAGAAAAGTCAGGCAAACGTTCAGTCCTCTCACCTCTAAAATGATCCAGTGTACTGCCTAGTATTTTTGTTTACTCTTCTGCTGAGTGGGGTAAGCCCTGTCCTAGACCTCTGCAGACGCGGTTCTGCTAAGGCGAACTGCTGGCTGGGCCAAGGGACTGGGATTTTGCACTTTGGGAATTCTGTTCTCTGTGGTATTCCTGTTCTTGCTATGTCATTCTCAAACGAAGGTCGTTAATGAAATTCTTAGTCTGAAGAAGTACATAAATTATTTTCCCTGGAAAGGATGGCACACACTCCAAACAACTCCACCTACAACATATCTGGTGGTTACTATTGTCAGCCTTAACAAATGTTTCTCCAAAAGACTTTATGTATATATTATCATGCTTAGAGATGCATAAATTTGTGACCAAATTAGCTTCAAAATGCTCAAGTAGCTGATAGAGAAAAATATTTCTCGCAGGTAGGGTCAGCATTTGACTGGGACTAGTTCAAAATAAGCTCAAGCAACTCATTTTACTAGGAATAAGTAAACACTGGAAAATAAACTAGGTCAGAGCTTTTGTTGTGTTGCACGGATACACCTAGCAATACCTTTGCCCTGTACTTCCCACAACAGATCGCTGTTTCTCACGCAATAATGATGTCAATCTACCTGACGCATGCAGCACAGGGAAGCAGGCAGGTACAGAGTTGGCTGAAAAACACTACCTGTCAGCCACCATAAGAAAAACTTCCCCACATCTAGGTTGTCTGGTTTAGTCTTGTAATGCAGGTGTACCTGGTGTTATACACGGAGTGAGTTTTGCAGTGCTGATGCTTTTCAGCTAAAAATAGATGAAATTTTGGGTTTGCTTTAAAAATATATTGGACATGCTGAAATAACACACCTTTGTTTTTGTCTCAGCTGTTAGTTGTGACTTTCAGAGTTGTGGCTGTCTTTAGCAGGACCCCCTCAGAATTGTGTGTTTAAGTGTGGTTCAGGCTGTGAACGAGTTCTTAACTCTGTAATGCCCAAACAATTTAGTGACTGGAATGACCACACTCAGACTTTGAAAAGCAGAAAGGAAATAGATGTCATTGTTCGTGATTTTAGATTGCTGTCTCCTTCCACAAGCACGTGCCAAAAAAATGAATCAAGCCATAAGCTGAATAATGCAAAATAATGTAATTTTGAAAATCTGTAACTTATTTTCTCCCTGTTGCTTAATATGTGGCTAAAAAATATACTCAAAACGTACTCTGATGTACTTTCATGTTCCCAGAAGTTAGTTGTTTTTCTGTGTTTGTTTTTTGTGGCGTGGGTTTTCTTTTTTTTTGGTTGGTTGGGTTTTTTCACCAAAGAACTAGTAAAGAAGTTTCTTCCACAGAGCTATTGGAATTCCTCACAAACATAAACCCTTCCTCCTGTTACAGAGCTCAGTCAACATTCATAACCCATAGTAATGTCACACAGATCTACTGTGAATACTACTATAAGTAACTGCTTAGCTTCTGTTGAAAACAGATTTTGATGGTCAGACTTCTCCATTACTCAGCCAACTGTAAGTGTCACCTGATTTTAAATACAGGTATTCTGATTTTTCTCCTCCTAATCTTGATTTAAATGTCAAGTGGAGGAGGAGCTGTGAGTCAAGTGGGGGGTTAACAGTTTCAGCATTTGCACATTGCTTTGAAAGTATGAGGCAATACAGTATGCCAGTCCTGGAAAGCCTCTGGCACTTCTGCAGCACTGTAAAGTATATGCACTCAATAAGGCCCAATCCTTGTTGGAGGACTTTACCTTTGTTTGCTAAATGCCTTCATTTCCTTTCACAAGTATCAAAATTAACTAAATATCACTGTTTGAACCAAGCTTTTCCATCAAGTTGGGACAGATGAGCACTGAGTTTGTGGCTTATACATCTGTAACCTGGAGGTATATCTGCATCTGGAAGATGACATCTACTATAAGTCACAGATGCATCAAGAGAGGCTTTCATATGTTCCCAACTGCAATGATCCTATGCACCACTGTACTACTGGGGAACAAATCAGGAATAAAAATTTCTAACGTGTTCTTCTGTGTGTGATGTTTCATCGGCATGTCTCCTGCAGTCTGAAGGTATCAATCTGACACACACCCACTGTGATGTTCCTCAAGCCACAGTATTCCTCTTGGGAGCCTTTCAGCAGCTTGGCTGCCACGTTAGGTCAGCTCCACTGCCAGGAAGTAGCTGCAGCACAGCCAGAATTTCCCCATTCACTCCTCTCAAAACGTCTTCTTACACCTGTAATGAAATGCCTTGTGAATGCAGCACGTGGCTGTAGGAAGTCGGGTCCTCGCTTTCAATGCTACACAAGGGAGAAGAAAGGCAATTTACTGGGGAAACCCCCCAAAAAGGGAGTCTGGGCCTTGTCAGACTGTGTAAAGATACAAACTGTGAACTCTTCAGGCACAATGCACTTGGCAGTTCCCCTTCCCTCCCTCCCAGAGCCTCTCTAAGTGCTGTTATACCGCTATAGCATCTGACTTTGAAGCAGCAGAGTCCTGAGTGACACAGGTCTTTACAGCCCCTGACATGGACATTGTCATTACATAATCTGTGTGCCATCACAAGTTTATTTTTACAAGCATTTTTGTGCCCTCTGTGAGCACTTGGTAATTACTGGTGGCACACGCTCCATGATTTGGGGACACAGGATTGAAAAGGACATCATTGGTTCACTGAGTGCAGTCCCCTGTATGTAATTAATCCTGTTCACAAGTTAATCAAGCTTTAATTTAAGACTAGGTACAGTGTTTGCCTCTGCTGTTCCTACTGAATGCTGGTTCTGGAGTCCAACACAAGAGCTATCTCATTGTCCACTGCTGTGAACAGATGAATACCAAGGCTCCAGGAAACAAGTCTTATGAGCAATGCAGGGAAATGGTATGGCGTCCTAAGAAAACATTTGCCTAAATGGAAGAAAGCCTGCAGGTCTTGCTTCCCGATCCTCTTCACCTCTGCCTCCATTATTGCATCTGAACAGATCTCTACACTGAATAGTCGCAGCGTATCTGTACGCTGAGTAGGTATCCCACAGCCACACTACACCGTTTCTTGCTGTTCCCTCTGCAGAGCCTTGTAGGCTTTCTAAGAGATGTATGAGAGAAGATGATTTTGGGGGATGACATCAGATCTTTGGCAGGTAATGGTGCCAAAGGGTAACAAACAAGAAGCATCTACTTCACAACATTTCTTTTTATCCTGAAGACTCAGAATTGATCAGAACAATTTTGCATGAAAATTGTTTTTCATGTATGTTCTTTATTACTTTATATCAATTTAATCAAATACTTAAAAGATTTTTAAAATGAGTTTTTAATTATTTCAAGTCTGAAAATTGAGGGTTTGTTTTAATTTCATGATAATTTTTACATTATTTTTTATATCAACAGTATGGTGTTAAGAATAACAGATGCAAAGTGGGAAGGTGTTTCAGTATGCAAGAAGAAAGCATCTTGCTCTAGAGAAAAACATATTCATCAAAATAAATAATGGACTTTGCTTAATCATTGTTTCTTTGTTACAGATCATCTCAAATAGAATGTTATCCAAAAAAAGTAAAATTAAAAAAATACCTAGCCAGACCCTCAATTTTGGTTGCATGTTTATAAAATCTCCAAATAAGCTTACTTTGTACCTGAAATCAATTTTCAGGTACAGTCCTTTCTACAGTTTGATTTCTCTTCACCTGGACTTCAAGATAGCCTGATGCAGGCAAGCTTCAGTCTAAGGACTGTTTTCAGATTCAGCAATTCCTCGTGATTACAGCACTTCGGGATCGGTGTTTCCTTGTGTTCACCAAGTTCAGGCCACATGAAGAACATATCAGACTGTGCAGAAGGTCGTGCAAAACAGAAGATTCCTTGTATTGAGACCAGAATTTGTTTTTCTAGAAACTGAAAATATTTCATGACCACATCTAGTCTGCTAGAAAGATGACTGCAACTATGCTCCCATATTATCTGGGAATAAAACATAATATTCCTCATGTACATGAATATCCATCTCATCATATACAAACTTAGAGGACTCAGTGAGGCTATTCTCTGCTGTCCTGATGGAAAAAAAAAAAAAAAAAAAAAAAA
>Ga0065711_1035356_pt1 | contig 22422 bp, 10 predicted proteins | sample Hoacrofraction12_FD_59098 | JGI IMG/M metagenome (GOLD analysis project Ga0065711, IMG submission 59098) | Hoatzin crop microbial communities from Cojedes, Venezuela - Epithelial fraction 12 v2 (version 2) | ecosystem: Host-associated > Birds > Digestive system > Esophagus > Crop | place... | reverse complement strand
TATCTGAAGGGTGGATGTCAGGAGGATGGGGCCAAGCTCTTTTCAGTGGTGCCCAGTGACAGGACAAGGGGCAATGGGCACAAACTGAGGCACAGGAAGTTCCGTCTGAAGATGAAGAAGAACTTCTTCCCTCTGAGGGTGACGGAGCACTGGAACAGGCTGCCCAGGGAGGTTGTGGAGTCTCCCTCTCTGGAGATATTCCAGACCCTCCTGGACAAGGTCCTGTGCAGCCTGGTGTAGGTGACCCTGCTTCAGCAGAAGGGTTGGACTAGATGACCCACAGAGGTCCCTTCCAACCCCTGCTATTCTGTGATTCTGTGATTCTGTATAGTGTTGTAGTATGGTATTGAAGGACTAGATTTTGACTGTGCAGAAATTTACATATCAGTCCCTCTTCAGTATCTGAGTTTGTCTTATCTTTACAGGACTGCCTAGATGGAAAAGGCAGCTTTACAGGTAGAAGTGTTTGGGGGAACACGAAAGTTTGGCGTTTTTTGTATGATCATCTATAACAGAGTAAGGGAGAGTGTGAATTTCGAACCATTACAGTCCTATGCCACTGCAGGTTCTTCCAATGCAGGCAGTGCTTTAGGATACAGGGCACATTTCTTTTCATTTTTTTCTTTGCTTGTTTTCTGTGATCAAGAAGATCTATCACTGTGCTCTTCCAGCCTTACTTGTACATGTTCCTTCCTGGGGTTGCAAGTATCTTTATTTAGGGAGGACTCCAGAGTTTTTCAGTATCAATAGCTTTTATAGTTTTCCTTTTATCTTCTGCTAAAAAAGAGTAATCCAGACTGGTTTGCTGAGAACTACTTGGATTGTTATAACTTATTATATGTCTATTATATACAAGCCAGGTGGCATAGTGTTTAACAAAATATGAACCAAGTTGTGTCTCTGTCCTGCCACAAGACTGATGGATATGGAGGATCTTCCCCTGAGTCTCTACACCTGCAGTTATCTCCAAAAGAGAAAACAGCATACCAATCTCTACTAATAACTAGAATCATTGTTCTCAACCAGCATTTGCTGCGCATTTCTATCTCCCCTCAGTCTTCTAGTTTTGTTTTCAAATCATGGCCATATCCCGCAGTAAACCTTGCTTTGAAAATTGCTTAGTTTAGTTTGAATGAGATCAGCTTGATGAAAATTGCTTCAGGTTTAGAATCATTTCTGTTAGTCACAGAAGCTTCAAGTTCCTATTGTAGCTGTAAGCACCTCATTAATTGTGGGTTTGCATTCTTTTAAGGCTGAACTAATTGCTTCCTACTTGCACTGTGAATTGTGATAGTATCGTAAAAAAAGAAAGAGAAGTATTGCTCTGGGCTCCAGGAGGCTTCATCATTAATGTAATCTAAGCCGGCTGAATTTGCCATCTTCCACATCAGTATTGATACCCCAGAACACTGCAGTCAGCTTGGATTGTTGTACTCCTATGTGAACGAAAGACCTCAGTAAGCTCTTAAGCAAGTGTGTAACATACATATGCTACAGCTGACCCACATCATGTATTTCTGTGCCTTTTCCAACTTTCAGACTAACTAAAATCTAATGACCTCTAGTCCTTTTGAATGGAGAGGAAATCCGTTCTTTGTTGGAAATGATGCCCACCTGAGTGTGAAGATAGCCTGAAATGGTGGCTCAGAGATGTGGCTTTTCCTAGCCTAGAGGATGCTTTTACTAACTTTCAGGCACAACCATTACACTTCAGTGTCACCATAATTGTTAAATGACTGTTTGTTTTGTTCCTAGACTGGCCTGGTAGTAAATTCTGGGTTGAAGAATTCAAAACTTTTGCACAGAGATATTTGTTTTTATAAAGGAGACTCACAAAATCATGGAAGGAGAAGGACAGGCTAGGAAAGAAAAAAATTTAAAAGGCCCCAAATGTAGTTTTCTCTTTCTTTTTAAAAAAAAAAAAAAAAAAACCTATATAAATTGTATTTGAATTTACTGATTATAAAAAGAAAACTGCATATCAAAGTACAATATCAGAATGGTGAAATTCCAACTCGTGGACATAATCCAATCAATTTATCCAGGCTATGGTTGTCCCTTTGGTGCCTTCTTTCACAGCATGTCCTGGATGTTCACCCTCTGTTGGTTTTGTTCCCAAAGGTTCACATATCCTTCTTCTGTCAAAAGTAACTGGAGTTACATCCATCACGTAACCAAATACAGGTATCCCTTGCTGTTATCACAAAACCAACATGTCTCTAATCACAGTCCAGGGGCAATAAGCCCATGTAAGAGGGCAGAGCCCAACCAAAATATTACCCTTGTGCTATAAGAAGTGGGTAGTTATTTCACCATGTGGGTATTGCCCTAAGCAGCATGGCAGTTGTAGACCCCTGAATCTCTGCCGTAACCAAAGAATAACCATTCAGCGTAGCATCTGACAGTTTCTACTAAATGCATCTAACCTTCCTCTATTTTAACATTCAGACATCATAAGACAGTAATAGACAGTTCATTTCACTTGCGGTGCTGTTAATTCATACATAATATAGCTGTTAATTTGGGGAGCCAAAGCATCAGGCATGCTGGTATAGTGCACAGATCTCTTCATCTCCTTTGGTTACTTTGTGTGCCATCATCACTGAAGATTTTTTTCCAATTCCATGTTTCATAATGGGGAACAAGTGAGCTGAAGAGCTACAATGATTTCCATCTAAACTGCTCTCTTTTTGTCTGCACTACAAAAACTAGTATCCCTTTGCCAACATTTGCTTAGACATTTTTCAATCATAAGAAAGGAAATTATAGGAGTAAGAATACAAAAATGGAGCAAAATCCTCTTTTTGCCATAAAGTGTGCATTGGAAATGAGTGAGTTTCCTACTGTTCAGAACATACATGTGAACAGTAGGAGACAATGAATGCTCTAAGGACTGTCTCCTGCCTGTCTCTCTTGACACAGTAGAGCAATCAGAAGAGAGACGGCTGTTTGCCTTTTCAAAAAAAAAAAAAAAAGTATTTCTTGAGAGCCTGTGGCAGAGTTCTTTATTTCCATCACTCCTATGAAGCTTCACAACATCATCGGACTTGTAAAGTTATATACAGCTATCCTTTCCTCTGTGCTTTCTGGTCCTGGGATCTTCCCTGCAATACATAAGATTCCCAAAGCTGAAGTCTTTAACAATGTCATTACTTACACAAAGTAGTATACAAGAAGTTCTGTCAGTTCTCTCACATTTGGAAAAAAAAAAAGGTTTTTAGTTGTAGGTTTGTTTTTTTTTAAACTACACACTGTATTTGCTAATAGGAGTTTTCTGAAGAGCAAAACAAAGGGGAAGGGAACAACATGTGTGGGTAGGTATACAGGAGAGAACACTGGTACAACCTGCTCGCAACAGAATATGTACGGTTCTCTGTTTATGTTGACACAACTCAAGAACTTAGATATGCAAGATACCAAGTCTGGAGTGCATTTATGTGAAGTTTAATCCAGCATACAATTAATATTTAATGTAATCCAACTCCAAATATTTAGAAACCATGAGTCTAATTGTCTTGAGACTTGACTTACCATTAAAAATCACTAGTTTTTTGATTGATTCAGTCACTTTCTTTGTGTTCACCTTCTGGTTTCTAAATCATTAGGCAACGTCCACACCACATGTTTGTTTGTTTTGGTCTTTTCTACAGGTGTAAGTAACAGAAACTGGAAGATTTTATGACTGTTTGCTCAGCTGATCAACTGTCTGAATGATAAATACTCAGGAAATTGTATAAAGCAGCTGGAGGTTTAAGAAAGAACTTTGAATCTTGTAAGACATGATATCACTGTAAGAGGAATGAAACACCACCCCTAAAGTTCATAAAACTTCCATTCACTTAAGTGCTGCATTTTATTGTCCTGACAGCATTTTAAATTGACAAAATTTGTCTGATAGTCCTTTGATAATCAAATCATGGTAAACATGCTAGTCTTCAAGACAAAGCTAGCACATTCTGCAGAGAGGTTGAAAAGAGCTCCAGCGACATAACAGGGTCAGGGTGAATCTAATACAAAAAGCAGATTCTCCAGCCCATGGCTCATGTCATTCTGCAGACTTCGTCTACGCCACCACTGAGGTACTGTCCCTCATACACAGTCACTGAAGCTTTGAGTGAAATTCCATTTCAGACAAAGGAACGTCGCAAGACCAACCTGGCTTTGGCCTTCTGCAAGGGTTAAATGTAGCACCTTGAACAAATGTCCCAGAGGATAAATTCCTCCTTAAAAAAATTAGCCAGATAAGATAAGACAGACAGGAAGTCAGTTTTCAGGATTAAAAAAAAAACAGAGGAACCAAAGAAACCAAAGGAAAAAAAATCTCCAAATTTATTCAAACACAGAAATTCCTTTTGTCTCACAGCTTGATTCTTTACTAAGATAACCCGTCATAATTTTATCTTTACACAAGTTCTTCATGGTGATTTCTGTAATGAAGTCAATGGTTTTTTCAAAAAAAAAAGGGGGTGAGGGAAGAGAAGGATCATTTACACTAACAAAATTTGAATCTTTCAAAAATCCTTCTACAGTGCACAAGTGAAAGCAGAAGATAGGAAAGGTATACATTTTCTAAAAGGGATGGTTGGTCATTTCTCACAAATATGTTTGGTTTTCTTTAACTCACCTTGGACTCGGGAAGAAAAAAGCATAACCCAGGTTCCCTGATTCTCAGATCTGACCGCCTTCAGAAATGGTTTCAAAGGGCTTTAGTAAAAGAAAAATGAAGAAAAAGGGGTCAAAAGTTCTCCTCTGAGCCTAAACATCTTGTTGGGTCACAGCAGGTGAGGGTAATTTCTGTAGCAAACAGAAGAGAAACAAATTCAATAACTGGCAGTACGTGCAACCACATCTGATTCACCAATAAAATGGTTCTTTATAAGGGGGTTAACTGGGAAAAGCAAGCGGGAGGAAGGTGGGGTGAGGTCTGAGTTCCTGCTTCTGAACCATGCAGCTCCTGTTCTCCATCATGCACTCTAATACGAGGGAATATTTAAATTTTCTTGCAATCTTATGCATATTCATACTTTCATGCTGATAACTATTCATTGGCATATTCAACCCTAATTATGAGGTCACTGCCACTTTAAAAAGATTTTCCAGTCCCCAGCCCAGGTGCATTTTCCCTTAAATATTCTATCGAATTATTTGCTTGTAAACAATCTGTATACAAAAATAAATGCAGAGATTGAATGCTCAATTGCAAAAATGCAGGTGCAGAAGAAAGCCCACCCATCAAGATGCAGTTTTCATTATGTTTTAGTAGCCTGAAGCATCCAGTTTGAACTCATATTCACTCACGCTGTTGTAATTCTGGTTGTCCCTTGGTACTGAAGTGACTAAGGCGTCTAAATCACATGAAAATTAAATCTCTTACAAGTCATTTTAACATTCTTTTTACCTATCTTTTTCAATAATGTTAGTTTAAGCAAGGCTGAACAAAAGGAATTCATTTTCTCCACCAGATTCAGACACATAATTAGGTGGAAATGTCAACTGAACTAAAATCTGATGTCATGGTTTGTACGGCTAACACAGCTTACATGATTCATATTTTTGCAAAAACATGGAAAAGAAGACTAGACACGTAGTACCTCTAATACCTGGGAGACAGCATCTTGCCCTGGAGCCATGGTAGGCTTGGCAGCAGTGAAGGCCAGCAGCAACTTGTAGTGCATCAGCAAGAGAATCACCAGACCAAGGGACATGATCATTCCACCCCAAGCAGCATTTGTTTGGCCACACCTGGAAGAGCGTCCAGCCTTCATCCCCAAATTCGGGAGGGACATTGAAAAAATGGAGAGGGTCCAGTGGAGGGCCACTAAGACACTTATAGAACGGGAGAACTTGACATATGAAGAAATGTTGGTGGAATTTAACTTGCTCAACCTAGAGGACAGAAGGATCAGGGGGAACCTAATCATACTCCACCAATACATTCAATATATTTATGGAGAAAATGGAGGTACTCGCTTTACAAGGGAGCAGAGTGACAAAAGACAACAGGAACAAGTTACTTCTGCAGAAATTCTCTCTGGATGTAAAAAAAATATTCCTCACTCTGAGAATAATTAAACATTGGAGTAGGCTGCCCAAAGAAGTAGTGGAAACTCCCTTGCCAGAAGTATTGACCATATGGTTTAATGGGGCCCTGGAAAGCCTAATCTAAAGCTCTGCTTTCAACAGAAGGTTGGACGAGATGAAGTCCAGAGGTCACTTCCAACATTTGGTGACTTTTGAATGATTCGGTTTTTCTTTTCGTTGGTATTCTTGCTCCACTTCTGAAGATCTTATATTTTTCCTAAAATTTCTCTTACTTTCTAAAATCAAGAAAGTATTTAAAGTACAAGAGAAAGAAAATGTGTGTGGTGTTTTGACGCTCAGTCCCTCTGCTGGATTTGCAAGAGCATGAAAGGGATATGTGAAAGAAAAATGAGAATGTGCTCTTTATCTGACTCAACTGTTCGTGTAATTTCCACAGGAAAGACATAGAATCATAGAATCATAGAAAATTTTGGGTCGGAAGGGACCCCTAGAGGTCATCTAGTCCAACCCCCCTGCAGCGAGCAGGGACACCGCTAACTGGATCACATATAATGAGGCTTTGAATTTAAGCTACACTGCCTCTGGGTTCCCCCCTCCAGTTATCAGACTGCAACTTGAGTCACATTACACTTATACAAGAGTGGGATTACATTCCCCTAATGGGGCAGGATTAAGCCAAAGGAGGTGGAACAGCTTTCAAAGGAGCAACTTCAACACAGGGGGCCAAGTTCTACTCTCTATTACACACACGTGACTGTCACAGTGATTTCAGTGGGGATACTCAGGTGTAACCAGCGGTATAGTGCCTGTGTGACATGGAGCAGATGTGGAAAATCGCAAGTGCAGACTAACCATGAGCATCTCATTTTTAAATAGCCACTTTATTGCAGTGGTAAGCAACCGAGCTTTAAGTGGGACCGTGATCTACTGCACTGCATTCAGGATTAAATTTTTTTCCCATACTGGATTCACTTTCATCCTCTTGCAACAGCTACAAAATACAGCAAACCTACGCTAAGAGTCACTGAAAAGTGAGGGTGAGATTCCGGAAGGTGAGATTCTCTTCTCAGAGAGCGTACAATGTCTCTACTTGTTAAAGCGTTTGTCTCACCTCCGTCATTACAGCACCTGCAGTGTCACACCGTGTTCAGAGTTGCTTTATGTGCTTCTATTTATTTAAATTCTTGCAGTTTTAAAACTCAATGTGTCACTTTTTTCTGCCTTGGAGAATTTTTTTCTTATCTGTGCATTTCCGTTTTTGTATAAGTTAGCAAGTGTAATAAAACTGTAATGAAGATCTTTTTCTAAAGTTTTGTATAAGTAAAGCAGATTTCAACATGACTCACAATATGGAGTCATTTGGAATAGACCAGACAGACTTTGCAGTAAATTTCTTCAATATCTGTACAAGAATGTAAGTTCAACAATATCAATTCACACCAGCAATTAGCCAGAGTGCTAATAAATTGTATCATGAGTGGCTGAAGTACAGCCACGTGGAAAGTTAGGGAAAAATAACAGTAGAAAAGCAAAGAGCTAGCTGGAACACTTCTGTCCAAGCTATCTGCTGTCTAGGATCATCTCATCTGATCTGAAAGATACCATCATATGCAGAGGCTCTCAGTATATTGTTCACGTTACGTGACCATACGAGCAACACTGACAGAATGAATCACGCGACGGGCGGTGCAGCTGCCTTTCACCCAAGAGCGGGGAGCTACAGCTGTGCTGCCAGGAGCCCCCCAACCCCCAGGGAGAGCACACACTGAGAGCTCACTCGTGGCAGTGCTGCCAACCACGGTGTCACTGAAATAAAAGAGAGGAAGGGAAGGGGAAGAGGAAGGAGAAGGAGAAGGTGAATTAATCTAGCAGTAAAGCAGGGATTTGCTCTAAATGAAAAAAGTAAATGCAGGTAACCCACGTAAACTTGTTTTAAAGCTATTGTACACTACAGAAATTATAGTCATTACTTTCCCATTATTTTTATTTTTCCCAAGAAACATTCCTGTAGCTCTTTAATGAAGTAATTTCACTACCACCTTTTGTGAACTGGCTGCCTCTACATCCTCAGCCTGGTGCTACAGATTGGGAAGGTGAGAGTGGAATCCAAAGCCAGGAATAAAGATACACCAATGACATGTGTCTTAAAGTTATTGCATTAAGCTATACTCAAGCCATACTTGGACCATATTCTTACATAGTTAGAAGCCAGAAAAGAGTAGCCTCAGGTAACACTGCCATTTTACAATTTCCATGAGCCTCCAGAGGCAAGCTTCATCTCTCATTGCGCATCAGCCACCCGAGAGTTGCATATCTTACTAAAACCATCCAGCAGGAGTTAAGGGAGGCCAAAACCATAATATTAGGAGATGACAAGAGAAGCATCCTAGGTTTATGTTGAAGTGAGGTGGTATCTTTTGAGAGGGATCAGTCTGGGACCTAGAATCTGTCCAGTGCAGACTAACTTACATCATGAAGTGCAGGATAAATATTTTAACCAAAAAAGAGACAGCCTCTTCACCGTATTTTACAGAACACAAGAGGAACCATGGAGCTTCTTAAACAAAATCAGAAATACTAAGCTGCCTCCCTGCCAGGCTGTCATACAGTTGGTGCCAGACACTCCTGAATTTCTCATTTGCTGCAGCCATCTGAAACTACTTCTTCAGTAGCATATGGAGAAAGCATCACATCATTTCTCTGTAGCGTATGATGAATTCATATTCTGATTTTCATACAAAAAAGCCAGAACACACTAAGTAACAGCAGAAAACTAATACTGAAAAGCCAGTCTATTTGATAAAAATAGAACAAGAAGCGTGGAAGAGAAATATTAACTGATCATCTCTCTAGGGGAACCTGACAATGCATTCACAAATAATGTATTCATTAAAAGGCAGAGAAAAATCATTGAGAAACTAATTTTGCAAATAATGTTTGAATAGTACTCATCTTAACCCAGCTTCACACAGCTGTCACTAAAATTTATCATACCTGACTGCCCTTTACCATTGTGATTAACGCTAATAAAAAAATCCTGTGGTGTTTTATAACGTCGTCAAAAAAAAAAGAAAAGCCTGCACAGGGCAAGTGGGTGAATAAAAATTTGAAACACTGACTTAGAGTCATAAATAATGCTGATTAATAAACTGTGGTCCCTGTGATATACCTTTAATTACTCTTCCCACTGTTCCATTCACTTGGCACTTGATTGTGCATGGCTGAAATTACTGGTATTGTACCATAGGTAGACAAAGAGACACACTCAGGTCTTCTTAGGAAATACTGAATAAAACAATCTCAGTGATATTCATAATGTATAATAATGCAATTAATTAGAATGCAACCAATGTCTTGATAGATTTAAAATCAAAAAAGACATACATGTTTTCCTCACACTTTTCTTTGAAACCTTTTTTATCCATGCCAAGTCCAAGCATTCTCCAGAAATTTTCTAAGAAATGTATAACTTCATCCAAAGCATTACTTAGGAGAACTGCCTAAGACATCTTCTGATTAGGATGGGGCAATATTCTTCTTCTCATAAGAGGACAAGAAAAAGTATAAACTCCAGGTTTATGAAGGAGTCCAAGAATGAGAGGGCTTGAAAAGTAAAATATTTAGCAATGAAGAAGAACAAAAAGGACTTATGGAGATAGCACTTCTACCACCCGTTTATGTTATACCTTTGAGAGAAATTCACTTTGGGGTGGTTCTGTTCTTCAGTATGTACTTACTTGGATGGCTGCTGTTACTCACTGGGACTGCATAGTAAGGGGCAGATATTAGTTTTGTTTTTGTATTACAATTGGATTTAAAGGTAACAAGCCTGTAATAATTCATCAAGAATACATGCCAATTAGGTCAGTCAGATATTTGTTTTGTGATCATATTGGCTTAGAAGGTCTTTATTAAACTAAGGGTTTACAGAAGAGCAATAAAGGAAATGTTGTCTTCAGATGAGCCATTACATGACACAAATATAAAGAAAGTTAAAAGACAGTATCTAAACTCTTAGTTGTAGAGATTTTACATTTTCTCCACATACCCACAAAACAATTCCAGAGGTGTCAAAGCCCAGCAGAGCAAAAATAGGAGAATTTCTTTTTTGAGACAACAAGGAGTAACTTGAGAGAATCATATCGAGACATAACACAGCCTGGGGTCATTTGAGGAAACTGTCTGTTTTATAGACATTTTATCAGGTAAAATGTTGTACTTAAAGGGTGTTGAATATGCCATCATCCCTCTTCTTTACTGCTTTGGTCCTGCTACAGAAGATGTACTTCTTTAAGAAGGCTGACCAGCGGTTACAAAGTCATGGAGAGAATAATGTAAGTACTGAACCAGGTTAGTCAGAGAAATTTTGATCAAGAGATGATACAGGAGTGGAAGACATAAGGAATTCTGTCCCTGCTGCTAGGTTAGCTGCCCTCTCCCATTATCAAAACATTAAAAAGGACATGTGTGTCAGTATCGCACCTCTGCTCAGCTTCTGCATGTAGACTGAGACCACGTCCACTTACAGCAGGAGCAAACCAGGATGACAAGAGATGCCATTATCCTGGTAACTGTGACAGCTATTAAAAAGAGATCTGTTCAAAAGGCCATGTTCAGTAACAAACAAGAACTCTCATAAATGCCACTGAACTGATCTTGGTATATCTGTAAATAGTCTGGGTGGTTTATAGTGGTAGCGGCCTCTTGTAAAGATTTTACTTGTTGAGTTCTCAATGCCCCTAATTCAATATATTTTTTTTTTCTCCAGGGGGAATAGGAGGGAAAATGCAGTTTTCATTTGAAATTTTCTTTTGTCCTAATGTTACATTGCTGCAGTGTGTGAGTGTACATTGTTGTAGCTAGTGCAGAAAAAATCCAGGCTAGAGGTAGCATTGTATGTACCACGACGGTGAGACCAGATTCCACATCCTGGATTTCATTCTTCTCTGAATTACTTTTGATCCAGTCATTGGCTTGACTTGGAGAAATATAGTTAACTTGTTTTGGCAACAAAATCCATCCATATTCTTTTATTTGCAGAATCCTATCAACTTATGCCATTTCAGTTCATAATTAAGTTCATACATTTGGACAAAATCCTGAATGATAAGAAGGAGGTGTTGCCCTTATCATGGTTTTTGAAATGCGGTTTCCTTAGGAATGACCTTCACTGAGTGTACACTCTGTGCATACAAAGAGCAGAGTCATTAATAAATTATATACAATGTAGGACTTGAAAAACACATACAAGCTAGACAAAGCTTTGTAGTTTGAAAGAGCTGCATAGAACTGTTAAAATATGATGTGACATGAATGAAAGGTGACTGACCATACAAGAAGTGTTTTTAGAAAATCCAGCACCGTTTGATTGGAATTAAAAATCAAAGGGAGAAGTAGGTAAAATAATGTTACTTGCTGTTTCTACAAACTGCTAGAAATCAGAGTAACAAAGGTGTTCAGAGTCTGAGAAAGGGGAACTTGTAACAGATTTTGACCCCCAAATTCTTTTTGACTTTGAGATTTCAAACTAAAATATCAGGGATTATTAAATGAGAAAGATTCTTCATATATATATATATATATATATATATACACACACATATAAGGAAATATTCAAATAATGATAAAGCTGATTGCTTATAATGTTACAATACTATCACTCATTTGAAATTATTCAGGCACATTTTACTACACTGAAATATTAAATTTAATTTTGAACAGAATGTTTAATCTCTGTTAACAGTTGTACAGCTTATTGACAACAGATAAACTGCGATTATATTGGCTGAAAAAAAAGTAGATCCCAGTCTTTCAAGGAGGAGAACTTCAAGGAAATGCCAAGAACCATCACCTCCAGTGAAAGACAAGCGGGTGATGTCAAGTACCATCACTTCTGTAAAAAAGAGTAAAAACTTTATTTTAGTAAAAAGGCTAAAGCCTACAAATAGCAAGAACTCAATCATCCTGACAGTGAGGTAAGTAGGTTGAAATCCCATGCCATGCAGTGAGACAAGGCAGAGTCCTGACCATGTTAAGAACTACAGCACCACACCAGATGAGGTCCTTCTATCCGATCTCTCTCGGAAAAGCATAAGAAAACAAAATACAGAGTGATCCATCCCTGATAGATCCTTCTAGAGGCCAGAAATTTTCTGCATGAACTGTTTTTGCTCTTTTTGGAATCTATTTACCTCTCAGCACCTGTAACATCATGTGACAGTGAGCACAGCATAATTATTAATTATGTGTTGCCTGAAGAAATGCTATATGTGGTTTGCTATTGTACCTGCTGCCTGATAAACTGGAGTAGCTCCAGTGATAAATAGGCTTTTTATTCTTTATCTTTGACTTACCCTACATAATAATACGAGCCTATCATTTTATGGTGGAAGAGCTCTCGCTGTCCACTACACGAATGTTTTAGAAACTATTGCCTTTGTTGAGGTAAATGTAGTTTCTCTCTACTGTTTCTGGAAACATTCAAGGTCAGGTTGGACAGGGCTCTGAGCAACCCAACCTAGATGAAGATGTCCCTGCTCATGGCAGGTGGGATGGACTAGATGACCTTTGAAGGTCCCTTCCAACCCAAACCATTCTGTGATTCTATGGTTCTAAAAATATTCTGAGGCTTCACAACAGACCTTTCATATTTTACTATTTATTTTACACACAATACTGTAGCAGAATATTATTCTCTTTTAAAGAAAAAAGACTATTAGGGCAAAGTGGTTTTGTGACTAAAACTTCAGCACACAGAAATGTAGACACAGAACCTGTGTATCTGTCAAGATTGCAGTTGTACTCTACTTTTACAGGTATTTCCAATGAGAAACAAGAATGCTATTTTTGGTTTTGTAAGGGACTTCGGGGCAGAACAACTGCTTGTGCTCAGTCACCTCTTCCTTGGGAACATCCAGTGGGTCCTGTTTCCAGGGAGGCGTTGTGTAAGATCATGTTTATAACCTATCATCCAGAGAGGAATGGGAATAGTGGCGAATCAGTGCTCTACCACTCTTGCTAAGAGCAACAGCTTCTGTCAGGCCTCACTGCCTGCACAGAAGGCGGCAATTTGCTGAAGATGTATGAACTGTAATGGTGACTGGTCACACCAGCATGTGGCTGCTCTCTTTCAGAGAATTTCTGACTGTTTCCCTACCTGTATTGGAACTCACCAGATACAGCATTTATTGCACTGCTTTTGCTGTAGGGTGCTGAAGCACGATTCCTGCCTGCTCCAGACAGAGGCAGAGAAGTGCTGCTTCTGAGGGAAATAACATTCTGGTTTGCTTAATGAAATAAAAGTCTTCATGGAAATTTGTTTTACATGATACAGTCTTAGAAATACGACTGCATCAGACAGCAAAGGGATACATCAGGGTCAAATTCTGATTTATTCCCATCAAATTGTATTCAAACCAGTAGAACTGAGCAGTATGGAAATTAGAGTAGTAAGTCACCATCTGTCTCTAGTAGATCCTGAGACACAGAGAAACTAGAATATATTTGATTGTGCAGTTTTATTTGAAATGGATCTCATTAGTCAGCACATTTCAGTAAACTTGCAGTCTAACGCAACATGACAAAGAGTTAGTAGTGTCAGAACACTGACAAACGATGGAAACTCTAAGTACTTTTAAAAAGCAAACACTCTTTCCAAATGAGAGCACACAAGCTAGCTGAAAGAAGAATTGGCTACAAATTTATTTAATACTAAAGAACAGGAAAAACACTTTCAAGCCCCTAACAGCCTTGCAGCTTAGGTGGATTTCACTCGATCCTTAATAAAGTATACATTGCCTCATACTCTGATATTCTGCTATATAATGACATATTGGGTAAAATCGCCAAACCTCAAACAGTCTTCCTATGGGAAAATTCCTAACTTTTTCTTTATGACGTTGAATCTTGCTGGGGACAAGTAGGAAGAACATATTCATGATTAAGTGTAGGATAAGTTCTTTCAAAACATGTTTGGGGAGGGTTAGCTTAGTCATTAGACGTATGATATTTTCAGACATTCTGGATCAGATCTTCAAACCATGCTCCAACCTCTATGTGCTGTGGGTGTGGTACAAAAGACAAAAACGTGCCCTTGTAGGGCTCACTGTATCTCCATAAGCCCATGCTATGGATGTTGTGTATAAGCACAGAGCAGTGTACATAATCAAGGTAGAATTAGAAAAGGAAGGAAAACTGCTATGATTTCCTCATTTGCTTCTATAACTCTGTTTTACATGACACTGAACTATTTTGTGGTGTAACTATTACATGCTCATTAAAAATATGATCAGAATGAACAGATAATCCTTAAAATCTCATTTTTCTGGGAAGAAACATGATGTTGCTCTTGCCCATCCCAGTCTTTACATTTGTGGCTTGAGTTTTGAATGAATTATGGTGAAAATAAATCATTTATTTCCAAATGCAGCCAGATCTTTGTATTGACCACTTGCTCCCCAACACCACTTTCCATCAATTTTTAAATGATCCAAGCAACAGTTTCCATTAAAAACCCTGGTGAGATTCTTTTTCACCCTCTGATACAAGTCTCCATTCCAAAGAGATTTCTCCTAATATTCACAGAGTCAGTTGCATTACAAATTGCAATTATTTTCCAAATTATACTTTCAGTATGCTTTTAGACAAGTCTGCTTGTCTAAAGCTGCTGGTACTTGACTCACTCTGTAGAATTGAATAAAGCAAGGATTACCAAACTTAATTTGAAGAGATGAGAGTACCTCAGAGCTCTGTTCAAGGTCAAGTTCTTGCACAGGAACTGCTCAGTTCTTCACACATTGCACTGAACAATTGCATATCAAGTATGAGTTTGGGAACCTCTCAATAAAACAGTGGTGTCCATGATAGAAATACGACAGGGAGTTTCTGATGAGGTCCAGAAGAGGAGACCATGTCTACTAGTACTCTAGGAAGAAACACAGTGGTTACTTACAGTATTTGAAGGGAAAATCTGGGATTACAGCTGCTACAGATACAGATACTGTATTTTTAAAAATCATATAAAGAAATATTCACCTCTATCTTAGAAAACAGCTTCCCATAGATGCACTCAAAATGTTATCCATGTCCACCTTTCTCAAATATATGCCTCTTCCTCTGCAATCTCTTCTTCCTCATCCTCACAAAACACTTGGTCATGTCCTGCAGGTCAGCGTATTCCGGCTATGTTGACAACAGGCAATACCAGAGAATAAGCTCAGAATCAGAGACTTGGAAAATATTGCTGAAAGGTGAGTCTTCTCTGTTTTCATGTTCTGGCTGCTCCAACTTGGCACCAGCTGGCGTAGGTTGCAGCTGTGGACAGATTGTGCAGATAGGCATCCATGTTCTCATATAGGCAGGCTATATACACTCTGCAGGCCAAAATTATACTTTAAAACCCCACCTGGAGACCAGCCGGAAGCTAGCAGAGTCCTGCGAACACTGGTCTTGTCTTCCCAGTGAGATACATTTCTTAGCGAGCAGAGGTGGCACTCTGATCAAGTCATAGTACAGACTAATGTATTTGTGTATAACACAGAGACCGTTGCAAGAACCTCAGTACCAGGACATGGATCATGAGGGCAAGGTCCTCATTCAAAAGTAATAATAGAACCATAAAATCATAGAATGGTTTGGGTTGGAAAGGACTGTACAGATCATCTAGTTTCAACACCCATGCCACAGGCAAGGACACCTTCCGCCAGACCAGGTTGCTCCATCCAACCTGGCCTTGAACACTTCCAGGGAGGGGACAGCCACTCTGGGCAACTTGCTCAAGTGCCCCACCACCCTCACAGTAAAAAATCTCTTTCTTATATCTAATTGAATTCTACTCTTTTTTTAGGTTAATAACAAACGTCTCACTGGAAAATGATAGGGGAGTGTTGTGGGAAGCTTGCCTTCCACCTGCTGAGATGGGACCTAGCAGCAGCCAAAGCCTCCATAGCGTTTCCAGCTCGGCAGCCGGCAGACCCCCATTGAGCAGGGAGGGTACGAGCTCTGCCCGACCCGCTGGCAGCTTTCTCCAGCCTGCGGCATTGCCTCAGGCCTTGGGTGGGCTAAGCTGTGGCCAACAAGCTCTCGGCCGCTTCTCAGTCTCACCCACACACTGGGCAAGGCATTTGACAGCAGTGAGAAAGTTAAATGAGGCAGAAATTGAGGGTCCCCATTATCTCCCACATGACCTCCACCATGCCACTCTGACAGGGCTAGGAAGATGGAAACTGGACAGATCTTTCCTCCCATGGAGGTTCTGGGCGCCTTTGGGTTGGTGTTGCGAGCACACTGCAAACACCCTCCACAACGGCAGCCTTTCAAAAAGGGACTGAGACACCCAGCGTGAGGCTTGAGTGTGATTTAAGTGCTTAGACCCAAAGCTGAGTTCCTCACAACTTTGCTCAGCTGATGACCTGCCCCAGAGGAACCTGACTTCTGGAGAGGCCTCAGTTTTCTGTGTCGGAGTTTCTCAGACACCCACAGCTCTACCTGCGCGTGTGCCCAGGCCTGCCTGTGCCTGACAGGGCACACACCTCAGATAAAGCCCGTCCTTCCATCAGACTCAGATCTTGAGCCCTCATACTCTCATGTCCTCTCTCCAGTCTTCCCTGTGCTGCACAATAGCTTCAATGGGCAGGATGGAGACACCCTGAGACATACATAGACACATGCATGCACACACACACACACACAGACACATAGGGCTGCCTTGGCTGGGGGAGGGACGCATGGCTGCATCCCCTCAGGCATGGAGGGAATCTGAAACCAGGTCTGTCACGTCCTGAGTAAACGCTGAAACCACTGATAGCTTCTAGAGCAGGGGGAGCTACTGCTCCAGCCATCTTCTGAAAGCTAAAAATGATACCTTGCATCCCTCAAATGAAAAAAAAAGAAAAAAAAAAAAAAAGAAAGGACATAAGTGCCCGTTGCTAAAAAAGGGCCTGGGCTGTAAATTCTGAAAGGAGAGAGATGACTTCTAGTAGCACGGGGGCCTACACCCTGAAGAAGAGCAGCATTTGCTCTTCCCTCTGACTGATGAGCAGCAGCTGTTTCCCTGCAGACCCCGCTCAGGAGTGCTCAGCTCTCCCCGTCCACACAGGGAGCCTGCGCTCCTTTACGGACCCGCGTGTCCAAAAGCAGCTGTTGCAGCACGCACCCAGCCCCGCCGACGCTCACCGCGCGAGGGTGGGAAGCGCTTGCTGCCTCCCGAGCTCTGGCCGCGGTGCAGGCTCTCTGTCACACCGAGCACGGCACCAGGGCGGAGCTGCGTCTCCTCTGCAGGCAGAGCGGCAGTGGCCTGCCACAGCCCCAGCCTGCACCCCCTCACAAGCCCTGCGCTCGGGTGGGATGCCTTTCCCATCACGGGCTTTGCACGGCGAGTGCCACGTGCTCGGTCTCATGTCCCAGCTTTTTGGACAGAGGTCCACGCCGCGTCACGACGTGCGTGCGCGGATCCTGTGCCGACTGAGGGGACGGAGGGGGCCCAGGTGAAGCCTCGCCCAGGCCGGCTGCAACGTCCTGCCCGTAGCTGGGGCCGCACCGCCGGAAAGAGAGCCGCCCATGCTGGAGGCAGGGCCGAGGAGTGTGGGAACCCGGGCGAGGAGCCGGCCAGGGCCAGGCTCTCCCACATCTGGAAACTTCCAGGTCATGGCCTGAGCTGTGTGGGGAGGGGGAAGAGCGGCGATGCATTAAGGCAAGGGCGGGCAGCCGCGCTCCTGAGAACAGGAAAGTTTCAGCTCCCAGCCCCGGCCTCCCTGCAACAGCTCTGGAGGGGCTTTCGTCCAGACAGAGAAAGCCTTGACTGAAACACAAGCCCGAGTCTCCCCTGTAAGCTCTGCAGACCGACTACCGATACTTCATTTCAGCTGTAACAAAGACATGAGGAAGTTCGTCGGAGACGCCTGATCTCTATCCATCATCGAGAGATCAGCTCTCTTTGTGGTCAGTGCCTCTTCCTGTGCAGACGTGAATCTGAGGCAGCTCCATGCTTTAGGAGCTATTCTGTCACAACTTTTTTCAGCTAGGGGCTACTAGGAAGAGAGTACCTATCTAACCGTCCGTGCCAAGGACTCCTCAGCCCGTCTCAAAGACGCTGGGAACCATCCCTTCCCAGAGGAGCCCTGCTGCCTCTCGCTAGCGGCGAGCTCTGTCGCGAGCCCACGAGAGGCTGGACTGCACCATGGAACAAGGGCTTCAATACCAGAAAGCGTTATCAGGGAGTCACAGGCTCTGTGTCGTGTCACAGGTAGACATGAACCGCCTCCATCCTCCCGTTTTCTCTCCCACATTGCCCTTACAATTGCGTTTACCACTCTGCTGCCCCTGAGAGTTTCACTGACCTAATTGAAAGCACTAATTATTTGTTCTTTTTAGACTCCACAAAAGTCCATACCTCCCCAAATTCTCTTCACTTTTATCCCCAAAGAAGAAATTCCTTAGAACATTAAAACAAAAAAAAAGTATAAAACAATCATTAACTAAAGGGCAATTCAGATTCACACCATTTGACTAAGACACATGATGAAGAATTGCAGCAGATGACTCACCATACTTCACTCATCATCAGCTGGTTAAATTTTTGCATTCTCTGCTTGATCAACAGCTGCTTTAATGGCTATCTTTGGTCCAGTAGTATATTCAAATGTATATCAAGACTAAAAATATTTTCTGAAATGTAAGTTATAGAGTTACCTTGCTAAATAGTTGAAGGCAAATAAAGCTCTTAAAGATTGAATATATTGTTCTACTAACTGTAATAATCAGCCAGATTTTTCACCCTGTGGTACAAGACTTTCAGTTTTCAGGCTTTTTTTCATCCAGACTCAGTCCTTCCAGCATAAACGTTGTACTGCTGATTGCGATGCTGCTACTTGTCATGCTATTTCATTCTTAATTCCCATTTTTTCTCTGAGACACTTACTGAACGAAGAGACCAAATTGTCCTGTGGAAGTTAGCAACAATTTTGCCATAGAAACCGGAAGAAGTGCATCATTGAAAAATTATTTTGTGGGAATTTAGCATCCATGAGACACAAGGCTTTATGTCTGTATTAGCCCGTTATTACCATAGAGTATCATTAACATCATCATGTTATTTTATTTACTATTATTGGCCACACTGGTTACAGCATTGCTCTAAGGACCTGTGAGGAGCATGGCCTGTTGTATTAGGCACTGCACAACTGTGGATGAGCTGTGAGCACCCTCAGATTAATCCCTGCTTGAGTGACCTCATGATTTCAGAAGGAAATGTGTTTTCATAAGCAAAACCTTCACCAGCAAAAATGGTAAACTGACAAAGAATAATTTTGATTTTATAGTTGTAAGAGACAGTATTTGCCTTTCTTCTGGGCTTCTTTTTTTTTCTGTGATGATGATATGGTAAGTTAAATTAAAACTGCAAACACATTTCCCTAATATAATCAGTTTTGAAGAGCAAACCTACTGCTGAACCAAGATCCCAAATGGTGAAATTTCACTTCCAGGACTGCTTTAATGAGCAGTTCTTCTGCTATGAAGCACCTCATAATAGTACTGTTACCACAAAGAAATATGATATGTGGTGGTCATTGCAAAGGTCTAAATGGTCTTGTCTTTGCCACTATATAATTGGCAGACATTGCTGACTTTGAAATGGGATGAGGTCAACAGAATAGAGGACACATGACTCTCTTAAAGTCCACTGGGGCTTTACTCAGAAAAAACCACTGACATTAGGGCACAAAACAGTAGTGCTTACAGGAATGACAGGCAAAGATGCCTTGACAACTACTTCATTAGAAGAAAAACAGTGAACCACAAGAACAGAGATTTAAAAGCCAGCATTTAAAAAATGTGATGCAGAAGACGCATCTAATGTCTGGAATATACTGCTCCTGTATGAACACTGGCAGTTAGTTGTTTCCCTAGTTTACACTGACCAGTAAGGCAGTAAGATCTCAAACCAATACTGGACTAAACCACTTTCATTTAAAGTGATACAACAGTTTGAGGTCTCTGTCCACCCAGTGCTCAATCCTGCTCATCCTGACTGAATGATCAAAACTACTCATGGTGTTCAGCCAAAAAAGGCACAGCCCTGAATAAGGTTGCTCAAATAACTAAAAAAAGCTCTAACCTTTCTAGTGCTAAAATTACAAAATTCTTGCTGTGAAAGAAGAATCTTTGAAAATGAAAAATAATTATTACTATCAGTTCAATCTCACGTAAGGAAGCCCTGTATCTTCAGCACACCTCAAATGCCACTGACTGTGCTGTTTGTGAAGTTTGGGACCACTCTTCAACAGCCAGTTGGGCAGCCTGTGCCTGGCTCAGAACGAGCCTGAGTTTCAGTCATGCTGGTAAGGCCAAATTCTGCAAAACCTTCCTTGCTTCATATCATGAAGGTGAAATACATGTAACTTAGAACTGCAGAGCTGGTGTGAGGCTAATTCTGTTATGTTTTTTTGCTAAGAGTTCTCTCCTGTAAAATACAAAGTACTTTGTACGTCATCTCCTACCCCAGAATTAACAATGTATGAAATTTCCTTTAGGCAGCAATAAGCAAGACACGAGTGGCTGTTTTATTTTATAATATTCTGTACATTCGGATGAGCTGTTAGCTCCTGTTTCTGAATACCACACCAAGCAAGATGCTTTTACTGATGCACCGATAGCTTAAGAGGGTTTTTCTCTCACAACAGAAAATTATGCAATCATTTAAGGTCGATTAGGGAAAAAAAAATTATGGTGGTGGAAAACAAATTACTTTTTTCCCTACAAAATCACAGCACTGGTTTTACATTCACATGTCTAGAGGATTTCTGCTACTAACTTCAGCGAGAATTGGACTTGAGCCTGCGGAGCTATGCATTCCTGCTTCACTAGAGGTTAGAAGCAAATTTTTCACTACCTTCACATAAGGCCCTGTGTAAACTAAGAAGTTTGCTCCTGCAATTCGTGATTCACTGGAGTGGTCTAATATCGATTACTTCAGATTACTTACAGTAAGCTCACCGAGGACTAGGACCTCAGTTTCTGTCTACAGGTTGGGGAAAAAATGTTTGGGCTCCACATATTCGAGTATTTTTTTAAGCGTCATATATATTGTAAGATCTTCTACATATCACCATATTTTTGTAAAAAAGGTTAATTTATGGGCTGTCGTTAAAACCTTCATAAACTTTTCAAGTTAATTCCCACCATATTTTACTTTATCATGCACAGTGACACGTCAGTATTATCTCTATATACCTGCTGAGTTTAACACTTTTCAAACAACACCTTGTATTTGTGACAGTTAAAAATAAACATGAAGTTTTACCCATGAGAAAAAAAAAAAAAAGAGGAGTACCAGGATCATGGTTAAGATTCCTTTTCTAGGGAAACGTTGCTCTCTTGATCCTGAATTCCCTGTGTTATTGGGGATATGAAATGGTTTAAATGTGTTCGATGGAAAATTATTACAAAACCTTTGCAAAACAATCTGCTCTGTACACGAAGAAAATCGCAACTGCACATCTAGAAAACAGCACTCAGCCGCAAACCACAAGCGTTCTAAACTGCGCAAAGAGTCCTAGCCACTGGCAAATTTCGTATTTCCACATTAGCAGACTCCACGGCAACCTCCGCCGCGAGCAGCGCATCCGCGCATCGCGGTTGCCGGCGATCCGCTCGCTCCCTTCCAGGCGGGGACACCACGGCCCCGAGCTCGGCCTGGGACCGCCACCGGGGGCTGGGGGAGGGGGGGGTACCGGCCGGCAGCGGGGGGAGAGCAGGGCGGCGGAGGGGCTCACGCACTGCTCGGGAACCTCCAAACCCACCTCCCGCCCGGCGCCATGGGGGAGCCTGAAAGCTCGAGAAAACGAACGAATAAATAGACAGAGTGGCATCCCACTAAAAAGGTGCCTCTTTCTCCCTACTTTCCAGAACGCTGCTTGCTACCAAGTTAAATGCTTTTATTGATCCCGTCCGCCTCGAACAAGCTTTACAGCTTGCAGTATCCACAAACCCGGCATAAAGGGACTAATACCGAAGGCAGTTTTCTGCTCCCAGAGAAGATCTCGTATCTCAGCTGACTTCCTCCCTCTTAATTGATTCGCTTCGACCATCCCTTAACGTTGGCGAGCATGAGTGAGTTTGGATATTTCTCCCCGTTTCATGCAAACCTTCCGCTGGAAAAAAAAAAATAAAATAAATAAAATAAATACTAATAGCGGCGAAGACACGCGGAGGGGGGGACGGACACGAGACACCAAAACCCGTCTCTCCTGACCCCGGCGGGGGTCGAGTGCCCGCTGCCACATCCCGCGGCGGGGGTGGCCCCTCGGTGCCGTGGGGAGGGGGTGCTGGGTCGGCGAGCGGCGGGCCGTGCCCTGCGCCGAGCCGCCCGCCCGCCGGTCGCTG
>Ga0065711_1004774_pt1 | contig 22422 bp, 8 predicted proteins | sample Hoacrofraction12_FD_59098 | JGI IMG/M metagenome (GOLD analysis project Ga0065711, IMG submission 59098) | Hoatzin crop microbial communities from Cojedes, Venezuela - Epithelial fraction 12 v2 (version 2) | ecosystem: Host-associated > Birds > Digestive system > Esophagus > Crop | place... | reverse complement strand
CGGAGCACTGGAACAGGCTGCCCAGGGAGGTTGTGGAGTCTCCTTCTCTGGAGATATTCAAGACCCGCCTGGACAAGGTCCTGTGCAGCCTGCTGTAGGTGACCCTGCTTTTGCAGGGGGGTTGGACTAGATGATTCCCAGAGGTCCCTTCCAACCCCTACCATTCTGTGATTCTGTGACCTAGAATTTACTCCCAGGGGCTCTCTTTGGAACCTAGGTTTAAATTTAGCATTTATACACCGATTGTAGCGTTAATTTCATTTTTGGCTTTTAAGAAGAAAGTGACCAAGGAATATCAGGAATAAGTTACCAGTTAGCACATACAGCTTGACATTGTTATCTCCTGTTCATGCACCACAAAAGAACTGGACTAAACAGTCTTTCAAGTGCATTTCCATTGCTTGCATGATTTACAGCATCTAAACGTATTGTATATTTGCCTCCTATGTGTCAAGTTATCTCACATACACACACATTCATCTGGAAACACCATATGGGAGCAGAGTAACCTGGTTCTAATTTCCACCATCTAGTTCTGCCCTCGTATCTGACAGCTCCACGATCAGGCACTCTACGATCGTTTCACTCAGTTCTAGCCATGTAAAAGTTATGCACCTGGACAAAGGTAGTTGCCTTGACTTCTTCTGTCATCAAAGTGGGTGGGGGAAAAACCCACACCCGAAAGGCACCTTGAGAGAGCCAACGATGGGCAGCGAAGTGTCCCAAAGACACAGGAGACGTGGAGGTGTGTCTTTGCACTGACCGCCATCAGTTAAGGCCAGACACCCGAGTGTTCGGGCAACTCTCATACTTCAGTGAATGAACGCCGAATCTTGGTTCCCAGAGTGCAGAGTCCAGGCAGCAAAGGCTTCCTTGTACAAAACAGTCTTTTCTCCCTTCTTACTTTCAAAATCAACCAAAGTTCTGTCAGTTTCTACACATCCTGCATAAAATGCGGCTTGGCATAGATGCACTGCTGATGGGCAAGTACTCACAGCACAGAATTTCCTATGAGAAACATCCTAGACGATCCCCAATTCAAGAAAAAAGAAAAGCCTTGTGGATGCACTGTGCTTGCAGGTTGGCAGTGGCAACCTGTAGCACTACCCCCATGCATGTGTGTGTGCATAATTCAATTTCTACAGTTACATCTCTGTTAGTGCCATTAGAGCTAGCAGAATGCTAGAACTAGCACCACGGTTTTGTGCTGTGGGACTCAATTGTCTCAATCGTTTGTTCTTACAGGACAGTAAGCACAATCCAGCATGATTTTGACCTGAACTCTCTTGCCCAATGCCCAGGCACAGTCCAGGAATTTTTCAGGGCTGGGGCGCCTCCTAACAGAAATCATTACTATGGATGTGCGTCACTTCTGGTGACTGAATGATCCTGGACACTCTCTGTCTACTGAAGTGTACAGGGGCTAGAAGTTTCTCATTTAAGAATTCAGCTTAACCGCTCTAATTTTAGGCAGTTCAGACCCTGAAGTCTGTTCGTCCACTTAGAGCTAGTGTTCGATTCTCCTATTGTGCAGAAACCCAGTCACACAGCTGAAGGTATGGGTAAGACAATCCTTCTACTGCAAGGTAAGCTAAACTTGGCAGTGAGACTGAGGAAATGCCCAGGAGCTAAATATTAATAAACTACAAGATAAGTGCAAGTGACTGAGAAATAATCCTTCTTTCTAAAAGAAAACTGCCAAGCAAAACATACCCTAATTGGAAGCAACAGACTGTGGGAGCAGAGGAAGAAAGCAGAAAGACTGCTTTGTTAATAATACCTGCTCCTAGAATAGGTCAAAACCCCTCATGGCATTTATAGACTATTTTCTGTACAATTAATTGAACAAAATGTCTAAACTGATCTTCCCCTTACAGACAAAAATCATTATGCTTCATGAAAATGAAAGAAGGAATGACAGAGTAGCAGCTACTACGTGGCCTTGATTTTTATTAAATTGCCAAGTGTAAAGCACATACATGTGTATTAGTTACGCATATAGCTATGCAGACCATTTATTGGGGAAATTGTGCCTGTGCTTTTTTTATGGGTATGGACAAAGCACATCCTAACAAGTCAGAAAGCAACTAAGGGGACTGAAGGAAAGACTGCATCCTAAACTACAGTCCAGGCAAAATGCGAAGTGCCTGTTGGTGGATTTAAGAACACGAGAGCCAATTCCCACTGTCAAAGAGAGCTAAGTATGCTCTGCTGTTCAGGAGCCTAGGCTTTGCCTTTAAACTCTTCACCTCCACAATGCCAAACCGAGGGCAACACAAGCTACTCCTCGCAGCCACCTCCCCCAGACCTAAACCTGCGGTGCGAGAACACACGCGTGCCCGAGAGCGACCCTCGGAGCAGCACGTTCCCCCAGCTGGAGCGTACGACAGCGGGCGGCAACAGGAGTGGGACCGGAGACCCAGCCGTGGGTCCGGCTAGCGCTAGGGATACCCAGGGTCACTCTTCTGTCTAAGCTGTGAGACCACGAGCGAGAACCAGCAGCTATGTCCCGAAGTGAGGCAGGAGGTCTGCAGGCTGCCGGCGGCGCTTGCTCCGCAGGGTGGAGAGGCAGACAAGCACAGAGAGTCCTCCCGTAACAAAAGCACTTTTCTTTAGTGAACGTGTAGCACTGAAAAGGCACTATGAAGAATCACAGGAGACACATTCATTTAAAATATCTATTGAAATTACAAATTAAACTCTTCAATATGGTTCAAAGTACAAAACACAACATTAAAAGGCATTCAACAGCTCTTTTATACATCACAGTGTTAGTGGCACAAAATGTACTTACTTTTCAAATACATCAACAGAACTATTTTTACACTGGTCAAATACATTATTTATGCATACGCATGACTCCTTCATGCTTATCCCTATACAAGTTTAAAATACATCCATGATAAAATGACCAAGAAAGGTTCAGTTATGTACCACGTACCTGTACCTAATGTTCCTGGAATTCTTATAAGAGAGATACACAAATCAAAGCAATAATGAAGACCACAGGGCTCTAAACACAAACAGCATGCCTTACTTAGTATAAGTGCATTAGCAATTAAGCACTGATGCAGGCTTTTTGATGTCTTTAGTATCACTGTCATCAACAACCGTATTCTACCTGTTTCCTCTGGATTTTAGATCATGTATGTGAAATGTACAAACTTTGGTTTTAAAAAAGCAAACCTGCACAAAGCTTTATGCATGCTGCACCTCATTGGGATGAGAATGGCCTGTATTAAAATATATTTATTCCTATACAGTAGAATACCTACAGATGAAATGCACAAAACTTCATTTTTATCTTCCTGCCCATAACAATTTTAAATCTAAAGCACTTCATCATTTTCTGATCTATTAATATTTTTTCCTGTCAGCTCCATAAACAAGACAGCTTTTCACTAATGTTGACTGTGTTTCCTGCATGTCAGGAGATCAGCTGTAACCTGCAAGTTGATCCAGTCAGGTCTTATTTGGGATTTTGCCTAATTCATAAGCTGGAGTATTTGAGGAAAGATCATGCTGCTTGGTATGTCAGAGAAAGCATCCCAAATTCTTGGCATGCTAAAGTCAGTAGTAGGAGGTTTCAAGATGAATGCCAACATGAATAAAATTGAAATATTAACACAAAACTACAGTAAGCACTTATATATAATCTTTCATCACAGAATCTTGAAGAGCCTCAAAACCAATGAATTTGCCCTCACAGCCCTCCTGTGGGGTAGGTAAACACTGGTCCGTCCATTTAAAAGATGGTTAAATTGAGATAACAGGAGATAAGTGACTTGTCCAATATCACGTGGGGACAACCCAATGCTACTGCCACTGAAGTCAGTGCAGGCTGTGCTACTGGTCTCTCTCAGGACTGACTCCAGCCCAACTAACAAACGGCAAGCCTAGGGAGATGCAAACCCTCTGGAGTCTGGACTCCACACGCAGTCCCATGCTTGCTAGAGAGGACACCACTTCACCCCAAGAGAACATGCAAGTGATGTACTGTTACAAATTCCATTAAAAACTGCATTGAAGACAATGCAAAAAACCTGAACAGTATAACCGTAAAAACGCAACAGAACTCATGCAGTGAATCTTCTTTTTCTGGTGAAAATCTATGAAGACAAAGCTGTTGTAACAGAATTTCATCTGAAAAGCAGCAGAGACAAAGAACTGTTTTTCCATGACAGGGGGTTTAAATGGCAGAGTTTAAAATAATGTATTTACACTTCAATTTCAGGGTATTAAATGTCACACTATAAACATAAACTGTAACATAAAAACGCCCTGAATTCTGAACTCAATACATCATCACCAGAAGTTGATACTTTGGAAACAAACCAACATAAAAAAAAAAACCAAAACAAAACAAAACAAAAATCCCCGAGAACAATAGAGATGGAATGACATGTAGCAAACCTGAAAAGTTTAGGTATTTGGTAAAAATATGCAGGCATATATTCTATCCCAATATCCAGGATGTGAAACAAGAGATATGTCATAAAAATCTCCAGTAGCGATTCAAGTATGTTGAAATCAGAGATATACTGACAGAAGTACACAGTCTTCTGATTATATGTAATGTCACCTCTGAGCATCAATTCTAAACTACCATTTAAAAATGTCTTTATTTGTAAAGGACTTCTTTTGCTTTTTCTTTTAAATCTGGAAATGCATTAATTTTGTCATTGATTATTAACTGGCCACAGAGTACCATGGAAAACTCAAGTTTTGCCATATTGCCACATAAAGGCTGTCTCTAAGAAAGGCACAGAGGAAATAAACCTCGTTCCAGGACACTCCGGTAGTGTCTCCAGACCACTGCACCTCTGCTGCTTACTATCATCCCAGTAGCAGAACTGGTCATTAGAGCCACTGCCACATACAGTGAAATCCCTTAGTGGTCCCAACTAGAAAATTAACAACCCATGAGATCGTTATGTCCTGTTGTCCAGTTTTTTCATTTCTCCAGTTAAATAGAATTGCAGGGCCAAGGTTGAGAGGCCATAGTTCAAGCTTACCTGCAGGACACTGTCCTTCGCAGAAGGGTTTCCATCGCTTTCGTACGCCGAAGCTCTGACTCGGGACAAGCCAGGTGCTTGGCTCCCGGTACCACCGGGGAGATGGACCAGTGCCAGCGCCGGAGTTCACTGCCTGCTGAATCCAGCAGTGCTTCACACACCCCCGGGGGCTGGCACACAGCGATCGAATGTGCTATCCAGACCTCCCTACAGATGTTTTTGAACAACTAAGCAATTTTCAATAACAAGATAGCTAAAATACTAAAAACACTGTGATAACAAAAACAGATATTGCGAGTAAAGCTCTGAACTGTGCACTGCCATGAACCATCTGAAGATATCACAGGGAGTTCAGACTTGCTGCAAACCAGATAACCTTTTTCTTCATTGTATAATGGCTGAACTCATTAACATCAAACCAAATAAGCAAACTGCAGATAGCCTCCAGCTCCTGGAGCTAAAATCTGTGGTTAGATACAGTTTGAATGTGGATACCATAAATCTTGGAAAAAGGGAGAGGTGAATCAGTTCAAGAGTAGTTTTATAAAAATACAGTGGCCCTTTTCAAAATTGTGCCCTACATTTTTTTATTTAACAGATAGACAGAACAAAACGAAAGGTAATAAAGAAAGGAGTCATTTCCTTATGCTTGAGCTACGAAAACATGCTCCCAGCCTGTGACAGCAGCCAGAAGCAGCTGTATTTAACGGTCTTAGTACACTTTCAGTGTGAAGTTATCCTGGCTTCAACTTATTCATCCATCTCAGTACACTGATAATGCACAGAAATAAATGATGATGAAAAAAACCACAGTCAAACTTCTAATCCACAAGCCATTCAGAATAATGTTTTCCTTCAGCACTACAGCCAGACATACACATTGTTTCAGGTGCATCACATTTCATGGCAAGAAGTTATTAGTCAAATTCTTGCAGGCTTAAAATCAGAGCATGATGGTTTTCAACAAAATATTTCTGAAGAGTAACTGCAATGATTAATAGCGTGTTGACTAGCACGCTTTACTACACTGGAAACACACCACTGTGAATTCTGAAAAACTATCAAATCAAGTGATTATTTTTCAGATGAAAACTTGTTTCGTCACAGCGTTGTTACTAAGAGCACGCACCATACACCATACGATATTAACTCTGAAAATGGGCTAAGTAGTTTAAATGTAAAGTACAACTTCCACAAACATCCCAGGTATTTTTATTATTAACTACAGGGATAACTGCAGGGATAACCCTGATGTATTTTTACGCTTAAGAGGAAAGATTCATTGATAAACCAAGAGTCTGCTAAATAGTAAAGTTATTCTTGTATTTTTTAATAATTGCCCTAAAGACAGAAGCAAGCTATCTTGAACTTCCAAAATATTTCAATAGCACAGCTATTTACACATTTGGTTTAAATAGGATTACATATATCTCTCTATATAAAAAGATTAAGATACCTGGATTAGGAGTTACGTAGCCCTGTAAGTGTAGCAGAACCGTAAACAACAGCAAAAAAATAACAACTCAGAAAAACACTAGTGGTCCAGCAGTAATCAATACCATCACTGCATTTTTAAAAGAACCTTGATTAGATAGCAGGTTTGTGCCACCACTCAACCTTACAGCTTCAGCAATTTGTTATTAAAATGTAGCTTTCAATCAAACAAATTTCTTGTAAGACTTCAAAAAGTTCCCGGAAGGCAACAGGACCAACTTTGTCCTTCTAACCCTCCCCATATTTCAAGAAAGGCATAGGATGGCCTATATGCACCTTATTGATTTTGCTATACTTGGAAAAACAGGTACTAAAAAGGACATTGTGATGGCTTTAACAAAAACAGATGTGCAATAAACCAAGTAAACACACATCAAGTTGACTACCTGATTTAAATGATAGGCAACTTAAACACACACAGGAATAAGACAGCAAATTTGGAAGTGAACAGATATGCAGAAGTTCAGGTTTGTATGCGTTTTCAGCTTGTTTTGCTGGTGTCATTCAGCACAGTTCCCAGCCCACCAGCAGGGCAACAGCAACTTTTTGCATTATGCTTAGCAGTATCGCCTTGTCGTTTCAGACAGTTACCTGGGTCCATGGTCTCCCTTTAGCACCAAACTTGCCTTCCACTACCCTCCTTGTCTATTATCAATCGATCTATGCAACAGTAGTAACAACAGTTCCCAGAACCAAGACTGCGTGTCAATGAAAAGCAGAACGGGGCAAGTAAGGCTACGACAATGTAAGTGCAAGAGGGAAACATCAACAACAGCGATAAAATCAAAACATGTGTTGCGATGAGTCCAGTCTTCTCTCAGTCTAGGTAGGTAGAGGGTCGTCGTCTCCTTTATTACATTTGCACTTGCAGCACAGAACAAACGGTGTAGCAAGAAGAAGGAAAGGGGAGGCCACCAAAAGTAGAAGACCAAATCCTGCAAAAATTCCTACCACCTGCAAGAGAAAGGAATAGCATCGCATTAGGGATAACAATTGCCTAGATTCTGCTGACACTGGTGCATCTTCAGCACCCTTCAAAAGGATCGTAGCAAATGCCAGTGACCTTACCAGTGCCAGGACTTCCCCTCAAGCGCATGCTACAGTCAGCTCCTGGGATCAGTAAATGTGAGCGAAACTGGAGAGCAAACGTTCATGTTTCCTTGCTCCAGTCAGAACCGCGCCACACAACTCAGTTCCATCACATAAAGTGATGCGGGTGGTTATTTGCCTTTTTGAGTTTTGCTGTATCTCAAACAACTAATGAAGAATTGACTAGACACTTTTTTCTTGATCAAACATAAATATTAAATATCATTATCAAGACAAGAGAGTTAGAGACTCCCTCTTTCAGGTGCTCCCCTTTTTGCTTTAGAAAGCTCCAGAAAGAAGCAGACAAGGTTCTGGTGCTGTCCACGGAGAATCTGGGAAGACTCCCACAAACTTCCCACCAGCAGGAACACAAGCCTGGGAATCTCAGCCACAGATGACAAACACTATGGACTACAGGAGGACTTTGCATATGCCAAATGGCTTTTTGCAGTCAGACCTGACCTCACCCTGCTGCTTCAGGGGACATGACCTAACTCTATCTAAAAGCACTTCTTCACTGACATTTACTGAGCATCCCCTTCGCAGCACGGGCAGAGGACCACAGACCTATCCAACCTGTCAGTGCGACAAGCTCTACTATTTTCTACAGAATTTAAATTTGGAAAATTATTTAAAAAAACCCATTCAAGTTGAGATTCATTGCCTGAGGAACTGTCCCATTTGCCATAGGCAACTGTAAGAGTAACGCTGCAAAAATACGCCCGTAAGTTATTTGAGAAAATAATTCAGATTTATTCACATGAGCGTGTCTGTGAATAATTTTGAATAATGCAGGCAGGAGCGGAATGCTAATCTGCCAGCAAAACCCCACAACAGAAGGCAGAATGAAATCAGAGCACAGTACTCATTAAGAATTTTTCTAGCCAGGGCTAGATACGCCACTTCAATTAGCCGGCCAATATTTAATTAGCCATGGTATTTACGGGCTGATTCCGGCGTCCTTTTCGCCGGCCACGGACAGCTGCTCGCCTGGACCAGCGCGTTTCTGCTCGCCGCTGCTGGTCCCCAGGCGGGGCTGCAGGGAGGCGGCGGGCGGGAGATGGCGCTGCGGGACAGCCGCGGCCTCCCGCAGCCCCCCGCCCCAGCTTCGGGATCCCCGGGGGCAGCCCCAACTCCCTTGCCCCAGCAACTTCACTTCTCGCCAAGAGCAACTTCTTCGTCGGCTTCCGAGGCGTGCGGGTTCCGTTACTCGTTCTTTTTTTTGGAGGTGCTGACAGTCCGGCGCAACTTCCATTTACCGACCTTGGCATTTACTGGCTACAGACATAAACCGAAGCTAAATTCTCATCGTCTGCAAAAGCTGTGAGCTGCAGCTATCGCCGTACTGCTCCTTGGAGATGGCACGCCCATGCCTAGCTCTCTGCAGCCCACACTAAGGGTGCACCGTTCAGACTGACCCAAGGTGGAAGTTTGCAATTCAGTGGACCTTCCTTTCAGCCTCAATATGCCATCAAAGAACTCATTAAGTTTCATTTTGTTTGTTGGTTGTTTGTTTTTTTCTTTATTTTGGAGGGGTTTTCTTGTGGTTTTGTTTGTTTCTTTGTTTTTTAAACAAAACTGCCTGCTGAGTATTACTTACTCCTTTTCCACTTGGTTCTGTGGCTTCTGAAGAGGTTGCTGCCCAACTCAGTATCAAGCCACTCCCTCTAGCCAAAACAAATATATTTTTTTTAAATCCACAAACAACAAACCAAAGGCTCACCTCAGTTTGCCTTGGATAAATAGTCAAGGAAACTTAACATAAGGAAATAACTGCAATGTTGATTTGGCTTTAGCGGGTTTAGCAGAATTATATCCTGATTTGGAGAGAAATATCACTTTTCTCAACAATGACCAGAACAGCAAACATACCATCAAGTACATTTGCACTAACTACTGTGGCTAAGAACAGATTCCAAGTATCAGATTAATCACCTCATATTACAGGTATATCAAGTAAGCTTATACACCCACACACTTTCTAAGATACCATTGGCTAAGCCAAGCAAAATGCGGTCACCCCGGGGTGTCAATGGAGAGGGAGTGGTGTGATCATTCTTCTTCTATTTCAGTTTAGCTGCTTGTCCAGACTTGGGGTTTACTCTCTGGACTTGGGCTTTATGCTTTAATGGAAAGAAATCTGCATTTCACGAAAAGCACTTCGTCTCAAGCTAAGGTAGGTATTTACCAGCACACTGTTAATCTAGGAAGAGATGACTCAGATACTCAGATATTCCTCTACTTCTGAAGTGACTGTGAAGGCAGATTGGACTAAGTCACATACTGGCATTTATACTGTATGCACTGAAGTAGTGCAGAGAGCTCTTTCATCACCAGCATTCATGCTGGGTCCAGTAAGACTGGATCTAGACTACAAGAGGTATCCCCACATCTTTTGTAACTGTCAGTTTCATTTTGTGTTTGGAATTACAGATAAGCTCCCTGGGTTACCTTCTATCCAGCCTACATGAAGGAGTCAACTGGAGTCCATAGCAAGATACCTGGCTCTGTAAACGCACCTTTCCTAGTTCTCCATGGCTTTCTGCCAAGGAGTGTCCTCTCTGGGAGAGCCACCTGTTCCTCTCCAAGCTACAGCCCTCTTTAAACCTGCTACAAAAATTAGTTACGATTTGGCAAGGAATTTTTCCCTAAGGTGTTAAAACGAGTGAGACAAAGGAAGGCACTAGGACAGTAGTAGACCTGTACAGAGCATTCAAAGATCTGAGCTTTACCTGTGTTCTGTGCCAGATAACAGATGCCCTGGAGTGTCCCAGCTTATTTCGGCAAGGTCCTTTGTCATAATGTATAAGAAGAAAATCATCCTACAAAGTATTAAATGAAAAGGTAGGTAATAAACAGAAGTACAAACTGTTCTTCAAGGTATAAAATACTATTTCCTAAGAACTTATAACCAGGAACTGTACAGGAAGATAAAAGTTTAGTGAGGTGGATACAGCCAGGTCTAATCTTTCCAAAGTCACAGAATCACAGTTAAGTGTCTTCACAAACAGATTTGTTTAGCACTTGTTATAGGATCTCAACCTGCATATTTAAATGTTAGTATGGAGTTCAGCAAGAGGATCAAAAAGATAAGCTGCCCATTGCGTGTATTTTATACACATACAGAAAGAGACAAGGAAAATGAATACTTGTACCACAGACATCGTAAACTTGGTTCCTTTTATTAGTTGAAGAACAAAAGGACAGTACAGATTTCTGAGAAATGATATCCCTATCTGTCCTGCCATCCTTTGGCAAATCAGTCAAGATAGCAGGCTTAGTACCAAGGGAACACTGCTCTTTAAACGAGCATGTGAGAAGCCTGTGACTTAAAGACTGTTAGTAAAGCATTCAAACGGGACAACCACAGGATTTGAATAGTCAGAGTGGCTTTCTGGAACCTTAAACACTTCCTTTGCTATTGTTAACAATGCTATAAAATAAAACAGATGACATGGAAACAGATGTTGTATATACTCTGATCCTTGGGCACGATAACAGGCTGATTAAAAAAACCCCATAAACATATGACAGCAGCATCTTATACACTGACAAATTCCTGGTGTTAGGAGAACATTGTGTTCTTTTTCATATGTCAGATCTATTTCTTGTCCCACAGAATACAATGAATGGTAAACAAATCTCACTACTAGCCTCCTGCATGGTGACGCACCAAATCTAAAATTTGTCTGGTAAACTTCCACAGATTGAGAACATTGCTATACTCATCCTGTAACTCCTTCAGGCAGGGGAACATTGAAAAGTCAGTACTAAATAAAATATTAAAAAAAAAGGCAGCAAAAACCCCTCCAAACCCATGTTACTTACTGTGTAAAGATTGCAAACAACATTTTCATAAAATTTTACTTTATAATGATTATTTCCTGACTCACACAGGCAAAACACTAAGATCACAAAGGTCAGACAAGTCAAACAGAGTGTACAATCCTATCAAATTACCAGTGTCAGCTCTAGTGGGATGCAGTCCACCAAGCTGGGCAGAAGTGAGTGAGCTACTATTTAATTGATTAATGAGACAGCTGGATGGCAAAGCAATGAAATTCTAAGCTTCTGAGAATCAGAGTGCATGGCATGTACTCACATCAAGAGATTCCAGACAGTACCAGCAAAAGGCATGTTTGCAGTTCTTACACATCATTTGGGCACAGCCTTCATCTCGTTCAATGTAAACTTTACACTTTGGACAGCGTTTGATTGGAGCATCATCTTCTTCCATTTTAAAAACTGAACTGTGGGAGAGAGTGAGGAATTCATAAGATGTGTAGCCATGAAGAAGAGAAGAACTTCTAAGAAAAGTGCTAAGAAGATAAGCCTACTTTTTTATCTGAGGAAAAAACTATAAATTAGTTAGAGATCCAGGTATTTAACTGAGTTTTGTTAACCACATATTTTGGCTATACTCTATTTTTCAAACATATCTCCAGGAAAAAAGTGTTTAATGCCCACGTAAGAATCAGGACATTTTCTCTACCACATATTTTACCAACTGTTTTTGTTATCTAGTGATACTAACAGATATTATACTGTTTTATCCTGGAATATATCAGATGAGCAGCAGCTAGTTCACACCTGAATGCTTTGTATGTCTAGATCATTTTCCTTTTTCCTCCTTTCTCCTTTCTCAGCAAAGAAGAGGAAGCAATCCCTTGATGGCACAACAAGCCCAGAACACATTCCTTCGGACTGGGGCACCAGGGAGAGACTGCTTGTCTCTGCCCTCCTTGAGGATCCTCCCTAGGGATTTCCTTCCAAATCAGCAACCATGAGGTTTTTGGGCATGCCATTCCTTCAGAGTTGACTCTCTTCATCTCTAATCATGTCCTAACAAGTCGTGGTTCATGAGTTAGGGTCAGGACCTTCTTGTCTTGCACCACTGTGCAAAACCATGGGATGTCCCCTCATATCGTGGGCACAACACAGAGGAATGTGGGAACACTAGAATGACATTTATCTCCCTCGAGTAGCTTTCTACCGTATGCAGGCCTTATGCACACCAACTAAAACGTACCTTAACAAATGACACTTTATGCAGCCACTGCCAGTGGGAGATACAAGAACGACTGATGGGGAATCAACAGTTTGCTGGAAAACAGGACTGACCCTTGACTGATTGGTTGATTTGCCCAACAGTAGGATAAAAGGACACACATTTGTTAGTCACACTAGGGGCAATCATATTACAGAAAAACATTTTCAGTCCATAACTACAGGAAACCCCAAATGCATGGTAGCATGCTGGTAGCAACTGCTACTGACGCATTATGCTCCATAATAATGAAACAACAAACCTCAATGGAGTGAAAAATGACGCATGAAATGAAAACTGAAATCAAGCAAAACACTAAGGAAAATAAATAGTTTTTTGTCTTGCCATGAAGTTTAGTGAGCTTCAGCTCTGGTCAATCACACACAAAAAACGTGCAAAAGTTACTATATTTGACCAGGAACTCATGACAGCATCCTAACTGGTCATCTGTTACAGCAAAGCTTGAAAGAAGACAAGTTATGAATAGCTAAGTCCAAGGCTGGCCAGAGCTTTAACAACACTTGAACTGCTACACAATCTTTGAAAAAACCCAAACATTAAGTAGAACACATGTACAATGGCCTTTCTTACTCACTGGCTGCAATATGACAGTGGAAACAGCTTGAAGCAGAACTTAAAGATTATTGGCCAAGTGTGCAGCAGTTCCGTTGATTGACAGAACATGCTAAAAATCACTGTCTAGCATGATATTACCAATGCTCACATTGTCCAAAATAGCAGAAGCAATGAGATCGTCTCTGAACAGAAGTTCACCAGCTGCCTGGATATCTGGATATATCTGGGGCAGATATCTGGGGGCAACAGGGCTGCTGACAGAGGCTCAAGCAGCTCCTTTGTGCTTTACTGGGAATGATGGCAAGGACTGAGGCTTCCAAGAGCTATCCGGTTTGGGAATACAGCATTAAAGGAACAGGAATGACTAAGTGAAGGAAATGGCTTTAAAATAAAGTATCAGGAAAACGCCTCTTTACTATTCATACTCCAGTTTGTTCAAAGATCAAGTGTTTTGTTTCTAAATACTTGATCTTTTGCAATACTTTACCTTGTTTCTCCTGGAAGAAAAGAGAGTGGCATGTTCTCTTGACAGCCTTGACCTGGATGCCAATTAGATTTGCAAGCAGAGCAGAACTCAGTGTCGCAGGCTTTGCACTGGACCAGCTGGGGGTCCTGTGGGCTTGTTTCCTGGAGCTGGCAAACTGCCTGGCAAGTAGAGGATGGACACCAAGTCCGACACGGATCCAAAAGCACTTCTGTAAAGAGCCGTAAAAGAACAAAATTCAAAGGCGGTTACAAGACCAGCTGTCCATAACAACGCATTCCAGCTGAGGTTGACTGGCAGGGCATTTGAAGACACACATTTTCAAAAGAAGCTTTTTAATTTATGCTACTCACTTTGGCATAAATCTTGGTGGCTTTACAAACAGGAACCAAACTAAAGTGAGTTTCCTGAGTTTGAAGTAATTGTCCACTTTCATTCACTGAACTAAACTTCATCTAAGAATGAGATGTTGTGTTTTTCTTCAGCTGTACTTTAAGTTAAACAGAGCATATACTATGCAGGTATAACCCATCAGAAAGTGTTTTTACAGTACCTTGCCCAGTAGGACTCTATTTCAAGTTAGCCTCTGCCCTAATGTAACCACATGACTAGCAATAGCATAAGACTGTTATACAGCTTCATCCCTTTCTTTGAGGCTTCTTACTGGTTAGTCATTTCACGTTTCAAAGCCTGCTGAAGTCAGTAAAAACCTACCAATGACTTCACTGGTTTCTAGGCTGGGTCCTGCCCTCAGCAAAACCTTACTGTAAGTTCTCTATGGCCACACAGTTCCACATCCCCACAGGCACCCAGTCAGCTTATAGCCTCATAAAAATTAACAAGGTTCATGTTATCATTACACAGCACTTCCTAGTAATTCTGCATAGATGGAATCACAGGAGATAATGGTGGCTCCATAAAAGGGGTCAGCTTACCTCCCCATCCCCTAGAGTACTGGTAGTCACCTCAAACAGTAAAGCTCTAAATAGAAGTCACTCCCTCGGTCATAGAGCAATTTAATACATAGTAATTTTCTTTCCTTAGTTTATTCCCAGAATGTTGCAATTCTGGGAATCACCCAGGCAAGAACAGAAACAATGTTTTTTGTTGTTGTTGTTTTTTTTTCTGTGATGACCAAACAACTAATGCACAATGCTACTGCATGAACATGTGTGGAGCCAGATTCTGATTTATGGGATTGCTCTGGAGTGACACCATTCCCACAGCCTTGCAATGGGTTGTGTTACATGTGTTACCTCTTTCAAACTGTAGCTTCTTATATCTTTGCATGATTTCTGATGCAACCATGCACTCAATCTGTTGAAGGAATGAAAAGGAAAAGATAAATTCCAATTAGGAACAGCAATAATCTAAGCGATTTTCAACAAGTGGAGGCAAAATATTTGACCTTTAGTGAATTATTAGAAACATATGTTGGCAACAATGGCAGCTGTAACATACAGAGCAAGCCACATATAAACATCCTGGAAAGAAAAGAAAAAAAATCCCTGTCTGCAGTAAAAGCATACCTCATTTTCTTGCAGATGACCTCGCTTTGGGCAGGCAGCATCAGGGCAGCTGATTGCTGTTTCTAGACCTTCTTTGATCAAAAGTTCCACATACTGTTTTAGGCACTGTAAGAGAGCCAAAGACTGAGTTAACCATCCCACCAAGAATAAATCAGTCAGCATTTTAACACCTTTCCTCTGAAAACCTGAAGAACTCAAAACTTCTTTGAAAAAACAGATACTACTGAGTCCCTTTTACAACCACGGGCCATGCTCACAAGCTTTTGCCACAGTTATACCTTTAAATAGAAAACATAAGTTTATTTCCCCATCAAATAACTCTTCCTCAATTTAAAATATGCAGCATATTAAAAAATAACAGTACTGGGGTAAAGGATAAATCAAACAAGGACCTATGAGGGGAAAAAAATAATAAAACATCACCAAGATAAAGTTAGATTAACCACACTCCAAAAGTCTTTATGTGACTGGAAACCATACATAGCTTAGTAAGCAGCAACTACCCATAGACAGACATCTGTCAAGCACACCAGAGAGCAAAAGGGAGTGGTGTATCTTGCCTTCTATTGCTAGAAAATAAATATCTGAACTTCATGGTTAAAGATATGTTTTCCATAGGAAGGCAAAATGGGAGAATTAGGACTCCCAGAAGAACTACAGTTTCCATGGGGATCGAATAATAAATATTGGTAATACTAATAGTTTTCTCCCCTAGCAACCACAGCATTTTACCCAAGTCATAACTGAAAACGTAGCATCTAACACAGTTGTGTGCAGCACGACTGTCAACGAAACAGAGAAGAAAGATACGTATTTCAGACTAAGGGCAAATTAAGACTTAAGCCTGTTATTCTTGCAGAGCAACCACCCCCCTCCACCTCTGCACTACCCACATCAAGGTGAGAGCCAGTGCATAGGTGTCTGCTGAGGAGGCAAGGGGAGCAATGGAGAGAGAATGATCTTTCTCTCTGCAGATAGCGTGCAACTTCTGCCAGCCTAACGCTACACAGCAAGAGCAAACGAAGGTCTGCTTTCCAGCGGATGGGTCACCCTGCTGTGTTCTCACCCTGCTATGAGCTCAGCTGGCAGTGGCAAACTGGAGACGACTACAGAAAGCAAGCCCCTAACTCTCTGTTACCAGATATGTGAATAAAGAGTGAGGCTAGACCAACAGCAGAGTGAAATGAAGACACAAACCAAGCTCAGCATACAACTGGGTGGGAGGCAAGAAGGATTATACACTCTGCAGCAAGCTGGTAAAACAGGGGCTTCAATCACCACTTCCAGACAGAAACTTCTTCCCTCCAACCACACCATCAAACAGGCCCATCAATGAGCACGTTTTCAGCCCAACCTTTTGCATGTGGCTTATAGATGCTAAGGTCCAGTCTTTGAGTCTACTCATTCAGCCTCCCCTCTTTCTGTTCTGCCTCTTGATATGTCTATTCAGCTCCTTTCAGAGATCCGACCACCTATGTTAACAATTTATTCTAGGTTTTACCTCTCGCAGCTTGATTGCAGCAAGAACTTCACTTCCTGCCCACACAATTTCTGCTGCTCTGGTACACAGCCGTTCTGCTGTCAACGTGCTACCACCTTGACAGCACAACAAATCCTTTCTGTCAGAGTCCCCTTCCCCATGTCTCCTGCTCAACAGAGACAACAGGTCTATTTTTCGGAAAAGAAAAACAGAAACTGGATAACTAATATTTTCGGAAGGTTTACATGTGTAAAAATTCCACGTGTGATGGATTACAGTCTATATCTCCCTCTTTATCAGTAGCAATTTAATGAAGACAACTGTTCACTTAGTACATATTTGACTTGCAGAAGGTTTCCAAGCCTTCACTTGGAGCTCTGCGGGGCAGGTGGTGGAGCAGTTCGAGAGAACCACTAGCAGCAACCACAGCAGGCTGAGCTCTGCAAGAACCAGGCCCAGGTGCTTTGGCAAACTGTGATTTCAGCTGTAGGGAGGTATTAGCACTGCTATAATGACACTGTTGGCTCTTCCCCTCCATTTGCAGACGCCAAGTGTGGAATAAAATGAAAATGCATACATTTTTAATGCCAGCACTTTGCACTTATAGAAAGTACTTTTCAAGCTGAATGAGCTTTGCCATCATTAATCATTCATGTGGTCAATTCTCCTCCTCAAGCTGTTTGGGACCATTGCCAAAACCTATTTCATTTGTTTCCCTTTCCTCACATCTTTCAATGAATGACACAGTTCACCCCTGCCACGAGCAGTGTCCAAGGCCTTCCCCTGATGTGGCACTGGCTCCCACCTCCTCAAAACCAGCACAGCCGTAAGTGCATTTCTTATGCTACGCCTTCTGGAACACAGATGCTCTCTCCAGGCGATGACATACCACTGTAAATCAGGCAGAGGATAAAACACCCCATCCACTCAAGACCTCCTTACTCCAGAGATTTCTGGGTGCAGAAGGAGTAACCTAAAGCGACTGTAAGAAAATCTGAAGCACAGGGTACCTGTTGCTTCTCTTGAGAGCAGACACAAGATGTGCCACTTGTGTCAAAAAATTGTAAACTGGCTACAGTACTAGAAATGCACCAGCATGCAACCAAAACAACACAGTAGGATTAGGTACTCGGTTATGTACTATGAAAAATTCATTACAAAATAACTACAAAAAAGATGACAAATAAATCTTTGCTCATTTTCTATTGAGCTTGTAGTTGATCCCACGCTGGAAGAAAATATCTTCATTACCTTTCCATTAAGGCAATACTCTATAGTATAAACAAAAAATAAGGGAGTGTAAGCCACCCCAAACAACTTCTAAAATGAACATATTATGTAATTTTTCTCTGAGAAAACAGGAGCTGAAAGGGCTGAGGAGCATCTTTATTCTTCCATTAAGGGATGTATGTCAATGGAAAGTTACTTTTATTTGAAGCAATACTTTTGCTAAATTCCACTTGTTTCTCTCTTTAAAAAAAACCTCATTGTACTTCAGTAACTAAATAATTAAATATTATTTAAGTAAGTCACACTTGGAGATATCCTAAACCTACCAAAAATTGATGGTGATTATTCTGCGCATGTCTACTAATGTATACAGTCTGACAGGATGAAGTCAGGGTAAGACCTGGCGTTTCACAAAAAAATAACTCCTTACTGAATTAAGTAGGTCATAAGAGGAAACGTTTCCTTCGCATCCAGTTTTGTACTTCATTTCTGTACTCTGACAGTCTTCACCTGAAATAACGAAGACCTGCCTCGCCAGCAAGATGACAGGGCCAACTGCGTAACTTTTCAGTCATTAGCCCAGCTACAGCAACAAACCATGTGTGTGCCCCTACTCCTTTCCCAATCCAGAACTAAAACATGTTAGTTTATAACAATCATTAGGCAAGTTACTCTGGTTTACACTGCAGTTGCAACAAGTGAACAGGTAATTGTAATAGCTCAGATTTCTGTCTAGCATGCATACTCCTGCATACCAGACAATTCATGTGAGGAAAAGAACAATTATTATATGACGGCACCATAGGACACTACAAAGGTTGTTTGAGTTCCTTAACTATACAGATCTATACCTTAATATTAATTTTATTTTCATATATTCATATATTTTAAAATTAAAAGAAGATTGTAATATACTACCATATATGAATGTTAGACAGGAAACCTCATGAAAACTGCCATAAAACTTTTGTAGTTTCCTGCAGACAAAGGAAAGCAAAGCACTGCACAATATACGTGTTATCTATAAGCTATACATAGACTATATAAACTATAGATAAAAACACACATATATAAACTATATTTAAAACTTTATATAAGGTTCTATAAACTGCAGGTCAAGATGCATCGCATGCCCCAGTTGCTGCCAAACAGCGTAAGATCAGTCAGAATTCTGAGACCGGTTAGCTCCCCCAAGCATCACACCTGTATTTCTCCCTGTGTATGCACACTCCTTATGCACGTATGCTCTGTCCTGTTTCTGCACATCAGTGTTGTCCTTTCTGGTGTCCGGATGACTTTTTCTTTCACCTGGTTATCCAAGAATCCTACCATCATTTGCAAAACAAAGCACAGGAGCACATCCACTTTGGGGAGTTTTGGCCCAGATCCATCCTCTCACAAGGATCAATCAAGAGCCCAACTCAGGTTTTACTATCCACTGCCTATGTAAATTAGGAACACTTTTTTTTTTTCCCTCCTCAGCCTCAGAGATAAACGGCTAATAAAGGAACGACTTCCCTCCCTTCTGAAGCTGCCAAGCACAGCTTAATGTTTAAAGCTCTACAAGATGAGTTATATTTCTAACATCTGTACATCGAGGACTGCGCCACACAGAAAGGTACATTCAGTGACCGCTGATGTGCTGTTGGTTTAGAGCTGACAGTTGGACTTGATGATCTTAGAGGTGTTTTCCAACCTTAATGATTCCATGATTCTATGATCATTTTGTCTAATGTTATAAAGATAAAAATATCCTACGACTACCAAACACATAATTTTACTCTGCTGCATTTAACTCTAACAAGTGTGCACAGACCACAGTAAAATCTCAATATCAAGAATTTAAATGTCTGGCTTTTAATTTTCTTTTAGGAGAATTCGAGCAACAGTTATGCCTATTTCTGATGATTGTGCTCTGAATTGTTTCTCCTGACACCCAAAGCCGAACAAAATCCATCATAATTCATAAGAAGAAATCTAACTTTCATTGTTTCCATGTGAGGCAAAATTTATATACCGTCTACTTTGAAAGAAAAAATGTGTTCACTTGGTGCCTAAGGTAATTTTACAATACACAATGCACGTAATTAAAAACACTTGAAGACATTTGAAGACATTTTTACACAACATTTTTTGTTTTAAATAGAAAAGTTGAGAAGTTTTTTCGAGTTGAAAAGTTGGAAAGTTTTTGAAAAGTTGTAACAAGTTTACTATTAAGAACATGTTACTGCTACTACTGCAGGAGACAAGGAATAGCTTTTATTTGAGAGTTAGGCACGCAAAAAGATTATCTTGTATTATTTTCCTAACAGCTGCTAGGTGGATTTTGTCAAAATGCTGATTTCTGACTACACTAACACTGAAGATGCAAGTGCCAAGTCATATGGGAAATTTTATAAATAAGTCAATGGATTTGGAAAGGCCAAAAAAGCATGACAGGATTGCAGAGCCAAGTACATCATCACCACATCATTTGATTTATTTCTTAAAACTTCAAATGTATTTTAGTGCTGGCACTAGGCCACAGTCATCCAAAACAAAATGCGCACTACATGCAAAATCATCACATGCTGGTATTGGTAAAACATTTTAAAAAACTCAAACATCTACTGACGAAATTGAAAGAAAAAAAAAGAAATTGAACAAACCTAGCATTCACCAAGTTCTAAAAAAGATATGAAAATTTTTTTTTTACAGTGCATTTGGTAACAGTGAATATTAAAGGCAGTTGCTATTTTGCACAAATATTAACCAGGAAAATAACCCTTCACCTTGGGAACACAATCACTAAGAGTTTTGCACCACACTTCAGGGACACAAATAAGGGCTGACATGCTTTTTCAACACCGGAGACTCTTTTAAACAAAAAAATCTGATTCTAAAATTAGTAGGCCTAACTTTCAATGCAAAGAGGGGAAATGGAAAATAATACTGGGAAGAAAGCTCCAACTGAACAAGAAAATGTTTCCAAGTAACATGATTATTAACACGTAGACTAAATTGCTGAAGTCTAGCAAATTCTATACCATCTGCAAACCAGGATTAGATGAACTTCTAAAATATATATACATATATACACATACACAAACATATCTATATAAACTTGCATTCAACCACATGAAGAGTTAGGAAACACTGGTTGGTATTTTATGGTCTACATTACAAATGACATCAGGCTGGATGATTGTAATGATCCCTTTTGGCCTTACATTCTGGGAAAGAATATGAAATATATGAAAAAACATTGAGTTAGAAGCACTTATTTAGCAGAGGTTTATAGCTACAAATCTACCGTTTGGCCTACAGGTAGTTATTGTGGTAAAAGGATATTAAGCTGCCCTGATCCAAAGCTCCAAATTCATGTGATGAGGTTACAAACATGAATAAGAAATATAAGAAAATATATTTTAACAACTACTTTTGACAGTATTTTGTAACATTTCTATGTCCTACATTCTAGGTATTTTTCTTTACGTTATGCAGAAATGAATAATTGGAAGGTGCTATATTTTCTTGCCAGAAGGCAGCGTAATACGCAGGTAATTCCACTGCTCTGTGCCAATTCTACTAAGCTAATTCTGCACTCAGTTTGGTGAATAGGTATTTATACTGGTAGACACATTGCCCACTGGTCTTTCAGATAACATGATGTAAGGCTCATTTTTAGCTTCAGATTACAATACTTCAGCAATCTATAAGCACAAATACAGGCTGGGCAGAGAATGGACTGAAAGCTGCCCTGAGGAGAAGGACTTCGGGGTTGGTTGACGAGATCAACACAACCCAGTTGTGTGTGTTGGCGGCCCACAAGGCCAACCATATCCTGGGCTGCATCAAAAGCAGTGTGGCCAGCAGGTCAAGGGAGGGGATTCTACCCCTCTGCTCTGCTCTGGTGAGAGCCCATCTGCAGTCCTTTGTGCAGCTCTGAAGCCCTCAGCACAAGACAGACATGGACCTGTTGGAGCAGGTCCAGAGGAGGGCCACAAACCTGGTCAGAGGGATGGAACAGCTCTCCTGTGAGGAAAGGCTGAGAGTTGGGATAGTTCAGCATGGAGAAAAGAAGGCTCCAGGAAGACCTTATTGCCACCTTTCCATTCCTTAATGGGTCCCTACAAGAAAGCTGGAGAGGGACTTTTTATAAACACATGGAGTGATAGGACAAGGGGTAACAGCTTTAAACTGAAAGACGTAGATTTAGATTAGATACAAGGTAGAAATTCTTTACTAGGAGGGTGGTGAGGCACTGGAACAGGTCGCCCCAAGAAACTGCGGGTGCCCCCTCCCTGGAAGCGAGGTTTATACAGCGATTAACAATTATTAAGCAGGTGAGCCACTACAGCACAAAAAGGCATTCTTTGGAGCCAGTGGAAAACGACGCTGTGCCACAAAACGCGCAGTGCACACACTGCTCAGGAGCTGCGGGAAGGCAGGTCCAGAAATGCCACAATACCAATAAGCCTTCCTCTGGAGACATTCAC
>Ga0065711_1005678_pt1 | contig 22423 bp, 13 predicted proteins | sample Hoacrofraction12_FD_59098 | JGI IMG/M metagenome (GOLD analysis project Ga0065711, IMG submission 59098) | Hoatzin crop microbial communities from Cojedes, Venezuela - Epithelial fraction 12 v2 (version 2) | ecosystem: Host-associated > Birds > Digestive system > Esophagus > Crop | place... | reverse complement strand
GGCCCAGGCTGCCCAGGGAGGTTGTGGAGTCTCCTTCTCTGGAGATATTCCAGCCCCGCCTGGACAAGGTCCTGTGCAGCCTGCTGTGGGTGACCCTGCTTGGGCAGGGGGTTGGACTGGGTGACCCCCAGAGGTCCCTTCCAACCCCGAACATTCTGTGATTCTGTGATTACTGGCTGGGCCACACTGGGATCCTGCTGTAGGTTGCCACAACTCATGGTGGCCACCTGTAGTCTGGCAGGTCCTGTTCTTAAACTGGAGGTTCACAAGCAACTGGTTCAACTAATTTGACAAACCTGATGCGGTTCTCCTTTTCCCTGGTGTGTTAGTACTTATGTTTATCTGATTTTGTTCTGAACTGGTTCTAGATGATGACCGGCTAAAAAATTACTTTTTGGCACATGAGGGAGAGCACAGTAGCCTTCTGCTGGTTTAGCTCCCTGCGTTGTCTTGCCGTGGTATGAGGCAAGTGCTAGTGCCAGGGGGAAAGAGAGATTGGGAACTGACAGCTGAAAGCAGAGCTGGGGAGAAAGGATGTGGCTGCAGTCGCATCTTGAGCAGCTCTAGCAGGCTGCCAGTGAAAGGGGGGAGAGCTGCTTCCCCTTGCAGCTCCTCGCTGCTTGGCTTCTGTTAGTTTTGGAGTTTGCTGGACCATTTCTTGAGTCAATTCAACTTGCTAACCCAGTCAAACCTTTCACTGATGTAATCATAGAATCACAGAATGGTTTGGGTTGGAAGGGACCTTATAGATCATCTGGTTCCAAACCCCCTGCCATGGGCAGGGACACCTTCCGCTAGACCAGGTTGCTCAAAGCCCCATCTGACCTGGCCTTGAGCGCTTCCAGGGAGGGGGCATCCACAGCTTCTCTGGGCAACCTGTGCCAGTGCCTCACAACCTTCATAGTAAAAAATTTCTTATATCTAATCTAAATCTGCTCTTTCAGTTTGAAGCCATTACCCCTTGTCCTGTCACTCTGTGCCCTTGTAAAACGTCCCTCTCCAGCTTCCTTGTAGGCCCCTTCAGGTACTGGAGGGCTGCGATAAGGTCTCCCTGAGGCCTTCTCCAGGCTGAAGAGCCCCAGCTCTCTCAGCCTTTCCTCACAGGAGAGGTGCTCTAGCCCTGTGATCATCTTTGTGGCCCTCCTCTGGACCCGCTCCCACAGGTCCCTGTCTTTTTTCTAGTGAGGGCTCCAGAGCTGGATGCAGGACTCCAGGTAGGGTCTCACCAGAGTGGAGCAGAGGGGCAGAATCACCTCCCTCAACCTGCTGGCCATGCTTCTTTTGGTGCAGCCCGGGATACAATTGGCCTTCTGGGCTGTGAAAGCACGCTGCCAGGTCGTGTTGAGTTTCTTGTCAACCAACACCACCAAGTCCTCAGGGCTGCTCTCAATCCCTGCATCCCTCAGCCTCTATTTGTGGTTGGGATTGCCCCGGCCCATGTGCAGGACCTTACACTTGGCCTTGGTGAACTTCATGAGGTTCGTGCAGCCCCACTTCTCGAGCTTGTCTGGGTCCCTCTGGATGCCATCCCTTCCCTCCAGTGTGTCGACCGCACCACTCAGCTTGGTGTGGTTGCAGACTTGCTGAGGGTGTGCTCAATCCCACTGTCCACGTTGCCAACAAAGTTGCTAAACAACACCGGTCCCTACACAGACCCCTGAGGAACGCCGCTCGTCACTGGTCTCCGTTTGGACGTTGAGCCATTGACTGCGATTCTGTGAGTGCGACCATAGAGCCGATTCCTTGTCCACCGAGTGATCCATCCGTCAGATCCATGCCTCTCCAATTTAGAGACAAGGATGTTGTATGGTACAGCGTCAAATGCTTTGACAGGTAGATGACATCAGTTGCTCTTCCTTTATCCATCAGTGCTGTAACCCCATCGTAGAAGCCCACCAGATTTTTCAGGCACAATTTGCCCTTAGTGAAGCCATGTTGGCTGTCTCCTTATTTTCCATGTGCCTTAGCATAGTTTCCAGAAGGATCTGCTGCATGATCTTGCCAGGCACAGAGGTGAGGCTGACTGGCCTGTAGTTCCCTGGGTCTTCCATTTTTCCCTTTTTAAAAATGGGGGTTATGTTTCCCCTGTTCCAGTTAGTGGGAACTTAACCGGGCTGCCACAACTTCTCAAATATGATGGATGGTGGCTTAGGAATTTCATCTGCTGGTTCCCTCGGCACCTGTGGATGCACCTCATCAGGTCCCACGGACTTGTGATGATTTGAATCAGCTTGGGGAGGGCCCCGTAACTAAGTGAGGAGGTAGAACGGCGTTGCTGGGGGTTGGAGATGAGTAAAAAGGGTTTTGGGAAAATGAGAGAATGCTAACTGCTTTAACCAGGCTAAATTCCGTGTCAGTGAAAAAGAACGAGCATGTTGGAGGTAACACTGACCTCATGGCACCCAGAGGCGTCATGGATCATTGAAAGTGGAAAGGGAGCAAGGGGGAACTTGTGGAAATGGCCTCTGGACTAGTTAAAGAAAGGCAGGGCAAATTCTGACAGCTTAAAGTAGCCAATTAAACACTAAGAAAAACTGAAAAACATTTTTAGCTGGTAAAGTGATGTTTTTATGTTGGTTCATCACTTTGCATCCTGTGGGCCGCAGTATTTTCAAGCCAGTATCAGACGCTCGCAAATCCGATGTACAAAGAGAGACTCAAGTAAACAAGCGTCAGGGAAAACAAACTGAAGCGTCTTGGGGATTAGCAGCTTTCAGTGTGCTGGGGAGAGAGACGAGGGCTGTAGCCGAGAGAAATACTTGGTACAAGAGCTGAAATGTGGTGGTGAGGAGCAGGGTGCTGATGTAACGGTAGGGTGAGAAAGGCAGTGGCTGGATTTCGGTACTGGATGTAGCAAGCTTAGGGAAGGTGCTGTGCGAATATCGGAGTTAGAAAGCGGGCTCAGTGACCCGCGATTGGCAGCAGTTTCTTATGATTTAAATTATTTTCGTTGCAGTTCAAATGTGTTAAACTTCAGGTTTTGTAACTTTTGTGTTCTCTAAGCAGGTTTCTTCCTGCTGGTGGATACAAAAAAGCTTATTTTCTAGCTAGGTATAGCTTTTACTCTGTATTGGGTACTAAATAAGCTACCCGTAGACCTCTCGAGTGATACAGGACATGGGAATATTCATTACCATTTCAGTTGTTGATTTCCAAGATAGGTGTTTTTACTTTTAAAAATGTGTACTTCTCTTCAATGTATTATAGTTTGTTGCAGTTAAAATATGTATTTTTATGATGTCTATAGAAAGGGGAATAGAAACATGAAGAGTTCAGCTTTGACTACACAAACAAAAAAAAAAATAATAGGAGTTCTTTGTTCCATTGTAACTTAAACTGTGAAATAGTTGCCTAGCTTTGAAAGGGGTTTCTCTTGGACTTCTTCCATTAAGCTATTAGTATAGTTCATAACTGCATTATTCAAGAAAGCAGTCATTTCAGTGTCCTGTGCTGCTTTTAAAGTGAGTTATATGGGGCAGGATTTTCCTTTTAGCATTGCTGTTTGAGTTAAGTAGATGGTGAAGATGATACTAGGTACTAACGCTGCCAACTTCAGTAATTGGATTTATAGGATATTGAAACCCTTGTGTTTTCTGGGAAGGGTTGGAGAGGGTGGGTGAACAAACCTGGTTTTTATTATTTTAGTGATGCATGCTTCATTCCTGAGTGTTGCAACAAATTGGAAAGCTGAATATCCTCATCTGCCAGCCCTGTGGAACGTGTTACAAGTTGCGGCTTTGAATCAGCCCGCGTGAAGCCGCGCATCCGAAGTGTGGCTGTGTTTCTTCTGAGCCGTCGTTCACATAACTTGTATCGTTCATGACAAGGCCGTTTTCTGCAGTCCTTCCTCCGCCAGATCTGCGCTCCAGCGAGGAGCGGATCACCCGTGGGATGTGGCTGTGTTAGGCTCAGCGGTGCCTTCAGGCCTCGGTGGTCACACTTGACGTGCCTGGTGCTCCAGTTCAGCGCATGCTGCGTGCGTGGGCACTGCTGCTCCGTGTCGCACAGAATAATGCAGCCTGTACTCGTTTGTGTGGATTTAGCTTCTCTCGGATGCTAGGCAGGCTGTCTTATTAGAGAGAGCTCTGCCAGCTGGCTGCACGCTTTCCTGTGGTGCACTAGATGACACTGAGCTGGCTATTAACTAGATTCTTCAGGTTACAGTTGTATGCAGGCTTTAAAAAGCAGAGGGTTTTATTGCATATCTATTTCTTACCACTTTCAGTTTATTGAATACTTTTTTTCTGAAAAATACAGTCATCGTAAGCAACCTGCACTTCAAGAAACTCTGATTCATTTCAAATCTTTCAAGGGTGGGAAGTTATGCAAGGAATGGAAGGAGACAGCAAAGTAAGGTAATAAAACCACTTAATTTAAGGATTCTGCTTTCTAATTTAAAGAAGTCTACTCCATCCTCATGGAACTATAATCTCTAAACTGACTGTTTTGATGCACAATAAAAACTTGCTCTCAGGAGGGAATAAAATTTAGCATTATTAAAACCAAGAAAGCTTCCTCCCTCCTCCCATTAAAGTAACTTTCTATCTAACAATTGTAATAAATCAATTCATATTTAGTGTTTCTAAAATTAGGATGACAGCAGCCTAAACAGTTTAGGTTTGTGAGGTTTTTGTGGGGTTTTTTGTTTTTTTTTGTTTTTTTTTGTTTTTTTTTTTTTTTGTTTGTTTGTTTTTTTGTTTTTTTAAAGGAAGGAAGAAAGTAAAAAGCTTGCAAACATACATAGCAGAACTTATTTATTTGGAGGTAGATTAAGGAACTTCTTAGTTCCTTCAGCTTTTCCTGATATGCACGTGGCAGTGTCTTTGATAAACAGTTTTGTGGTAGTGAGGGGAGCAGTCTGATCTTGGAAACTGCCTTTTGAATTTTTTGAAGTGTGTGCTAGTATTTCTGATCTCAGTGTAAGTTGCTTATACAAGGAACTGAGTCTTTTCTGGCAGTGTAGCCCTTGGCATTATTCAACCACGCACATCTTTGGTTCTATAAATGTAAGCCTTTCGGTTAGGGCATATATCCTGCTAGAAGTTTAAAGTTCCCACCTTTGCTGATGAATAAATCTGCAAGTTTTTTCTTATATTTGTGTGGTGACAGGTAGAGTTTGCATACTGCAATGGATTTAAAAGGATGTGCTTGTCTGCTTTGTACAACTGTAGTATTTTTCTTAACCTTTTGTTGAAGTAGGAATGAGGCTGGAATTTCTATAATGTTATATATAGCTTGTGGTTAAGGACAATTAAATAGCCATATTATATTAAGAAACTATCTGTTTTCATGGTTACTACCTTTCATTAGTCATCTTGGGTGTTGCGTGTGAAAAATACACAGACCGTGCAAACTGATAGAGTAAGCAAATAAAGCACATAAAATAAAAGCTTTGTGTTCGACAGCTAAACAGGAATGGTAGACCTGAGTTTGAAAGAACTCAGTGTTGTCCATTCCTGTGGATTTATTTTTCTCCCTGCCGCCTCAAACCAACATCAACACTCGAAACCAACAATCATCTCATGGTGTGCAATGAATTTTGTATTTGTATGTATTACATGTAAAATGTCTGAGATACATAATTTTGGAGAGTTTCACCACACAGGAGGCTTTGATAGCTTGACATGAATTATACTTTTATGGAAGTGGGGTGTATATTACTAAATTCTAGCAAAAAAAAAAAAAAGAATCTTTGCTCAGGTGGGCCAGCACTGAATGCTTAGAAAACTGCTTTCCCCTTGTCTTTCAGATTCTTATTTAAGCATCCTTCTCTGCAGAACAGTGTCATTTGAGCACTTGAAATCTCCATTTTCTTTGTTGTCTACCTTCTTTAGTCTTATCTTAATAATGCACAGCCCAGAATAGTGAGCTGCTGATTACGAAGTTATTGTCTTGAGTTGTAGCGCTGTTGAAGGGCTTCGAGGCGGTGCTTTTTAGTAAAAAAATGTTCCCCCCACCTTTTTTAATTTTTTTAAAAAAATTCTTAAATTAGTAGTTATGGCCTGATGCACCATCATAGTGTAAGTTATACTTATGTATATGAGTGGTGTTAATGCATCTGTCTGTCTTCCCATCCCTTATTTCTCCCATTTAAAGCTGCCCCGCTTGTTTCCCCCACCTTTTTTTATTTTTTTAAAAAAATTCTTAAATTAGTAGTTATGGCCTGATGCACCATCATAGCGTAAGTTGTACTTATGTATATGAGTGGTGTTAATGCATCTGTCTGTCCTCCCATCCCCTATTTCTCCCATTTAAAGCTGCCCTGCTTGTTCCCCGCACCTTTTTTTATTTTTAAAAAAAAATTCTTAAATTAGTAGTTATGGCCTGATGGACCATCATAGCGTAAGTTGTACTTATGTATATGAGTGGTGTTAATGCATCTGTCTGTCCTCCCATCCCTTATTTCTCCCATTTAAAGCTGCCCCGCTGTTGCTGTACGCGAACCGACGTGATCTGCGCCTGGTGGATGCTGCAAACGGGAAGGAGAACGCCACGGTGATTGTGGGCGGCTTAGAGGACGCAGCAGCAGTGGACTTCGTGTTTGTAAAGGGGTTGATATACTGGAGTGATGTAAGTGAAGAAGCCATTAAACGAACAGAATTCAATAAATCTGGGAGCGTACAAAATGTTGTCATTTCTGGACTTCTGTCACCTGATGGGCTGGCATGTGACTGGCTGGGAGAGAAATTGTACTGGACAGATTCTGAAACAAATCGGATTGAAGTTTCTAATTTAGACGGATCACTGAGAAAAGTTTTGTTTTGGCAAGAATTGGATCAACCCAGAGCAATCGCCTTAGATCCTGCAAGAGGGTAAGTCCTTGTTAAAACAAAATAATTACAAATTAAATTTCTGCTGCTACTTGTTTGTTGAATGATTTTAAATAGGCGGTGGGTACTGTTATTGAAGTTATCCTAAGCCGTTTCGCATTATTTGCTTCTCTTTTTATTGGTGTGATTTGAAAACAATTTGCACCTCTGAAATTGCATTTGTATTGGTTTGTGAACAACTAGCAATCAGCAGACCTTTGAAAAAAGTACTAGAAACTTACTTTGGCAGTAGTGCAGAAGATGAACAGAAATGGAGAAGTTCTAATGTAAAATCTGGTATAACTTGCTTGAAGGCCGTCAGCTGCCTGTGGACAGGCTTGTGACTCTCTGCAGTGTCAAGCAGTGGAATTTTTTTTGAGCTTTGTTAATTGATGATATTTATGCTTTATTGAAACAGCAGAAGTGAGAGAAATCAATACACTATATTAACAACAATTTGAGACACATGTTGGCACTTAAACAGAAAATATACAGAAGTGTTCCTCTCCCCACCCTTCAGGGAATTTTTGTTTTAAAAAGTCCTGTGTTTTGGCTTAGCCTGTTCTAGAACAGGTCTAATTCTTCTCAGCTCTCAGTTCAGTCCCTGGATGTGACCTACAGTATAATCTTTTTGTGCTGTTCTTGGGACGATGCTGCGGTCGCCAGCAATGCTAAATTCAGTGGTGTATTGGTGATGGGATGTAAATGGCTAGCTTGAGGTTATCCCATAAGTGGTCATCTGTGATAAAGTGACTGGTCTCCTGAGGTGAAAGACTAATGGAATATCCTTGATAATTTGTAATCTTTTGATAGCTTTTTAAATCTGTAGTATAGATCTTATTTATACTATCTTTTTTTTTTCCCTGAACAAGCAAGAATATAAATATGTTGTACTGCCATTTTGCTTTTTTTTCTGTCCACTTTTTTGGGGGAGAAATCAATGCATTCTTTCCTTGGAAAGATGAGGGCTGTTTTAGCTGCTAGCGTCGTCTTTACATTATAATTTGTTGAGCTTGCATGTTTGGGTCTTGTCCTCCAAAAGAAGAAAGTCTCTTTGTAAAACATGGCTTCTTTCCTGAACTTCATAGAAATACCATATCTTGAATATTCTCTTCCACAGTTTCAGTATGCCTTTGACTATATATAAACAGGAAAGCTGTTTCTTTTGTATTATGTTTCCAGCTTTGGAAATAACAAAAGGATGGATTTATGCTTTTCCTATCACTTTACAACTTATAAATTGGAGCCAATGATAGCATTAGTTTTATTTTACTGGATTCTAAAACCACTTAAGAATGCAGGAAAAGATGTAACGCTCATGCCCCTTCCACCTACCATCCCAAAACTGAGAGAGAAAAGGAGGCAAAAACACAGTCAAAGCGTTTTTTATTTGGCTTGTAGCCAGAGAGACAGATTCTTGTTAGTTAGGAATAACACATGGTTGTCAAGCCAGTTGGTCTTTTTTAGAAGAGTATTTGTATTTTCCGAGTATGTACAGTAATATGCTCAGTGATCAAAACTTGACGATTGCATACTCTTGCACTCTTTCATAATACTTCACAAGAAGAGGAAACTACAAGAAGAAAAATGAAATAGATCAAAGATAAAGTGAACTTGTAACTTTTTCCATACTGATGATCTGTTAAAGCAGCAGGAGTAAACACTTCAATATGCCTACATTCAAAACAACTCAAACATCAACCCCTCCTTCCCTAAAACAAACAACCCCCCCCCCCAACCAAAACAAAAAACCTCCAACAACTGTAATTGAAGAACAAAATATTTTGTTTTAGAGGTCACTTTCTCAGTTGTTATATGAAGGACATGTTTTAGGAAGGTAATACAATAAGATATCCACTTTCTGTCTTACCGTATTGCAGTTGCAAAAATTGCAATTCTCTTACACAGTTTTGTGACAGAAAACCTCTCAGCTTTTAATAAATCTGGTTACATTTCAGAACTTCCTCCAAAGCTTGAAACATAGATGGAAGGGTGGCATGAACACAGGGGTATAAATAAATAATAATTTAAAAATCCTCAAACTGCTCTTGTTTGCATGCTTCTTTAACTAATATTTTACATTTTTTTAGCCACGTGAATGTCTTTTGGTTTCACACTGTTGCCTGGCAGACAGTGGTAGTAATAAGCCATAAAGGTATCTAAGAACAGTTAATAAAATCTAAAACTTGGAAAAGCAAAACCCCTCTCATTTTCCGACAGTCTAATCCGTCTTCTATTATGCTTACTTGATGGTTATTCCAGATACAGTCTCATGAACTGTTGCAAATCGTGAGAAGAAATGATTTAGCAGCAAAATTTACACCAAGGTCATCAGTACCCACAAATTCAAGATTTCATTAAAGTTCCTGTCAAATGTAGTAGATCTGAAGTAGGAGACATCAAGTACTTCACGATCGAGTTGATTTAAGTACCAAACTACTTGTCTGTTCTGTGCTTGTGTGTAGAAGTATATTTATTAGATGTATCTCTCTTACTGAAAGCATGAGAACGCGTGCTTTGAAATGAAATGTTAAGGACAGTATAAGCTAGCACAAATGTGTAGTCATGAATAATGCATTTTCTTGGCATTGTCCCATGCAGAAAAAATTAACTGTTTCACCAACACAAGACCAGAGTCTTTCTAGCAATCTGTCTCCTGTAGGATACTGTCGTGGTTGAACGCGACCACTGGCAAGTACCATGGAGCCACTCACTCGCTCCTCCTGCCCCCAGTGGGATCAGGAGAATGTACAAGAGGTAAAAATCATGGGTTGATATAAAGACAATTTAATAAGACAAAAAAGAAAGTAATAATAATAATAAAGAATGTGCAAAGCAAGAGATACACAAGACAGTTTTTCTTGCCAGCCAATGACCAATTGCGCAGCCAGTCCCCAGGCAGCGATCGCGGAGCTCCCCAAACTCCTGGGAAAAGTTCAGACTCATGGGAAAAGCTCCTGCCCCGGGGCCAACCCCCATTTATAAACTGAGCATCATGTCCATGGTATGGAGTACTTCCACTGACCAGCCTGGGCTGGCTGCCTGGCTGTGCTCCCTCCCAGCTCCTGCACACCTGCTCATTAACTGGGAAAAGTCCTTGATTTCACAGGAACAACTGAAAACATCAGTGTATTATCAACATTCTCCTCATACTGAATCCAAGACACAGCAGCTACTGGGGAAAAAAATCATCCCAGCTGAAACCAGGACAGATACTCGACGTTTGCTCTCTGAAGGTCGCTGCTCAGTGCTGTTGTGGTAGTTCAGAGGAATATGATTGGGCTCTTTCGGAGGGTGTTACAGCAACGGTAGCGGCGGTTAAAGAATAGCTGGTTTGGGTAGCCTTTGCTGCTACTGCCAAAACCATCTGAGAATTGTGTGTGAGGTTGTACGTGTGACTGAGATACTGGAGTAGAAGTTAGACTCGGTTCCCATGCCTGTTACCAATAATGGGAAATGCAATACATTTACTCACGGAAAATATTTCTCAGTTGGTAACTGAGACACGTCAGGCAAATCTAATTTTTGCTCTGGTATTTTTGTTTAAGAATCCGTCAGAATCTAAAATGTCTAAACTCCTCTTACTTGCCACCTCCTACGTACATTTTGAGATGTGAGCTTCTCATTTCTCACGTTCATACATGATGACTTGCTTTACTTTTTTCTATTTCAGTTGTCTTGATACTCAATAAAATATTGTGTGTGAACCAGGAGAGAGAAGAAGGGGCCTCAGATGATGAGGAAGGGAGTTGGGTGCTTGTTCAGCCTTCATTTGAAGTGGGCTGGGGGGTTTCAGAGGAGTTTCAGGAAGGCGGCTTGGTCCTAGTTATGCTTCCTGAAACTGTTTATTCCTGACCTGTGTTAAACATGAGAGCCTCTTAATAAGATCAGCAGCTGGGAATAACACATACTCTGACACATTAATGTTGATTTTCTTTTTTGCCAGGGGAAGACCAGGTGTTAGACCACCAAGTGCAGGAGAGCACCAGATTTAGGAACTGCTCACGTGAAAGTTGAGTGAGTGGAAAAGAGGTTTTTCTGCTTCAGCACTCAAGATAAAAAAAAAAAAGCAAGCATATCTATTCAGATTCTTAAGCAACTACTGCTTGAAAATGCAGTATTGCATATTTGTACTGCTGTTTTATTGTTATTTAATTTGTACTGCCCTTTTGTCCTCAGGGAAAACACATCATTGTCATTGTTGTAGTTCCCCAAAAATTACTGTTTAGACAACTTCATCAGCTTTCTTCGTAAGAACTATCAAAATGAGCTGGCTTTTCTCACATCTAGATGTCTTGTTGACCACAAGGGGAATTCTAAGTGCCTCCTAGAAGTGTTGACTAATTGCTTACTTTTCAGGACGTGTTTTAAATCCAGTGACTCTGTAGAGTTACCTTAATTGCTGAACTCTTGTAAAGTTTTTGGGTCGTAAAGGTTTTCAGTTAATGAACGGAATTAGAGTACAAAGAGCTACAAGGCTTTTTATGACAGCTGAAGTTGATTTCTGGATGAAGTACTTCACGTGTTGGGGAAGGTCTTCACATTTAACGCGTACCCCTCCCCCAGCAGACTTTGCTCTTACGTTTTTCATGCGAAACCTTTGCAGGGAATATGTGTACTTTCTTCCTTTATGGATCCATTTCTTTTGTTTCTTTGAAAGTTGCAAACTTGCACCTGAGCGTGTTGAGCACCAAAGCCATGGTAGTGCAGGCCTTACATGCGCACATCATAACAAGAGATTCATGGGGACTGGTAGTATTTGTTGCTAAGTGGTAGATGTTATACAACAATATAAGGAAAGGAAAATGGATGGTTCTAGTAACAGTCACCGTGTCTTTGATTTGGGGAAAAAACTTTTAAAAAATGAGAAAAATCAGAATTTCTTTGTAAATTCACCCATTCAGTGAAGGGTTTTTTGTTTGCATGGAAGTTAGCATTATATAAAATAGCACCTTAGATGTAAATTCCAAAAATAATGCAAATAACTGAAGGCTTTGCTTCATAGCTTCTTTTGCACGATGCCACCTCTCCCATGAACAGATTGCTTCCGAAAATCTCTCTGCTTCTCCTCTGCTGATACTAACATATTTCATAGGCAGCAGATTAGTGCACTCAGCTAATCATTTGCTGTATAGCTTGGCCTGTGCAGTGAGGAGTTAATTTTGAGGTTTTGTAGGTGACTTAATATGCAAGTGTTAAGCTGATAGGAAATCTGCAGACTGCTGTGGTGTTGGCACATAGATCTATAAGGTGTATTTAATCTCTCTTCGCCTAAGGAGGCTCTGTTGATCAGATGATGTTGTTGGTTTCAGATACATCACTAAATTCTGGTAACAGCTAGGATATTAAACAAGCCAAAAGGTGTTTTTTTATGACTTAAAGATAATGAAGCTAACATGAAAGATTGCCATAGTATTGCATAGGTTGTCCTGATGACACTGCGTCAGGAGTGGGCTGCCTTGGCTCTTGAGCTGCTTGTAACTCTTGCAAGATGTAAAAATCAGCACCGGTGTCTCTGGTAGCCCGGATGATCCTAACACAGGGACTGCTGGGTGACCTGAATCTTTAAGCATGGGAGACTACAAATCAGAGAAGATTGCCTAGGCCAGGATTATACTGCTGGATTCAAAACTTCTGAAGTGTGAGGTGTTTGGGGTTTGGCTCTTGGTCCTGTGAAGATCTTTGTGGCTGCTGGGAACAAGATGAGACACTATTAATTTTCTGTGATAGCATTGGATATTAACTCTAGGTTTTATGGGTTTGTTTTATTTTAATCTCACTGACAGTCTGTTCATTCTGAAAGGTTCTCTCAGAAAACTTTTCAAGGTTTGAGATTTCTCGTGTGTGGTTCATGTGATGCTAGTTTCCAGTCCAATGCTAGGATATTTCCACATGTCTAGATGCTAAAATTGTAAAGGTGTCATTTTATTGCACTGCTCAAAATGTTGTTTTCTTCCTCCTTCTCTCTTTTCACCTCATCTGGAGGAGGAGGTGAAGGTATGTAACCAAAAAGTAACCAGAAACCCACATATTTAAAACAGAGAGAAGGCTTGGAGAGGTGACCTCTCTTGTAAATCTTGCTGTGCCGGTTTTATATGTTACTGCCATTGACTGCCTATCCTCACCTTACTGCCAGAGGTTGCCAGGAACTCAGAGGAACATATCACTAATATATTCTTTTAATGTTTCAGGCCTTTTACCTCGTTTTCTCTCTGTGGAAGGAGATGGGAGAGATTTGGCTTGTTGGAAATCAAACTAGAGTGCACAGAATTGATTTGTGCAGGACAAACCTTTTTCACATAGACTCAGGTATCTTGAAGTTGTAGATCCTTTTAGCTGTAGGGAAGTTTGAAAATAGCCTTTCATCCCTACCTCCTTCATGCAGTGCTTGGGCTAGAAAACAAGACCCTGGACTTCATCAGTTGAGGTCTGTGCTTTCCCTTCTGCCAACTTTCCTGTGAAGAAGCTAGTAGCATCTTGAAGCACTGTAGAGTTTGTTGAAAAACTAAGCTCCTTTCGTTTTTTTAACTCCATGTCTTCAGTTTCAGGCTTGTTCTGGTGAGGCATGTGATTATGGTATATTAAATGATAGTCTGTTGATAATTCCAAGTTACACTGAAAGGATGGTTTGGCCTGTCCCTAACGCGTACCTCAGTGCTGCAGTGGCAAGGGTGATAAGAGTTAGTAAACTTTATGTAACTTGCTGTAAGGTACCAATGTATACTTCAGATATTTGCATGCAGTGTTAGTTTAATAAGTTAGAATTAAGTATTTAAACTGAGGTAGTAATTTTTGGGCTGTGTGAATAACCTCTGGTGATGAGTCTTTGGGCATGTTTCTGTTTATCTGCATTTTCAGTCCCTGCAATTATAACTTAGCATCTAAGTCTAGACTATGGAGACCTGTTGTATTTAAAAAAAGAAATTGTGAACAAACAAGTTTTCACTAACAACGTTTCGAATGAAGCTTTATTCTGAGTGAAAATGATTTTTAAAAGCATGATTTTAGACTTCTGGTAAGCATTACTAGCTAGATGTTAATTAAAAAATGTTTGTTCACACACTTTTAAAAATTAAAATAATCCTAAGACAAGTTTTAATAACTATTAACAGGAACTCAAAGGGGCCATATTAATTTACAGTAGAGTTATAATCTGATAAATTGTTCGTTCTGCATTCTTGCTTGAGAAGCTCAAAGTAGCATTGCTGTTAAGGAAGCAGAGTGGCTTTAAAGGAACGTCTGTGTTATTTCTGGGGAAGGGGCCAGAGTGAAAAACAAAAACCCAGAAAACAAATAATCCTCATCTCCCCTCAAATATAACTTGCATAACTTGGCAGCGTTTGTCAGGAAATCATTACTTCTGAATCCATGACATCTAATAAGACTTGTAGGAGAGGGCTTTCAATTGCTCACTAAAACCACTGCAGCTGACTTAGCTTAATAATTGCAAATTGCTGCAAGAAATTAGCTTTATACTTCATCGTAACAAAAAGTTTTGTTTGTAAGCTATTATTTCAAGGCAGGATGATTTTTTTCAGAAATTATGATCAGCCTTGCAGACAACGTGTGTTAAAGCAGATCTGCACCAGAAGAAATTATCAGTGAAATTAGCCTGGAGCAGATACAGCTTACTGCAGTGTAGTTTAAACTTTCTTTGTTCATCCTGCGACCATGTTCTTCCCTTTCTAAATAAGCTTCACTGTCAAAAACACACTTTCTGCCGTAAGCTGAGATGATACTCATAGTTCTTGCTGTGATGTAGTGGCCAACGTATTGGACACCCAGCAAGTGCCTTTGCAGCAAAACGTATGGTGTAGACTCAGCCCGAGTAGCAGGGGGTAGGAGGAGCGTGGTAGAGTCTGGCCGCCTTGTTACCGAGTCTGCTTGTCCATGGGCTTGTGGAGTGTGCAGATGGAAGGAGGAATGCTGGATGAAAAAAATCTTATGTTTTCTTCACTGAAAATCAAGATAGGGTTGGTTGGTTGTGGGTTGGGTATCCCACCCGCCACATGTTTTGGGGTGTGACTGAGATGTGTCCGTCTTAGAGTTTAAAGCTTGGTGCAAACTGTGGACCAAAGGTTCTGATCTGCGTTGTAGAAAATGGAGCAGAATGTCGCCTTGGTTCCTCTGGAGAAAGTTGGTCGTTGGATTTGTTGTTGACGAAAAAAGATTGATTTATGGCTCATTTCTTGAAGAAGGCTGATAAATCCACTTGCTAGCATGATTTGAAACAGACTGGTAATATTCTTTAAATAAACTATGGGTTAAGTTTGTTTAAAAAATGAAAATCATAGCACTCAGCTGTATGAAAGTTCAGCATGATGAACAAAGAAAAAAAGTCTATAGAAGAACTGTCGTTATTTGGCTGCATTCCTGGAAAAAATCAGACTATCCCTGTGGAGAATGAATGCGTTTCAGTACTGTCTTCTCTGTAGAGTGGTCGGATAAAATGCCATGGGATAATACAATGTACAGAGGACATTGAGCAAATGCAGCTTTTACAGTGCAACTAGTGAGACAGGAGGACATACCAGGGACGCAGGTTGTGAGGTGGTCTAATAAAATACCTAAAGAAGTGTTTCTAGCACTTGTGCCGTGACCCTGGGACAGGAGAAGATGGCTCATGTTACAGTCAGCGTGCCAGGGTTGTTAGCTGGGCCTGTATCTGCAGTGGTACAATCCTGCTGTTTCAGGGTCTGCGGATAAAATACCTGAAAAGGAGCTGAGCAAAGCAAAAGTTGGTGCTTTGGGGTTCTGCTTGGGGAATTACTCCTTTTAACTCTTTGCTGTATTACTGTAGCCTCTGAGTTTCTGGTCTGTCCATTTCTGCGGTATGGGTTGCCCCCTGCCAGGCTGCTTTTAAAACATCTGGCCCATTTGTGGGTGTTTTGGAATAAAAGAAAGCGGTAGGAAAACCCGGGGCTTGTCTGTGGGAGCAGAGTCACCGCAGATGGGCCAGTGACGCTGCTCCGCAGCGATACTCCAGCTGTCCAGCTGTGTGCTTTAAATGCGTGTGTCTGGGTGAGAATGTATGTGTCATATGCATTTGTGTGGTGTCTGTGTTTAGTGAGTTGTATCTTATACTTCAAACACGCTAATTCTGTTGTACCTTAAAACCTAAAAAAAAAATCCAAAACCGACCCCTAAAATATCTCCCCCATTCCCCCCCAAAAAAACTCCCAACATCTCAAACCCCCGTAAATGTGGAAACCTTTCTTTCCTTGGGCTGATGAGTAGGAATATAAAGAACAGTAACACATTTTCTGGACCTTAACGCTTTAATTAGAATCCTTCTAACATAACTCTCTTTAAAAAAAAAAAAGAAAGCATCCATTCTGGGTCTCTCTTCCCCTCCCTCCTCCTTTCTTTCCCCAGGGTTGTTTAACACATACTTTACATTTTCATTTCTCATGGGAACCTTGTAGTTGCTCACTTTTACATCTTAATTCAATGTTTCAGCATAAAGTATTGCTTGCATCAAGTTTTCTCTGTCAATTCAAGCAAGAAGTGGTAAAGATAGGAGATTATGCAACTAAGAGCACAGTTAAGTGGGAGAGCTTTTTTTCTAAATAAATCTATGTAAGTGTGAAATTTATTTTTCTTCTTTCAAGGATAAGCATTATCTCTGCTGTGGCAGGTTGTTAAAAATTATCCTAAAATTAAAGAAAGCTGACTTGCAAATTCAGCTTGCATGATTCTTTTGCTGTGTATTGTAGTGATGCATAGAAATATCTTCCATTCTTGAGTAGAAGGTTATTTTACTAAAAATGCATTTATTTGTTGCAGAATAAAACTATATCTTATATCATTGTCTAACTTTTAGGTTAAACTCTGGCAAACTTCTGACTAAGCTGCAATAAAAGATGCTGTTTTGATACTTATTTTTGATTTTCAGCATGCATTTTTCTTGTGTACATTAAAAAAATCTTTCTGTGAAGTAGATGTTTAGATCTAGATATAAGCATGGTTAATCTGAGGTAAAAATTAAGTGGGGAAAAAAAATTGCTCAAGAGGTACACGTGGTTTATAAAGTAGTGGGCTCCAGTAGGTCTCAAACTGTAAGAAGATCCTGGAAGAACGCTTTCAGATGTGTAAAAGAAAACTTGCGTATTTCTTACTGTAAACACTTGAAATATGATGGAGCTTGAGCAGTTGGTAACAATCTGGAGTTGTCTGGTTTTATTGCGTGTGTGTGTATGTTTGTAAACTGGTGCTTCACCTGATCAGGAGATCTCACACAAATGTTCTGTCGCCTACAAAGCAGGGCTTCAGCGTTGACTTTACTGTGCTTTCCTGGTTAAACAATTTGTTGCTTTCTTGCGCTAGCCTGACACGCTATTTGAAACAGCATTTAATAATGTGCTTCTTGTGGCCAGAAGTGATGGCTGGAGGTTCTGACTGGGAATTTCTATCGGCCCCTAGACGTGCATAAAAGTAGTCGCTTGACTGAGGAGAAGGATTGCTGGCTGCGGTGCTCAAGCCAGCGCTCGTCGTTGAGCTGGCAGGCGCGGAACGGCTTGGCTAAGCAGTCGATAGCGAAACCAGAGATTTGTTTTAGGAAAGGTCTGATCGCTGCTCATAACCACTAAAAGCTTTAGCATTAAATAAATTATATAGTCCTAATCAACGTTTTATAGCTACAAACCAAATTTGGATTTGAAGGGAGGGATGCTATGAAAGCATGAAAGTACAATGTGTTCTTGAGGTTCGACACAAATTTGTTCCTTAACTAGGGAAGAACTGTCTACTTGCATAAAAATGTGCTTCTATTTCAAGGCAGAAAGGAGACTTAGAAAACTGTGAGTTTCTGAACAGAGGTCTTTATATTAATATATTAATTTTAGCCTTATTAAAAGCAGTGAAATCTTACCAGTTTATGTAACCAGAGCATTTTGCCCATTGTTTAGTAAGTAGCCAAAGGGCAGTCTTGTTCATCACCGTGAACATGAAGAGGGGCTCTTTGCTCCTGGTCCCAAGTTCCCCCTTCTGGAGCAGATTCCCTATAAACTGTGGCCCATGGTCCTCTTGCTGCATGGTCTGTCTTCTCTACATCCCCCTTCATATAAAATGGATGCTATCACCCGGTCTTATGCAGATAATTAGCTAGTGAATGTTAAAAAAGGAAAATCCAGGTCAGAATGGAGAGGATTTCTATGCATCAGCTTTTAAATGTCCAGCAGGACATTCCTGAAATGGAGCCAAGCAACAACTGGGAGAACGGCTCCGTGATTTTTGAGTTTTGGTAGGCTTTACGGTCATCCAGGGGCTGCACAGAGACAGAAGTCTTTCCATTTTCGTCAGTGAGAACAGGATTACAGATGCTAAACGGCCACCCGTGCAACAGGGTGGGAAGATGAAGATTTTTGAGCTCTGGTTCCTATTTAAGTTCTTTTGTCTCTGTCACTCTTCTTTTGAAGCCTGGCCCTCTGCAAACAACTGCTAGTAATCTAAAGTTGAAATCTTATGAGTAGAGTTTCTCATGTGTGGCTGTGAAAGTATTAGTTGTCTTCTGTGATTCTCTGAAGCACACAACATGAGACAGACTGGGGATTTGTGGAGTTTGGGACTTTTCTCCCCCACCACCTGCATGGTTTGTAAAATCTCCAAAAGCATCTTGCCCGTTCCCTTCATCCTCCTTCTAAATCACGTATTAAAAGTTCCTTTAGAGAATTTGATGTGTGGCACCCTAGAAGTACATAACCTGAGCCAAAACTTTGAAGAAAAAGATGAGACTTTGTAAAGATGGTGGGCTGCCCCACGTTTGCCCACGTGTGCACGCACGTGGCTGCTGACGTACGGAAGTGTGTGCGCGCTGGAGACTTGCGATTGCTCTGTTCATCTTGACAGGGCTTCTCATGCAAAATTAAAATCACTCAATGCAGTGACTGCTCTGAGCTTTTCACCTGAAAATGTGGGATTTCAAAGGTTTGGAAAAGCAAATTGCGCAAACTTCCTCTCCCCAAAGGCAGGGAAGAGGTGGGGAGGGTGGGTGATAAAGACATAAAAAATCAATTATTAGAGCTACAACCAGCTCATCATTAAGGGGACCTTTCTGGGGAGAAAATTGCTAAAAATGGGGGCTGGAGGGAGCTTTGCATTAATATTTTACTGCAGAGGCTGTGCAAGCGATCATCTTCACTGTCAGAAATGTGCAAAAATGAAGCAGAAATGATGGGAAAAGCTGCCTTTGTACTTGGAGGTTTTGCAGGACCCAGAAAAAAATAGAAAACTTAAATTAGAAACTTCTTAAGATAGTCTAAAAGTAACTTTATGAAAATGAGAAGTAAAATTTGTCATATTGGGAAAAGCTTCCTGACAGCTCTTTTATAGACTAGCAGAAGTCCTATATTTAAAACTAGACGAAAGGAAAGAAAGCGACCCTGAAAAATTAAATAGGCTTAAAGAGAACTCTCCTGAAATCAGGTAGAAGATCATCTATGGTAGTTACTTGATACTTAAACCTTGACTTGAGTGCTGCCTATCATATTACAGATTAAGAAATCTAGTTTTAGGCTCCTGCTTGTGAGTGATTTGGCATAAGACTCTTCTATTGTTGCTTTCCAAGGCTGAGTTTGTTTGGGGATTGTCATTCCTGAATTCACAATTGCCTGCTCAAGTAAGAAGACAAATTCTTTGTGCCAATGAAAGAATCTGCAGAGCCGGTTAACTATAAAGTAAATTAATGAAGTGACTATGTTAAGAAAAAAAATAATTTTGTAGTAATCGAAAAGTCAGTAATATTCTGAAAGTAGTTGTATTCAGTGAAGTTTCTGCATTAAAAGGATAGCTGGAAGGAAATATTTGCATTTTGAAGTTGAGGAAGATGAGACTTTTTAAAAAACATATATTTATCAGTATTACCCAATTGTGCCTTTCTTCTTCTCTCTGTCTCTCCCTCTCCCTCTCTCTCTCTCCCTCTGTCTCCACAACATTTGACCCCACCATGTACACCATCCTCTTTTCTGACTTGAAATTTTCGACATATGCTTTACATTCAACTTTTTGAGGGACTTTATGTAAACGTAAACAATAAACATCTCCTCTGGGGCTGTGGCTTTTAAGTGTTTTTCTTTCTGAAGTTCCGTTTTCCAAAGTATCTTGAACGTGGTTCTTGGAATTGGTCTTGTGAACTGCCTGGCTTTTCAGGCTGGCTTGTCGTAGACTGTGAAGCTCAGACAGATAAAATCACGGCACTAATAGCTGTTTTGCCATAGCAGTGGTGAGTATTCTGCTTAGGTAGAGAACAGCGGTTTTGCACAAAAAGAGTTTGTGGCATTCCAGTGTCCAGACTGAAATGATTGTTTTCTTAGTGCAGGACCTAGATGCTATATAAAACTTCTTTTCAGGAACTGTTGAATGTTAACTTCAAATGTTTTCCCCTGAGATGGCAAAGGATATAAGTAAGCTTAATCTATGTATTTTTTCTGTTAAATAAGGAAAGACTGGAATCGTATATAAAACAATGTAAGGGATGACTGCTCTCCCCTATGTAAGTATATGCCAAATCTGGTGAATAAAATGGAGTTCTGCTGAGAATTTGAAAAAATGCATGAGCTAGATAGTGAGAACGAGTATCAGGTTAATTCTATGCTTGATAATGTTTGTTATTTTTAGTTAAAAGAATGGCTACTTTTTACTTTTGCCCGTGCATCTTCTTGGCAAATGTATTGTTCTGGTGAACCATGAAACTTGCCATTTTCATCATTCTCTGTTGCTTCTCGATAAGCTTCCTTCGGTGTGATCGTGGTCAAGAAGCTCACATGAGCGTAAGACACAGCTTGTCAAACATATGTTCAGTGAGTGCTTGACTAATGTTTTTTTGATGGAAAAATTCTGGCTTCTTTTTTAGAAACAATAAGAAAAATCTATGGGAACAGTTGGCCTTTTTATGACTGACTTTGAAGATGTTACATGACTTGTTTCTTCATTTCAGCCTGTCGCTCTGGAATTACGAAGTCGCTAAGTTCTGGCATTTATTTTCTCAGTACTATCAAGAGCTGTGTATTAATCTTCACAGAGGTAGTTTGGTGTTTTCTTTGCATAGCTAACTCTAGTCAGTCTTTAAAAATAAATAATTTAATGCTCCAAAATTCTAAAATGATACAAACAATTGGTGTATCCAGGGAGTCCACAAAAAGGTTATAGGCAAACTGCGTACTGAACAAACCTTTTGACCTTAAATCATTTCATTCCACCTAGAATTACCTTTTTCTGCATAACTGAAGACAACACTGTTTTAAGGCAGTTGTGTTTCTGTGCATGACAAGAAATCAAGTAAGTTAGTGAAGTGGTAGTTTATGGCCTGGTGCAATCTCCTCCTAGACATTTGTAGGCTGAGTTATGCAATTCACATGCCCTGGTATATAGTTCATTTGGTTACAACACCTTCTGCAGTGTTTCGGCAACAGGAACTGTTGACGAGAATGGCCATGCCCGATTTTATTTCAGAGCTTAAGTGTCGTAGTTATCCAGGACCTTTTTTCATGGATAGGTTTGTTACCCTCTTTAGGATTTGAGGTGCTTGAAGTTCTCAAAAATGTAAATTTTCTGTGATCAGCTGGTGAGTTCAGAGATGGTCGTGGGCATGGGCAGCATTCTGGTTGGGGGCATAGAGTTGCCTTTCAGTAAGGATAACTGCAGTTTAATAGCGGAAGAGTTCTATGAGTTCTTCTAGAATTCAATTTTATTTTAGTCTTTGTTTTTCACAGGTTTGGCTGAATTTTAAGTTTGTGTCTAGCACTATGAAAAACTGTTGAAGGTGGAAGGTGTGACAGTGGAGTGGCAAGATAGGAGGTTCTAACTTAAATAAAAACAACTGGCAGTGAGGACGGCGTGGCTTGATAAAGTGTCTTCCACAAAAACACATGAACACCAGGCTCTGTCTTTCACTTTTCTACCACTTCTTTACAACCAAAATGTTTTAGTACTGTTCCTCTTATCAGAAGCAGAGTTGGTTTTGCATGTCATAAGAAAAAAAAGCAAATTTTTTTTGTTTTGCCAGTCACTTTTTTTAAGAGTTCCTCTGCTTTTTCAGCCTTTAATCTGCATTGTAGTGCTGTGCCTGTGTCACTCTTGACATGTTTCAGAGCACACTGGATGAATTTGTTTAGAGAAGCAGTTCTTTTATTTTCCATTGTGTCTCTTCAGAAGCAGAAGAGTGGGCAAAATGTTTCGGCAGAAGTAAGCTGAATGATCCTGCAGGCAAACTCTTGTCACTGCCAGAAGAAAAATACCATTGAATTGAATTGGGATTTTAGTGGTAACGCTGTGTATTCAATTACAAAATTGTATTCCCCAGTCTGTGACAGTTCCCAAGGTGACTGAGTGGAGCAAATGTACTGTACTAGGATATTTGTTCGTAGAGACTGAGGTGCCTTTTTTTTATATATATGATTAGCTTTTTTTTTTGTATAGAAACAGAATCACAGAATCACAGAATAGTAGGGGTTGGAAGGGCCCTCTGTGGGTAACCCAGCCCAACCCCCTGCCCAAGCAGGGTCACCCACAGCAGGCTGCACAGGACTTTGTCCAGGTGGGTCTTGAATATCTCCAGAGAAGGAGACTCCACAGCCTCCCTGGGCAGCCTGTTCCAGGGCTCCGTCACCCTCAGAGGG
>Ga0065711_1035355_pt1 | contig 22425 bp, 28 predicted proteins | sample Hoacrofraction12_FD_59098 | JGI IMG/M metagenome (GOLD analysis project Ga0065711, IMG submission 59098) | Hoatzin crop microbial communities from Cojedes, Venezuela - Epithelial fraction 12 v2 (version 2) | ecosystem: Host-associated > Birds > Digestive system > Esophagus > Crop | place... | reverse complement strand
GCCCCGGATGCGGCGCCCGCCTGCCAGCCGGTGGCCGCGCCGGTCAGGCCCCCCCGGTGCAGCCATCCCCCGGGGGACGGTCCGCGGGAACGCTCGTGCGGAGCGGGCTCCGTGCGGGTGCGCCCTCAGCCCCGCGTGGGAGCGGGAGCCGCTTGCGCTGCGGGACGGGCGCGCGGGATCCGCAGGTGCGGGAGAGTTGGGGAAGTTGGGAGAAGTCCCGGTCCCGCACCCTGCGGGAGCCCCGGGGCGGGGGCTGCCGCCCCCGGGGACCGGTCCGTGCGTCTGCGTGGGCTGGTCGGGGCCGTCCCTCGGTCCCGGAGCCCCGGTGGAAGCCGTCCCTGGTGGGGCGCGGGAGAGGCGACCGCGGGGTCGGGCTGCGGGAGGGAGCCCCGCTCGCTGACCCCGCGGCTGCCCGGGTCGCTGGCGGCAGCGGTGCTGGGCCCGGGCAGCGCTCGCCCGGTTCCTGGCGTTGAGCGTGCGGGGGTTGCTGCCCCGCGCCTGCCTCGCGCCGGCGTTGGACTGACCCGAGCCCGCAGCGCTGGCGGGAGCAAGGCGTGCGGAGCCTGGAGGAGGCAGCTGGGAATCGCCACTCGGCTGCTGCGCGCTGGGGCTCGGTTGCTGGCGCTCGCCTGACACGGACCGTCCGTCCGCAGAGCCCAGGCAGCCGGCCCCGGGCCGCAGGAGGCGAGCGGGGAGCCGGGGGACGCTGCCGGGAGCAGCGGCGGGGAAGGGGGGTGCGGGGCAGAGGAGTTTCCGCGTCGGGGCTCTGGTTGTTCCGCGGGAAGGGGACGGTGACCTGGAGCATCTCCCGCCACTTCTCCTGGCGCTGTGCTGCGGGGCGGTGAATGGCGGGGGCTCGGTGAACAATTTTGTAAGAGGTATTTTGATAAAGGTTGCCAGACAGTGACTCATCTGCTGTAGGAAGGGGCAGTACAGGAGCTGTCTCGAGTGAAAACAGGTCTTTGCCCCCGATTTGGTCAGAAGCAGGAGGGCAGGAATCCTCTATTAGATGTAGAATAGCGATTGTAAACCTCCGAACCCCCGTGCCTGCTGCTCCCGCACCTCCTGTGTCCCTCTCGCTGGGTGGTCCTGCCTTCTGCCCACGTCCTGGTGTGGGACTGTTCCAAAATTCGGATTGACCCCCCCCAGTTGGTTTTATCTGATCATTCTTAGTCACTTCTGAGTCACTCCAAATAATTAATCCCTGTCCCTGCGTAGCGGTTTGCACCGTGTTGCTGTCTGTGTACCTGGCCAGCTGGCATCTGCACGTTTCCGAAGTCGCTTCCCTTGGCTCCGAATCGCACAGTGCGTCCAGCCTTGCTCCCTCGGGCGCTGCTGCCCTGCTCTGCCCTCTCCTGTGCTGAGAAGCCCGGGCCAGGTGGAGTGCGGCTGTGTTTCCCCTTTCCCAGGTGTGCTGTAGAGCACACGCTGCACCCCGGATGGCTCTCCCCAGCTATTCGCAGCGTGGCCGACTGACCCTGCTTGGGAGGGGTTATCTGCGTGTGGAGATGTTTTGCTGTTGTTTGCCTGGATCTGGTTTATTTGCTGCTTCCAGTTTGCAAAGGAATTGGTGCACCCGGTTGATCCTTGCTGACTGAGCACCTTGCTCCCGGTGAGCAGCCCAGCTTTCTCTCTCTGGGCAGCTTTGTGGCTCGGTGTACGGCATCGCACCGCCCAGCTCCTCCTCTTCATGCCCAGAGATTTACCCTGGAAGCCTGGTGGCCGGTCTGGTCCAGCTATGGACTTACCACCCCTCCCTGCAGGGGTTTTGCTGTTGAGGGGAGGAAAAATCCCCAAACCCACCAACAAACAGCCCTCCTCCCTCACATCGGGTAGCTGATGATAGTGGGGAGGATTTTTTGGGAATTATTGCTTTGCAAGAAGCAACTTTTGACCAAAAGTCAGCATCTTTTTCAGACCCGTGAGTCTCTAATCGGACCGTTTTTCATTGCAAGGTGTTCTGCAGAGTTGGGAGGGCTCCCCGAAGCCCCTCGGAAATTGCTGCAGGGCCTGAGACGGCCAGGCAAAGCTGGGGCTGGTCCTGGCTGATCCGGGCGCTGTCAGAGCTGGGGGGTCTCGCTTTATCTGGGTTAAGCTCCCAAGGAAAGAGGTGTGACTTGAGATCCAGACCTGGTTTGAGAGATCAGAACTGGGCCAATTTCTAGGCCAAAATGGGGCCGCTGGTGTTCCCAAGGGCGGGTTTGGGTACAGGAACGGATGAAGGTCGAGGCTCCCAGCTCCCTCCCTTGCCAGGTGCCTTCCTCCCCGGACCGCAGAGGTGGCCAGGTAGCAGGACTTATGGAAGCTTTATTATTCCTTACAAAGGTGACAAACACCCCTTGCTGAGAAGTACAGGACTTGCGTAGTGCCGGCGGGGCTGCCCCAGGAACAGCAGCAGCTTCAGGAGCGTTCCTCCGTGCCATGCCGTCGCCTCCTCTGCAGAGAGCTTCTGCTGTGGTTGCATCCACCGAAGGAAGGTTTAACAGGGCCGGGCTTTGCTGTGTCGGTTTTGCAGCTGTGACCTTCGGGCAGCTCGTGGGCGAGAGTGGAGAGACGCTGGCTTAACGGGGTGCTGCTTCCTTGCCCCTTGGTTTTGTGGGGCATCCTGCTCCTGCCTGCAGCCTGCTTGAGCCGTTTGGTTTTGTGGGTGCTTATCTACGGGCATGTACCTGGGCGAGTTTAAGAAGTCGAGAGGAATTAAATACATGTTTTTCTGGGCTGTGGCTTTTGTGGGAGCTGTGTTGAGGAAAGCAAAGGGGTTTATAGGGTCGCTCATGCTCCACTGTCTGCCCGTGCCTGCTCAGCCTGGCTCTTGCACAAGGGCGTTTGGGTCCTTGTGTTTCTGGTCACCTTGTAAACAGACACGGGCGGCGGTTTCTGTTCTCCCTGCCTTTGCGCCTCCTTCTGCTGACAGCTGCACTTCTCCTCAGCACGGAGGTGTGAACGCTTCGACCTGCCACCACCTTCTGCTCCTGCGGAGCAGGGAGATGGCATTTTGCAGGGGGCTGGGGGGGAGCCATGCCATTCGCTTCTTCATTTATTAATTAGAAAGAAAGAAAGTTGTAGAGAGATCAGATTTTGAGAAAGACCCAGAGTTCCAAAATGCTCCCAGAGGATAGATCCCTAATTGCTCTCTAATTGCATTAGAGTTTAATTTGTTGTTGTTTTTACTGTAATGTTCCCATTTTTCTCAACAGTTTGCTTTGTTCCATTAACTAGAAGTGGCTGGAGATGAATATTCTCGATATTAGAACTTGCCTATTGTACAGTGCTTGACAGCTTTTAGACCTTCACTGTGCTGGCGGGGGACACGGGTGGCTTAGCCTGTGCTGGCTGTCGCACTCTCCGTGCGCGGGGATCCACGCCTGCCGCACGGCGTCTGTCCCATGACAGCGTTTTGCCCGTGTGTGCGAGCTTTGGTCCTGGGAATTTTTGCGAGACTGTGCAGATCTGTTGATGGCCAGTCGAGGGTCCGTTGGCCTGTGGGGAAGGCAGGGTCGGTCCCTGCAGGTGCCCAGGCAGGGGGTCGCGGGCCGTGCACCACCGCAGCGTCGCAGGCGGACGGGGTGGCTGGCAGGGTGCTGCCCTCGTCCCGAGCAGGAGATGGGGCAGGAGGGAGAGAGCTTGAGATGGGTGCGAGGGGCTTGCTCTCGAAATGGGCATCGCTTTCGGAGGGAGCTGGTGGGTGCACAGTGGGTGGTGAGGGCTGCTGTGGAGGAGTGCGTGTCCCACCCAGGAGCACGCGTTGACTCAGCCCCATCGCCCCTCAGCTTCTGCGGGGTGAGAGGGAAATTGCAGGTGAGCGGTGGTTGCTGTGTTCCTTCCAGGACACAACCGAGTCGAGCTCGTCCCAGAGCAGCTCACAAGCAGCAGCACTTCAAAGGGCTCATATAATCCATTTCTCTAGAGCCCGGGGGGGAGCGGGTCTGGGAATGCAACCAGGAAGCTTCAAAAAGGGCTTTCGGGAGCTTCATTTGGAAAGCGATAGGGGAGAATAATATCGCTCCTCTTAATTCCAAAGCAGAAATGTGTTTATTTTGTCTTGTAAAAGGGGAAATGGGGTAGAAGATGTAGTTAAGCTTGGACCTGCTTCTTGCCAATATGTGTTTCTTGGTGAAACAAATCCTTGAGGCAGGACAGTATAAATCAATCTTTCTGGTGTGTCAGCCTCTGCGCTTGAGGCCATAGAGGTGTCGCCTGTCTTCCTCTTTGATCTATGTGCTTAGACATCACATACCTATCACTTGTGTGCGTGTCACACAGGGTACCCGAGCAAGGCCCTGGCTGCCCCTGAGCTGGATGTGAGGGAGCTGCGTGTGTGGCTGTCAAAAAGTGATATCAGTGCTCGGAGACGCAGGGAACTGCACTGTGGACTTAAAACTGCTCCTAAATTTGATCCAGCTGCTGAAAAACAGTGGGTGGACTTGGTGGCAAAGTGAAACATTGGTATTTAAAGCTGTCTTGAAGGATACAGCCACAGACATGACACCCAGCAGCTAGCTGTGAATGTGAGGCATGCACTGGTTTCAAAATTACATAAAGAAAATGGGAAAAGCTCCGAGTGCTGGATCTGCAGCACCCGGACTGGCTTGTCAGAAGCCCCAGGAACAGGATGGAATTGAACACCCACTGCTTTTGAAACCATAAATTAATCGGTTAAACCCCCTGTTGTATGGGATGCTGTGCAAGCTCCCTTATTATTTGAAGTATAATAAGCCCATGTGAGCTGGCAGTACTGGTAAGAGAGGCAGAAGCTGGAGTGGCCTCTGTGCACGGCGGAGGTGTTGGGGCTGGCATGGCGCGGGTGCAGTGAGGCCAGCCCAAGCCCTGGGCTTTGGCCCAGATGGCAGCATGGAGGTGCTGCCCATCGCACCCGTGCCTTGAAACGCTCTGGGGTCTGTGGGTGTGCCCACGTGCTCTTGGTGAGCAAGCGGGAGGCTGGAACAGCTCGCGGGATTTTTTCCTTCCCACCATGCAAAAAAATGAGTGGAAACGTCCGTGTGTGCATGCGGGTGTACCTGGCGTGTTGGCCGGCCGAGCAGGCTCGGCGGCGGGGTCTTGCAGCGGAGGTGGCCGCAGATCCGACGTGGCTCCTCGGAGCCCGGGCTGCTCCCGTGCCCGCGCTGGGTGCGTGGGAGGGGGCGGCCGCAGCCACGCTGGGGTCGTGCCAGGCTCCGCGTGGCGCTCGTGTTCCCGGGAGCGTTTCACCTGCTCTCTGCTGTGACCGTGCGTCACGGGACGCTGGCGTCGTTCATGTTGCGCTTACCGCCCAGAGTCTTGGCTTCAGCGACAGCATGTGGCAGAGAAATGAAATCTGATTAATCAATTTTGTGTTTTCCACTCTACAATGTCACTGGTGAAAGCCTCAAGATGATAACTGTGGATCCAACTGCTCATTTGAAAATACTGAGCGATTATGCAAGTTTATGACAATATTATTTCCTGCCACCAGAGATGCTTCATGATACTACTAATTGCAGCAATAATTAATCTGTCTAATTTTCAAGCACACGGCTGTAGTTCACGGGAGTCTGGCAGGGACGGGAGCCACGCAGAGGGTGGGGGCCTGTTATTTTCTCCCTTTACTTGTCAGACTTTTTTACTGTGATGTCTGCGTGCCGTGCTGATGTGACGAGGTGCTGGCTGAGCCCCCCGCGCTCTGGGGTGCTGTCCTCGTGCGCTCCCGGGGTGCTGCCTGCCCCCGGCACAGGCTGGGGGTCCGTGGGGGACCCTTGGGTGCGGGGACGGGGCGTGAAGGCGGAGGGATGCGAGGAGCTGCTTTGCAGTGCACGGCCCTGACACCGGGCAAGAAATGGCTTTGCAAAGCAGAAAGGAGCCGAGTTCTCGGTGCCGTCTGTAGTCGTCTTTGCTAATTCGTATTTATGAAACTCTTCAGGAGTTTCACAGCCTCTTTCTGCAGTGCAGGCGGTTTCGGGCTTTTTCAAATTACCGAGCTCTGTTACGGTTTCCGAGCGAGCTCTGTTGCTGTTTGCGCTGAGGAGGGCATGGGGCTGTTTCGTATCATCTCTGCCGGTTGATGCAGATCGAGGTGAACCCCATTACATTCAGTCTTCTCAGCAAGAAGTCGTGCTGTAATGACTGTTTGTTTCTCATCTGGCTCTGGTTGTGCTAGGTGGTGCTTTACTTTGGGAATTTGGCGGTACTCGATGGATGCTTTCCTGTTTCTGGAAATCCTGTACCGCCAGGTCTTGACCTCTTTGCCTGGTAGGTAGCATAGTGGAGACGTCTCTTCAGTCTGCTTTTTTGGAGAAGCTTGCACCTTTTTGGAAGTTTTGGATCTGCATTTTTGAGCCTTTTTTCCTCTCTAGCCAGAAAGGAAGGTTGATGACCATGCCTGAAGGATAACTTACAAACCCCACTTTAAAAGCTGATATTGTATGAAACACATGAACTTGTTTTAGTGCCTTTCTGCTGCTTCTTGGCACCACAGGGGACACCTAATAAACACGCTAGGAATAGGAGTCCCCAGACTATGCAGAGAGAGGGAAACCTTGCCAAACCCTGGAGCCAGAGCCGGTCTCTGAAAGCAGCAGCCAGTGCCCAGCCTGGAGCATGTCCCACTCCGGCCATTCTGCAACGGCAGTTTAACTTCTCACCGATGAAAATAGGATAATTTGCATTTCTGGAGACCCTTTCACACGTGGAGCTGGAGCACTACAATGGGCATTGATGAACAATTTCTCACTGCTCATCTGTGGTAAGGGACAGAACAGCGTTTTGGGTTTTTTTCCAGAGGGGAAAATGAAGCATGAATTACCCGAGTGGCTTGCTGAAATGCTCCCAAATACAAGGCAGGTCTGCGATAAAGCGTAGAAGTCCAGCATGCATCTGCTCCATCTGCATGAGCATGGGAGATGCTCCTGCTGCTTAGAAGAGAACGAATGCAAACAAAAGAAGGGTTGTTTTTTTCTTTTTTTTAAATCAAGGGTGGGCAAAGGAAAAGAAGAGGCTGTAAGAGGGATGTAAATGTTTTATGTTTTACTTAAGATAAAGCTCCTTGTTGTTTGCTGTTGCACACAAAGCTAATTGACAGATTACATGATAATATGAAGAAGTTTAATGAAATCTGCTGATACCCTTTAGAGGATGTGGAGTTTGGATGTGCAGCTAAATTAGGCCAGGGGTTTAGCTGCTCTGTGCTAACTGGGGGACTTAGATACAAAGGATTTGCATTCCTGGTGTCTTGTTTCTAAATCATTTCATTGATTACAGAAAGCTCTGCTGTAGCAGGGGAGCTGTAGCTGAAGGAAGCAGAGTCCATCAATCATTACAAGCAGGGAGGGTTCCTGGCCAGCACTGCTTGGCTGCCTCGAGGAGACCTGGACTCCTACAAATCCTCACCGGGTGGCACTCGGTGAGGCAGCTCTGGCTGGCAAATATCGGATGTGTCGGGACGGACGAAGGACCGTCCCGGGGAGGGGAGAGGAGCTCAGTCTGCTCACGGGCACTCAGGTGGCAGCGAGGGTAACCAGGAGCATCTCTGTTCTGCTGTCGCTGACTTTGTTAACCTTTGCTGGGCAGGGAGCTTTAAACTGATGTGGGGTTGGTGCTGTTGAGGCTGAAGCTGGTTTTGGTAAGAGGTGCTTTAGCTTAGCCAGCTAGGCCAGCATGCAGGCTTTTATCAAGGAATCCAGTATTAAAATAATCCCCCATCGGTGATGGACAGATTTGTTCTCTGAAGGCTTCTTTTGAGCTTGTTGCCACCTTACATGGCTTTGCCTCTCGGGTTTCTGAGCTGAAGCTGATGGGGAGTGACAGGCCCTGATTATGCAAAGTACCAGAGGCTACGAGCTGCAGGCATGGGATTCAGCTCGACTCGCTTCCTCCTGTTTTGTACGTTATTAGGGAGCCACAGGAAAAAGTAGGTCCTGCTCATCCAAAAATAAGTGTGGCGTCCTGATTGTAATTGCAGAGAAAGGCTGCGCGGGAGCCGCTCGCCGGCTGCTCCCCCTCGTCGGCTCCTGCTGCGGCGCAGCCCCAGCACCGACCCCGGGGCAGGGCGGCAGCAGCCCCCGGGTGTCCGGGTGTCTGCAGCCTGGCAGCACGGACCACGCTCCGGGGAGGCTCGGAGATGATTTATGCATCTTTTTGTGAGAAACCGCGGTTTCCGTAGCAACCAGGAGCATCACATGGTAACCCTGGCTCTGCAGCATGCGAGCCCGCAAGGTGCCGGGCTGCACCCCGCGCTCCGGCCCCGCGACGCCCTGGTGCCATGCGTGGTCCCCGGGGACGTGTGGGTCCCCAAGGGGCTGGGGCATGGTGAGAGCGGCCAGGAACGCGTCCCTGGGTGGGAGGAAGGGCGGAGTGGGCTGCGATGGGAGGGTTTAGGGCCGAGCAGGAGGGAAAGGAGCAGGCGCTGGGGCTTCGTGCCGGGCTGTGTCAGAGCAGGCTTCCTCCCCACAGTGGGGCTTGACCAGGGCTTTGGCAAGGGGAGTCTGTTGGTGCCAGCAGCAGGGATGTCCCAGGCCAGGGTACCTTGTTTCTTGCCCGTACCAGCTCTCCGCATCCCAGTACAAGCGAGTCCCTCCCCTCAGCCATCTGACTGTGTCAACCCCTCCATCTCAGAGTGCAGCCTCCACCGAAGCCTGCACGGGTCTGTTTTAACCCCTTCTTTCAGGAGCGTTTCTGGGCCATCCCTGCTGTGAAGGGGCCGAGCCGTGCCACCCGGCCACGCTGGAGGGAGTGCCAGAGCCCCGTCCTTGAAGGGTGCAGTATGCAGAATTGATGCCCTGAAGCAGAAAGTGGGATTTGTTCTTCATTCATCTCCCACAAACTCTATTAAAGCAGTCACAATATATCAATCTCCTTTTTAAAGTATATTTTTATTCAAGTCAGCACATGTTTGCAATTAAATCCTGCCACACGATGTAGTGTGAATAATTAGAACAATTCATGTGTATAACCAGGACACGCATTTGTAGGGAGGGGATGGTGCCACTCTCAGAATTGCAGCGTGGCTCCCTTTTCACTTGGCAGCATCCTTCCTTCATCACCCCTGAGGCAGTTCGTGGCACGGAGGGCTTGCTCTCTGCTGCACCCGCAGGTCTTTTCTTTGCTCTCTAAATCTACGCGCCTGTAATTTCCTCGGCTCGCCCTTTGTTCCCACCTCAGACAAGCGCGAGGTCGGAAAGGCACTGGCTGGGTTTTCCTGCCACACGTACGCTTGCGTCCCCATCGTTTGCTGTGGTGTGGTGCTGCGCAGGGCGTGCAGAGCACCCACACACCCCGAGCCTTGGCCTCGCTGTTCTTCTGCCCCGAAGGCAGCGTCCACCCTGGCTTCCCTCTGGCCAGAGGGCATGGCTTTTCCTGACGTGTTCATCAGTTTTTTTCTTGCTTGGTTCTATTTATAAAGGTTGCCTTGGTGCCGCTCGTGATGAGATGAGGAGGGGGGAACATCTGGCAGCTCCCCCCGCCGCTCGCGAGTCCCAGGGGAATTTGGTGACACATCCCTGCGAGACCCTGCTCCCGCAGCTGAATCCCGCACAGAAATCCCTCTTCCCATGCGCCTGCTCTCGCGGTCCATGGGGAGCTTCTCGCCCCTTGCGTGGGGCTCTCCCCTCCACGTGGGAGCCGTGAGGCTCCTTTCAAAAACATCATCGTCCGCTGAGAGGACACTGCTGCTGTCTGAGTGTCCCTTAGTCCTGGCAATCATCACGAGGTAGGTCCCAGTGAGGAAGCAATTTGGCTGCTTACGCAGGGGAAGTTGTCCAAGGTTGGGTGTTTGGGGTGCTCAGGGTGAGACTCGTCTGCCCTGCGGCTGCGTCTCCTCCGTGTTGCTCTCCGCAGCCTCTGCTCTGTGTTTTGACACATGCAGCAGACACGTGCGGGATCTCTCCTGCTCCCCAGCTCATGCCACACAGTCTTGTTCTGATTTTCAAGGCTCCAATAAAGTGTGTCAAAATGCATCAAAGGCTGGATGCAGAAGTGAAGCAAATTGACTCTGGAGAGGATTTCAGGAATGGAGGGGGTAGGGAGATGGCAGATAAACCCCAAACCAAACAAGAACGGCAGGGAAGGCGAAGCGTGGCAGGGACGGCCGATGTGCAGCACAGCTGGAGGGACATGGAGCATCCTTGGTTTGGCAGGAGAACAGGAAAAACGGAAAATAGCATGCACGTCCTCCGAGGATGTGGTTCGTAGCGAGCTCCTCAGGGGTGGGGATGCTGCCACCATCCCCTCCGGGACGCAGGATTGTCCGGGCTCCGTCGCATCGCTCGCTGGCGAGGGCCCTGTCCCACCTCCACCGCGGCTGCAGGGGAGAGTGGGCGAATTTGGGTGCTGGTGCGGGTGGGGGCTGCGGATCCCGCAGCTGCGACTTCGGCCTCTGGCACCAGGCTCAGGGTGGGCTGCACGGGGTCCTGCCGTCACTCTGCATCCTGTCCTGTCTACTGCTTGGTGTTCTTCTTCCCTGGGGAGAGCGGGCAGCGCGGTGCTGCTCAGGTGAGCCGCCCCGTCCCCTGCCCCTCGGTAGCCAGCCGTGCTCCCTGTGCCGGGAGGCTGCGGTGGTCTCCAGCGCCCAGAGCACGGCTTTCTCAAGGCAGTGAAAGCAGGAGGAGAATTGCACTCGTGGAACAGGCTCAGTCATCTGTCGTGCTGATTGTGCTGGGAAATAAGGCACTTCAAAAGGCAGTGTTTTGCATTTCTTCAGATGCCTTGTTGTAAGTGCAGTGACACAGTTGCTGAAAGAACATTAATTATTAGTAAAGACTTTTTTTCTTTTTATTGCAAGACAAATTAAACAACAGAAGAAAACAGGAGGTGTTACACAAGATGTTAATCCATGAGAGAGTGACAGCAGCAAAAGCCACAAATAATTCATAACATGAAAGTCAGGACATTTAATTTTTGGCTTGTTGTTTGCATTTGGCATTCGTGCACATGCTCAGTTGTCACTTCTGCAGAGCTCCAGTACGGAGGTTTTGGAAGCTGTTAATTCTGGGAAAGGTGATTAAGGCCCTTGAGCGTAAATTGGATGAGGGACCACAATTCTTTTCTTTCTTCTTGACCGGAAGAACCGAGTGGCTGAATTCAGTGCTGTGTTGTGTAGCGCTCCTGGTCCTTGATGGTGCAACAGGAAAAACGAACCTGTGTGGGAATTCCCAGTGCATCGCAACGAGCAGGTGATGGAGCGAGCTCCGTGGTGGTGATGGAGCGAGCCCCGCGGTGGTGGTGGAGCGTGAGGCTCAGGGTGAGGCGTTCGAATCTCCCCCACGGGTGGGCCGGGCTGAGGGGCTGATGCGCCCCGAGTCCCTGATGACGGTGCGAAGGCCGTTTTCCTGTGTCAGCTGCTGGTCTGGGTGCGGCTGCGCTGGGTCCGTGCACCCGCGGCAGTGCGTTGCAGGCAGGGAACTGGGTGCGAGCTGTCCCGGGGAGAGCAGCCCTGCCTGGAGGCTGCCTTGGGGGATGCTCCCCTAAAACCGGTAGCAGTGTTTGGGGCTGGGCTGGGGGAGGATTTGGCACTGAGAAGCAGTGATTTTAAAAAATTTTTATAAAAGTTCAGTCGGGAAGGCAGACTCGTAACTGGAAGGAGCCGGTGGGAGGCCTGGCCCGCGGGGACGGTGGGCAGCGGGTTCCCGTGCCGCCGGTGGAGCGCAGCGGGGCAGTGCCCGTGGTGGGGCGGACGCGCTCGCCGCGCCTGGACGTGTGGCACGGGTCACTGCCCCCTCCTGCTGCGAGCCCTCGGGGTCTGCGCGGCCTCGGCTGGGACAGGAGGAGGGTGGGTGTGCGGGTGGCGTGTGGCTGAGGAAGGGGATGCATGCGCAGGTCTGCGGTCGCAGCAGCCGAGCCGGCAGCTTCTGGGCTGTCTGCCTGTAACTTGTATCCTCATACCGGAGGTGTGCGTTGTAAAGTTTAGACAGCGCTTACCCAGGGGCTTGGCTCTGATCTCAGGTTTAGATCCTCCATTTGCTGTCTCTGTTTAACACATCTCCTCCTGAGCTGTTGCTGGAAGTGCCTTGGGATCTGCTGGCGCGGGCGCTTGCAAGCAGCGCAGGACGAGCCGTTGGGAAAGCCGCAAGCCGTCTGCAGCAGACAACAGGCTGGTTCGGGGAGGGATGGTGCTGCGTTTTCAAACTCCCAACCCTGAAATGACATGAAGTCATCTGCAGCTTCTCAGGGTTTTCATGGTTTTCTGCTTTTTGTTGAAACACAGAAATAATTGACAGTGAACAATGCCAAGGGTAGTCTGTGAAGTGGTATAGAAGGCAGAACTTGGAATTAGAAAAACTGTCTTGTTCGTGTTGTACTCTGGAACTTTTGCTACCAGTTGTGAATTTCTTGTTATTAAAAGAACTTCTTTTCCTATTCACTGAGCTCATCGCTCAAAAAAGAGGGGGTGATGAACTTGATAACAGGGTATACAATGATAAAAATAGAGTTAGCTTGCTGAGGGAAGATTGCCGGAAAGGAGATTACAACAGTGTTTATCAGAAACATGATGGGAAGTGTTTGCTAGCAGTGACTGCAGATTGTGCTTCTGCTCCTGCCTGGTGAGCAAGGACCCCGAGGGCTGTCCAGCAGCAAGAGCTGCTGCAGCTCCCACCCACCCAGCTGGTGCTAGAGGAGGTCCTGCAGCCATCTCGCTGTCCTGGCTGGGTCTGGACTGCAGAAGCATTTACTGCAGGTGCCCTTCCGTCGCTCGCCCTTGTGGCAGGTACATATTCAGCACGTGGCCATGTCTAGTGGGGTTCAGGAGGTGCAAATCATATCCTTGAAAAGGAATTTGGCCTTGAATATGTGTCTCATGTCAATATGTGGATTGCTGTCCTCTAAAATTTAATGCAACTTAGCGTCTTTGTAGCAGTTGCCAAAGACTGGAGTCAGACCCATCAAATTGATTTTCATTAAGCTATTATAATCACTGAAACTGCTGAGAAGAATCGTAGCCATATGGCACGAGGTATTTAAAATGAGGTCTCTTACGACGCAGTTTGCCGTTGCTGGAGATGCTGAGCTGACATGTGCAGAGGTTACTGATCACGAGCGGGGAGGGGGCCTCAACACTTGAGGGCCAGCACAAGAGGCGATGATAAACCCTGCTGAAAGGAGACGAAGTGGTCAGTGTTTGTGATGGAGGCCCCACCGTTCAAGCCCGACCTGAGGAGGGGGAGACCAAGGGTTTTAGATACGTAGACCTTGGTGTGCAGACCAAGTGCTTCTGCTCAGCTGAATGGCTGGAGTCCAGCTGGCAAGGCTGTGAATCGCACGTTGGTTCTTCAGCTCTCAGCAAGAAAAGCCTCTGAGGGTGTGCAGGGAACCTGTCCCTCCCTGCTCAGCACCTGCGGTTCTCCCTGGGCATCCTGGAGGCGTGCGGTGCTTTGCAGCTGTGGACATGCCGAAGGCTGATGGCTGGTGGTGACGGAGAAATCACCCCCTTCCCATTCTGCTTTTTGACAAAGATGGGCTGTGTAGTGAGGATCAGCCAAAGGCTAGTCAGTTCTAGGAGCTGTTAGGCAGGGAGAGTCAGAGTGGAATTAAGTAATTAGAAATACAGCAATATTAATTGCTTATGGACTTCCTTTATGACAGTTGCTGGCAGAATAAGTTAATAAATCACTGCTAGGATTGACCCACAGAATAATAATGCCGAGTGTATCTGAGACAAGAGGAGGAGAAGGGGGGGGAAGGAGCTTTTCTGGAGCAGGAGGGAGGTACTCACACAACAGAGCTGTTTTCTTTTTCCCAAGGCTTCATGTCTGGAGTCTGCCTCTCGCTGCAGATGGGAGCCCTTGCAGTTATGCACAGATGCCATCGGCAGGTTGCCTTGCTGCAGTCACAGCGTCCCTGTACCAGTCCCTTGGTAGGAAGCAGACAGGTCCCTTGCTTGGTTCTTCCGTGGTGACGGGGTCTCTGCGCAGATCCCCAGGAGACACCAGCCCTGGACCTTTCCTATGGTCTGCGTGCGAGACCAGCCCCGTGGCACCTTGCGGACCGCGGCAGCGGGAGAGCCTGTTCTGAAACAGTGGCGTGGAGAGGTACGTGTTCATGCATTCATTTCACTGTGTATTGCCTTGGCATCTGTTTGACGTACTGCTCTAGCATGTTATCCTAGAGAAGAAAATACAAGAGTACAGAAAAGCATATATTTTAAGAAAAGCAAAGGAACCAGCTAACAGCCACCAAATGTAAAAGCTTTACTCGGAGCCAGCAGGTTGTACCAGCCAAATTTAAAGTGTCAGCCCTCAGGAAGGGACTCTGGAAAGTAAGGCTATACTGGGGCTCTCCAGGAGCAGAGAGACAATTAGGAGGCCAGCGAGGAGGAGAAGAGACTTTTGCTCTTCTGTTGCATATATGTGGGAGAGGTAAATGTCTGTTTTCTCAAGTCAATAGCTGATACTTGAATTTAAACTTGTTCTCAGGCTCTCTGGGTTTTAGTGGCAGCTTTGCAAGGGTGATTTGTGTAAATGGGTACTGGTACTGGATTGCTTGTGTGGAAATCTTCCTTGGTAAGGTGAATCTCTTATTTTTGTCAAACCTCTTGTAATAAATTTTGCCCAAAGCAGTTACTCTTACCAGAGCTCTCTAATTATTTTAAGTAGCCAAGCTTACATGTGCTTGAATCATCTCTGTGGTTTAGTCTAATGTATTTGTGCAAAAGCATGAAAGAGGCTTTGCCTCTGTTTATTCTCCTGTTCCCCCTAATCCCCATCCCTCACTCTTCTGCCTTGCTGTCCTTTTCATCACTATTAAAAAGCAGTACCTGCAAAAAGAGGCAGTGAAACCCTCTGCCAGGCTCCAGAGTACGAGGAGGACACCCAGTTACATTTCTCCTCCCTGACAAGGGGACACTGCCATCTGGCAAGCTTTAACGATCCTGGGCTTGCTGCGCTTCCCAGGGCACGGGGAGCTTTTGGGGAACGGTGCTCTGCTGCGGCATCGCTGCTCGCTGGCGTATCCAGCACTCGAAGCCAAGCGAAAAGCCTGGTCCCCGAGTGGGGGGCAGGGAAGGAGGGTCGCCCCGTCCTCCTGCCAGCGGCTCAACAGGGGAGAGCAGTGTGGGGACAGCCGCGGGACCTGGGGAAGTCGAGGCAACACGGCCGTCCCTCTGCGGAGAGTGGGACGACGGCAGCCGAGAGCCGCTCGCTGCCGGGATGCTGGCGTGAGGGCCGGGCAGGGTGGTGGGGTCCCGCCGTAGGGAAGGTGCGCCCGGTCCTGGGAGCGGCAGGAGAACGGGAGCGAAGCAGCCATTGCCCCACCGCAGCTCCGGGGTTTGCTGCGCGGCTGCAGGCAGCGGGAGCTGGCTCTTCCCTGGGGAGACGTGCTGGGGCACGGGCACGCGCGGCTGAGCTGGTCCTGGGTGCACGGGGTGGACAGGGCCAGGCCGCGGGGGAAGGAGAGGGAGAAGGCAGCTGCAGTGGGAAAGAGCCCGAGCCGACGCGAGCGAGGGGCCGAGGGAGCCCGTGGTGGGGCCCCGCGGGTGCTGGCGTTTCGGGGAGAGCTGCCTGTGCTCCCGAGCTGGAGCAGAGCGGTGCAGGGGCCGAGAGCTGCGGAGGGACCTTCGCCAAGCGCCCGGGCAGAGGCAGAGCTCGGTGCTGCGGCCGATGGGATGAGCGACATCGTGGTGAGGAGTTGGTGTTTGCCAGAGCGCTGCTTTCCGTGGGCGTGCACAGCACGGGGGCCACGCTGGTACTGGAGTGTGCTGCGGGGACGGCACGCAGGGGATGCTCCTCTCGCCTCTGCTCTGGATGCGTTACCCGAAGGCCTGACATTCCAGGGAGACTTTACTGGGTAACCGAATGGTGACCCATCAGTCGCGCTGCGTAACATGTACATTGTCAGCGTAACAACTGTGTTCGCCTGTTGCGGTGCGTTACGTCCTGCGTAGTACAATGGCAAATAAAACCTAACTGGCAGCATCGAGGCTAACGAAGCCTATACCTGTATCAGAAGTTACTGCTTAGAGAACAGACATTAAAGCCTGTTCCTGTGTCAGTCTGTTTAGCCCCTGCTGCTGTAAAGGGGGGCTCAGACAGCTCCATTCTTAGGTACGTGTGTGTTAGAGGCAGAATAGACTTGTGATCTCTTATCAGAGCATGAAGGGCTAAGCAAATACTGAGCAGCTTTTGATTTACTCTGATTTTTGCAATGAGAGTTTGTACTGTGAGCACTTCAGACTGCATGCAAATGAGGGCAATATTACCTGCTTCTGTCTTGGTTGCTGGATGGAAGTTTAATGAGATTCTTTGGTTTGCCTTGTGTCAGTCTGTTGTATTTAAGCGAGATTTCGTCCTCCCCACTTTATTTTGCCTTTGATGCAATTTTGCAACACTTCTGGTACTCGTAAAAGGCTCGCTTTGTGTCTTTGAAAGTTTCTCAACGCGGTGTTTCTCTAGACGGAGTGAATGAAGATTAAACCTAGGCAGATGGCAAAAGAAAACGAGGCCCGAGCTCTGCTGCATGGCCCTGCAATGACAGGGCTTTCTCCACCTGATTGTCTTTCTGCTAATGAGATCTCCTAACGTGTTCATTTCCATGTTGCTTTTCTTCCCAATCAGTGAAATAAGCTCTATAAAAACTGTATTATCAGTCTTCATTATGCCCAGGTCTGTTGTGATTGTGAATTAATAGACTTTATCTTGGCATTAGCCAGAAGGCATCGCCCTCTGTTTTCCCTCCTCTTTTGCACTGCGTTTTTTGTTTTTAAATACCCTGTCTGCGAAGCTACTTCTGGTGTTTTCTGGCTCTGCCCGAGTTCAGTGTTTTATAAGCCTCAGTCTTCCTGATCTGCATCGTGGTTATCAGTTCAGAGTTGGATACCTGCAATTTCTTGCATAACGAGGAAGGTGCGAACAGAGAGCTGAAGTATTGCTGTGAACCAGATCACGCAGCAGGCTGTTTGTGTGAGAGCAGGTGAGCTCGCTGGAAGTCCTGGGGAGCGCACAAATATTTAAACAGCTGCTTGAGAACAGCCCAGCCCAGTAAATCACCCAAGCAATTTCCTTCCATGTCTAAATGGAGAAATATAGCAGAGCACCCTTCAGGCTTAAAAACACCTTCCCCCAGGTTGTCATATTTGCATTTCACAGAAAACTCTTTATCAGCTCTTTTGTATTGTACAACAAATAGTTAAGTGTGTTTCGAGCCATGAGCGATATATGCTGTAGCTGGTTGTGTACGTGGTGTTTCTAGACAGGAAAGCTAACGGAGAAGAGCAGCCACTTACAACTGTAGCTCAGACAGGAGGTACGATTGCGGGGCAGCACAGGAAGGTGCCGTGCCTGTGGGCGAGGGTGTTCAGCGGGTCAGGTGCTCCCGGGGCACAGGCGTGTGTCCGGCGGGTCCCCCGCTGTGCCGGGAGCGGCTGCAGGCGAGGACCGAGCACTCGACACAGCCTGGCGTGCACGAACCCCGGGATGCCGAATTACAGGTGTTGGGGACCGTCAAGAACCGTTCGACTCAAGCGTTGCGTTGCCGGTGTCTCTGTGGGGACCCTCAACATGTCCTGATCTGCCTGCCTGTTGTGACTGACGCTGTTTATTGTCTCTTCCCTCTGCTGCGAACAGATGAAATCGTCCGACATCGACCAGGAACTATTCACTGAAAGTTACTGCAAAGTGTGCAGCGCTCAGCTGATATCCGAGTCCCAGCGCGTGGCCCATTACGAGGTAGGGTGCTCTTCATAACTCTGCTCTGTTGGTTCGTAACTCCTCCGTCGCTGCCTCTTCCAGCCGTGTGTTTTACAGGGTGGCATCAGCTACACCGTTCCCAGTAAGCAGCTACACCAGCATTTACAGTTCCTCTCTGAAAACTCAGGATTCAAAAGGCTATTTTTACTGGTGGCGTCTTGTTCTGTAAATGATGTCACTGCAATGTTGTCTGCTGCATGTCTGGTTTTTCCTTCTGCCTAAATTTGCAAAGTCAGGCTGCAATTTGAACATGACTGAAAGCTAGTTTTCAAAGAAACATAGTTAGCAAGGAGATCAATTAGGAGTTCAGCCAAAGGAACCTAAGTTTTTTTATATTAAATGTGCTGCACTGTGCTTCGCTGAGTAGGAATCACTGATTGTGCAGAGAATAGATTAGTATTTGTGAACATATTTAAGCACTTAAGAGGCAGGCAAGCAATAAACAATTAGAAAGGATATATTATTAGAGACATGTTAGAACAGCAATTAGCAGCACTGCATATCTTCAAAACAAAATTAAATGAATTCCTATTAAACAAGGGAGGAAATTACGGAGGGATATACTGCTGTGAAATCCTCCGAGAAAGGAAAGCCACTGCATGTCTGTGTCTCGGCACCTGCTCCCAGGGCCGTGGGAGAGGTGCTCTGAGCAGCTCTGCAGCAGCGTGGTGTAAATCCTCATCACAGTGAGGGGCTGTCTCAGCATTAACCTGACAGGAGGTGTTCAGATGAGGAGGGGGGTGCAGGTCACTCGGTGTGATGGCTGTGCAGGAGGGACCAGGGCACAGTTGGTCACTCTTCGCGTGGTGGTCACTGGGCAGGGAGCAGAGGACCATCCTCCCCCAGTGATGGTGGGTTGCACAGTTGGTGCCGTGTGGAGCAAGGATGTGGAATACGGTCCAGCCTGTCCTGGAGGACTCCAGGAGAAGTGATGAATGTGGAGAGCCTGGGGATGAGGGACTTCTGCACTCCTGGGGCCTGTGTGGATTAGCTGCGTTTTGTCCCTGCTTTTGAATGCCCTAAGACTACCAGTGTCTGCAGTATTTCAACAAAATCAGAATTGGTGCTGAGAGGCCTGGCATATGAAGTTTCCCCAAAGTTTTGCTCTGGTTCAAGGGGAGACATTTGTCTCGGTGAGGCCAGTGGAGATGTACATGAAGCTTAATCAATGTGCAGTATCCAAGGATGCTGAGCTGCATTAATAAACGATGTGAACGATAATGCACATTTACTGTGAATCCCTTAAGACATCTCCTATAAAGGCTCTGCTGGCTGCCCTCGGCGTGCAGCAGAGATCCCTGGCAGCCGCTGTGAAGTCTAGGGCTGCAGTTTTAGGGACACCTTCCAGATCTTGATGAAGGGTGCTGCAGATGCCAAATTTTGTCTACAGGAGGCAGAAGCACTGCTGCAGAAACAGGAGTAGAGACTGGTGAGCAATGGGATGCTCAGCCAACCTCTTTGCTTCTGTGCCCGTAATTGTAGGTGAGCTGAATCTTTAATTCATAGCAGATGTTTTTGAAATGTGGAAAGCAACATGTTTTTCTGTTGTGTATTTCTAGTGCGAGGTGTTGTGCTCATTTGTCATCCTCTGTGAAATCCCAGCAGACGCTGCAGACGTTTGGCACAATAATGTCATTACGGAACCTCGTCTGCTGGGCTGCGTGACGCGAGGCAGAGGGATGGCGAGGGCGAGCTGGGGGCCTGGCCCAGCCCTGGCCGGGGTCCCTGGTGGTGCTGCCTGTGCCGTGCTTTGCCGTGCCCCTGCAGCAGCCTCTGCCCGCGGTGGGGAAGCTTGGCGCATTGGAGCGTCTGTTCTGGTCGCCGCTCCGGAGAGCAGCACGAATTCCCCTTGGACCCCGGTGCCGAGGGACCCGTGGAGCCAGCGAGAGGGCTGAGAACCTGCCCCGGGGCTCAGGGGGAGGCGGTGCCGGTGGCAGCCGTGCCCGCGAGTCGCTCTCGCTGGGTGCTGGTACCCTGATGCCTTCCTCCGCACGGCCGATGCGCGCAGCCGTCGGGCTGCTGGCATCGCGGTGCGGCATCGAGCCTTGCGGGGGAGGTTCCCCAGTCCATGTGCTTGGACTGCAAATGTGAGTGGAAAACCGCGCTGCAGCGCTCCCGGCTCCTTCCCGGTGCGAGCTGCACGGGGTTTCGAGAGACCTGAGCAAATGATTTGCAGTGGGTCACTTATTAGGTGAACTTGGACTCTTCTTCTATTCAGGCATCGGACAAGCAGTGTGTGATTTGCCCACATACATTAATTGTGGAAAATTAGTGGAGAATAATGTCTGCAAATAATTCTGACGCTGTTTCGTAAGGAGTTTGGTCTGAGCATCTGCCCTGTGGAGGGAGAAGGCTGTGCTTTCTGCCAGGCGCCTGCTCATGAGGGCTTTCTGTTCCCTGGCCGGATGAGAGACCAAGTCTGTGGTCTGAACATTCACTTTTATAACTTCAGGATCTGCAACATGAGTGTTCTTGTACAAAACTGTGGCGTTGAATGTACCTGCGCTCCATCCAGCCCTTGCTGCAAGCCAATTAGTTAATAGCAGGAATGTAAAATTCACTGTTGCTTTCTAATTAAAAGTAGCTGGTTGCAATTTTCACACCTTTTTTGTCTTCTAAAAAGCACTTTGTGGTCAAAACTGATTATATTCATAGGGAAAATACCAATTTCAGAAGACTAAACTTTCTGCAAACAGATCTTCATTTCACCTTCTGAAGTCGCTTTATTTCAGCTTTTTGAGAAAAAATTATTGTCAATGTCCAAGCACAGGATAAAACCACAATGTAAATGAACTTTTTGTACAGAGCACAACTTTCACTTTGAATTGACTTGCACTTTATGGGGAAAAGTGAAGCACTGCAAAATAGAGATTCCATGCTGGTGTGGTGCGTGCAGCTTCATCAAAACAGCTCAGCATCTGTGCCCAGCTCAGCGAGCTTACGCTGCTGGGATTGCTGCGGGGGAAGGCTCTGCGGCAGAAGGGCCTGGGCCCGCGCAGCCTGGATCCCCGTGCTCCTGAGCGCCGGCTGCCTGTGGGTGTCTGATGGAGGGAACAGCCGATGGGGAGCTCCCGGGGCTGGGGCAGCGCGGCTGCCCACGGGCACCGGAGACCTGGGCAGCTGCTGGGGCTCTGCCTGCGCCGAGAGCCGTGCGAAGGGGTGCCCGGAGCAGGCTGAGCAGCGTGCTGAGCACACCGAGCCTCGCGCCTGGGGCTGGGGAAGGTACCTGCAGAAGGCTGGACTGGAAACCAGCAGTCTCAGGCTCCCGGACTGTGCTGGAAATGCATCTTCCTCCATGGCATGGTTTGTTTTGGTCAGCAAAGCCTTCACCCTTACCGAGCCAGAGCTTAGAGAGAAAGGGAATTGATCTGCTGCCTCTTATACAGCTGCGCTAGAGATCTGCAGCCTTTGTGCCAGGCACTGAAGTCTTGGCTCCTTTGTGCGTGCAAAATAAGACGTTGCTCTGTAAGAAAATAGAAGGAAACAGCGTATGAAAGGGGGGGGATGTTTTTATCTTGCCAAATAGGAATAGTCAGTTCCAATCGCTGTCTCCTCTCCTTCTCCAAATCATCAACCAATAACTCTTTGTTTCTTCTGCACTACTTTGCCAAGAATAAAAAATAATTTGATGTCAGTCACGTAATACTAAGTGGTATTATTTCCAAGGGCAAGTGTAGTGGAAAAATGACAAAAGAATCAGAGTGTTTGCAGCATATTTTTGCTTCCAACTTGACATACAGCAAAATAGTGCCCTTATTTTATGTGCTTTGTGCAACTGTGTCTCTGGCTTTGTCTGATATGTCTCCTGCACCTTTGCTCTCCTTTCCATCCCTCTGAAACTGCCCGGTGCTGCTCTCCTATCGAGGAGTCGGCTTAGGGCAGAGCTGAGCTGAGTAGCTGGCCATGGGATATTGACTCGTAATGCAGTTGCAGGGGCCCAAATGAGAAAATGCCTTAACAAGCTCTCTGCATACGGCGATGCTGAGCATCACAGGAGGATGCTCTAAAGATATTGGTTCGCTTCCATGCAGCAGTAAGTCAGAGATGAGACGGATCTCACAGGTTGTTGTCAATGCCCAAAAGATCGTGCGTTTGAATATTTTAGTTCTTAAAGCAAATTAATATCTTAATTTGTCCCCTGGTGTATCAGAAAACTTCCTTGCCACTTCTGCTAGTGGAATAAAGCATCCAAAGATGGATGCATGGTAAAAGCTCTGCTAGGCAGTGGCTCGCTGCGCTGCCGTGATGTGCCAGGCCTTCCTCCTGCGCACGGGCTCTCCCTTTGCCCCCGCGCGAGGAGCGACGGTGGAGGGGATCGCTGATGAGACGAGGACTCACGAGAAGGGCAGAGGGGTGCGGTGTGCTCCAGGCGATGGCTGGCAGCACTGGGCAGGTCGTGGCCGCGTGTGCGGTGCTGTCTGCGGGCGTCAGGGTGCTTCACGCCGCCTCTCCTGCCCGCTTGCCAGGTGCCGGGGACGGCTGGCAGACCTCTTTCAGCCGGGACACTCGCTCTGCGCACGGCTGGGACCGGCATCCTCCCAATGCTCTGTGAAGGTTGCTGGCACTGGCCGCTCCTGTGGTGTACGTGGAGCAGGGGATGCCAGGGCTGTGCCGTGCAGCTCCTTCCCGGGCCCCCTCCTCTCGGTGCGGTGGGTGGCGGGGAGGGTCGGCTGCATAGCGAGGGGCTTGGCTGCCGGCCCCCTCCTCCTGAGGCACCTCAGAGACAGGGACCATCACGCAGCCATCGGCCTTGCTGCTCCGCTTTGATGGCGCAGGCAGC